>Ga0210402_10000975_pt1 | contig 30610 bp, 21 predicted proteins | sample IncBWC7MmetaG_FD_161055 | JGI IMG/M metagenome (GOLD analysis project Ga0210402, IMG submission 161055) | Forest soil microbial communities from Barre Woods Harvard Forest LTER site, Petersham, Massachusetts, United States - Inc-BW-C-7-M | ecosystem: Environmental > Terrestrial > Soil >...
CAACGCCAGCCGGTTCTGTACGCGGTTCAGCCGGGTCACGTAAACGCTCCGCGAATTGGGCATCCAGCCGGCGCGCGCGATCAGGTACGTGTCGCGCGTCTCCCCCACTTCGAGCCATCTGGTGGGGCCGCCGGTGGCGGCGACAACGCCCAGGCGCACATCGGGGTTGTTCTCGCCGGCCTGCGGGTAGCGCTCCGGTTCGTAGAGGGCGCGTTCGCGCAGCAGGTCCTCATGCGGGATTACGGGCTCGCGGCTGGAATCGAATTGGAGATAGGCCACGGACTTGGAATCGGGTGACCACCAGAATGCCGTCCCAAGGTCGAGTTCCTCCGGGTAGACCCAGTCCGGCGTGCCGTTGCGCAGGGTTTCGCTTCCGTTCCTGGTAAGGCGCGTTTCCTTGCCGCTGGCGGCGTCCACGGTGTAGAGATCCCATCCGCGCCGGAAGCCCACCATTTTGCCGTCGGGCGATAGTTTCGCATCCAGTTCAGCCACGGGCGTGTGGGTCAGTTGATCCCACTTACCGGCCTCAATGTGGATCAGGAACAGATCGCCGCCGGCGGTGAAGAGCAAGTGCCTGCCATCGGCCGAAAACGACATGCCACTCAGGCGGGCACGGCGATTGGTCCAATCGACCGGCCCATCTTCGGCCGGCGGAGTCATGGCGGCGGCGTCAATCGCGCTGGTGTCGAGCAGCGTCCTGGAGGTCTTGGTCGCCGGGTCGTAGATCATCAGGGTTCGGCCCTGTCGGAAGACGAACGTCCTGCCATCGGGAGACCACGTGGGCGGACCGGCCATGCCCGCGCCACCGCGCCCGCCGCCGCGCCCGCCCTGGTTCAGTGTTTCGAGCGTGATGGGCTTTTTCTCGGCTGAGGCGCAGACGCCGATGAGCAGGAAGATAGTGAACTTCGACATTCAGTTGATTGTATCAACGCGCTGTGGGGCAGGTTGTTAACCTGCGGCGGATTGGCAATCCGCCCGCCGGGAGTTAGCGAGCAGCCGACCTTCCACAAGCGACTTTCGAGGTGCGGCGGATTGTTAATCCGCCCGCCCGGCGGCGGGTTCGATTATGGCGCGCAGTTTTGGCTTACATCCAAATCCCGGGAGGGCGCGTATTACCAGGTGAACGTCGAACAAGACGGCTCATCGAAAGGAAAATCAAGAAATGAGACTCTGGAATGCGCTTTCTGTAATTACTCTTGCGGCCGCTTCTCTGGCGGTTGCGGCCAAGAACCCGATGGTGGGCGGTCAGGAGATGTTTCCGGCCAAAGACATCATCGACAATGCGGTGAATTCGGCCGACCACACCACGCTGGTCGCCGCCGTCAAGGCCGCGGGGCTGGTGGAGACGCTGAAGGGACCGGGACCGTTCACGGTTTTTGCGCCGACCAACGCCGCCTTCTCCAAGCTGCCCGCGGGCACGGTGGACACCCTGCTCCAACCGGAAAACAAGGAAATGCTGACAAAGGTCCTGACCTACCACGTGGTGGCGGGCCGCTGGAGCGCCAACGACTTGAAGAAGCGGATTAAAGCCGGCGGCGGCAAAGCCGAACTCAAGACCGTCTCGGGCGGCAACCTCACCGCCATGGTGCATAACGGCATGGTCGTGCTGCACGACGAGAAGGGCGGCATGGCAACCGTCACGCAGTCCGACGTCTTTCAATCCAACGGTGTGATTCACGTGATCGATTCCGTGGTGCTGCCGAACTAGTACACCTGACAACCCTGCAAAAACACAGGCAGGAATGCCTGTGCTGTATGCAACACCAGTCCGCAACACCAGTCTGCAACCAGACTTTCCCGGCTCTCCCTGGCTTCACGTGTTGTATGCCAATGCTTATGTACAGAAACACAACGACGCCGAAGCACGCCAGGAGTATCAGGAAGCGCTTCGCCTGAAGCCCGACTTGCCGGCTGTGAACTTTCGCTTGGGATTTCTGCTCTACCAGGACGGTGACTATATTTCAGCCGCCGGGTACTTTCGCAAAGAACTCGCTCTGAATCCGGCTTATTCCGATGCCAACCTCTTTCTGGGACAAACGCTTCGAAACCTGGGCCGGGGGGAGGAGGCGATTGTTCATTTGCGGAAGGCTATTGGGCTCGATGCCCGGTCGGAACTCGCCTACAAGGCCCTGGTCGCGGCCCTCGGAGAGAAAGGCGATCTCGAGGGCGCAGTGGAGATCCTCAGAATAGCGGAAAATGAGTTTCCCGCCGATCCCAGCTTTCCGGCCCAACTTGCCAGTGTGCTCACAAAGCTGAACCGTGAGGAGGAGGCGTTAAAGGAGCTGGAGAAGTACCGGGTGTTGAGGCAATTGGAACCAAACCGGGCGGAACCAAAACTGGAAAAGCCAGTCGAGCCGAAGCAATGACTGCCTGGTTGCTGCTTTTGCTATTACCGCTTTCCAAAGAGGCGAATGCCGCTGAACGGCTTATGCATTGCATCGAGACACGTGACAAAGCGTGTCTCACCAGTGAGCTAAAGTCTCCTCCCGGGAACGCCTCGCCCGAGTATCTTTCCGCGGCTGCCGAGGCATATCTGCTGCTCGGCCGTAATGCGGAAGCGGTCGCCGCCATCGAAGCAGCCGTGAAGAGCAAACCCAATCACTACGATCTATTAATACAGCAGGGCCGCACCTATCAGCGCTGTGGCGACCAGTTACATGCAATTCCGTCCTTCCTGCTGGCGGCCAAAGTTAAACCATCCTCCGACGTCTTCTACGACATTGGTCTGAGTTTCTTTCTGCTGCATGAGTACGAGCGCGCCGGCAAGCACTTCGCGCACGCTGCCCAGTTAGATGACAGGAACCACAAGGCGGAATTCATGCTGGCTGTTATCGATATTCTTAAGGATGATAACGAGGCCGGAGCCAAGACTCATCTGGAACGCGCCCTGGCGATCGAACCCCAAAACCCGCACTACCTGCTGCATTATGGAATCGTGCTGATGGAGCACAACGATCGGGAAGGCGCTGCGGCGGCGCTGGAAAAGGCGGCGAAGGCGGACTCTTCAAACCCGCTCGTCCACTTCAACCTCGGCCGGCTTCGCCGTCAAATGGACGATATGCCGAAGGCCCGAACGGAGCTGGAGGCGGCCGTCCGGCTGCGTCCCGAACTGGCTCGGGCATACTACCAGTTAGCCGCGGTCTATCGCGCCCTGGGCGAGACTGCCAAGGCCAAGCAGGCGACGGAACTGTTCCTTAAGTTCAAGGAGCAGGACCGCGATGATGACCCTGTCGGCAGTCCGCCCTCCTATGCGTTCGGCGACAGGCCGGGGAAATGAGTGCACGCATCCTGACGCGCCGCAGTCTGCTGACCGCGTTGATGACGGCTCCGGCCGCCGGTGCGCAGGGCGTCGCCTCGCGAGGGCTGCATGCCGCTCCTCGAAGCAAGCCCTCGGGCGTGCCATTTGGGTGCAAGCTGACCGATATCTCCGTGGCCGCTGGTCTGGTGAAGCCGGCCATTTGCGGTTCCGATCGGAAGGACTACATCATAGAAGTTGTCGGCTGCGGCGTAGCGTTCTTCGATTACGATAACGACGGCTGGATCGATCTTCTGGTTCTGAGCGGCTCGCGCCTCGACGGGAGTGCTTCCGATGCGACCAACCGGCTCTATCGCAACAATCGCGACGGCACTTTCACCGACGTCACCGCCGCGGCCGGGCTGGTACGGCATGGCTGGGCAATGGGTGTCACCGTCGGCGATTATAACAACGATGGCTACGAGGACCTGTTCATTACATATTGGGGGCAAAACGTTCTATATCGAAACAACGGAAACGGAACCTTCACGGATGTGACCAAGGAGGCGGGGTTGCTTACCGCTACCCGGGAATGGGGCTCGGGCTGCACGTGGGTGGACTACGATCGTGACGGGCACCTGGATCTTTTCGTCGCCCGCTACGTCGGCTTCGATGTTGCAAAGACGCCCAAAGCCGGAGCCAGCGCCAATTGTAACTGGAAGGGTCTTCCGGTGAGTTGCGGTCCGCTGGGGCTGCCCACGGCGCGGCCTGGTCTTTATCACAACAACCGCGATGGAACCTTCACCGATGTCAGCGCGCCTTCCGGCGTGGGCAGTGCGACCGGCAGTTACGGGTTGACCGCGGTAACAGCCGACTTGGATAACGACGGCTGGCCGGACATTTACATGGCTGGGGACTCCACGCCGAGTTTCTTTTTCCACAATCGAAAGGATGGAACTTTTCGCGAAGAGGCGATTCTTCGGGGTATCGCCCTCAGCGAAGACGGAGTGGCCCAGGCCGGCATGGGGGTCGCCCTCGGGGACGTTAACCTCGATGGAAATACCGATGTCTTAAAGACGCACTTTTCCGACGACACCCCGGCGCTGTACGTGAATGACGGCAAGGGCAATTTTTCCGAGGCGTCCATCAGGGCCGGCCTGGGCATGGAAACTCGCTACGTTTCCTGGGGGGCGGGGATCGTCGATCTGGATAATAACGGCCTTCCCGATTTGTTTATAGTGACCGGGAGCATCTATCCCGAGTTGGAGCGTACGCTGCCCGATTATCCGTTTCGAACACCGCGCCTGGTATTCCGGAACCTTGGTGGCGGACGCTTCGAGGAACTGATCGATGAAGCCGGTCCCGGCGTCAGCGCCGCGCACTCCAGCCGCGGCTGCGCCTTCGGTGATTTCGACAACGATGGCGATGTGGACGTGTTGATCTGGAACATGAATGAGCCTCCCTCATTGCTCCGTAACGACGTTTCGTCCGGCGGCCACTGGCTGAAGGTGCTGCTGGTGGGCGTGCAAACGAACCGGAGCGCCATCGGGTCGAAGGTGACGGTTCGGTATGGCGATCGGTTGCAGGCCCAGGAGGTCACCGCTCAGGCCAGCTTCCTGTCGGCGAATGACAAGAGATTGCATTTCGGTTTGGGGAACTCGACGACGGCCGAGGTGACCGTGCGGTGGACGAACGGCAACACCGAGCGCATCGGCAAAGTGCCGGTGGATTGCCTGGCGACGATTCGCGAGGGCCACGGTGTCGTTCGTACCGACCCGATGAAGCGCTGACGGGTCGACCTGCGCCGCAAATGGACGTGCTTCCGCTAACGCTAGCGAGGCTCTGCCTCAGACCGAAAGTGTTCTTCACCGCAGAGCAACCAGCCCAGACGACTGCCTGGGTCAATTGAGGGAGGAAACTGAATCGGTGTTCGGCCATACTGGAACAAGCCAGGCGGCAAGCCACGCCTCACATTCGTAGATTCAAGTAATCTAGCGGCTGGTGGGTAGACCAAACGAGATGACCGATTGCCCCGTCGCCACCGCCACGTATTGCCGCCCGTCGAAGCGATAGGTCATAGGGGATGCTTTCCACAGGCGGCTCGCCTGGAAACTCCATAACCGCTTGCCAGTGCGCGCGTCAGCCGCGGCCAGCGATCCATCGTCATCGCAAAAGAAGATCACGCCCCCGGCGGTGCCCAGAACTCCGCCCCAGGACTCGGCGTCGCCGGTCTGCGGCAGTTCCCAGACAGCCTTCCCCGTGTGGATATCGAAGGCGCGCAGAACCTTCCGCGAATTGTCGTCGGGAATGTTTCGCGTCGTGCCGCCAATGAAACCCCCTCCGGCTTTCCATTCCATGTCGCTCTTCGTGTAGATACCACACTTCTCGAGCGTCTGTACGTAGTAAAGCCCGGTTTCCGGGCTGAACGCGGTGGAGAACCAGTTCGTGGCGCCCTCGATGGGTGGGCAGATCTTCGCGCCAGCGACAGTGGGTACCTGGTCCGGAAGCAGAACGGGCCGGCCGTCGGAACCGATCCCGCTCGCCCACGTCAGTTTCTTCACCAGAGGCTTGGCCAGAAGCAATTTCCCCGAAGTCCGATCCAGAACGTATAAGAATCCGTTGCGATTGGCGTGCAACAGCAGCTTGCGCCGCTGTCCATTCCAATCCGCGTCCACCAGCACCGGCGTCTGCACCGCGTCCCAGTCCCAAACGTCATGCGGCGTGTACTGGAAATACCATTTGAGCTTGCCCGTCTTGGCATCCAGGGCGACATCGGAATCGGTGTAGAGGTTGTCTCCCGCGCGGTAGTCTCCGTTGAGGTCGTTGCCCGCGTTGCCCGTCGGCCAGTAGACGGTGCCCAATTCCGCGTCGTACGTCCCAGTGAGCCAGGTGGCTCCGCCCGGATGAGCGATGTCCTTGCCATTCCAGGTCTCTGACCCAGGCTCGCCCGGTTTCGGAACGGTCCAGAATCGCCAGACTTCCTTTCCGGAGGCAGCGTCAAACGCCGCTACAAAGCCGCGCACGCCATCGTCGCCGCCCGCCACCCCAGCCAAAACCAGCCCGCCGGCGATCAGCGGAGCCGTGGTGGCGTAGTAGTTCTGCCGCCAGTCCGCCATCTCCGTGTCCCACAGCAACGTGCCCGCGGAACCATCCAGCGCGATCAGATGTGCATTATCGGTGACCATGAATACGCTGCCGCCGGCCACGGCCACGCCGCGGTTCACACCTTGCGCCGCGGTTCCGCCAATGCCGCGCGTGCGGCGGCGCTGATAGTGCCAGATCGACCGGCCGGAGCCCGCGTCCAGCGCCCAGCATTCGTTGGCACTGGTGACATACATCACGCCCGCCACCACTACCGGTGTCATCTGGAGGTTCGTGCCGCCGGGCAATTGGAAAATCCATCGGGGCGCCAGGCGCGACACGTTGGCGGTATCGATCTGGGAGAGTTTACTGTAGCGATTCCCGCTGGGGTCGCCGTTATAGCCGCTCCAATCGACATCGGAAGTGACCTCGCGGTAGCGTTCCCCTTCGCGGCGCAGTAAGTGCAGCCGATGGTCGTCAGTGAGAAGTTGCATCTCACCCACGCTCTGCGACAGCACCAATCCCTGGAAAGACTCGCCGTGTGCCGTCTGGACACTGGCGCGGTTTCGGGGCAGGCTCTCCGGACGCTCGAGCGTGCGCAGGTACCGGATCAGGCCGCGCATATCGGCGTCGTTCAAAGGAAACGCCGGCATCCCGATTTGCGGCTTTCCCCCGCGGATGGTCTGCATCAACTCGTCGTCATCCAGCGTCAACAGACGCGCGGCAATAGGTGGGCCGTGTTCTCCTCCTTGCGCATCGCCTCCGTGGCAAGGGACGCAGTTTTGAAACTGGCCCGGAGCGGGAGGCTGGCTCTGGGCGGCGGCTACTGCAATCCCCGCAAACAAACAGGTCAGGCGCAAGAAAATCCGATCGAACGGCATGGGACGGAGCATACCACCTGGCGGTGACGTCTGGAGAAACGCCGTCAGGCTGAGCTATTCCTGCCGGAGCGCCCCCGCCGGATCCACCCTGGCGGCGCGCCGGGCAGGAATCCAGCAGGCGGCCATCATCGCCGCCCCGAGTATCGCGGGAACGCCGAGTAAAACCGCCGCGCCCAGTGGATTGGTCCCGACCACAAAATTGGGGATGACGTTGCGCGCGATCGGGATCGCCAGCGCCAGCCCGAACGCCAGCCCGACCGCAGTGAAAACCGCGCCCTGATTGAGCACCATGCGCAGGACACCCGCGGGCGTCGCGCCGATTGCCAGGCGGATTCCGATTTCGCGCGTCCGCCGGCTCACCGCGTAGGCGACAACTCCGTAGAGCCCGATCACAGCCATCAGCAATCCCATCAGCCCCGTCGCCGTCACGATCTGAGCGATCAGGCGCGGTCCCAACATCGCGCGATCGTGGAAGAACGTTGCCATGGTGCTGATGCGGAAGATCGGCATGTCGGGATCGAGCGCGCGAACTTGTTCGCGTACCACCGCGGCGAACGAAGCAGGATCGCCCGCCGTTCGCATCTCGACATACATTTGTGAGCTGTAATCCTGGGAAAATGGCGTCCACACGGCTTCTAGCGCCGGCTCCGCCCAGTAGGTATATATGCCTTCCTTCGCCACGCCGATGACTTGCAGGTCGGCTCCGTCCACGGAGTCCAGCCGAAACCGCCGGCCGATCGGATCGTTCTGCGCAAACAGCTTCCTGGCGAGGAATTCGTTGATTACCGCCACGCGCGGCGATTTCGCCGTATCGCGCGAATCAAAGCCGCGGCCGCGAAGAATCTTCGTCTCCATGAGGGGAAAGAAATTTTCATCGACTTTATAAGAGAACGCGGCCGGTGCATCTCCGGATGCACGGGGCTGCTCGCCCGCCGCCATATACTTGCGCGAACTCTGCCCGGTGCTGAAGGGAACCGACGATGACATGGATACTTCACGCACGCCGCCGGTTTCGCGAAGCCGGTCTGTCAGCTTCTTGTAGAAGTCGCGCGTCCTGGTTTCGCTATATCGCTGGATGTTCGGGTCCAGGGAGAAGAAAAGCGTGTGATCCAGGCGGAAGCCCGGATCGATGCGCCACGCCGCTTGAAATCCGCGTACGCAGTCGGCTGAAATCACCAGCAGCACCGCCGAGAGTGCGAGCTGCGCGGTGACCAGGACATTTCGACCGGAAAGCATCCCGCGCAGGAACGAAGTCCGCGCCGGGCCGCTGTCGCTGGTCTTGATGATCGAGGCGAGATCGCGCCGCGTTGCGCGCAATGCCGGAACCAATCCAAAAATGAACCCCGTCGCCAGCGAAACCGCCAGGCTGAACGCCAGCAGCCGCGTGTCCATCCGGATGCCGAGCGAAATCGGAAAATCTGACGGAATGGGAATCGCCTGCAGGAACACCAGGCCCAGGTAGCCGACCCCGATTCCCGCAACTCCTCCCAATAGCGCCAAGAGGAAACTCTCCGTGAGAAGCTGCCGCACCAGCGCGCCGCGCCGCGCGCCGATCGCCATGCGAATGGCGATTTCCTTCGAGCGGGCCGTTCCGCGCGCAATCAAAAGACTCGCGACATTCGCGCAGGCGATCAGCAAAACCAATCCGGTGATTGCCAGCAGCGTGAGCGCCAGAGCGGCATCGGTCGGACTGTTTTCGAAGCGGGCGCGTACGTAATCGAGTGCCGTGACGGTTCGGTCGCGATTCGTATCGGGATACTGCGTGGCGATGTCGTGCGCGATTTTCCGCAATTCCGCCTGCGCCTCCGTCATGCGCACGCCCGGCTTAAGCCGTCCCAGCAAAACCTGGCTGCGGCGGGTTCGCGACGTGAGATAATCCGCGTTGGCGCCGGGAACCGCCTTCTGGTAGGCATGCGCCGGGATGTAGATTTCAGGGGTCACAAATGCCTGCGGCCCGGTGAAATCTTTCGGTGCCACGCCAATAATCGTGAAATCAGAGCCGTTCACGCGAACCTCGTGTCCAATGACCGCACGATCGCGCGCGAATTCGCGATCCCACATCTGATAACTGATCACGGCGACCAGGTCGCGTCCGGGCACGGTATCTTCGTCGGCTCGGAACACGCGGCCGAGCACCGGCGCGATGCGCAGTCCGGTGAAGAAATTCCCGCTGACACTGGCATCCAGGCCGTACTTCGGAACCTGCTTCGGCTGCGTGCTGATTCCAGCGAAGAAGAAGTCGTAACACGCCAGGCTTTCGAGCGTTTTGGTGTTGTTGCGCAGATCCGCGTAATCGGCATAGGACAGGCGCCCCAGACGCGTGTCGGGACTGGTCGAATCCACCTCGACGATCCTGCCTGAATCGGGAACGGGCAGCGGCCGCAGCAGCACCGCGTCCACGTAGCTGAACATGGCAGTGTTGGCGCCGATGCCGAGCGCGAGCGAGAGGATGGCAATGAGCGCGAAGCTGGGAGACTTGGCAAGAGTCCGGATGGCAAAGCGGAGATCGGCCAGAAGTCGCATAAAAGATTATACGTGAGACGAGGCCCATCGTTCCAGCTTAGTTGCTCATAAATCCGATCAGGCGATACCCGTGGGTCTTGGGGGAACCGGTATGAATCGGCTTGTATTACTATGTGGGGCAGGTTGTTAACCTGCGGCGGATTGCGAATCCGCCTGACGCTGACCCCAACGAGCGCCTCGGGGCTCGCTCCGAACGTCGGAAGGCGGATTGCCAATCCCCACAGATTGGCAATCTGCCCCACAGAACGTGCTCACAGGGCGGTTCCCCAAAATTCGGTTAAGCACCCGTCCACCCGTCCACCCGTCCACCCGCTCCACACCTCTGTCCCCGGTCGCTGGTATACACTCGGTACCTGTATGCAAATCATGCGAACCGCTCTCCTGGCGATGCTGCCCGCCCTCCTCCCGCTGGCCGCCCAGCAGGCTAAGCCGAGCTGCGACCGCTGCTCCGCCAGCTACATCAGCCGCGAAGAGCTCGACGCCTACTTCAAGCGGGCGCCCGCGCGCGTCACCAACTCCGTCGCCGATCAGCAAGTGCGTGCGGCCGACGTGGGCAAGGGCCATGTCGATGTCGGCGTGGTCTACCGCAACGCCACGCAGGCTGAGGGCTCGGGCGTCGCCGAGCACGACCTGGTCAGTGAGGTCTATTACATCCTCGACGGATCCGCGACCCTCGTCACCGGCTCCGACATCGTAGGATGGAAGCCGCGGCCCGCGGACTACCCATCCGTGAGGCTGCTTAACGGTCCCGGCGGCAACGGCTCTGGAATCCGCGACGGATCAACCTACCAGCTCAAAACGGGAGACGCCATCATCATTCCCGCCGGCGTGGGCCACTGGTTCACCAAGGTCAACGATCATATCCGCTATATCATGGTCCGCATCGACCCCGATAAGGTGACCCCCACCAAGGACGAAGCGGCTTCCAAAGCGGACCTCGCCGGACGCTGACCGCCCGCTTAGCTTAGCCGGTCATTTCAGAAATACGCCGACGTATCGGGAAACCGCTTGCTAACGCGCGCGGCTCCGATCAGAGCCGCGACGGACGTCTCCGATCAGAGCCGCGACGGTCACGGAGCGGTGCCTCGAAATACGAGAGGGTATTTGCGAAAGAGTGTGCTTAGCAAGCTAGCCGCTCCCGGTCCCAACGCGGCGGTGCTGGCGATCGCTGGCAAGATCGATCAGTCGAAGGCTTTAGGCCACTTCGTTCAACGCCCTTTGGTTGTATGCAGCGGAGAAACTGGAAACGGGCATCCGGCTGGCTAACGCTAACAGACCACAAAAGGCGATCGCCTGTCCTGCCTGTCAGCCGGCGGCACTGCTGTTTTCGGACCCGACATCCAGAATCTTGCGGATCCGCATGCCCAGCATGGATTCCGTGAAAGGCTTTTGCAGCAGCGGCGTTTGCTGGTCAAGGGCATGGCGGCGCAGTACGGCGTGTTCGGTATAACCGGACATGAGCAGCACCTTCAGGTTCGGGCGGTGTAATGCGGCCTGCTGCGCTACCGCGGCGCCATCGGAATGCGGCAACACCATGTCGGCCAGAAGCAGGTCAATGCGGATGGCCGGGTTGGCGCAGAGGCGCAGGGCTTCCTCGGGCGTGTCGGCCTTCAGAACCACATAGCCGAGATTGGTCAGCATGGCGACCACCAGCCTCCGCAGCGTATCGTCATCTTCCACCACCAAAACGGCTTCGCAGGCCTGCCGGGAAGGCGGGGGCGCGGCGGCTTCGGGGGCTTCAAGATCGGCACTTGCCGCGCTGGGCAGGTAAATCGTGAAGGTGGTACCAACGCCCGGCTCGCTATAGACCGCGATGGCGCCGCCCGTTTGCTTGATGATTCCGTAAACCGTGGAGAGTCCCAAGCCAGTCCCGCGCCCCAGTTCCTTGGTGGTGAAGAACGGTTCGAAAATGTGGCGCCGGGTCTCTTCATCCATGCCGTGACCCGTGTCGGCAATCGACAGCCGCAAGTAATGTCCGGGAGCCATTCCCACGAAGGGGGCAGCCTCTTCTTCGGTGAAATCCACGTTGGAGGTCTCGATGGTGAGCGTGCCTCCGTGCTCCATGGCGTCGCGCGCGTTGACGGAGAGGTTGAGCACGATCTGATCGATCTGCCCCGGGTCGGCCAGAACGTCGCGGAGATCCGGCGCCAGCCGGGTGACGATTTGAATGTCCTCACCCAATAAACGCGCCAGCATTTTCTGAGTTTGAACGATCCTGGGATTCAGGTTGATGCGGCGCAGTTGCAGCACCTGGCGCCGGCTGAAGGCGAGCAGTTGTTGGGTGAGCGAGGCCGCGCGCTGCGAGGCGGCCAGGATTTCTTCCGTGGCGGTGCGGTCCGGGCTATTCTCCTCCTGGCCGGCGTGGATCATTTCGGCATAGCCCTGGATGACGGTCAGCAGGTTGTTAAAGTCGTGGGCAATCCCGCCCGCCAGGTGGCCGACGGCTTCCAGCTTTTGGGACTGGCGCAACTGCTCCTCGATGCGCCGGCGCTCGGTGATGTCCTTGGCAATCACCAGGCGGCCGCTAATCGCGCCCAGCGTGATGGAGTGAACGGCAGTTTCGGCGAAGATGATGCTGCCGTCCCTCTTGCGGTGGCGCCATGGTCCGGCACTGTGCGCTCTTCCGTCGCCTTTGCGGATGTCGGCCTCTAGCAGGGGCACGTCTTCCGGCGGCCGGATATCGCGCAATGTCATGCCGAGGAATTCTTCGCGGGTGTAGCCATAGCGCTGGATGGCGGCGTTGTTCACCATCAGGAACGCCAGTGTATCGGGGTGATGGAGCCACATGGCCTCCGGGTTCGAGTCGAACAATAAGCGATACCGCTGCTCCGATTCTTCCAGTTCGCGTTGCGCCCGGCGGCGCTGCGTCACGTCGCGGAAGACCAGCACCACACCGGTGGCGGCACCGGATTGGTCATGGATGGCCGCTCCGCTATGGTCGATGGGGATTTCGCGGCCGTCTTTGGCAAGCAGGATGGCGTGATCGGCCAGCCCGGCCACTACACCACTGCGCCGTACGATATCGGCGGGATCCTCCACCTGCTGGCGGGTGGATTCGTTGACGATGCGGCAGATCTCGGAGAGTTGGCGGCCAACCGCGGACGCCACGGTCCAGCCGGTGAGCGCCGCGGCAATGGGATTCATAAACTGGATCAGCCCGGCGGTGTCGGTGGAGATCACGGCGTCCCCGATGCTTCGCAGGGTGGTCTCGAATTCCGCCTTGGCGCGGGCTTCCTTTTCCCGGGCACGGCCCAAGTCCAGGATGAGCCACTCCTGTGTCCGGACCAGACGGTTGACGTGCCTGGTGGAGACGAGAAGCAGGAAGGCCAGCCCGATGATGCCGAGTAGAACGATGAGGCGGGTGCGGTTGGCCTGGGTGTCGGCGGCGGCGGAGCGCACGGCGAACTCCCGGTTCTCGGCGTCGATCACGCGCGCGGCCACTGTGCGAATCTCCTCCATGGCTTGCCTGCCGTGGCCGTCGCCGTTAGTCACTAAGGCGAGCACTGTGTCGATCCCGCCGCTGCGGCGGGCGTCTATGCCGGTGGCGAGTGCTGCGAGCTTCTCCCTGGAGAGCGGCCGCAGACTCGCGGCATCCGTGGCGCCCGCAAACGCAATGCCGGGCCGGCTAAGTTCACCTAGAAGCTTATTGATCTGCGGAAGAGCTGCCTGGTAGGGCTCCAGATAGTGCGGATCGCCGGTCAGCAGGAAGCCGCGCACGCCGGATTCGGCATCGGTCAGCAGGGATACCAGCTCCTCCGTTTGGTCGACGATGGACCGGGACTGCTCGGCGTATGCCGTATTCTTTTTGTATGCTTGGCCTTCCAGGTATGAGATCGTCCCGATAGCAATCACGGTTAGCAGCGCAAGAATCGGGCCGAAGGTGTGGGACATCCTTAATACGGATCGTCGCAAAGGGTCAGTTTTCTGTCCGTCCACTGGTACCAACGGTATCATAGTACTCCGCCTGCGATTCAGACACTGGGGTGGCATGATGATTTTGGCAATCGATATCGGTGGCACGAAATTCACCATGGCGGTTTTTGACGGCGCGCAGATGGTTCGGCGGGAATCGCGCGCCACCGACGCACTGGGAGGCCGCGAGTGGATGCTGGCGCAGATCGGCGGCATGGTGGGCCGGTGGAAACAAGAGTTACCAATCCTGGGGTGCGGGATCGGATTCGGCGGACCGGTGAATTTCGCGGCGCAGCGCGTGATACTCTCCACACATGTGGGAGGATGGCGCGATTTCGACTTGTGCGGTTTTGTACGCCAGTTGATCGGCGGGCCGGTGGCGATGGACAACGATGCTAACGTTGGTGCGCTGGGTGAAGCCGAATTCGGTGCCGGGAACGGGTGTTCGCCGCTTTTCTACATGACCCTTTCCACGGGCATCGGCGGCGGAATTTACGCGGACGGCCGGGTGTGGCGCGGCGCCGATTCGTACGGCGGAGAGATTGGCCACTTGACCATACGGCCCGAGGGACCGGAATGTCTGTGCGGAGCCCGCGGTTGCTATGAACGCATGTGCTGCGGACTTTGGCTGGAGCGCGACTACGGCAAGCCAGCCAGGGAGTTGATGCAGGACGCGAATTTCGTGAAGGGCTACGTGGTGGACCTGGCGTTGGGGTTGAAAGCCGCCATCATGCTGTTGAACCCGCAGCGGGTAGTGATTGGTGGCGGCATCGCCAAAGCCGGCGACCGCCTGTTTGTGCCGCTGCGGGAAGAGTTGCGCCGGCAAATTACTTCGTGGTCGGGCGCGCGGCTGGATGTAGTGCCGGCTGCGCTGGGCGATGACAGCGTGCTCTGGGGCGCGCTGGCGTTGGCAGGGCGGCACTGCGGTCCAGCCGTAACTTAAGCTCGGAAGTTTTCGAACTTACTGTTGGAGTCTATATGAACAAACGTCGATTCGTTTTCCTGGCGCTGGCTATGACGGCCGGCGTTGCCGTGGCGGCTGACGTGCCGCCGGCCGCGGTGGATATCCCGGCGGGCGGCAGCCATCAACCAGCGGTTGCGGTACTGGCCGGCGGCTGCTTTTGGGGAGTGGAAGCCGTCTTCGACCACCTCAAGGGCGTGACGGGCGTGGTATCGGGTTATGCCGGCGGCAGCAGCCAGGCCGCCCATTATGAGATGGTGGGCACCGGCCGCACCGGGCACGCCGAGTCGGTACAAATCACCTACGACCCTTCGCAGATCTCCTATGGCAAACTGCTGCAGGTCTTCTTCACGGTCGCGCACGATCCCACGCAAATCAATCGCCAGGGGCCGGACGAGGGCACGCAGTACCGGTCGGCGATCTTCTATCAGTCCGAAGAACAGAAGCGAGTGGCCGAGGCTTACATTCAGCAGTTGACGGAGGCCAAAGTCTTCCGGCACCCCATCGCGACCAAGGTAGTTCCGCTTCCCGCTTTCTACCCGGCGGAAGCGTATCACCAAAACTACATCGCGCGGAACCCCGGCAATCCGTACGTAGTGTATAACGATCTGCCCAAGCTATCCGAGCTCAAGAAGCGCTTTCCGGAATTGACGAAGGGACGCTAACACGGAGGAGCTGTCCCAAAATCAAAGCGCCGTTGGCCGGCCTGCTTTCAGAGCCGCGACTTGTCGCTCGACCGTTAGGAAGCGGTTGCCCAGCCCAGCCTGCTTTCAGAGCCGCGACCGCCAGCCTCACTAAACTCATGGACCCACTACTGCACCGGGGAATCCAGTTATTCAATGACGGCGAGTTCTTCGAATGCCACGAAGTGTTGGAGGAAGCCTGGACTCCGGAGCGCGGTCCCCGGCGCCTGTTCCTGCAGGCGTTGATCCACGTGGCCGTAGGCCGGTACCACTGCCAGCGGCGGAACCCGGCGGGCGCCAGCCGGCAACTCCGCAAGGCTCTGCGCAAGTTGGCAGCGTATCTGCCGGAATACGAGGGCGTCGACACGGCGCGGCTGGCCGGTGAGGCTCAGGCGTTGCTCAATCATGTGGAGGCTGGTGCGGCGAAGGCGGCCAACGAGGCGACGGACTATCCCCGGTTTGCGATAGTTTTAAAATAGCCTTCTGATTGCCGATCGCTCTTTTATGCGCGCCAAATGGGTCCTTCTCTCCGTGGCGGTGGTCCTCGCAGGCGCGCTGGCGCTCTGGCTCGCGATGCGGTCCCATCGCGCGGCGCCTCCGCCGGTGCGGCTTGCGGGTGCGGCGGTCATCGTCAACCGTGAGATCACCCTCCAGGGGACCATCCGCCCGCAGCACGTCGTCGGCGTGGCCGCGCCGCTGACCGGACTGGTGGAGGGGCTGCCGGTGGACATCGGTCAGGAGGTTTACCGGGACCAGGTGCTGGCGCGCGTTGGGGGGCAGGGATTGGAATCGGCGCGCGAGGCAGCCGCTGCCGACCTGGAGCATGCGCAGGACCAGACCGCCAGGGCGGAGGCCGGCGTGACCACCGCGCGGCTGGAGGAATCGCGCGCCGATGCCGATGTCGAGCGCGCCCGCCTGGCGCTCGATCGCGCCGAGAAGACTTATTCGCGCCAGCGCACGCTCTTCGCCCAGGGCGCCACGCCGCGGCTCACTTTTGAGAAGGCCGAGAGCGAGTATCGGAGCCTGACGAAAGAGTTCGAGATCATGGATGCCGGCGCCCGCGGAGCTCGCGACCAGGTGCAGAACGCGCTGCGCGAGGTCACCGCGAAAAAGAAGATTGTGCAAGACCGCCAGCAGCAGTTGGAAGAGGCGCAGGGGAATCTGCAGGCCGCCGAGGTGCGCTCCCCGGTCGATGGGACCGTGGTAGGGCGCCGGGCCGAGATCGGCAAACCGGCGTACGAGGCGGGCGCCGGGTTCTTCCAGATCGCCACCGATCTTTACGCGCTGGAAGTCACGCTGGAACCGAAGCCGGAAGAGTTGAAACGCATCCAACCGGGCCAGCAGGCAATGGTGCTCATCCTCGACCTGCAAAGCCAGGGCCTGCCCGGCGTGGTGCGGGAGATCAAGGGCAGCCAGGTGGTGGTGGAGTTCGAGAGCAACCTGCCGGCGATCAAGCCGGGCATGGTGGCCGGCGTGCGGCTGAAGCTGGAGTGACCCGGCACACAGGCGGGAATGGCCGTGTGCTACGTTGAGATTTCCGGAGCCGTTATGGAATTCTTAGCCAGCAGCCTGTTGGAACTCATCATCCAAACCTCTACCAACCTTCCGCCCGATGTGCGCGCCGCCATGTCCATCGCCGCCAACGCCGAGACGCCTGCCACGCAATCCTCGCAGGCGCTCGACATCATCCTGTCGAACGTGGATATGGCGAACGACGACGAAGGGCCGATCTGCCAGGACACCGGGATGCCCACGTTCATCATCCACACGCCGGTGGGCGTAAACCAGATCCGCATCAAGCAGGCCGTTCGCGAAGCCGTGGCCGAAGCCACGCGGTTGGGCAAACTGCGTCCCAACTCCGTGGACTCCATCACGGGCAAGAACAGCGGCAACAACCTGGGTGTGGAGACGCCGGTGATGCATTTCGAACAGTGGGAAGAAGACGACATCGAAATTAAGCTGATCCTGAAAGGCGGCGGCTGCGAGAACACCAACAATCAATACTCGGTGCCGTGCGAGCTGGATCACCTGGGCCGCGCCGACCGCAATCTGGAGGGCGTGCGCCAGTGCATTCTGCACGCCGTCTGGCTGGCGCAGGGTAAAGGCTGCGCCCCCGGCGCCGTCGGCGTCTGCATCGGTAGCGACCGGGCGCACGGCTACGAACTGGCGAAGGGGCAGCTTTTCCGCACGCTGGACGACGTGAACGCCGACCCGCTGCTGGCCAAGCTGGAATCCGAAATCATGGAGGAGGCCAACAAGCTGGGTGTCGGAGCCATGGGCTTCGGCGGCAAGAGTTCGCTGATCGGCTGCAAGATCACCGCCGCCAACCGGTTGCCGGCCAGTTTTTTTGTTTCCGTGGCGTATGACTGCTGGGCCTTCCGCCGTCTGGGCGTGCGCCTGGACGCCACCGGCGCCATCGTGAAATGGCTGTACCGGGACCCGCAGCGCCCGGTGGAGCGGATGGCGCGCGGCGAAGGTTTCCCGCTGACCGGCCGCGAGGTGGTGCTCACGCCGCCGCTGACCGAGGCGCAGATGCGCGCGCTCAAGGTCGGCGATGTGGTGCTGATCTCGGGCGAGATGTTCACCGGCCGCGACAACGTGCACGCCTATTTGATGAAGAACCCGCCGCCGATGGATCTGAACGGGGCGGTGCTCTACCACTGCGGCCCCGTGATGCTTCAGGAGGGAGGCGAGTGGAAAGTGAAGGCCGCCGGCCCCACCACCAGCATTCGCGAAGAGCCCTACCAGGCCGACGTGATCAAGCGCTATGGAGTGCGCGCCGTGATCGGCAAAGGCGGCATGGGCAAGAAGACGCTGGGTGCGCTCCAGGAGTTCGGCGCGGTCTACCTGAACGCCATCGGCGGCGCGGCGCAGTACTATGCGCGCACGGTGGAGAAGGTGCTGGGCGTAAGCCTGATGGAGTTCGGCATCCCGGAAGCGATGTGGCAAGTGCGCGTTCGCAATTTTGCGGCGATCGTGACCATGGACGCGCACGGCAATAGTATGCACGCCGACGTGGAGCGCGCCACTGGCGAGCGCCTGGAAGCGTTGCAGAAGGCATGATTTGGCGTGGCGGGCACGGTGCGCAGCCGGTAGCAGCCGGGCCCCAGGCAAGTGTTTGGCGGGCAAGTTTGGTACACTGAGGTTTCCCCGGCCAGGTAGCTCAGCTGGTAGAGCGCAGCCCTGAAAAGGCTGGCGTCGGCGGTTCGATTCCGTCCCTGGCCACCATAAAATCAACACCTTGGACTGGCTTCGAACCGCCGAGGCCGGTCGATTGACGCAAGGCGAAGCGCCAAATTCTGGTGGATGCTAAACTGAACTCGGAGCCGTCGTGGCTTTCCGGTATCGCCCTATATCGACCAGGAAGATGGTGCTCTTAGGATCGCAGGCACTCGTGTCGGGCTCTCGTCCATCGTCGCAGGATTTCATGAGGGCGAATCTCCGGATAAGATCGCGCTGGAATTCCCGACGGTTACTGCGGCGCAGGTGTATGGCGCCATCGCCTACTACCTGGAGAACAGGAAACTAGTCGACGACTTTTTTGCCGACGTCGATCATGACTTCGAACGCGAGAACGCAAACCTTGGATGATGCTGTCCCTGAGATCCTCATCCGCCAGGAAGCGGACGGTCACGCGCGCTTCGAACTCAGTTGCTGGCGGGCCGCCTCAAGCCGCGCAAACAGTTTCGGGATTCGTCTCGCCCAACGGCCGCACTCTGCTGGAAGGTAAACATTGGGGTCGGTAGAGCCGCGCGCGTGAGCAAGCGGCCTCCTGGCGCCACAAATCCCTAAGGCCCCGTTGTGGATCTCAGCTATTCTGAAGGAGGCAGGCCACCACCCACAATGCCGCAAAAATCAAGCACTCACGAACGTCTCACGAAACATGACCTCGCGGCCTCGCAACGTAAGACGGACGGGCAACTGCAAGACTTCATCCGCTCACTGCGGGGAACCAACGGCCACGCCAAACGCAAAGTAGACCTCCAGGTTCCCAACCTGCCCCACATTGACAATAGGTCTCAATGCACCAACACCTCATGCTCGGCCGGCGCCGGCGCTGGCTTCCTGAAGCGCTTGGCCAGGCTGGCGAAGCCCAGGTAAATCACCGGCGTGGTGTAAAGCGTCAGTAACTGGCTGAAGATCAGACCGCCCACAATGGTGATGCCCAGCGGCCGGCGCAATTCCTGCCCGGTGCCCGAGCCAAAGGCCAGCGGCACGCCGCCCAGCAGCGCGGCCATCGTCGTCATAATGATGGGCCGAAAACGCAGCAGACAGGCCTGGAAGATCGCCTCCAACGGTTCCGCGCCCTCCTTGCGCTCCTTTTCCAGCGCGAAATCGATCATGATGATAGCGTTCTTTTCCACGATGCCGATCAACAGCACAATCCCGATCAGGCCGATGACGCTCAACTCCGCCTTGCACAGCATCAGCGCCAGCAGCGCGCCCACCGCCGCCGAGGGAAGCGTGGAGAGGATGGTGATGGGATGGATGTAGCTCTCGTATAGAATGCCCAGCACGATATACACCGTCACCACGGCCGCCAGAATCAGGATAGGCTCGTTGGCCAGCGAGGTGATGAAGGCCCGCGCGGTTCCTTGAAAATCGGTCTGCACACTGGCGGGCATGCCCAGGTCTTTCTTGGCGTTGTCGATTTCACGCACCGCATCGCCCAGCGAACTGTTGGGCGCGATATCGAACGACACCGTGGTCACCGGAAACTGGCCCTGGTGGTTCACCACCAGCGGCACAGTCAACTGGTCGTAGCGGGTGAAAGCGTTCAACGGAACCTGTCCACCGGAGGACGAACGGATGTAGATTTTGCCCAAGTCCTCCGGCGTGAGCTGAAATTCCGGTTTGATCTCAAGCACCACGCGGTACTGGTTCAACTGCGTGAACATGATGGCCACCTGGCGCTGGCCGAAGGCATCGTAGAGCGTGTCGTCAATCATCTGCGGCGTGATGCCGAGCCGCGAAGCCGTGTTGCGGTCAATCGTCAGCCTGGTCTGCAGGCCGGTGTTTTGCTGATCGCTGGCCACGTCGCGCAGGATGGGCGACGTTTTCAACCGGTCTACCAGACGCGCGGACCAGATGCCCAACTCATTGGCGTCGGGGTCTTCCAGGCTGTATTGATACTGCGTGCGGCTGACGCGGTCTTCCACCGTCAGATCCTGCACCAGTTGCATGTAGAGCGTGATGCCCTCCACCTTGGCCAGTTCCGGCTGCAGCCGCCGGATGATCTCGCCGGCGTCGATCTTGCGATCTTCCAAAGGCTTCAGGTTGATCTGGATGCGCCCGCTGTTCATGGTGGTATTGGTGCCATCGATGCCGATGAACGACGACAGGCTTTCCACCGCGGGGTCATTCAGAATCACGCGCGCCAGCGCCTGTTGCCGCACCGCCATGGCGGGGAACGAAACTGTTTGCGGCGCCTCCGAAATGCCCAGGATCACGCCGGTATCCTGCACCGGAAAGAATCCCTTGGGAATAATCATGTACAGGTAGCCCGTGAAGCCGAGCGTGGCCAGAGCCACCATGATGGTCAGGAAACGATGGCGCAGGACCACGGTGAGCGTTTTGCCGTAGAAGGCGATGATGGACACAAAAACGTGTTCCGATGCCTTATAGAGGCGCCCTTGCTGGCTGACCGGTTTGTGGCGCAGCAGGCGCGAGCACATCATCGGAGTCAGGGTGAGAGATACGAATGCCGACACCAGGATGGTGACGCTGAGGGTGATTGCGAACTCGCGAAACAGCCGGCCGACAATATCGCTCATGAAGAGCAGCGGGATGAGCACCGCGATCAGTGAAACCGTGAGCGAGAGAATGGTAAAGCCAATCTGCGCCGACCCCCGGAGCGCCGCTTCCAGGGGGGGCACGCCCTCCTCGATGTAGCGCACGATGTTTTCGATCATCACAATGGCATCGTCCACCACGAAGCCGGTGGAAATGGTGAGCGCCATCAGGGTGAGGTTGTTCAGGCTGTAGCCCAGCACATACATCACGCCGAACGTGCCCACCAGCGACAGCGGCACGGCCACGCTGGGAATGATGGTGGCGGAGATGTTGCGCAGAAATAGAAAGATCACCATCACCACGAGGCCCACCGTGAGCATGAGCTCAAATTCCACGTCGTGCACGGAGGCGCGGATGGTGGTGGTGCGGTCGGTGAGGATGGCGATATCCACGGAGGTGGGCAGCGAAGTCTTCAACTGCGGGAGCAGTTTCTTCACGCGATCCACTACTTCGATGATGTTGGCCCCGGGCTGGCGCTGGATGTTCAGAATCACCGCCGGAACCGTGTTCATCCAGGCCGCCTGCTTGACGTTTTCGGCGTCGTCAATCACATTGGCCACATCTGACAACAGCACCGGCGCGCCATTATGGTAAGCCACCACCAGAGGCTTGTAGTCCGCGCTGCTGAGAAGTTGGTCGTTGGCGCCGATGGTGTACGACTGTTGCTTGCCGTCGAAACTGCCTTTGGCTTCATTGACGCTCCCTGCGCCTATGGCCGCTCGCAAGTCTTCCAGGTTGAGGCCGTAAGACGAAAGCGCCGTTGGGTTGGCCTGCACGCGCACGGCGGGCTTCTGGCCCCCGCTGATGCTGACCAGCCCGACGCCGGGCAACTGCGAGATCTTCTGCGCCAGACGCGTATCCGCCAGATCTTCCACTTTAGACAACGGTAGGATTTTCGAAGTCAGGCCGAGCGTGATGATTGGCGCGTCGGCCGGATTGGTCTTGCTGTAGATTGGCGGGTTGGGCAGATCGCGCGGCAGAAACGTAGTGGCTGCGTTGATGGCCGCCTGAACCTGCTGCTCAGCCACGTCGATGTTCAGATCCAGCACGAACTGCAAGGTGATGACGGAAGCGCCCTGGGAACTGGTGGACGTCATCTGGTTCAGCCCGGGCACCTGGCCGAACTGGCGCTCCAGAGGCGCAGTGACGGAAGACGACATCACGTCCGGGCTGGCGCCGGGATAGAACGTGACTACCTGGATGGTGGGATAGTCAACCTGCGGCAGCGCCGAAACCGGCAACTGCCGGAATGCCACCGCGCCCACCAGCAGAATACCGGCCATCAGCAGCGAGGTCGCGACCGGACGGAGAATAAACGGAGCCGACGGGTTCATTTATTTCTGGCCGCGCTTCTGGTTCGCCGCGTCTTTGGAAGCACCCGCGTCTTTGGAAGCCCCGCTCGCGGATTTGGCCGCTCTACCCGCGGACTTGGCCGCTCCACCAGTCACCCGGGCCTCCACCTTGGTACCCTGCTGGAGTTTGTCCACTCCATCCACTACTACAATCTCGCCGGCTTGCAAACCGCTGTCCACCGCGGCGTCGTCCCCCTCCACCGCGCCCGGGACCACGTTGCGCATGGCCACCGTCTGGTCGCTATTCACCACGTAGACGAAACTGGATTGTGGGCTGTGCTGGATGGCGGCGGCGGGAACCGTTACGATGCCGTGCCTGGTGTCCACCAACAGCCGGGCGTTCACGAACTGGTTCGGAAACAGGCTGCCATCTTCGTTCGGGAATTCGGCTTTGAAGCGGACGGTGCCGGTGCTGGCGTCGATAGCATTGTCGACGGTGAGAAGCTTGCCGGTGGCGAGCTTCTTTTTCAGGTCGCGGTCGTAGGCCTCCACTGCCAAGGTCTGCCCGGAAGCCTGCCCGGAGCGCATCTTGCCCAGCACCTGTGGCAGGTTGTCCTGCGCCAGATTGAAGACCACGGCGATGGGCTGCAACTGCGCGATGGTTGCCAGACCGTTGGCGTCGGCGGCGTGCACTATATTGCCTTGGTCTACGATGCGCAGGCCAATGCGGCCGGTAAGTGGGGAAACGATGTGACAGTAGCTGAGCTGTAGCCTGATGTTCTGGATCATGCCTTGGTCGGCTTTGAGAGTGCCCTCCAACTGATGCACCAAGGCGGCCTGGGTCTCGGCCTGCTGCCTGGGTATAACCAACTGCGCATCGAGCGCCTGGTACCGCTTCAGATCGACCTTGGCATTCTCCAGTTGGGCCGCGAGGTTGGCCAATTGTCCTTCGGCTTGGGCAAGCTGAGCTTCATACGGCCGGGGATCGATCTCCGCCAGCAGATCGCCCTGGTGAACTATCTGGCCCTCGGTAAAAGCTACCTTGATCAGCTCGCCGTCAACACGGCTGCGAATGGTTACCGTGTTGTAGGCCGTAACCGATCCCAACCCGGTCAAGTAGATCGGAAGATCGCTTCGGCGCGCGGCGGTCGCGACCACCGGAACGGCTTGGCTACCCTTTTTGCCAGCCGACTTTTCGGCCTTGTTTTCCGTTTTGGGATTGCCTGCAAACACCTGAGGATAGAAACGGTAGCCGGCCGTCGCGGCCAGGCCGATCAGCAGAATCCAGACCCACCAGTGGCGCTTGCGTTTCGGCTGTCCGGCGGGGCTGGCCGGATGTACTCCCGGCGCCTGTGCTCCAGGCGCCCCTGAAGCCGTCGCGGATGTGGTACCCATGTCGAAGAAGTATACCATTTCGATGGTCGGATGGCGCAAGCAGTCGAGTCGTAAGTCCTTTAAATTCAGACTGCTGACTCTAAATAGCTAGCCTGGAATCGCTCAAATCTCGTATTCCGGCGGCTTGGAGCGGCCAAAGTTTATCCGGTCCCAGATTCGCTCGTGCACGAAGTAGGCCCCGATTTTCAGTACCACGTCCATTCCGCTACCGATGATTGAGAGTCCCGGTTTACCCGTGAGGCCATAGAGAATCAGGCCGGTAACCGCTGAACCCAGAATCCGATAGCTGACCGCTTTGGCAATACTTCGGGTGTTGCTCTCCATCGAAAACCGCCTGGAATTTCATTATGCCATAACCCTATGGGAATTGTGGAGAGTGTAGTTACGAGCCACAAATCCCCGGCCTGCCCCAAGGGCCCAGGTGACGTACAATCAGGTTCTGATGTCCCCACGCATCTCCGTCTCGCCCGCGTTCCGCCCGGTCTTAGACCCAGAATTCATCCCAGCCTGCCTCTGGAACCGGGCCTATCGCGCGGCACTGCGCGAAACTGGCCGGGAAGGCGGGCCGCAGGGTCTCGCCATCGCACTGGAGCGCAGCGATGGCTCCGTCTCGGTTTGCCACACCGCCGTTCTGCCCCACGAAGGCGGCAACGTGGCGATCAACCACCGGTACGTGGAACGCCTGCTCAAGTTTCTCTTGTGGCAGAAGGGCGGATACCGCGTCACCATTGCCGGTGACCCGCGCGTCGCGGACTACCTGCGAACGGTGTATGCCCCCGGCCGCGCCCGCGCCTTCGACCACAAGTTCATGGGCGACCGTGTTTACGGCCGCGCGATGGTCATTGATAGCGTTGGGCTGGATGCCGCCCCCGCGGAAAGAGAAACCGCCGCGCCGCTGGGCCGCCACCTGGATGGCTACCGCATCGGCTTCGACCTGGGCGCCAGCGACCGCAAATGCGCGGCCGTCATCGATGGCAAAGTGGTTTTCAGCGAAGAGGTCGCCTGGAACCCGAGCGTGCAGGCCGACCCGCAATATCACTACGACGGCATCCACGATTCGCTGCAGCGCGCCGCCCGGCACCTTCCACGCGTCGATGCCATCGGCGGCAGCGCCGCGGGCGTCTACGTCGCCAAGGAAGTGCGCGTCGGCTCCCTCTACCGCGCCGTGCCGCAGGATCTTTTCGACACCCGCATCCGCCGCCTGTTTTTCGACCTGCAGGCGGCATGGGGCGGCATCCCCTTCGATGTGGTGAACGATGGCGAAGTCACCGCGCTGGCCGGTTCCATGGCGCTCGACGATAACGGGGTCCTCGGCATCGCCATGGGCAGCAGCCTGGCTGCCGGGTTCGTCACACCGCAAGGCACCATCACCACCTGGCTGAACGAACTTGCCTTCGTCCCCGTGGATTACCAGGAAAACGCGCATGTGGACGAATGGTCGGGCGATGGCGGCGTGGGGGCCCAATACTTCTCGCAACAGGCCGTAGGCCGGCTGCTGGCGCCCGCCGGCATCGACCTTCCGGCGGACATGCCGCTCCCCGTCAAGCTGGAACAGGTGCAAAAACTGGCCGCCGCCGGCGATCCCCGCGCGCTCGGAATCTACGAAACCATCGGCGTCTATTTCGGCTACAACATCGCCACTTACGCCGACATGTACGACTTCCGCAACCTGTTGGTGCTAGGCCGCGTGATGACCGGGGTTGGCGGCGACCTGATCCTTTCGGTGGCCAACCGGGTTCTGAAAGCCGAGTTCCCGGAAGTGGCCGAGCGCATCCGCTTTCATATCCCGGACGAAAAGGAAAAGCGCCACGGCCAGGCCATCGCCGCCGCCAGTCTGCCCGCGATCGCAGCCGCCGCCGGTACAGCGCCCGCCGGTACAGCGCCCGGCGGTATAGTCCCCGCTGGCACAGCAACCGGCGGCACGGCAACCGGCGGTACAGCAACCAGCGGTACAGCAACCGGCGCCACGGCAACCGGCGGTACAGCAACCGTCGGCACAGCCAAGGAGACCCACCATGCCATTTCATAATCCCGCCGCGGACTTGTTTGTTCCCGACGGCACCCCGCCTGCGGCCGCGCTGGCGCGCACCACCCACCTGTGCATTGCGGCGCACCAGGACGATATCGAGATCATGGCCTATCACGGCATCGCGGGATGCTTCGGCCAGAAAGACCAGTGGTTCACCGGCGTGGTGGTGACCACCGGCGCGGGCAGCCCGCGATCCGGAATCTACGGCGATTATACCGACCCGGAAATGCAGCGCGTGCGCCTGATGGAGCAGCGCAAGGCCGCCTACGTGGGCGAATACGCCGCCCAGATTCAACTCGGCTTCCCGAGTTCCGCCGTCAAGAACCCGAACGAGACCGCCGTGGTGGAAGACCTCAAGCAGATCCTGCTGGCCACCAAACCGCAATTCGTTTACCTGCACAATCTGGCGGACAAGCACGACACCCACATCGGCGTCGCGCTCCGTTCGATTGCCGCGCTGCGCGCAACCGCCGGCGAAGTGAAGCCGAGAAAGGTCTACGGCTGCGAAGTGTGGCGCGATCTGGACTGGCTCGCCGACGAAGAGAAGCAGGTGCTGCCGGTCTCGGCCCGATCCAACATCGCCGCCGCCCTGGTGGGCGTATTCGATTCCCAAGTCACCGGTGGCAAACGCTACGATCTGGCCACCGCCGGCCGCCGCCTGGCTCATGCCACTTACTTCGCCTCCCACGGCACCGACCAGGAGAGCGCGCTGTCGTTCGCCATGGATCTGACGCCGCTGGTGGAGGACGCGGCGTTGCCAATCGCCGATTACGTTTTGGGCTTTGTGGACCGCTTCCGGGCGGACGTGGCAAGGCGGCTGACGTAAGCTGTACCCCCTTCGTGTAAACGCGGCCGCACTCACTCGAAGTAACGGATCCCGGTCAGCACATCCAGGGAGTGGCCCCCGTCGAAGATTGTCAGTGTCACCGGACCCGCCCGGCGCCGAAAAAGAATCTTCTGCTGGCGGGCCGGATCGTCTTCCCTTTCGTTGGCCAGGTGAGCGGGTATCCGTGCCTCCCGGGTCATCGACTCCACATCCGCATCGGCCAAAACCTTGTCCGCGAATCCGTTGGCCCGTGCCAGCGCGTTGAACGCGTTCAGCGACTGGCGCAGAGGTACCGCATTGCGATCGTGCCCGTCATGCAATCCGGCATCAATCGTTATCCGCAGCTTCCTGGCCCGCGAAAGAAAACCCAGCGGCGAACGGCGATGGTACTCCGGGCCGCGGTCCGGATCTTCCGGCGGTCCGCCGAAACATTGCTCCATCATTTTGTAATACTGGCTCCCGGTCTCTTTCGAAAAGCCGTACCATGCCGCCAGGTCTGTGATGGGCACCCAAACCGATACCGCGGTCCAAACGGCCGGCGACCGGACGGCCATCATCAGCGCCATATGTCCGCCGCCGGAACTGCCCAGCAAGTAGATGTGCCGGGCGTCTATACGAGCGGCTTTCCTGGCGTAGACCACGCTGTCCAGCACGTCCGCCACCGCCAGATCGGATGCGCAGGCATCCGGATGGTCGTTCGGCCCGCGGAAATTCGGGTCCATGAATGCCCACCCGCGCCGGCGCGATTCCGCCAGCGCTTCAGCCAGTCCACCCATGGTCTTATAGTCCGTAGACCAGCTATGCAGAAATACGAGCAGCGGAGTGGGCTTACTGGCAACGGCCGGCGGTGTGTAAAACAGTGCCGGTTGGATGGAATGGTCCTTGGAACTGGTAATTTGCACCTCCCGAACCTCCTCTGGTAAAGACTTTGGTAAAGACGGCTGGGCCTCCAGTGCCGGCAATGTTCCGAAGACGCTAATCAGGAAAAGCAAAAAGCACAGGCGCATACGATTTCTTCCTTAGGCCGGAGCGATCAAGCCGCATAAGAACTCCGAACGAGTAGCCCGAGATCGCGGCCTTGTCCGCAACGTGCGGCAGGCGGATTGCCAATCCGCCGCAGGTTGCCAACCTGCCCCACAAAACAATCACTTATCCGCCAAAGCAAAGGAAAGTATGTTGCCTCCGGAGGCGATAGCCACGTGCTGCCGTCCGTTCACCAGGTATGTCATGGGCGAGGCCCTCCATTCCTGGCCGGTGTCGAAGTGCCATAGCGTCTCTCCAGTCCTGGCGTCTACCCCGGCAAAGCTGCCGCCAGTCTCACCATAGAAGACCAGCCCGCCCGCCGTCGACAGAACACCCGAGTAATTCCCTTCCGGCGCGCCCACCTGGCCCACCTCCCAAACAATTCTGCCGGTCTCAATGTCGATTGCCCGAAGATACTTCTCCGGCGGATTCGACGGGTCCCGGGAAGGCACATATCCGCCGCGCTCCGACTGCCGGTATATATTGCAGTCCTCAACGGCCATCACATAGAAAAGCTTAGTAACGGGGTTGTAAGCTGTCGAATACCAGTTAGTAGCTCCGCGTACAGCCGGGCAGGTCTTGGTTCCCTGCGGTGTGGGCTTGCTGCCTTCCAATTCCAGCGGACGGCCGTCGCGACCGATGCCGCTGGCCCAGGTCAGCTTTCGAACGAATGGCTTGCCCAACAAGAATTCGCCAGTGGTCCGGTCTAAGACGTAAAAAAACCCGCTGCGATTGGCCTGGAGCAACAGCTTGCGCTCCCGCCCCTGGAAGCCCGCATTGACCAGGACCAGCGGTTCGGTGGCGTCCCAATCATGTAGATCGTGAGGAGTAAATTGATAATGCCACCGCAATTTTCCGGTCTTAGGGTCGAGCGCCACCACGCAATTGGTATAGAGATTATCGCCGCCCCGCTGTTGACCGTCCGTGTCCGGGAAGGGATTGCCGGTTGGCCAGTAGAGCAAACCCGTTTCCGGATCGTAGGACCCGGTCAGCCAGGTGGCCGCGCCTCCGGTATCGAGCGCCGACCCCTTCCAGGTTTCCGAACCCGGCTCGCCGCGTTGTGGCAGCGTCCGGAATCTCCAGGCGAGTTGGCCGGTGGCCGCCTGGTAAGCGGCTATGAACCCCTGGAGTGGGGCGTCGCCGCCCGAAACACCGGTAATCACAAGATCGCCCACAACCAGCGGAGCGCCAGTGGATCCGTAACGTCCCGGCGACCCCGGAACGGTGACGTCGATGTCCCACATCAACCCGCCGGTGAGCCGGTTGAGACAGATGAGGTGCGCATTATCGGTAGCGAAGAAGACGCGATCCCCCAGCAGAGCCACGCCGCGGTTGGCGCCCTTGGCGGCGTCGCCGGCAACTGTGCCTGCCGAGCCGCGAGGCCGCGAATAGCACCAGATCTCCCGCCCCGTGCGCGAGTCAAGGGCGCAAACCCGGTTTGGACCCGAGACAACCATCAGCCCATCCGACACCAGCGGCGTGGTCTGCAATCCTACATAAGGAAGGGTGTAAGTCCAGGCGAGTTGCAGACGGCTCACGTTCCGGGCGTCGATCTGAGTCAGTGCGCTATGGCGATTGGCGCTGAGGGCCCCGTTATAAGTGGGCCAATCGCCCAACTGGGGATGCAGAATCTGCTGGACGGCCTCGGCGGGGACCGGAGGCTGTTCCGTTGGGGCTGGAACTGCACCCGGAACCAGCGGACCTACAGGAACTCCGTCGAGGCGGCTGAGATACGCCAGCAGATCGCGGCGCTGCTCGCCCGAGGCCTTCAAGGCAGGCATGAAGCTGCCTTTCTCGCGCGCAATTTCCCGATACTCGGTGTCGAGCAGCAGATGCAGATGTCCATCCAGCGTCTGCAACTGCAGGTCGTGTTTCCCCTGGCTGCGCAGGAAGCCCCGAAGCGCGGATCCGTCTCGCAGGCGCACGCTCACCAACGACCATCCCTGACCGGGGCACCAGGCCCACGGGGGACATGAGCCTCCCGAGCGGTTCGCGGCGCGCGCCGCAGGATCGTCGAGAGCCTGCTCCAACTGTCCCAACGTCAGCTCGCGTCCGATGGTGGAGAGATCCGGTCCATTGGCCTTACCAAGCCCTCTCACCATATGGCACGACGCGCACTGACCCTGGGCAAAGAAGAATCGTTCGCCGGCGCGCACGTCTCCGGGCGGCCCTAAATCGTAGGCCGAAGCGTTCAACGATCTCACCCAGTGTGCCAGCGGTTGGAGTTGGTCTTCGGGCAGCGGAAACGCCGGCATGCCGCCGGGACTCCCACTTTGAATCAGATCGTGGATCTGTTTTTCGGAGCGGCTGCGCAGAGACCGGTTGTCCAGAAGCGCCGGACCGCGCTCGGTGCCGGTGGCCCCTTCCGCATGGCAAGCGGCGCACAGTTTCGCGTATGCTGCCGGCCTTCCGGTATCCACATTCTGGCCCGCATTCTGTGCCGCGGCGGGAAACGCGGACCACCATGTGGCGGCCGCGATACAAGTTGAAATAAGACTGCGCGCGATTTGCATGTGCGTCAGACTCTGTACTGTTCGAGGGCCGGGCTGGACGATGTCGCACGTGTCGCGCATGACGCATTCCGGCCAGGCATCGAGACCTTGGGAGCTCTCACTGCCGGTGATCAGTATATCCATTTCCCGGGCCACGCGTTCCCGGGCCACGTGCGCCGGACGGCAGGGTCCCATAGGTGGGTTGGAGGCGATTGGAGTGGTTTTCACAGGTGGTGTCGCGGGCTGGGTGACTGGTGGTTTTCATGACTGACGTGAGGTAGTTCCCCAGTTGCAGGAGTGAATGACGGAACGAAGCCAATTGGCGGGGTAAGCGGCTGAGTTTCCGGGGATGCCGGTTCGGTGGCGGGGATGACGGGCCCCGCGGTTGCTTCGGGCGCCGGCGTGACAGGTCCGTCCGTGACAGGGCTATCGGTATCACCCCCGGGGGCCTGTCCTGGCTTCTGGAGGTCCTGGAGGGCTTTGA
>Ga0210402_10000976_pt1 | contig 30608 bp, 27 predicted proteins | sample IncBWC7MmetaG_FD_161055 | JGI IMG/M metagenome (GOLD analysis project Ga0210402, IMG submission 161055) | Forest soil microbial communities from Barre Woods Harvard Forest LTER site, Petersham, Massachusetts, United States - Inc-BW-C-7-M | ecosystem: Environmental > Terrestrial > Soil >...
AAAAGATCGTGGACCTGCCGCTGAACGGACGCAATCCGTTTGCGCTGGGGCTGCTCTCCGGCTTCTCGGCTCCGGTGAGGGGCGTCACCAGCAACCTTCCGTTTGTGGCGGGCGGGGGACGCTGGCAAAACAACGATGTGCTGCTGGATGGCATCGACAACAACACCATGGCCACCGCGGGCGGCATCGGCATCAGCGGCATCAACTACATTCCCTCGGTGGACGCGGTGGCGGAATTCAAAGTCAAGACCAACAACTACAGCGCGGAGTTTGGCCGCTCCGCCGGAACCATTATCAGCGCTACCACGAAGTCGGGCACGAACAAAATCCACAGCTCCATTTGGGAGTTCGTGCGCAATGAGAAGTTCGATGCCAACAACTTCTTCTCGAATGCCGCGGGAGCGCAGCGGCAGCCGTTCAAACAGAACCAGTTCGGCTTCACGTTGGGCGGTCCTGTGGTGATCCCGAAGATACACGACGGCCATAACAAGACATTCTTCTTCGTGGATTACGAAGGTCTGCGGCGCGCCACTTCGGCGTCATCCAGTCTGCTGGACGTGCCTCCGCCGGCATTTCGCACCGGCGACTTCTCCACGTTCAAGCCGCGGATTTACGATCCGCGTGCCCGCGTAAAAGGTGCCAATGGACTGGTTACCAGCACGCCATTTCCGAATAACCAGATTCCGGGTGCGCAGCTCAATGCGGGCGCCGTGGCCACGCTGGGGCTGATTCCGCAACCCAACTTCGGCGCCGCCGGCGCTCAGGCCAGCAACTTCCTGCACATCGCCGGCCAGCCGTTCAACAGCGATCAGTACGATGTTCGGGTAGACCACCAGATCTCCCAAAAGAACACCTTGTTCGGCCGCTACTCCAGAGGTCTCCAGACCAGCGTGAACCCCGGCAGCTTCCCCGGCTTCATCGGCGGCGGGACGAACAATATCAACAATTCCATCACCTCCATCGTCGATGACACGCACGTCTTCTCGCCGAGTGTGGTCAACGAAGCCAGGGCGGGATATACCCGGCACAACGGCAGCTTCGAGATCGCCGGCGTTTCTGAAGGGATCGATTTTGCCAACAAGAACGGTATCGCCATGTACCCGTTCCCCGTGGAGATGTTCCCGAATATCGTCTTCTCGCCTTCCGGACTGACCAGCGGAAGCAATTCGTTCACCCCGCTGGGTTCGGGCGGGCCCAATCTGAACATCGAGAATACGTTCCAAGGGTCCGATAACCTGACGTGGAACAAGGGAGCGCACTCCTTCAAAATGGGTGGCGATGTGCGCCGGCGCCGCTTCGATACGGTTTATGGCGGCGGCCAGACCGTCTTCGGGTCCATCTTCAGCTCCTCGTCCAACGACGCCGGTTCCGGTTCTCCGCTGGCTGACTTCCTGTTGGGATATCCGGCGCAGCTCACGGGCACGCAGTTGCCCGACTGGGCCCGGCTTCGCGACGCCTACGCCGGGGCGTATTTCCAGGACGACTGGAAGCTGAGTTCGCGGCTGACGCTGAACCTGGGACTTCGTTATGAACTATATTCGCAGCCGGTGGACGCCCGTGACCGCGGCTCTCTCTTCAGCGCCGGCACCGGGCAGTTCGTGGTGCCGGGGCAGCCGGGCTTCACCCGGGCCATAGTGGACGGCCACCACAAGAACTTCGCGCCGCGGTTCGGATTCGCGTACAGCGCCTCCAGCAAGTGGACCGTGCGCGGCGGCGCCGGCGTATTCTACGGACCGCGGTCGCCGAATCAGCAGACCACAGTCTTCGGCTCCAACCCGCCTAATGCTCCGACGGTCATCACGCCCTCAGTGAGCGCGAGCACGACGGTGACGCCGCCGATCACGCTGGGTTCGCCGATTCAGGTGGGGCCTACCAGTGCCGATCTCAGCACGTTCACGCCAGCCAATCCGCTGGGCCTGTTGATCCGCACGGCCGATTTCACCAACAGCCGGCCGGCGATCATTTATCAGTCGAACCTCGGTATTCAGTACCAGGCAGCGCGCGACCTGGTGCTCGAAGCTGCTTATGCGTGGAGCCGCGGCACGCGCTTGACCACCCGCGTCAATTTGAATCAGATCCCCTGGGAAAGGGCACTCGCCGGTTTCACAACTCAGGCCGACCGGCTTTTCCCGAACGTCGGCAACCAGGTGGTGATGGATTCCTCGATGGGCAACAACCTTTATAACGCCCTCAATCTGCGCGCCGAAAAGCGCATGAGTTATGGGCTCAACTTCCTGGTGAACTATACCTGGTCGAAGAACCTGGAAACCGGTTCGGGCGGCAACAGCGCGATGTCGCAAAACGGCGGGACGACAAATCCGTTGGATAGCTGGAACCTGCATAAGGAGAAGTCGTACTCGGCGCTGGACCTGCCGCAGGTGTTCGTGACCAGCGCCGGTTACGAGTTGCCGTTCGGCAAAGGCAAACCGATGGCCAGCCAGAATCCGGTGGCTCGCGCGGTGTTGGGCGGCTGGCAGTTGAACGGCATCTTCACCAGACAGAGCGGAAACCCCACCGACATCCGCAGCGGTCTGGTGGCCGCCACGAACCAGTTATTCGCCACTTTCAACGTGCCCGACGCGGTGCAGGGTGTCTCGATGTACCTGCCGAACGGCGGACCCGACGGATGGTTTAATGCAGCCGCGTTTAGCCAGCCCGGGCAGGTGATCAACGCCAAGGGCACGCCGCTGACGTTGTTCGGCGACCTGGCGCGGCGCGCCGGCCGTGGACCGGGCATCGACAACCTGGACTTCTCGGTGTTCCGCAACTTCGCCATCCGCGAGCGCGTGAACCTGCAGTTCCGCGCCGAAGCCTTCAACCTGACAAACACGCCGGCGTTCTTCCTGCCCAGCGCGGCCAGTCCGGCGCTAACCATCGGTAATGCGAGCTTCGGGAAGCTCAGCTCATCTTCCGCGACCGGCCGGCAACTTCAGTTCGGCTTGAAGTTGTTGTTCTAGCCGGTGGCCGCGACCCTCTGGGTCGCGACCTTGCTCGGGTACATTTCGTGTCTCGCGACCCTGAGGGTCGCGGCTACTTCCTGCCCCACTCCACGTGCAGCCGCAGGGACTCCGCCCACACCGGCCCGCGGTCTTTGTTGTACGCCGGCTTGTCGATGTGCTGCAGGTCCAGTGTGGCGAAGAAACCATCGAACAGGCGCGCCCGGTAGTAAGTTTCCCAAATCGTTTCGCGGCCGTAGTTCAGGCGGCCGTCGCCAATCAGGAAGTCCACACCTCCGCGCGACAGGTAGAGCCTGTGCACACCCGAGAGTCCGCTCACCGTGATTTCGGTGGCCGCGGTATCGTCGGGCCGCTTCCATAACCCGCCCTTCACGGAAAAGCCACCGGAAGCCACGCGGTCGATGGCGGTGAACGCGAAGCTTTCGGTCTTCCCGTCATTCCAGCCCAGCCGGCCAAACACGCCCACGTGTCCGGTGATTTCCTGGTCCGCGCTCACGCCGAAGCCGTACTTGAGCGTTCCCACACGGCGGGTGGCAACCACATCGGGTGTGCCGCCGGTCTGTTCGGCCACCCGGATGGCATCGGCATAGGTGCCCGATGCCGTGTGATGCAGGAACCCCAGCAGCCGGATGGCGCCCTCGTGGCCTTTCGGTTTGCCGCGAACTTCGCCTTCGAAGATGTCGCCGCGGTCGCGCAGCAGCCGGCGGTCAAAGCGCAGCCCGTTGGCCGTGCGTGGTTCGGCAACGCCGGCGTAGCGCAGCGACCAGCGCGCGGTGTGGAACTCATGCATCCAACCCCAGGTATAACCGCGGGTGTCGGCCGGGTAGTCCCAGGCGCCGTTGTACATGATGCCCCAGCCCATGAACTGCGTGCGCGGGTCGTGCGTGTACTTGTTGTTATCGAAAAAGTCGGTGACGGTGAAGCGGCCCACGGTTACCGAATACCGCGTCATCGGCCGGCTGCCCGCCAGTTGGTTGGCGCCGGACTCGGTGGCTTCCCGCGCCTCGCCGAAGCCGAAATCGTGGGTGATGTAGAGTCGGGCCAGGTACGGTTTGGGAGTAGCCGTGGCCACGCGCGGCATTTCGCCGTTGGGGAAATTGGCCACTCCGTCGGTGGCGCTGAAGCCTCTGCCGCCGGCCAGTTCGGGGTCGAAATAGAGCTGCGTGCCGGGCGTCAGCCGCAGCCCGAAGAACAGCGTCGAGGTTAGCGAAACCTCGCCTTCCGGATGGTTGAGTAGGCTGAACGGGCCGGAGTACTTCGCCGGAAAGCTGCCATGGTATTGGCCGATCGAGGTCGCTTGAAAATAGAGGTTCCACCGCTCTGCATCCGGTGCACTCTGGGCAGTCAGCGGTCGCGCTCCGGCAATGGCCAGCCAGAGGCACGTCAAAACAAACCTTACAGGCAGGCAGTTTCTCCGCCCGGAACCGGTGAGACAGGCAGCGGCATGCTTAGCTGCTATTCTCTCAAAGTCACCGGCCCAATGTGTGGAGGCCCGGCGTGTGCGGGGCCTCCGTGCCCGTTTGGGGCGGATACGTGCCCATGATTGTGCGGCAGAAGCCGTGCAACCGGTGAATCCAGCCTGTCTCCGTCAGGAACATGAGCGGGCACTCGCCGCCGACCACCGAAATTCCGTGCGCTTCGCAGAAGCTTATGGCGGATGGGCTCACCGCGCCGGCTCCGGAGGCGCGGTATAACCAGACATGGTGGATGCCGGCATGCGCGCAGTCCGCCAGCACCTTGTCGGTGACCGAGGGGCTGGTCAGCAGCAGCGCGCCTTCGACCGGCGGCGAGATGTCGGCGATGATCGCCTCACACGGAATGCCGTCCACTTCCGTCAGCGCGGGATTTACCGGAACCAGATCATACCCCCGTTGCCGAAGTTCGCGGAACAACACGCGGCTGAAATCGCTGGCGTGCCGCGAAACGCCGACGACTGCCAGGCGGCGGAGAGCCAAAAAGTTCCCGATGTCTTGGAGGGTTGTCATTTTCTAATTATAGGACTATAATATCTGAAACGCTACTGTTCGATTCGACGCTGCTTTTTGCCAATCCCTTGCGGGGCAGGGACAACGGCCACCATAGGCGAGGGGTTGACGGCGATCTTACCCAAGGGTTGGCGCCAGCGTTTGGTCCTGGTCACCGGCGAGAACACGCGCTTCGTGAGAGGCTGGTGCCTGGAGATTCATGGCCTGGAGGTAGCCAGGTACGCAGCGGGCCGCGAAAAGGGTCGGGATTTCACCAAGGGCCCTCCCGGCATTCCGTGGTGCGCCGCGAAACCCTCGAACTCCGTCTCGCCGCAACCTCTCTTAAGCTTGAGCTTCGAAGCCTGGTCCCGGCGCGAATCCAGGCGGATTTTTCCGCCGCCGGTTGAGGCGCTCAGCCGAAGAGCGTCTGGATCTCGGAACCGTCATAGCCCCCTCCGTTCAACCCGCTGCCGCCGCAACTCGCGCATACTCCGGTTCCCGCGCAAAATGGACACTGCGGCTGAGCCGAATCCAGTTGGGTATTGATGCCGGTGCCGTTACACTTCCCACACTTGCCGTCGCCCTCGAAGAACCCGCCCGCGCAATCCGGACACCGCCCTCTTCTTCCCGTCATCGTCGGCTCCTTCCGGACGGGTTTCCGTCCCAACCTCTTCCGAAACGCCGGGCAACCAGCCGAGGGGCGCACCCATTCGACTCCTTTTCGAGCCCCGACGATTCCGTCCGCCCCAAGCGATGCTCAACTCGGGCGCGAATTCCGAAGCCCTGGCGTCCGCCTGGACTGGGCGTGAAGGCGAAATCACTCCGTAGGGAACCCCTCGGATTGCGGCTTCGGCACATGCGTCCGCGCCTCTTAACACCCGGTGGCCAGTGGCCGGTGGCCGGTGGCCGGTTAACACCGTACCGGGCGCGTTGCCTTTCACCGGCCACCGATCACTGGCCACCGGCCACCGCGAATCGTCCGAATCGCTCCGACATTGCAGCTTGGCCCTAGATGTGCTAAGATGTTCAGCAGAATCATTGTGTTATTTCTGCCGGATACTCTTCTCTCGCTTTATCGGCGCCCAACACCCAGCAATCCATCCGAGGAGTAACCTTTTAAGGTAAATCTATGGCTTCCAACAACTTTAACAACGGAGCTCAGGTCGAACATCAGAAGTTCGGCTTCGGCACCGTCATGTCGAGCAGCGATGAGCGCATTGAGATCAAGTTTGACGATCACGGCGTGAAGAAGTTCGTCACCACGATGGTGATGGGCAGTTTGAAGAAAAGCGACCGGACGCCCCCCGCCGAGAAGAAGGGCACCCGCAAAAAGAAGGTTGCACCCGCCGCGGTCTAGCCGTAGCCACTGAGAGGATTCTTTCGTTGAACGCACGTCAAAAACGTTTGTTTGAAGAGGCCCGGAAGCGCAATCCGGACCTCAAGATGCCCTCCGACTCCAAGGCCCCCACGGACAATTGGTCGGAAGCCGACCTGGCTTTGATCAAGCAGGGAGTCGGCGATAAATCCACCAAACCAGCGCAAGCTGCCGCCGAGAGCGGCGATGCCACTGGCGAAGCGCCCACTGGCGAGCAGTCGGGCGCCGTGGTGACGTATTTCGAAGCCAAGGGCTTTGGCTTTCTGCGGCCCGACGATGGCGGAAGGGATATTTTCTTCCACGTTTCGCGCCTGGCCGAGGGTCTAGCCACCGATCTGCGGCCCGGGACGAAAGTTCTTTACGAACTGGGCATGGACCGCACCGGGAAGATGGCGGCGAGCAGCATCCGCATCGCGCCCGCCGCAACGGTATAATAGAAACACCGCAAACCGAAGGCGGCGCCGGTATTCCGCAAAGAATGCACCTGTTGTTCGCCCGGCGTTGTTGGCTCTCCCGGGCGGTACCGTGTTCTCATGTTCGACAATCTGTCAGATAAATTGCAGCGGGTCTTCAAGAACCTGCGGGGCCAAGGCAAGCTCTCGGCCGAAAACATGGATGCCGCCCTGCGCGAAATCCGCATGGCGCTTCTGGAAGCTGACGTTAATTTCAAAGTTGTTAAACAGCTCATAGAGAACATCAAGCAAAAGGCAGTGGGTGAGGAGGTGCTGGCCGCGTTTTCTCCCTCCCAGCAGGTGGTCAAAGTCGTTCACGAGGAACTGATCAAGATCCTCGGCAGCCACGAATCCAAACTGCGCTTCGCCAATGACCCGCCCAGCGTCTTCATGATCGTCGGGCTGCAGGGGTCCGGCAAGACCACATCCACCGGCAAGCTGGCGCGTTGGCTGTCGAAAAACGGCCACCGGCCCATGGTGGTCTCGGTGGACGTCTACCGGCCCGCGGCGCGCGAACAACTCAAAGTGGTGGCGCGCGAAGTCGGCCAGCCGATTTACGAGGGCGCACCGGGCGAAACGCTGCCCTTGGACCTGGCCAGGTCGGCGCGGCGCGAGAGCGCCAATTCGGGCCGCGACGTGTTGCTGGTGGACACGGCCGGCCGCTTGCACATCGACGAAGACCTGATGACCGAGCTGCAGCAGTTGAAGGAACAGCTCAACCCGGTGGAGATCCTGTTCGTGGCCGATGCCATGACCGGGCAGGACGCCGTGAAATCGGCGGACGAGTTCCACAAGCGCCTCGGCATCACCGGCGTCATCCTCACCAAAATGGATGGCGATGCGCGCGGCGGCGCGGCGCTCTCCATCCGCCACGTGACTGGCCAGCCGCTGAAATTCGTCGGCGTCGGCGAAAAACTCGACGCGCTGGAGCCGTTCCATCCGGACCGGGCGGCCAATCGCATTCTCGGCATGGGTGACCTCCTCTCCTTCATCGAGAAGGCCGAGGAAGCCATCGACAAAAAGCAGGCCGTCGAGATGCAGCGCAAGCTCATCGAGAACGATTTCACGCTGGAAGATTTCCGCGACCAGTTGCGCCAGATCCGCAAATTGGGGCCGCTCGAATCGCTGCTCGGCATGATGCCCAAGGTTGGGATGCTGAAAGACCTGAAAGATGTCAAGGTGGATGAGAAGGAGATCGGCCGCGTGGTGGCCATCATCGATTCGATGACCCCGCGGGAACGGGACAACCACATGATCATCAACGGCAGCCGGCGCCGGAGAATTGCCAAAGGCAGCGGGACGTCGGTACAGGAAGTCAACCAGTTGTTGAAGCAATACACCCAGGCCAGGAAGATGATGAAGAGCTTCTCGGGTGGGTTTATGGGGAAAAAGCTCGGTAAGATGAAGTTGCCGGGCGGCTTTCCGTTCGGAAATATGTAGTGTCCGCGACCTGTGGCCGCGACCCTCTGGGTCGCGATTGAGATTCTAGGTTTCAAGTTTGGAGTGCAGATGCTTATGATTCGCCTGGCGCGGTTTGGCGCCAAAAAGAAGCCGTTTTATCGCATAGTCGTGATCGAAAAAGAACGCGCCCGCAACGGACGCAACCTGGAAGTGGTGGGGCACTACAACCCCCTCACCACGCCGCCGCAGGTATTGCTCAGGCACGAACGCCTGGAGCACTGGACCAAGAGCGGCGCCCAGTTGTCCGATACCGTCAGGAAACTGGTGGAAAAGAACCCCGCCGTCGCCGGGCCGGTAGCCGTTTGAGGAGCGTAATCGCTCCTAACTGTTAGAAAAAGAACCTCAACCCAGGCCGTAACCATCCTCTCGCACACCCGTTCGGGTACCATGAATGGTTGGGAGGCGGGATGAGATGAAACAGTTGGTTGAAGACATCGCGAAAGCTCTAGTAGACATCCCCGAAGAAGTTTCGGTCAAGCTGGTGGAAGGCGAACAGGCAACCGTGATCGAATTGAAGGTGGCGCCGAGCGATCTGGGAAAGGTCATCGGGAAGCAGGGGCGGACGGCCCGCTCGATTCGCACCATCCTCGGGGCGGCCGGCATGAAACTCAATCGACGCTTCACGCTGGAAATCCTGGAGCCGCCATTTCCCGCCGCCAGCGGGCAAATGAAGTGAGCTTGGACGAATGGGTCGCCGTGGCCCTGCTCGGAAAGACCAGAGGACTCCGCGGCGAACTGACGGCGCTCGCTCTCAGCGGCAAACCGGAACGGTATGAGGCGCTGGAGTCGGTTTTTCTGTTCGGCGCAGGGCTGCCCGAAGAAGGCGTCCGCTATGAGGTGGAATCCACCTGGTTCCACAACGCCGTGCTGGTTTTCAAGTTCCGCGGTGTGGACACTATTTCCGAAGCCGAACGCCTGTCGGGCGCCGAAGTGCGAGTACCGTTGAGCCAGCGGACCCCGCTGGAACCGGGGGAGTACTTCGAGTCCGACCTGTTGGGCTGCGAGGTGGTGGACCGGCGCACCGGCGAATCGCTTGGGCGCGTTACGCGCTGGGACGATGGCGGCAGTTCCGGACTGCTGGTGGTAGCGGAAAACCTGCTGATCCCGTTTGCGCGTTCCATTTGTGTGGAGATCGACCCCGCGGCCAAACGTATCGCCGTCGATTTGCCCGAGGGCTTGAAGGATTTGAACCGTTGATGGTTTTTGAACCGTTGAAGAATTTGAACCGGCCGTTTCGCGCTGGGCGAGCATGATCTTCCACCTGCTGACGATCTTCCCCGAATTCTTCGCGGGGCCGTTCGCGCATGGCGTGGTGAATCGTGGCATGGATGCAGGCCTGCTGGATATCCGCATCCACAACTTGCGGGACTGGACCAGCGACCGCCATAAGACCGTGGATGACCGCCCGTTCGGCGGGGGCGAGGGCATGGTGCTCAAGCCCGAGCCGGTCTTTCTCGCGGTGGAATCGATCTGGCCCCAGCGCCAGCCCGGCCAGAAAGTGGTGCTGCTATCGGCGCAGGGGCGGATGTTCGATCAGGCCATGGCGAACCGGTGGAGCGGAGAACGGGAACTGCTCTTAATCTGCGGCCGGTACGAGGGCGTGGATGAGCGCGTGGCGGAGTATCTGGCGGACGAAGAGATTTCGATTGGGAATTATGTCCTGAGCGGCGGCGAACTGGCAGCCGCGGTAGTGGTGGACACGGTGGCCCGTCTGCTGCCGGGAGTGCTGGGGAACGAAAGTTCCGCGGCCTTCGAATCGTTTCAGGAGACCGGCCACGGCGAGGGCCTGCTGGATTGCCCGCACTGGACCCGTCCGGCCGAGTTCCGCGGCTGGAAAGCTCCGGAAGTCCTGTTGAACGGAAATCACCGGGAAATCCGCAAGTTCCGAAAGGCCGCGGCGCTGGCAAAGACCACCAAACTGCGCCCGGACCTGCAGAGCCCGGCTCATAGGGCGCCCCGTTAGGAAAACCGTGTCACGCCAAGCCGCCAAGAGCGCTAAGAAATCAAGTTGAGACTGGTGAAATTCTAGTTTTCCGTGGGTACCTTTTCCGCACGGTCGATCACCAGCATCTCGACCGGGCCTCTCTGCGCGCCCAGCCTCAGCCCTAATTGCTCCTGCAATGCCATGAAAAGCGACGGGCCGGCCGCCGCACCATCCGCGCCGGTTGCCGGTTCGGGGTTCGCGCCGTCATCGGCTACCCAATCCAACGCAATCGCAAACGGGCCTCCCAAGCCTGTCTGGTCGAGCACTACCCGGCCCACCTGTTGTGCGAGGTAGTCCGCGAATTGTGCCATCGTCACGTTGCCGGCGGCGTGGTGGCGGGTTCGTGAAGAGTTACCGGTGAGACCACTGGTAGACTCAGCCTTTTGCAGCCCCTTTGGTAACCCTGATCCGTTCTTCGCCACCGCCAGCGCGTAAATGCGCGCCTCCTTGGTCTCTCGATGGAGCGCCAGCTTGAAGCGGTCTGCCAGCAGCGCTTGCAGCATCCGCGGCACGCCATCTTTGGGAACTCCCGCCGGAATCTTCGCCACGATATCGAACCGCGCAACGCCCAGCCATTCCGGCCCTGAGATCTGGTCGTCCTGCACGCCATAGGCCTGTTTTACGACGTCTCGCAGGGAGACGTTGGTATACCTCAGCCACGCGGGATCGACACTCATCCGGGTGCTCAGACGGTTCCCAAGCTGAGGCGGAGCGGCCTTGACCGACGCCACCTCGAATTCCAGCGGCGCGGCGGGTTGGCCCCAGATTGGCCCTACCAGAAAAGCGGCACAAATCGCCGCCGAAACTGCTCTTGTGTGGATTGCGGTTTCCAGGGCTGGCACATCCGAATGACGCGCCGGGGGGTGCCGGGTGTGCATAGAGAACTGCGCAAGAAACTGCATAAAACCACATAAAGCTGCAAAAAAGGAGGCGCGCCGACAAAAAGGGCCGACAACCCCGTCCAGGTTGAAGGCCCTTTTTGCTGCTCAAAACTGGTTTGCCCGGTTTGGTTTAGCTTGTTTCGTTTAGCCGGCTTAAGTTATGCGAGGCCGGCGGCCTTGGATGCCGCGCCCACAACCTGAACCTTGTTCTTGCTCCCCGGGGGCCGGCCTCTGCGCTTTGGCATGGCGTCGCTCATCCAGGACGGCGGCCTGCCGCGACGCTTGCCGCGCCCCATCGCCAACCGCTCCAGGCTGGCAATTGCTTCTTCGATTTGTGCTCTTTCCGCTTTTAGTTCGGCGAGGATTTTGCTGACATCCATATCTCTGAGCCCCCAACCAGCCACGGTTTCAAAGCTGCCACCGGGCCGGAATCAAGAAGAATCAAGAAATTCATCTGATTCTTCTCCTTCGAGTATACACCAAGATTTTCGCCCGATGCATACCTAATTCTCGCGCGAATATCGCTAATTAACGCGATTAATGAAAATGATCTTACGTACAGGCCATGGTACTTTTCGGACTTCCTAGTACCGGCGGGTGGCAGATCTCATGGGCGCGCGTTTTTTCCAATAAAAATAGAATGGAAGGCCGGCTACAATCAAACCGATGCCCTTGGCCGAATCGATTGGCCGGTCGATGGCGGTTTTAACCAGGAGAATGGAGGCTCCCACCACGAAGAGCACCGGCACAAAAGGGTAGCCTACGGTTCGGTACGGACGTGTTAAATCCGGCCGCTTATACCGCAGAACCACCACCGCGGCGGCCGTCATTCCGTAGAGTATCCAGCTCGCGAAGATCACCAGGTTGAAAAGATCGTCGTACTTTCCCGAAAGTACCAGCAGGCAGGCCCATCCGCTCATCACCCAGATGCACACGCCCGGCGTATGGTATTTGGGGTTGACCCAGGCCATCGAGTGAAAGAACAGCCCGTCCCTGGCCGCGGCATAAGGAACTCGCGAGCCGGTGAGGATTGACCCGTTCAGCGCCGCAAAAATACTGATCATGGCGGCTATGGACACGGCGCTGGCGCCCGTTGGCCCAAAGATCTTGCCCATCATATCCCCGGCCACCCTGGTGCTGGCCGCTACTTCCTGGGGCGCCATTACGTGGAAATAGGCGGCATTTGCCATTAGATATATTGCGATCACGCACAACGTTCCCCCAATCAGCGCCCGCGGCAGGTTCCGCTGCGGATTTTGAATCTCGGAAGAAACCATGCTGACGTTATTCCAGCCGTCGTAGGCCCACAGAGCCGCCACCAGGGCCGCGATAAATCCGCCGAACGTCAAAGGCGCAATCGACGTAGCGGCGGGGGCGTGCGCCTGGCCGAAAAACAGACCGGCCACGATGATAGCTGCGATCAGCGCCACCTTGATGAAGGTGACTGCAACCTGCACATCCCCGCCCAGTTTTACCCCGTAGTAGTTCAGCCAGGCCAGCGAAAGGATCAGCCCGATGGCGAAGAACTGGCCATACCTTATCTCCAGCGGCCCGCCGTTGGGACCTATCGGCAGCGGGATGGTACAGAACACACCGTCCAGCGGCGCCCAAAAATTCGTCAGATACAGGAAGAACCCGGTGGCCAAGGTTGCAATTGACCCGCTCTTTGCCACCCACATTTGTGTCCAACTATAGAGAAATCCCCAAAGTGGCCCGTACGCCTCCCGCAGAAATGCATACTCGCCGCCGGCCTCCGGCATGGCTGCCGCCAACTCTGCGTAACTCAGCGCCCCAGCCAGCGAAAGCAATCCGCCCACCACCCAGACCGCGAACACCAGATCCACCGAGCCCACTCTTTGAATCATGGTCCGCGGCACCAGGAAAATACCGCTGCCGATCACCGTTCCCACCACAATCGAGGCCGCGGCCCAGGGCCCCAGATCCCGCTTTAGTTCGGTTATCCCCAAAATCGTCCCCCCTTATTTGGTTAGTTGTGGGGCAGGTTGTTAACCTGCGGCGGATTGTTAATCCGCCTGCCGGGAGCTTTGACACGCCGCGCGCACGGTTCGCGTACTCCGGGCGGATTGCCAATCCGCCGCAGGTTAAACAACCTGCCCCACATTACTCCTCACTACTCCCTTGAAATAACGAACCCGCCATCCCCACGCCAAACGTCACCAACGTGCCGATCAGCACATACCAGGTGAAGGCGATTGGCGTCCACAGCTTCACGTATAAAACGGTTCCCAGGCCCGCCACCACGCCCGCAATCGCCGCTCCTTCGCGCGGCTTCCTGGTCAACACGCCAAGCAGAAACACTCCCAGCAGCGCCCCCATCGGAATGGAGCCGATGGTCAGCCCGGCCTCCAGCACCGACTTCGAACCCCGTGCCACAATGGCGATCCCGAGCAGCACCAGTCCCCAGACAACCGTAGCAAATCGGGCCAGCCGCACGGACCGGGCCTCGCTCACCCCCTTCGCCCGGGCGCGGAAAAAATCCACCACCGTGGTGGAAGCCAGCGAATTCAGGGCCGCGCTCAAATTGGCCATGGCCGCGGCCAGAATCGCCGCGATAATCAGACCGGACAGACCCGGCGGAAGCTGGTTCCACACGAATTCCGGATAGATGCGATCCTTCTGTGCCGGCGCCGCCAGGTGCCGGTCGCCGTAATACACGAACAACAGTACCCCGATCAGCAGGAACAGCACGAATTGCACCAGGATCACCGCCCAACTGGAGAGCAGCGCCATGCGGCTCTGGCGCTCGTCGCGGGCGCTCAGCAGGCGCTGCACCATTAACTGGTCAGTTCCGTGGGTCGCCGTGGTCAGGAAACAGCCGCCGGCCACTCCCGCCCAGAAACTGTAGGTGCGGGAGAAGAACTCCATGTTGGGCGCAAACCGGAAATCGAAAATGGCAAACTTGTGGGTCTCTTGGGCGACGGCGGTAACGTGTTCCCAGCCGCCTGGAATTTTGCCCAGAATCACCACAAAGCTGGCCACCGCGCCCAGCACGTAGAGACTCATCTGCACCACGTCGGTCCAGATCACCGCCGTCATGCCACCCTCAAAAGTGTAAAATAACGTGAGCAGAACAATCAGCACGATGGAAGCGATTTCACCCGTCCCCAACACGATGGAAATCACCAGTGAGATGGCGAAAACGCGGACGCCTTCGGCCATGGCTCGCGTCACCAGAAAAATACTGGCGGTGAGTTTGCGGACCCGTTCTCCGAAGCGGCGCCGCATGAGTTCGTAAGCCGTGAACATCTCGCCGCGGAAATAATGCGGCAGCAGCAAGACCGAAATTACGATGCGCGCCAGCAGGTATCCGAGAACGATCTGTAAGAACCCAAGGTTGCCGCCAAAAGCCAGTGCGGGCGTACCGACGATCGTAAGGGTACTGGTTTCGGCCGAAACGATCGACAGGCTGATGGCCCACCACGGCGCCGTGCGCCCGCCCAGGAAATACTCGCGCAGGCTGGTCTGGCCTTTACGAAAATGGGCGCCGAACAGGGTGATGCCTGCCAGGTAGACGAGGATAATCCCCAGATCGACGTAGTGCATGCAGTGAGCCTTCTAGCATACCCTTGATCTGATATGATTTGGTGATTCGGAACCGGGCGGATGAAACCGGAGTCGAATGAGTTGCGCCATGCGAACGGTTTGGCTATACTCCGCAAATACACAAGTCATCGGTGGATACAAGTCAATGGTGGACGCCGGTTCCACGCCGACGCCGGTTGCACGCCAGGGTCGCGTGGGCTGTCATGCAAGAGCTTGCGTGGGCCGTATAGCAGGTTGCGTGGGCTGTCAGGCAATCCGAATGTTAATGGATACCGGTTTGTATGGATACCGGTTAGATGGAAACCGGTTGATGGATACCGGAACAAACAAGAGGCGCTAGTGCATTTTTATCGAACGGTTCAGACGATTGCGGCCACGGCCGCGCTGGGTGTCTTCGTATATATGGGGACGGTTGCGCCGGCGGGGGCGCAGGCTCCGGCTGAGAAGAAGTGGAAGGACGGCCAGGAGGAATACAAACTCTACACCGCGGCCAATACCGACCTGACGGGCAACAACGCCGCCAAAGCCGTCGCCGGGCTGGATGCCTGGAAGGCCAAATATGCGGAGTCCGATTACAACGACCTGCGGGCTTTGATGTATGTGCAGGCCTACGCCGGCTCGGGGCAGCAGGCCAAGGCCGTCGACACGGCGGCGGTGCTGCTGGCGAAGGATGTCTCCGCGACCTTCAACGACCCCGCCACCGGTCCGAGTGACATCATCAAGCTGCTGTTCACCACCTCGGTCGCCATCCAGCAGGTGCCTAACCCGACGGCCGACCAACTGGCTACCGGGGCCAAGGCCGCCCACCAGTTGATGGAATTCGACAAGAAGCCGCCGGGCGTCGCCGATGCGGCTTGGGCACAGGCCAAGACCCAGTTGCAAACCGCCGCCAAAGTCGCGCTGCTTTCCATGGCGGTCCGCCCTGGCCAGATGGCTATGGCCAAGCAACCGCCCGATTGCCCCGCGGCGGAGCAGGCCTACAGCAAGGCGCTCGCAGACAACCCGGACAGCGCCTTCGTCGCCTACCAACTGGCCACCGCGCTGCGCTGCCAGCAGAAGGAAAAGCCGGAAAAGGTCTTCCAGGCGATTTACGAATTCCAGCGCGCGGCCGTCATCGATCCCACGCTGGGCGATCCCAAGGCCGATCCCAAGAAAATCCAGACCTTCGCCGATAACGCCTACGTCACCGTGCACGGCAGCACCGAGGGTTTGGACCAGTTGAAACAGCAGGTGAAGCAAACGCCCTTGCCGCCGGCTGGCTTCAAGATCAAGACGGCCACCGAAATCTCCGCGGAGAAAGAGGCCGAGTTCGAAAAAACCAACCCGCAACTGGCCATGTGGATGAAGTTAAAAGGTGCGTTGTCCGATACCAACGGCGAAGAGTATTTCGCCTCCTCTTTGAAGGATTCGAACGCGCCGAAATTCAAGGGCACGCTGGTGGAAGCCAAGCCCGCCTGCCGCCCCAAGGAACTGCTGGTGGCGGTGCCTCTGCCCGATGCGCAGGGCGCGCCGCGGGCCGAGATCACGCTGAAGCTGGATAAAGCGCTCACCGGGAAACCGGAGGCCAATACCGAATTCCAGTTTCAAGGCGTGCCGTCCGCCTTCACCAAAGATCCCTTCATGTTGACCATGGACACGGAGTCCGCCAAGGTGGAAGGCCTGAAGAGTGCGGCTTGTGCGGCGGCGGCGCCCGTCCACAAGAAGAGCGCACCGTCGAAGAAAAAGTAAACAATGACCCTGGAAACGAATAGCTCTGATCCCGACCGTTTTCCGGCGCTAAACTGAGAATCGGACGTGATGTCCGCAGTTGATGTCTTAGGTGTAAAGTTGGGAGGCGCAATGCGTAGACTGTATCGGAATTTGAAAGGTATCGCGGCGGGTGCCGCCATGGTCGCTTTTGTGACGACAGGCGCCCTCCAGCTTGCCAGCGCTCAGGCGGCGGCGGAAAAGCAGGCGGCCCCGGAAAGGAAGGTCAAGGACCAGGGCGAATTCGATATCTATAATCAGGTTCTGAAGGATACAGACCCCGCCAAGCAGATCCAGGATCTGGACACCTGGACGCAGAAGTACCCTGACTCCGACTACAAGGACTACCCGCGCCCATACATTTATATGCAGGCCTACAATAAGGCTAAACAGCCGGCGAAAGTTCTGGAAGTGGGCGAGCAGTTGCTGTCCAAGGGCCTGAAGACGCTTTTCAAGAGCGACCAGGAGATCCTGGCCGTCCTGTTCATGGTGTGTGTGAACCTGCAAGCTTTGCCGGCGCCAACCCCCGCGCAGTTTGCCACCGGACAGAAAGCGGCGCAGGAACTGCAGGCCTTTATCCCCACGTTCTTCACGGCCGCCAACAAGCCGCCGACTGCTTCCGAGGCCGACTGGACCCAGGCCCGCGGCACCATGGAAAAGGTGGCCAAAGACACCTTCATGTTCATCGCGACCAAGCCTGGCAGCGACGCCATGAACAAATACACCACGTCCAAGGATCCGAAGGATTGCGTAACCGCCGAAGCCGCGTACCGGAAAGCGCTGGAACAGTTCGCCGACAGCCCGGCGATTGCCTACCAGTTGGGCCGCGCGTTGCGCTGCCAGCAGGCCGCCAGTCCGGAAAAGGTGCCGCAGGCAATCTACGAATTCGCGCGCGCGGCGGCCCTCGATCCCACCTTGGGCGGCACCATGGATGCCAAGGCCCTGCAAACCTACCTGGAGAGTGCTTACGGCGGAGTCCACGGGAGCCTTGACGGGCTGGATCAACTTAAACAGCAGGCCAAGAGCGCGCCGCTTCCACCGGCCGGATTCACCATCGAAACCAAGTCGGCCCTGGATGCCAAGAAGGCCGCCGAGATGGAGCAGAAGTATCCACAGTTCTCGCTTTGGTTGAAAATCCGGGGCGCGCTTTCGGACACCAACGGCGATCAGTACTTTGCCGCGACGCTGAAGGATTCCGGCGTTCCGAAACTCAAGGGTGTGGTGGTGGAAGGAAAACCGGCCTGCCGCTCCAAGGAACTGCTCGTCGGCATTCCCGACCCAGAAAAGCCGGCCGCACCGGTCGCAGAGATCACCCTGAAACTGGATGCCGCTTTGACCGGCAAGCCCGAACCTGGCACCGAAATCCAGTGGGAGGGCGTTCCCTCGGCATTCGCCAAGGATCCGTTCATGCTCACCATGGACACCGACAAAGCCAAGATCGAAGGCTTGAAGGCGACCCCGTGCGCCGCCCCGGCGCAGAAGAAGGCCGGCGGAGCCACGAAGAAGAAACAGTAGGACAGACGATCGGGTTTTGTCGTCTGTTAACCCTTGTGCGGTTGCAGAAGCCTGACAGACCACCAAAGGCGATGGTCTGTCCCACTTCTGTGTTACAACCAAGTCAGTGGATCTCGAAAAAACGCTGCTGCGAAAAGTGGGGGAGGCCGTGCACCGCTTCAAGATGGTGCGCGATGGGGACCGCGTGGCGGTGGCGCTTTCGGGAGGGAAGGATTCGGCGACGCTTCTGGAAGCGTTGGTGTTGCTCCAGAAGCGCGCGCCCATCAGTTTTTCCGTCTGCGCCTTCACCGTGGAACAGGGCAAGTTCCTGCGCCCCATCGAACCCATTGGCGAATACCTGAAGCAGCGCGGAATTGCCTGGACCTATTTCCGCGATGCCCCGTCGCTGCGCTTGTTGAAGGATCAACCCGAACATGGGTGCGATTTCTGCAGCCGGTACCGGCGCCGCGCGGTGTACGAGATCGCGCACGGGCTTGGGGTCAACGTGATCGCCTTCGGCCACACCGCCGACGATTTCTGCGAATCGCTGCTGCGCAATATCATGTTCACCGGGAGGCTGAGTGGGCTGCCGCCGGTGACGTTCTCCAAGAACCGGGAGTACCGCCTGATCCGCCCGCTGGTATTCGTGACTGAGGACATCACCAGCGCCTTCGCACAGTCGCTCGGCATTCCCGTAGTGCCCTGCGGCTGCTCCCAAAAGACCGGGACCGTGCGCCGCGGGCTACGCGATATTTTTGCGGAGCTGGAGCGGGAACACCCTCATTTGAAAGAGAATATGCTCTCCGCCATGGGAAACGTGAACACCAGCCGGTTGCTGGATACGCGATTCCTCGACCTGGATGGCCGCGTTAGTCAGGATCCCAGCCAGGACGGTAGCCAGGATGCCAGCTACGATGTCGGCCACGATGCCGGCCTGGATGCCGGCCAGGATGCCGGGCCGCGGGAATTGTTTCCGATTGTCTCCGAATCGTAACGACGGTTTGACCCCAACGTCACATTCCGATTAACATGGGGTCACGTTTTTCTGGGGCCTTTTGCCCCTCGGTTTATGAGACTTTTGCCACGCGAGGAGAAGTTTTACCACTTGTTTCTCAAACAGGTGGAGATCATCTCGGAGGCGTCCAGGCTGCTGCTCGATGGTGTGCGAGCCGGAAACGCACGCCTGCCGACCGTTGCCACCGAAATCAACGTTCTCGAACGTCAGGGCGATGAGGTGATCCACGAGATATTCACGCGCCTCAACCAGACTTTCATTACCCCCATCGATCCGGAAGACATCCACAACATTTCGTCGGCGCTGGACAACGTGCTGGACGGCGTGGAGGACACGGCGCACCGGCTGGTATCCTACCGGATCAACCCCGTCCCGCCCACCATGATCACGCTTTCGGAGATTGTAGCCAAGTGCGCCAAGGTGTTCACTCAGGCTTTCGAAGCCCTGGAGAAACACGGCGCCATCCAGGACCACTGCATCGAGATCAACCGCCTGGAAAACGAGGCGGACCTGATCGGCCGGAGCGCCGTGGTGGACCTGTTCGACCAGGAGAAGGACCCGATCACCCTGATCAAGCTCAAGGAAGTGTACGAGTTTTTCGAGGCCACCATCGATAGCTGCGAAGACGTGGCCGACGTTCTGCAGAACGTGGCGGTCAAGAACAGCTAGCGATGACCATCTTCACGCTGGTTGTCCTGCTGATCTCGATCGCGCTGGTTTTCGATTACATCAACGGTTTTCACGACGCCGCCAATTCCATCGCCACCATTGTGGCGACGCGCGTTCTGACGCCGTTCCAGGCGGTGGTTTGGGCGGCGTTCTTCAATTTCGTAGCGGCCTTTGTTTTCGGGACGGCGGTGGCCAAGACCATTGGCAAGGGCTTTGTGGATTTGAGCCTGGTGACGCCCTACGTGATCATGGCCGGCCTGGCGGGCGCCATCGTGTGGGACCTGATTACCTGGTGGCTGGGGCTGCCGACCAGTTCCTCGCACGCCCTGATCGGCGGTTACGCCGGCGCCGCTATCGCACGGGTGGGGCTGCTCCGCGGATTCGGACACAGCATAGAAGCCCTCAACCTGAGCAGCAACGGTGAGTGGGCGTTTACATTGAAGATGATCGTCGGGGCGCCGCTGATCGGGTTGGTTGCGGCGTATGTGCTGATGGTAGCGGTCTATTGGCTGTTCCGGAAGTCCACGCCATCCAAAATGGACCGCTATTTCCGCAAGCTGCAATTACTGTCGGCGGCGGCCTTCAGTCTGTCGCACGGTTCCAACGACGCCCAGAAGACGGCGGGCATCATCACCAGCGTGCTGTTCACGTCCCGCTATCTGAAGACGTTCGAAGTGCCCTTCTGGGTGCTGATGGCGGCCCACGGGGCAATTGCGTTGGGCACGATGAGCGGAGGCTGGCGCATTGTGCGCACGATGGGTGGAAGGCTGACGCGGCTGAAACCGCGTAGCGGCTTCTGCGCGGAGACCGGCGCGGCGATCTCGGTGCTGCTCTCCACCTACCTGGGGACACCGGTTTCCACCACGCACGCCATCGCCGGCGCCATCGTGGGAGTTGGCAGTATCCAGCGGCTGAAGGCCGTGCGCTGGGGCCTGGCGACTAACATTATCTGGGCCTGGGCGCTGACCATTCCGGCGGCGGCGGCGATCGCGTTCCTGTCGTTCTGCCTGCTGTATCTCGTGGCGGGGGTGTAGTGAACCGGCTATCGTCACGGCTCTGGTCGGAGCCGCGCGCATAAGCAAGCGGTTTCCCGATACGTTGACGAACTTCTGAAACGGCGTACATCGTCCCCCTACGCATCGGCGGCGGCTTAGCTGAGTGGCCGGCGCGCACTCCGCTATGAGTAGCCGACAGGGGCTCTTTGGGCGATTTGCCCAAATCGACCAAGCAACTCTTTTGTTAGTAATGAGATAGAAAATCCGCTTTGGGCGATTTGCTCAAAAGCCAGAAACCCTGACCAGAAAGAAAGGAAGAAAGGGTAAATCTTATTTCTGATCGAACAGGCCCGGGCGGTGGATGCGCTCGCCTTTGAACACTACCAGGGAAATGCGCTCGGTGGCTGAGACGTCCTGCAGGGGATTGCCATCCACCAGCAGCAAATCGGCATCCAGGCCCCGGCGGATGGCTCCAGTGTGCGCCGCAATGCCGAGCAGCCTGGCCGCGTTGACGGTCGCGGCCTGGAGCGCCACCTCGACGGGGATGCCGGCCTGCACCCATAGTTGCAACTCGTGGTGCATCGATGGGCCGTGGAAGACCAGCGGATTGCCGGAATCGGTTCCCATCACCAGCGGCACGCCGGCTTTCCAGGCACGCAGCAGGTTGGCGCGGGCCTGTTCGAAGGCTTTTTGGAATAGCTCGGATTTGGCCGGATCGAGGCCCTTGCCGGAATCTACAAAAGCCCGCGTGCCCTGCAGAATATGCGCCGGCACTACCTGCTGCACCAGCGAACTGCTCAGCGCGTCGGCCTTGCCGGCGAAGGATTGGGCGTAGGCCTCCGCCACCGTCAGCGTCGGGTCAAGATACACGCCTTGCTGTGCCATGCGTTCCAGCAGGCGGTCGGGAATTTCGTCGCGCCAGGAGCCGTGCTCCACCGAACTGGCGCCGATTTCGATGGCGTCGGCCACATCGCGGGCATCGCCGGTGTGAATCGCCAACGGAAGGTGTTGGGCGCGCGCTTCCTCGGCAACGGAACGCACCAACAGCAGGTCCAGGCGGTCGAACAGCATGCCATCGCCCCAGCCGGCTTCGAGAATGGCTTTTACGCAGTCCACGCCGGCGGCCTTCAACTTGCGTACCTGGCGCCGGGCTTCCTCAGGCGTCTTGGGTGTGCGCACCAGTTGGGCTTTGACGGTTTCCTTGATGGCCGCGGGCAGGCGCTCGACGAACTCGGTGCCGTGACCGTTTTCGGCGGTGAACATGGGCCCACAGGCTGAAATTTGGGCGCCCAGCCTGCTGCCGGCGTTGATGGTATTGCGCAGTTTGAGTGAGGTCTCGAGCGCGTCGCCTACGCTGCGCGCCGCGGTGACGCCGCTATAAAGCAGCGCGGCGGCAGCACGCGGCATGGTCTTCTGCGCGTCGTAATCCTCGGGCGCGGTGGAGATGCCGGCGGGGCCGCCCAGGTGAACATGGGCATCGATCAGGCCGGGCAGCAGCGTCTTGCCCTGGCCCTCCACCACCGTGGCTTTCAACTTCTCCGGGTCGGGCGTGGCTCCGTCGTAGACTTCGGCGATCTTGCCATCGCGCACCAGCACGCCGCCGGTTTCGATCAGCTTGCCATCGCCGGCGAAAATCCGCACATTGCGGATCAGGTACGTTTCGGACCGCTGCAAATCGCGGAAGAGTCCTTCGTTCTTCCCGATATTCTCCTTGCTGTAAGCCTGGTAGCAGCCCGTGATCACGAATGGCGCCAGCACCGCCAGCACCCACAGCTTGTTACGCGGCCGGAGCTTCTCGTCTTTCTCCCAGCGGAAAAGCTGCATCGCCAGAAACGTCCCCAACAGGATGGTCACCACAAGGGCGCCTACGGAGGCGGCGTTATCCCAGAGGTTCTGGTTGCGGAAGAAGATTCCCTGGAACCCAGTCACCAGGTAAGAGGCCGGCATGAACTGCGCCAGCGTCTGCGCCCAACCGGGCAGCATGGCGGCCGGGATAGTGGCGCCGCTGAGGAACAGCATGGGCATGTAAACAATCTGAATGGCGATGGTGGCTTCCTGCATGGTGTTGGTGACCGCCGCCAGGATCAGGCCGATGGCACGAAAAGCGCAGACCCCCAGCGATGCCAGCACAAACAGGGAGAGCCAATTCCGTGGCAGCGGCATGGCGTAGAGGAAATGCGCCAGCCCAACCAGGATGAGGATGACGGGCACATAGAGCAGCCACCCGCTGACCATGGCCGCGGTAAGAATGGGGAGCGGCGAGATGGGAGTGACTTTGAAGCGCCGCAGGATGTTGGCCTCGCGTTCCTGCACGGAGCGCATGCCCGCGCCGAAAAGCCCATTGCCGAGGATTCCCATCACCAGCACCGTGCTGACGAAATAGGCCACCCCAGCGCCAGTGCCGGCATGGAACAACTCGGCAAAGACGAAAAAGAAGAGCAGCGGGAAGAGGTAGTTGAAGAAGAGAGCGGCGCGGTCCCGCATGGTCAGCCGCATGTTGCTCTTGAATAGCGCCAGGTAGGTTCTCATTCGCCCGTTCTCATTCGCGCAGGCTCTTTCCCGTAAGTTCGATAAAGGCGTCCTCAAGCGAAGGCCGCCTGATGCGGATATCGGTGAGTTCCACGCCCTTTTCGTCGAGCCACTTCACCATCGCGACCACGACGCGTGCCGGGCGCGCCGAAGTGACGGCGATCCGGGTGCGCCGCTCGTCCAGCGTGACCTTGGCCGCATCGGGCCAGGCGGGGACATCGGGCAGCGGCTGGGCGCATTCGATTTCGATGGTGGAATTGGCCAGCGTGCGCTCCTGAATCTCGCGCGGCGTGCCCATGGCGATGATGAGCCCTTCGTCGATGATGGCCACGCGATCGCAAAGTTTCTCCGCCTCTTCGATGTAATGGGTGGTCAGCAGGATGGTGCGCTGTTCACGCCGCAGGTCCAACATCAGTTCGTGGATTTCCAGGCGCGCCTGCGGGTCCAGACCGGCCGAGGGTTCGTCCAGGAACAACACCTGCGGATCGTTGAGCAGCGCCAGGGCCAGCGCCAGGCGCTGTTTTTGACCGCCCGAGAGCTTCACGTACTGGCTGTCGCGCTTTTCCCAGAGCTGCAACCGCTTGAGCAATTGATGGCTGTCCACCGTGCGCGTGTAGAAGGCGGCGAACAGATCCATGGCCTCGATGACCTTGAGCTTCTCCTGCAGATTGGTGGACTGCAGGCAGACGCCCACGCGATCTTTCAATTGGCGCGTCTGCACTTCGGGATCGCAATCCAGCACCGAGACGCGGCCGGCGCTGCGGGTGCGAAGCCCTTCCAGGATCTCGACGGTAGTGGTTTTGCCGGCGCCGTTGGGCCCGAGCAGACCGAAAACCTCGCCGGCTCGAACTTCGAAATCGATCCCTTTGACGGCCGGAAAATCGCCGTAATTCTTCTGGAGGCCTTCCACTTGGATCGGATGTCCCACGAAGATTCAGTGTCGCATAGCCTCCCGTAGAGGATTCGGAGCCGTGACCGTCAGGGAGCGGTGTGCTTAGAATCGTTCTATGTACATTCGCGTGAACGTCCGCGACAACGTGGCCATCATTGTGCACCCCGAGGGCGTCGCGGCAGGCGCATCGCTGCCTTGCGGCCTGACCGCCCGCGAGCGCATTCCGCAGGCTCACAAGATCGCGCTCCACGATCTGGAAGCGGGCGAGCCGGTGCTGCGCTACGGCCAGACCATCGGCCTGGCGAACCGGCCCATCCCCGCCGGTACGTGGGTTCGCGCAGAGACGATCGACATGCCGGTTCCTCCGCCGCTCGACCGGCTCCCGCTGGCCACCGCCGTTCCCGCCGCACTGCCGCCGCTCGAAGGTTATACGTTCGAAGGCTACCCGAACCCCGGCGGGAGCACCGGCACGCGCAACGTTCTCGGCATCGCCACCACTGTGCAATGCGTCGCGCCCACGGTGGATTATGCGGCCCGCCGCATCAAAGCCGAACTGCTGCCGCGTTTCCCGAACGTGGATGACGTGGTACCGGTGACCCACTCCTACGGCTGCGGCGTGGCTATCGACGCACCGGGCGCGGCCATTCCCATCCGCACCCTGAAGCACATTTCGCTGCACGCCAACATGGCAGGGCAACCGATGATCGTCAGCCTGGGATGCGAAAAATTGCAACCCGAGCGGCTGTTCGAGAGCCAACTCGCCGGCATTCTGCCGATTCTGGGCGAACGGAATATCATCCGGCTGCAGGATCAGCGCGGCTTCGCGGAGACGGTGGCGGCGATCATGGAGGGCGCTGAAAAACGACTGGCCGAACTAGACCGCCGCCGGCGCCGGACCTGCCCGGCCGCGGACCTGGTGGTGGGCCTGCAATGCGGCGGCAGCGATGCCTTCTCCGGCGTCACCTGCAACCCGGCGGTCGGCTTTGCGGCCGATCTGCTGGTGCGCGCCGGCGCCACCGTGATGTTCTCCGAAGTCACCGAGGTTCGCGACGCCGTGCACCTGCTGACGCCGCGCGCCGCCACCCCGCAAGTGGCGCGCGACCTGATCCGCGAGATGCAATGGTACGACGATTACCTGGCCCACGGCCAAGCCGACCGCAGCGCTAACACCACGCCGGGCAACAAGCGCGGCGGCCTGGCCAACATCGTCGAGAAAGCGCTGGGCTCCGTGGCCAAGGCCGGCAGTACCGCGCTCCGCGCCGTAGCCAGCCACGGGGAAAAGGTGACTGCCAAGGGTCTGGTCTTCGCCGCCACGCCGGCCAGCGACTTCATCTGCGGAACCCAGCAGCTTGCCTCCATGAACCTGCACGTCTTCACCACCGGCGAAGGCAGCCCGTATGGACTGGCCCTGGTGCCGGTGGTCAAAGTGTCGTCGCGCACGGCGCTGGCGGAGAAGTGGCATGACCTGATCGATATCGATGCCGGCCGCATCGCCACCGGACACGCCACCATCGAGGAGGTCGGTTGGGAAATCTTCCGGTACATTCTGGAAGTTGCCAGCGGGCGCAAGCAGACCTGGGCTGAACACTGGGGCCTGGCCAATACGCTTTCGCCGTTCAACCCGGGGCCGGTGACGTGAAATTGAAGCGGGTATGTGGGGCAGGTTGGTAACCTGCGGCGGATTGGCAATCCGCCTGCCGGACGTTGACGAGCCTCTTGAGGCAAGGCGAAAACGCTCGCTGCCGCATCGCGCAGGCGGATTACCAATCCGCCGCAGGTTAACAACCTGCCCCACAGGAGGGTTTCCACACTCCCCCACATAAGGGCAGGACGACTTCACTGGTATCGTATGAAATGACATGGTAGAGACAATTCAATGGACCGCGGACGGCATCGTCATGATCGATCAGACGCGCTTGCCGCTTACCGAAGCGTACGTGACCTGCCGGACTTACGAAGAGGTCGCCACCGCCATCCGCGACATGATTATCCGCGGCGCTCCGGCCATCGGCGTGGCCGCCGCCATGGGGGTTGCGATCGGTGTCCAGCATGCCGCCGAAGAGGATCTCGACGGCCAGGTGGAAACCATCTGCGATTCGCTCGCCAGGACCCGCCCTACCGCGGTCAACCTTTTCTGGGCCATCGACCGCATGCGGCGGCTCTACCGGTCCCTGAAGGGCAGACCGATCGCCGAAATTCGCGCCCGGATGGTGGAGGAAGCGCAACGCGTGCGTGAGGAAGACATCGCCATCAATCGCGCCATCGGGCGCAATGGCGCGGTGCTGGTGCCCGACCGGAAAACGGTCCTCACCCATTGCAACGCCGGCGCGCTGGCGACCGCGGGCTATGGCACCGCTCTCGGGGTGATTCGCGCGGCGCGGGAGTCGGGCAAGAACATCGACGTCTTCGCCGACGAAACCCGGCCCTTCCTGCAAGGCGCGCGGCTCACCGTCTGGGAACTGCAGCAGGACGGCATCCCCACCACCCTCATCACCGATAACATGGCCGGCCATTTTATGAAGTCCGGCCGCATTGGCTGCGTGGTGGTAGGGGCCGACCGCATTGCAGCCAATGGCGATGTCGCCAACAAGGTGGGCACTTATTCGGTGGCGGTCCTGGCCAAGGAGAATAACGTTCCGTTTTTCGTGGCCGCGCCGATTTCCACACTGGACTTGAGCCTGGCTTCCGGGGACCAGATTCCCATTGAGCAGCGTTCCCCGGCGGAGGTGACTCATGTCTTCGGCCACCAGGTGGCGCCCACAGGCACGGCCGTCCAAAACCCGGCCTTCGACGTGACGCCATTCCGGTACGTAACCGCCATTATCACGGAAAAGGGCGTGGCTCGCGCGCCCTACGCCGAATCTTTGAAAGAACTGGTAGGCTGACTGGCCATTTTTAAGGTACGTTAAGGTAAAAGGACATGCGAAAAACACTTGTCACTCTCTTCTGCGCCGCCGCGCTGCTGGCCGCGGACGGTCCCCGCCGGGCGCCCGGTTTCTGCCTGATCGATTCCACCGGGCAGTGGCGGGACCTGGCCGACTACCGGGGCAAAGCCGTGCTGCTGGAATTCATGCAGACCACCTGCAGCCACTGCGCGGCCTTCGCCCCGAAATTGAAGGAAATTCAACAGAAGTACGGAACTGGGCTGCAAATCCTCGCGGTGGCTCTGCCGCCCGACAATCCCAGCACCATCCTCCAATACGTCAAGGTCCACGGCTTGTCCTACCCGATGCTATTCGACATGGGACAAGTGGCCGGCTCCTATGTGCGGGTGCCTTCGCTGGAGTTTCCGACCATCTACCTCATCGACGCCAACGGCATGATCGAAGGCCATTACGAATACGGCGCGCTCACCCATGGCATCTTCGAGGCTAACGGGTTGCTCCCCGAACTCGACAAGTTGGTGGGCGCGGCTCCGGCGATGAGCATGGCACCGGTGAAGAAAAAGTAGCTGGAACCCAGGGTAGCCGGGTGCTCACGCTCCTGCTCCCGAAACGCTGAAAACGCCGACGGTAGCGACGGAACGCGTGTCGTCGCGAAAGACGTGGGTGCGGCGTTTGGCCGATCTGCTGACTTAGTCACCGTTTCAATAATGCGGTCTCGTATTTCGAGGCAGGCGCTCCGTGACCGTCGCGGCTCTGATCGGAGCCGCGCGCGTTAATCGGAGCCGCGCGCGTTAATCGGAGCCGCGCGTGGCCGATCATCCTCCTCTCGATCCGACCGTTCCGAACAGGTCGGTTTCGGTGCCTTCCGTCGCAGCGGACTCTCGAGCGTCTGTGCACCGGTCGCGCTTCCGAGTATGGGACTCGGCCACTTCTCCACACTCGGCGCGCCAGTGGTTCGGGGCGCCGAGTTTTCAGAGCGCGATTTGGGCCCCGATGCGGCGCCCGGCGCATCCGCCCGCTGGAACCGCGTCGCCCAGAACGGAACCGCCTTTACTTGCGGCGCCGGCCGCCGGCATCAGCTTACCAGCCCTTTCGGCACCAGCGGCAGCGACCGCAGCCGTTGGCCAGTGGCATCGAAAATAGCGTTCCCCACCGCGGGAGCGATCCCCACGATCGGTGTCTCTCCCGATCCCGCCGACGCCAGGTCCTTGCGGTCCAGCAGCACGCTTTCGATCACCGGCATATCGGCAAATCGCGGCAGGCGGTACTTGGACAGGCGGTTGGTGACGATCCGGTTGTCGGCGAAATCGATCTGTTCGAACAGCGCCCCGCCCAACCCCATCGCCACCGCGCCCTCCACCTGGTTACGCAGATGCTCCGGGTTCACGATGGCGCCGCATTCGAACGACACCACCGCGCGCAGCACCTTCACCGCCCCGCTGGCTTTGTCTACGCTGACTTCAGCGCAGGTGGCCACGTATCCGCCCTTCTCGAATCCGGCGGCGATTCCGCAGCCGCGGCCGAACGTTTTCTGCCGCGGGTTCCAACCGAATTTCGTGGCCGCCGCTTCGATCACGGCGCGCAATCGCAGGTCCTTGGCGTTCTTCAGGCGGAACTCCAGCGGGTCCAGTTTCACCGCGTGCGCCAGTTCGTCCATGTATGATTCGCGCACGAAATGGTTGGCTGTGGCCGCCAGGCCCCGGTACGAGCCTTGCCGCAGCGGCGACTTGGTTTGGTGGTACCGCTCCGTCTTCGTTCCCACCTGGTAGGGCGTCTGCAATCCCGAAGGCCCGGAGTTGTAATTGTGCATCTCCCACGCAGTAAGCGTGCCGTCGGGGTCTACCTTGGCGCCCACGTCAATCACGCCGCCCGGCCGGAAATAGGCCCACGTCATTTCCTCCTCGCGCGTCCAGGTGCGCTTCACCGGTTTCCCGATAGCCTTGGCGACTCTGGCCGCTTCATACGCCGCCTCGCCGGTGTGCTTGCCGCCGTAGCCCGACCCCGTGTCCGGCACGATGACGCGCACGCGGCCGTCGGGAATCTGGAAACTGGTGGCCAGTTCGCTGCGTACGCCGAACGGCACTTGCGAGCCGGTCCAAACCGTAAGCTCGGCGTCGGCCCATTCCGCCACCGCGGCCCGCGGTTCCAGCGGCACGTGCGCGATGTAGGCAATGTTGTAGGTAGTGAGTTGCGGATTGGCGGGGCCGCCCCTTTCTTCACCGGCATCGCGCGCCGTCTTGCGGAAGTAAGCGCCCACGTCCTTGGCCGAAGCCTCCGCCGTCAGCGGCTTCCATTCGGCCTTGAGCGCCATCATGGCGGCTGCCGCGGTTTCCTGGTCGCCCGCCGCCACGCCCACGAAATCGCCTTCGCGCACTACTTTGACGCCCGGCATGGCTTCGGCCATTTTGGAATCCAGCGATATCAGGGTAGACCCGAACTGCGGCGGATAAAGCACCCTGGCCCACACCATGCCCGGCCGCTTCATGTCGAAAGTATATTTGTGGGCGCCGGTCACGATATCGCGGCCGCCCACCTTGGCGACGGACGTTCCCGCCACCTTCCATGCGGTTGCGGGTGTGAGCGCCAAAGTGCCCGGAATGGTTTTAGTCAGTTTTTCCCCGTGAGTCAACTCTCCGAAACTGGCGCCGTGGCTGCCCGAGGAGACCTTGCCCGCGGCGATCGAAACCGACGCGCGGTCCACGCTCCACTTCTGTGCCGCCAGATCGATCAGCATCTCGCGCGCCGCGGCCGCGGCCTTGCGCATCTGCGGCCACATGGTTGGCGTGGTCCGGCTGCCAAACGTACCCATATCGTACGGCGTCAGCGCGGTGTCGCCCATCACCATCTTGATGCCGGCCATGGGCGCGTGCAGTTCCTCGGCCACCGCCTGGGTCAGCGACGTGCGGGCATTCTGCCCCACTTCCACCTTGCCGGTGAAGACCGAGACCAGCCCGTCCTCGCCAACGTGCAGCCAGGCGTCGATGGTTTCCGGCACAGGCTCCCTGGTTCCGCGACGCGCGCCGCCGCCCGATTCCTGCGCATCGCAATCGTCGGCGATCAGCACCACCACGATGCCGCCGCCTAGCGCCGCCAAAAAATCGCGCCGGCTGATCATGCCCCGCCTCCTATCTTTGCTGCCCGATGAATCGCGCTGACAATTCTTGAATAAGTGCCGCACCGGCAGATGTGGCCGTTCATGCCGATGACAATTTCGGCGTCGCTCGGGTTCGGCGTCCGCCGCAACAGCGACACCGCCCCCAGTATCATGCCCGGCGTACAGTAGCCGCACTGCAGCGCATCGGCTTCCAGAAAAGCCTCCTGCATGGGATGCAGTTTGCCGTTCCGCGCCAGCCCTTCAATGGTGACGATGCGCTTGCCCGCCACCGCCGCGACTTTCGTCAGGCACGATTTGGTGGCCTGCCCATCCACCAGAACGGTGCAGGCAGCGCATTGGCCCTCGCCGCACCCGTACTTGGCGCCGGTCAGATCGAGGTCGTCCCGCAGCACGCTCAGCAGCGTCCGGTCGGCGCCGGCATCCACCCGCCGGCGGGACCCGTTGACATCCAGTTCGGTGATCCTGGCCATACGGCTATTATCCACCCGTCGCGATGTGCGCCGGGGACACAGGGGGCAGGATGAAAGTCGCCCGTGGCGCTATGTGGGGCAGCTTGTGCGCCGGGATAAACCGGCATGCAATAAGGAATGAAAGAGTCCGACAGGAAAGGAGGAGCGAATCCATCCTGAC
>Ga0210402_10000977_pt1 | contig 30582 bp, 23 predicted proteins | sample IncBWC7MmetaG_FD_161055 | JGI IMG/M metagenome (GOLD analysis project Ga0210402, IMG submission 161055) | Forest soil microbial communities from Barre Woods Harvard Forest LTER site, Petersham, Massachusetts, United States - Inc-BW-C-7-M | ecosystem: Environmental > Terrestrial > Soil >...
TGAGAGGATCCGACAAGGATGCCCGAAGGACTCAACCGATCCGCCCACAAGATTTTGAAATGGAGGAACAACAGTTAGCGCTTCTCGGTCATTCTGGCGTACTGCTCTTTAAAATATTTCAGCGTGCGCCGCAACCCTTCTTCCAGGCTCACTTTCGGCTCCCAACCCAGCAACTTTTTCGCCTTCGAAATATCCGGCCGCCTCTGCTTCGGATCATCCTCCGGCAACGGCTCGTAAATAATCTTAGGTGCATTGGGAAATTCCGTCCGGATGCGTTCCGCAAATTCAAGAATCGTCAGCTCCGCCGGATTCCCGATGTTGGTGGGAAAATGCTCGTTCGACTGGCTCAGGCGGAAAATTCCGTCAATCAGGTCGGACACGTAGCAGAAACTCCGCGTCTGCTTCCCTTCTCCATAGACCGTAATCGGCTGCCCGCTCAGGGCCTGATACACAAAATTCGGCAACGCCCGGCCATCGTTCAATCGCATCCGCGGCCCGTACGTGTTGAAGATCCGCACGATGTGGGTGTCCGCGTGATGATGCCGGTGATACGCCATCGTGGTCGCTTCCGCAAAGCGTTTCGCCTCGTCGTATACGCTCCGCGGTCCCACGGGATTCACCCGGCCCCAGTATGATTCGCTCTGCGGCGAAACTTCCGGATCGCCGTAACATTCGCTTGTCGAAGCCAGCAGGTACTTCGCCTTCTTTTCCAGCGCCAGGTCAAGCGCGTGCATCGTTGCAATCGAGCCCACTTTCAGTGTCTCAATGGGATATTTCAAATAATCCGGAGGGCTTGCCGGGGACGCAAAATGAAAAATGTAATTTACATCTCCGGCCACCCGCAGCGGCTCGGTCACATCTTTTTTCTCATACCTGAATTTCGGATTGCCGCTAAGGTGCGCGATGTTCGCTTCGCTGCCGGTGATCAGGTTGTCGAGCGCCAGCACTTCCCAACCCTCCGCCAACAGCCGGTCGCACAAATGCGACCCCAGAAAACCCGCACCGCCCGTCACCACCGCTCTCATACCGCCTCCGTGCCGCTCCAAAAATCGTAAGTTTAGCCTGCTCCGTGCGCCTTTGGCCAACTTCCGTTTGCACCACCGGCCCGCCGCGGCTTAGGATGAAGCCGCACAACATTTCATTTTGCTGCGTATAATTTCTTTATCGAAATGATATTCGCCACCATTCTGCCCAACGCTGAGGCCCGCAAGCCGCGCCTCTGGCTTTCGATCATCGGCTCGTTTCTTTTTCTGCTCCTGCTCGCCTTCCTGAACCTCGGCCGCTGGCTCGACAAGGAAGATTCCCCGCAAAAAGCCGCCGCCATCGCCGTCCTCAGCGGCCGCATGCCTGCCCGCGCGCTCGAAGCCGCTCGGCTGTACAACCAGGGTTACGCGCCGCAAATCTGGCTGTCGTATTCCGTCGAACCCGGCGCCGCGCTCGAAAAATTTTCCGTCCCCTACGCCGGCGAGGAATTTTACGATCGCCTGCTGCTGCTCCATCAGGGCGTTCCGGATAGCGCGATCCACATTCTTGCGCCGCCCATCGTAAACACCGCCGATGAAATGCGCACCTTCGGGCAGGCTTTACGCAAAGAAAATCTGCACCGCATCATTATCGTCACTTCCAAAGTTCACACGCGTCGTACCGCTGCCCTGTGGAAGCGCCTCTCCGCGAAAGACGGCGAAGCAATCATCCGCGGCGCCTCGGGAGACTCGGACGATCCCGCTCACTGGTGGCGAAATACCGGCGACGCTCTCGATGTGGTGCGCGAAGTTCTGGGCCTGCTGAACGCCTGGGCGGGGCTTCCCCTGCAACCTGCCAACTCCTGATTCCCGGAGTTTGTCAGAAAAAGAGAAATCTTTTTTTCTTGCGCCGCTCCACGCTGGCCGCAACTTCCGGCACATACGGCAGCGCCGCGCCGATCAATGTCGCCTTCGGATTCTCCACCAGCAGCGCTTCAGCCAGTTCCTTGCCGCGCTCCCTGGCGATGGCCTCATACGCAAACCCCAATTTCACCGGCCTCCGCGCTGTGTTGTGCCCGTCGCTGGAGACAAAATGGACGAGTCCCTGGTCAATCCAGGTCCACGCATCCTGCTGCGCTCCCGGCCCGAACACTCCCGCAAGCGATCCCGCCGTCACCTGCGAATAGCATCCCAATCGTACCCAACTCTGCAGCCGGTCCGGCTGAGCCCGCAAAATTCCATTTCGTTCCGGATGCGTGATGATCGGCCGCAATCCCATCAGGTGCAGCTCATGCAGTGTCTGATCCATGGCTGGCGGAATCGAAAACTCATTGAACTCCACCAGCAGATAATCTTTCTGGTTGACGCAAAAAGGTGCCGCGTCATTCTTCAGGGCCAGCAAATTTTCCGGATTCAGGTGAAAGTCGCAGCCCGTCGCGATTGCCAGGCGCCCATCCAGCCGGCTTTGCAATTCCTCCCGCCGCGCTCGCACCCTTGCATAATCAAAGTGATATTCCGTGCTGGCATGGGGTGTCGCCACCACACACGTAATGCCGTCCCGGATGGCGTCCTCGGCCATCGCCAATGAATCTTCGATTGTCTGGGCTCCGTCGTCGATTCCCGGCAGGATGTGACAATGTAGATCAACCATGTCTGTTTAGTATGCGTCATCCGCGCCATGCGGAAAAGACTTGCCAGCCCCCCAGCAGAAACATCAGCCCGGCGAAGACTTCTGCCATTCGCCGCGGGTTCAGCCGTCGCGCCAACATTCCGCCCAGGATCCCGCCGATAAATACGCCGGGAATCAGCAGCTCTCCGGTGCGCAAATCCACGTAGCCCGCCTTCCAATAAGCCAGGAACGCCAGCAATCCCGTCGGTGGAATCAGCGCAATCAGGCTCGTTCCCTGCGCTCGGTGCTGGCCGAAGCCGAACAGCAGGCTCAGCAGCGGCACCAGCAGCACTCCGCCGCCAATTCCCACCATCCCCGCTGCAACTCCACAGAATCCCGCCATAGAAAAAATTCCCAGCACCCGCAGAGGGCTTTCCTTGGGGGAACTCACATCCGCAGAATCACCCGCATTCACTGATCGCGCCTTATGCCACAACAAAACCGCCGACATCATCAGGAAACATCCAAAAATCGCTTTCAACACGCTCGACGGCATCGGCACGGCAATTTTCCCGCCGCCATATCCGCCAATCAGGAATCCCAGCGCACAATAAATCCCCGCGCGCAGATCCACCTGCCCATTTCTCCAATATTCCCGCAGCGCGCCCAGCCCGATCGGCGGCAACAAAATGAACAACGAGGTTCCCTGGGCCATGTGCTGATCATAATGAAGCAGGTACACCAGCGCCGGCACCAGCACTACGCCACCGCCAATACCCAGCAACCCGACTAGTACCCCTACGGTAAGACTCAGCAGAACAATCAGAAAAATTGTCATCGCTTTGAATGATTGGCCAACCCCGTCAATTCCTTCCCTTCATCCATAAACGTTTGTGCGGCCTATCTTGCGCTCTCCTCCCTCGGATAAGCAATCCGCTTCTGCCCGCTTAAGTCGGGCTCGACCGTGGATTTCTGGCAAATTTTCTGCCCCATTCTGGAGATGGCCCGGAAACTGCTATATTAAATGGGCGTTCTGGCCCTCTGGCCTTCGGGCCGTCACCACCATATTAAAGATTAGGAGCTTTTTTCCCCTCATGGCTACGGATAGACGACCCGAATTCTTCAAAGGCGGCCAGCTCAAAGTCGCCATCATTGGCTGTGGCTACGTCGGCCTCCCTCTGGCACTTCGCTTTGCCGAAGCCGGCCACAAGGTCACTGGATTTGACACCGATCCTGAAAAAGTTCGTATGTTGAACGCCGGCAAATCCTATATCGAGCACATCCCGCAGACGAAAATTCAGCAATTCGTGAATAGCCGCCATTTCAGCGCCGTCACGGATTTCTCCAAGCTCGCCGAAGCCGACGCCATCATCATCTGCGTCCCCACGCCGCTTAACGAATATCGCGAACCCGATCTGAGTTACGTCGAAAACACTGCGAAATCCATCCAGCCGCATCTCGTCCGCGGCCAGCTTGTCGTTCTTGAATCCACTACCTATCCGGGGACCACCGAGGAACTCGTCCTCCCGATTCTCGAAAAGAGCGGCTTCCGCTGCCCCATTGTTACCGGCCCAGAAAATGAGAACGTACCGCTCGATTTCTTTCTCGCCTTTTCACCCGAGCGCGAAGATCCAGGCAACAAACAATTCGGCCTGGCGCAGATTCCCAAAGTCGTCGGCGGCATTAATCCTCCCAGTGGCCGCGCGGCGATTTCTCTTTACGGCCAGGTCGTGGCTCGCGTCGTCCCCGTCAGCACCACCCGCGCCGCCGAAATGGCCAAGCTGCTCGAAAACATCTTCCGCTGCGTGAACATCGCCCTGGTCAACGAACTGAAACTTCTCTGCCTGCGCATGGGCGTGGACGTCTGGGAAGTTATCGAGGCCGCCTCCACCAAGCCTTTCGGCTTCATGCCGTTTTATCCTGGGCCTGGCCTCGGCGGCCACTGCATTCCTGTAGACCCGTTCTATCTTTCCTGGAAAGCGCGCGAATACGATTTCTCCACCCGCTTCATCGAACTCGCCGGTGAAATCAACACTTCCATGCCTTACCACGTCGTCGATTCCGTGACTGAAGCGCTGAACATGCACAAGAAAAGCCTCAGCGGCTCCAAAATCCTAGTTCTCGGCGTAGCCTACAAAAAAGACGTCGACGACCTGCGCGAATCTCCGACCCTGAAGATCATGGAGATTCTCAAAAAGCGTGGCGCCAATTTCGATTACAACGATCCCTACTTTCCGCAGCTCCACAAGATGCGCCATTACGACTACTCCGACATGAAATCCGTGACCTTAAACGCCGAGACGCTCGCCAAATACGACGCCGTCCTGATCGCCACCGATCATTCCAGCTACGACTACGGCGCCATCGTGGATTCCGCGAAGCTCGTCATCGACACGCGCAATGCCACCCGCCGGGTGATTCGCCACCGCGCGAAAATCGTTCTCTGTTAGGACTTCATGTCCGCAAACACCGAAGAAATCCGGCGCCAGTTGGCGGAAAGCGCGCGCGTCAAGCAGGCATTTTCCGACGCGCTCGTCACTCGCATCGCCGAATTCGCGCAACGTTCCGCAGCGGCCATCCGCCGCGGCGGCAAACTCGTTTTTTTCGGCAATGGAGGCAGCGCTGCCGACGCCCAGCACCTGGCGGCGGAACTCGTGGTTCGTCTGCGAACCGAGCGCCCCGGCCTCCCCGCTCTCGCTCTCACCACCAACACTTCCGTCCTCACTGCAGCCGGCAACGACTATGGTTTCGAACGCATTTTCTCCCGTCAGATGGAATCGCTCGTTGGCCCGCACGACGTCGTCGTCGCCCTGTCCACCAGCGGCACCAGCCCCAACATTGTCAAAGCAATCGAAACGGGACGCGCTCGCGGCGCTTTCCTGATCGCCCTCACCGGCGAAACCGGCGGCGCGCTAGCCGCCAAGGTAGACCTTCTCCTTGACGTGCCCTCCCGCGATCCCCAACGCATCCAGGAAGCCCACATCACCATCGGCCACATAGTCTGCTCCCTAATAGAGCACCTGGTAGCCGCCAACTAAATTTCCTCGATGTTTTGTAGCGGCCGCCTTCCGAGGCGGGCGCCTTTGCAGTCGCAGCGTCCACCTTCAGGTGGACGCTCAATCCCGCCTATCGCGCCTTCACCAATTCCACCCGCGCCGTCGCCACCGGCAGCACCGCCTCCAGCAAAACCGGCAACCTCTCCGCCCCATCCGCCAAATACAGCAAAAAATGCGCGTCCTTCATCTCCACGCCATTGTCCAGCACATGAATCTCAATCTTCGAAGTCGTGTATTTCCCCGCCGCCACGGTAACGCTCTGCGACTTCCCCACCAGCACGGCCCGCACGTCATACAACTTATGTCCGTCAAACACCGGTGACTTCACTTCCTTCGTGTTGCTCCAATCCACGCTTCGTAAAAACATCAGCATCCCGATCGGATCCCGCGTCCCCGGTAACACGCGCGCCGCGACCTCATTCGCCGGAGCCGGCTCCCTGCTCGACGACGTCATCCGCTCCACCGTATCCACCTTCTGTCCCCGCTCATTCAAGTGCATCTCGTATTTCAAGCTGGTCAGATTCGAAATCTCGCTGTACGAATCAAACTCGTCATCCAGCTCAAACACCATCCGGTAAGGATTCTCCGTGTGCGCAAACGCCTGCAGGTGCCAAGCATCCTTGCCTGCAACTGTTCGCCGCTCGCCCACCTTCACCCGCAAATTCGCCACCACGCTGTTGAGCTTCGGCACATTCGCGCTAAAGTCCAGCGTCTCGCCCGTCCGCGGCTGAAATCCCGCCGGCGCGCTGCTCGTTCCCTTCACCCCCGTTGGCGAAGCCGCCTCCGGTATGCCCACCGCCGTTCCGCCCGCGGGCTGTGCCTCTCGGGGAGCGCCGACATTGGTAGCCTCTCCGGGGAATAAAGTCTTAGGCTTCGTGGCCTCGTACCGCCGGTACGTCCACACTCCGGCCGCGGCCAGTCCTGCCACAATCACCAGCCCCACCACAAGTCGCTTCCCCATAATGTTTGTGCGGCGCTCCTGATTTTCAGCGTTTCCGTATGCCGCTCCCATCGTACAATAAGATTAGTTTTGCGGCAGGAGGCGGATCGCATGCGCTACCTGGTTACGGGCGGCGCCGGATTTATCGGCTCGAATACAGTGGACGAACTCGTTCGCCGCGGACACGGCGTCGTCGTCCTCGATGATCTGTCCTCCGGCAAGGAAGACAACCTCGCCGAAGTGCGCAGCAAGATCACCTTCATGAAGGGCTCGATCACCGACATCGAGGTCGTCCAGAAGGCCATGGTCCAGGCCGATTACGTCATCCACCTCGCCGCACGCACTTCCGTTCCGCGTTCCGTGAAGGATCCCGTTGACACCAATCGCATCAACGTCGACGGCACTCTGAATGTCCTCGTCGCCGCTCGCGACAACAAAGTGAAGCGCGTCGTGTTCGCCGCTTCTTCCTCTGCCTACGGCGACACTCCCACGCTTCCCAAGTCCGAAGACATGCAGCCGGTTCCCATCTCTCCCTACGGCGTCACCAAATACGTCGGCGAACTCTACGCCCAGACCTTCGGCCGCTGCTACGGTCTCGAAAATGTCTGCCTGCGCTACTTCAATATCTTCGGCCCTCGCCAGGATCCAGACTCTCCTTATTCCGGAGTGCTCTCCCGCTTCTCCACTGCCTTCCTCGATTCCACTCCTCCTGTCGTCTTCGGCGATGGCGAACAGACTCGCGACTTCACCTACGTCGACAACGCCGTAGCAGCTAACATTCTCGCCTGCGAAGCACCCAGTGCTTCCGGCCGCACCTTCAACGTCGGCACAGGCCAGGCCGTTTCTCTCAACCAGGTTCTCCAGATGCTCCAGAAGGCTTCCGGCAAAACTCTCGAGACAAAATATGAACCGGCTCGCGAGGGCGACATCCGCGACTCCCTCGCCGACCTTCGCCTCGCCAAAGAATTCCTCAGCTACCAGCCCACCGTCCTCTTCGAAGAAGGCCTCGAACGCACCTACGCGTGGTATCAAGCCAATCACGCCAAAAGCGTCCCCGAGTAACGCGACCGCTAGCTCAGGCCTTTAGCTTGCCTGCTGCAGGCAGGACCTGAGGCTTGCCAAAAATCCATCACGATTCTTCACCCCTCGCCACAAATCCTCCAACTCCGCTGCCCCTGCCCTTCTCTACAATTCCAACCACCCGCGTGCTAGGCTAGCATTTCATTTCAATGGACCAATTCGCCGCGTGAACCTCTTTCTCTCCATTCCCGCCCAGGGCCGAGTCTTCCGCCTGAGCGTGCCCGCACTCCTCCTCACAATATTCTTAGCCGCTGCATTATTTTGCCAGCAAGTCCCCACCCAACCGCCCCCCGGCAGCATCGCCGAAATCACCGCAAAAGGCGCGCAACGCCGCGTCGGCACCATGTACATAGCCGACGACGACGTGGACATCACCTACGGTGGCATGCGCCTCCGCGCTGATCACGTCGAATACGACGACGCAACTTCCCAAGTCATCGCCCGCGGCCACATCGTCTTCGACTTTGAAACGCAGCATCTCGAGGGTGACGAAGCCAACTACAATCTCGCGACCGGTCGCGGCACGTTCAAGAAAGTCCGCGGTTTCCTCAAGATCGAGCGCCGCCCCAATCCCCGCCTCCTCGTCTCCCGCAATCCTCTGTACTTCGAAGCCGAGGAGGTCGATCGCCTCTCCGAACAGGTCTACGTCATCAAACATTCCTGGATCACCATCTGCGATCCCCAGGAGGCCACCTGGCAGTTTTACGCCCCAAAAGCCAGAATCACTGTCCAGCACCACGTCGCACTGGTCAATTCGAACTTCCGGCTTTTCCGCATTCCCTTAGTCTGGCTGCCCTACGCGACCGCCCCCGCCGGTGAACGCATTCGCGAATCCGGATTCCTTCTTCCATTGATTGGCAACAGCAACCAGAAGGGTTTTGTGATTGGCGACGCCTTCTATTGGGCGCCGCGCACCTGGTTCGATACCACACTTGGCTTCGATTATTTTAGCCGTCGCGGCACCGCGCAGCGCGGCGAAGTTCGCGCCCGTCCTTACGAAAACACTTCCATCCGTTACGACTATTTTGGCGTGATCGACCGCGGCCTCCCGCAAGCCAGCGGCCCGCCGATTAACCAGGGCGGCCACCAGCAAACCCTCGAAGTGCAATCTCTCTGGCATCACGGCTGGCGCTTTGTCGCGGATGTCAACGAACTCTCTTCACTCACCTTCCGCCTCGCTTTCTCCGACACCTACGGAGACTCGATCAATTCGGAAATTCGCAGCTCCGTCTTCCTCACCAACAATTTCCGTGGCTTCAGCTTCAACGTCGCCAGCCTCAGCGATCGCAGTTATCTGGAACTCAGTCCGCCCAACAGCGTCTATCTCCGCAGCATTCCGGAAGCGCGTTTAGGTTCCGTCGAGCAGGCTCCCTGGCGAAAAGTGCCGATCTATTTCTCCTTCGATTCCTTTGCCGGTGCAGTTCATCGCAATGACCAGTTTCTCGATACGCCCGATTTTGTTGCGCGCTCGGAGTTTGCCCCCAAGGTCACCATCCCGTTCCATTTCCGCGACCTCTTCGGCCTCACCGCCTCCGCCGCGTTTCGCACCACCTATTACGGTGACTCGCTCAACGCGCAATCCAATCTCACCGGCGAATCCATCACTCGCAATACCGGTGAATTCGCTCTCGAATTTCGTCCCGCCACCGTCGAACGCTTCTTCGAAAGGCCCCTCACTCACCACCGTTACAAACACACCATCGAGCCGCTCGCCACCTATCGCTACGTCACCGGCGTCCACAATTTTTCCGACTTCGTCCGCTTTGACAGCAACGCCACCATCACCAACACCAACGAAATCGAATACGGCATCGTCCAGCATCTCTACGTCAAATCCGGTGACGACCAACCCGTCGACTTCCTCTCCTGGCGCCTGGTGCAAAAGCACTATTTCGATCCCACCTTCGGCGGCGCAATCATTCCCGGCCAGCGTAACGTTTTCGAAGCGCTCGATTCCATCACCGGCTTCGCCTTCGCCTCCACCCCGCGAAACTGGTCTCCCATCGTCAGCGACGTCAAGCTGACTCCCGGCGGGCCCTACGATGCCGAGCAAATCCTCGAATACGACACGCAACTCCACAAGCTCACCACCATCGGTACGCTCCTGAAGCTCAAACCCTACCGCGAATACTTTTTCACCGTCGCTCACTTCCGTCTGCAAGGCGATCCCATCGTCCAGCCGCTCACCCAGCAGATTCGCGCCATGATGGGCTACGGCAATCTCACCGGCAAAGGTTTCAACGCCTCCACCGGCCTCAGCTACGACATCAACAGCGGCACGCTGCAAAATCAATTCGTCCAGCTCGGCTACAATGGCAGCTGCTGCGGGCTTGCCGTTGAATATCGCCGCATCAATCTTGGTACCGTGCGCAATGAAAATCAGTTTCGCGTCGCCCTGATCCTCGCGAATCTCGGCACCTTCGGAAATCTTCGCCGCCAGGAACGGATCTATTAATGAGTCTCGATGCGACTCTCGCCTACGCTTCCATTTCCGAAATCGGAAAACTCTATCGCCGCCGCAAACTTTCTCCCGTCGAACTCACGCAGTTTCTTCTCGACCGCATCGGCCGCCTGAATCCGCGCCTGAATGCCTATCTCACTCTCAATTCCGAAATCGCGCTCAACAGCGCAGCCGCCGCCGAATCCGCCCTTTGCAGCAAGTCCCGTCGCAAATCCAGCCGCGACCTCGGTCCGCTCCACGGTATCCCCATCTCGCTCAAAGACAATCTCCACACCGCTGGCCTGCGCACCACCGGCGGCTCCGGCTTTCTTCGTGAATTTCTTCCTCTGCAAGACGCTGCCGTCGTCACATCGCTGAAAAATTCCGGCGCCATCCTCATCGGCAAAACCAATCTCCACGAATTTGCTTACGGCGTCACCAGCAACAATCCCCACTTCGGCCCCGTCCGCAATCCCTGGGATCTCAATACCATCCCCGGCGGCTCCAGCGGAGGTTCCGCTGCCGCGCTTGCTGCCGGCCTCTGCTACGGCAGCATCGGCACCGACACCGGTGGCTCCGTCCGCATCCCCGCTTCCCTCTGTGGCGTCGTTGGACTAAAGCCCGGCCTCGGCCGCATCAGCACAGAAGGCGCGATTCCCCTCTCCACTACGCTCGATTTCGTCGGCCCCATGGCGCGCACTGTCGCCGATGCCGCCCTGCTTTTCGATGCCATCGCCACGCCAGAAATAATCAAACGCCGCCCACGCGGCTCTCGCGGCCAACATCTTCGCCTCGGAATTCCCAAACACTTCTTCCTCGATGTCGTCAGCCCGGATATCCAGCACGCGTTTGAATCCTCGCTCGTCACTTTGAAAAAATTGGGAGCCAAACTGAACGAAGTATCCCTGCCCTACCTGAAAGAAACCGAACACGCGGGAAACCAGATCGCCTGGGCCGAAGCCACTCACTATCACCAGCAAGCCGGCTGGTATCCCCTCCATGCAGCCGATTACGGCGAAGACGTTCGCTCACGTCTCGAAATGGGCGAAAAAGTTTCCGCGCTCCAGTACCTCCGCGCCCTCGATCTCCGTGAAAAATTCATCGCCGGCTTCCACCTCGCTCTCCTCGAAAACGAAGTGGATGCCCTCGTCACGCCAACCACCCCAATCGCCGCCCCATTAATCGGCGAAGAAAACATCTCCATTGCAGGTAAAGATCACTCCACTCGCGCCCTGCTCCTCCGCCTGAACCGCCCCGCCAACCTCGGCGGCATCCCCGCCATTTCGGTTCCCTGCGGCCTGACGCCAACCGGCCTACCTGCCGGCCTACAATTCCTAGCCGCAGTCGGCGCCGAATCCCTCCTACTCGGCCTAGCCAGCCGCTTCGAGCAATCCCACCCGTTAAACGCCCACCCCGATCTAACCTCTCTCCTATAGCGCCGCTTACGCTTGTAGGGACGGAACTTGCTCCGCCCTCCTGGGTTACTCCCGCCTTTGTAGCGGCCGCCGTCCGCGGCGGGCGCTTTTCCGCATCTTCATCCAAACTCCCCCTCAAAAACTAACCATCCCCGCGCTATCCGTAGTGACCGCCCTCTTCCTCTCCATGACCCAACTCCCAATCAAATACCCCAACGTCCCCGTAACCATCCCCCCAAAAATATCCGCAATATAGTGATACCTTCCCCAAATCGTGGACACGCACATCAGAAACACCAGCGGCGCCATCACCCAGAACAACCACCGCCGAAATCTCCACGCTCCCCAAAGCACCGCAATCGATCCCGCCACATGCTCCGAAGGAAACGCCGCGCCCCGCACCCGCCCATAATGCTCAATAAAATTGATCGTCGCCGTAATCGCACCGCCGTCGAGCGGCGCTTTCCACATCCCGGCCATCGAAAACCACGGGCTCTCAATCGGAAAAAACATCGCGATGATGTAGCCGATCGAATATCCCACCATCGAATACGTCATCACCGACCAGTAAGCCTTCCACTCCCGCCGGAAGTACAAAATCCCGCCCAGCACCAGCAAGTACACAAAATACGTCAGGTACGCCAACTGCATGAACTCATTCCGCCCCGGCGTAACAAATTGTTCCAGCCAGATCGAAGGGTGCACGCCGGTCATCCAATGATCGAACGCAATCAGCTTCGCGTCCTGCCAATGCGGCGTAACCAACGTCATCAGCTGCGCCAACTCTTCAAAACAAAAAAGAAAAAACAGATGCGGATACCAGTGCCGCCAGAAATGCCACCACTGCCCCGCCAGCGATTCGCCTTCCGCCCGGCAGCGCTCCGCCGATTGTGCCTGGATCAGGCAAAGCAGCAACACCACGCAAACCATAATCGCCCGCAGACCCAATAACCGCAACGGGTGCCGTAAATGCTCCGCAAACAGAGCAATCAGCACGCTCGACACGCCAAAATACGCGAATGCCGCTCGCTCAAACGCTCCGCAAGCCGCCCACGCCGCCGCCGCTTCCCGGCGCAGCAAACCCGGTGCCTGCACGCCTATTCCCTGTGCCGTTCCCAAAAAATCCGCCTCCCCCTCATACCCATCCGAAACCGCCAGCGCCTCCGCGGCTCCCTGCGATTCCATCACTCGTATCTTCTCACCGTTCATGGATGTGTTCCGATCGTTTGGAGTTTTACTTTTTCCTTAAGCGAGTTTTCCGAAGCAAATTTCTTCTCTGAGTGCCAGTGCCAGATCGGCCAATCGCGCAAATTCGCCGTGCCCGCCAGCTCTTTCCCTGGATTCACCGCATGCCCGTGGCCCACCGCGTCCAGCATCGGCCGGTCCAGCAGCGTGTTTCCATATGCGTGCGACTCCCGCAGATTTATCTGCATCGCCCGCGCCAAAACTTCCATCGCGCGTCTCTTCGCCTCGCCATAATTCGCTTCGCCCAACACGCGCCCCGTAAAAACCCCGTCGCGCTCCTCCAGCCTTGTAGCGCTCACCAGCACATCGCGCTCCACTCCGCGCGCCTCCAACTCACACTCCAGTGCCATCGCCACTATCCTCGCCAACGGCTTCACCATTCCGCTCACCAGCACAATCTCGTGTTCGCGCCGCGCGTGCCATTCCACCCGCGCCACTCCTTCTTCAAAAAACGCAATTGGTTCCACTGCCTCCAGAACCTGCTCCTCCCGCAATCCCCGCAAGTAACTTTTGTTCCCGTGCGCAATCGTCGTCAGCCCCCGCGGCAACAATCGCACCGACTCCATTCCCCATCGCGCAAAATTCATCCACGGAATCGCGCCCGTTCGCCGCAACTCCCGAAACAATCTCCGCTCCAGCGACGGGTCCGGCACCAGCGTCCCGTCAATGTCGAAAAACGCCGCCACGCGCCGCTCCTGTTCGACAGCTCCGCTCATCCCGCGTCTCCCCGCGCTTCTTCACCCGTGCTTGTCGCCGACAAATTGTTCGCCAGGAATCTCCACCCCTCCACCAGCACTGGCAAGCCGCGCACCACGCAGAACACTCCCGTCATCCACGCCAGCGTTTGCGCGCCGGCGCGAATCGCAGCGTGCATGTCCAGCGAAACCGGGCCCAGCAGCGCCACCGGCCCTCGCGTCAGCGCCAGCTCCAATCCTAAATAACAAAAGCACGCGCACTTCATCGCCGCATACAATCCCCGGCTCCATCTGGACGCCACCAGCGCCTTCGCCCAGCCGCTCTGCAGCATCGCGTTCGCGCCCCATCCCGAATACCCGGCCTTCATCGCCAGCCCGCGCAGAAAATCTGTCGCCGCGCCCCGCGCAAAAAACAGCATCGGCAGCCACAGCGACACCATCCCCACCACCGCAAAATAAGTAAAAAACATGTTCTCGATCACCCGGTCGCCCAGGATGTCCAGTTGCGCTCCCACCGGCGTAGCCATCTTCTTCCGCCGTGCAATGTGCCCGTCGAGCGCATCCAACGCAATCGCCGCCACCGTCAGCGCCACCCCCAGCAGGTTCATCCAGGCCCCATGCCCAAACGCGCTGACCGCCAGAAATCCCACCACCACTCGCAGCAGCGTCACTTTGTTCGCCGTCCAAACCATGCGCACCTGCCGGGACCAGATCTCTCATCCTTATCCATTGCAAGGGCCGCACCACCCGGCCCCGCGCAAACCCCCTCGTTTTCAATGCCCTGCAAACGCTCTGGGGCGAGCCTATGCCGCTTCCCGCCAGCCAAATCCACCACCTGTCCCTCTAACCTGCCGCCGCCTCCCTTACTTCCACTGTTGCGTCTAATCCTTGTGTACGCAGGCCCCTCTCAACAACCCCGCCCTTCCTTTTGTGCGAGAATAGAGAAAGGGGATCGAGCAGCACCCCGCGCGCAAACTTTCAAATGCCACTTACGCGAGCCTCTCAACCATGACCGACGTATCTCTCGCCGGAGCCTTTCTTGCCGGGCTCATCTCGTTTCTCTCCCCGTGCGTGCTCCCGCTCGTCCCCGGCTACATCTCGATGTTGTCCGGCATCAGCGTCGAGCAGCTTCGTCAGGGCGAGCAGCCGAAATCCAGCCTTTTCTCCTCCGCTCTCTCCTTCGTCCTTGGATTTTCTGTGGTGTTCATCGGCTTTGGCGCTTCCGCCAGCGCCGTTGGCGGATTCCTCCGCCAGAATCGCGCTCTACTCGCGCCCGTCGCCGGCGCGCTCATCATTCTCTTCGGACTTCACCTGCTCGGCGGCCTGATGCGCATCAATCTTCGTGCCGGCCTGATCCTCGGCGTAGCCCTCGTAGCCCTCGGCATCGCCTCGCTCTTAAATCACGGCCCGCTCTTCGCCGGACTCGATGCCAGTCACTTTTTTTCTCTTTCTTTGATCGGCTTCTTCGGCCCGCAGCTGGCTCGCTGGCTCAACCGCGATGTCCATCTCCGCAGTCAAGACACCAAACCCGGCATCTTCAGCGGTTTTCTCCTCGGGTTTGCTTTCGCTTTCGGCTGGACTCCCTGTATCGGCCCGATCCTCGCCACTGTCCTCACACTTGCCGCCGCCAGCGAAACCGTTTCCCGCGGCGTTCTCCTCCTCGCTGTCTATTCCGCTGGACTTGCCGTTCCCTTTCTCCTCACCGCCGTTCTCCTCGGCCAGTTTCTGCGTTTCTACAGAAATTTCCGGAAATACCTGCACGTCGTCGAACTCTTCAGCGGCGCGCTGCTTCTATTTGTTGGGGGACTCGTCTTCTTCAACAAGCTGACCTGGCTCTCGGGTAAACTAACCTTCTTGAACCGTTTTTCGATGTAATTGGATGGAATAACTCGTCATGAAAAAAGTCGCAATCATCGTTCTCACAGTCGTGCTCCTCATCGGCATTACGATTTACGCGGACAAGGCCACGCGCGTCTCTGGCGCGGGCGCCCGGCACATGGATTCCACCGTCGCCGGAAAGCCTGAGCCCGAACTCAAGCTCAAAGATGTAAGCGGCAAAGACGTCTCGCTCGCCGACTACAAAGGCAAAGTTGTTTTCGTGAATTTCTGGGCCACCTGGTGCGACCCCTGCCGCGTGGAGATTCCCTGGCTGATCGCCATGCAGAACAAATACGGCCCGAAAGGCTTCACCGTCGTCGGCATCGCCATGGATGAGGAAGGCAAATCCGCCGTCGCGCCCTTCCTCGACAAGGAACGTTTCGACGTCGACGGCCAGAAACTCCCGATGAACTATCCGATTCTGCTCGGCACCGACGAGGCCGCCGACAAATTCGGCGGCATTCTCGGCTATCCCAGCAGCTTCCTGATTTCCCGCGACGGCAAAATCATCACCAAATTCCAGGGCCTCAAGAGTGAAGAAGAACTCACCAAGGCCATCGAGTCGCAACTTTAAAAGGGCGTCCGCGTATGCTCTCTGAACACGACTTTCAAAAAAAGGCCGACCTCGCCTTCGAAGACCTGAAAAAGCGCCTGCTGAATTTGGGCGATGAACACGGCTTCGACGTCGAAGGCGAAAGCGGCAAACTCGAAGTCATCTTCGAAGATCCGGAGCCGGCCAAGTTCGTGATCTCGCCCAACACGCCCATTCGCGAAATCTGGATCTCTGCCCTCTCCACCAGCTTTAAGCTCGGCTGGTCCGAAGCGCGCAACGCCTTCGTCCTCGAAAAAACCGGCGAAGACCTCCACGCCGTAATGAGCCGCGTAGTCTCCCAGCAACTCGGCGCTCAGGTGAAAGTGTGAACAGTCTTTTCTGCAAATTCGCAGTAAGCATGATCGCCGCCGCGGTACTTTTCTCTTCCCCCGCCGGCTCGCAAACTCCCTCTGGCAAAGACGTCGTCGCTCCCGAAGCCTACGCCTCCCACGATCCCGTCGCCCGCGGCATGTCGTTTCAGGTCGCAGTCGTCCTAAAAATCCGCGACGGCTTCCACGTAAACGCCCGCGAAGTCACCGAAGACTATTTAATCCCCACCGACCTCCGCGCCGAAATTCCCGCCGGCTTCAAACTCGGCCCTGTCGCCTATCCAAAAGGCACCCTCCAAACCTTCACCTTCTCCAAAAACAAAAAACTAAACGTCTACTCCGGCAACGTAACCATTCTCCTGCCCCTCACGGTCCTCGCCAGCGCCCCGCTAGGCCCGCAGCACATCCCGATGAAGCTCCGCTACCAGGCCTGCAGCACAGAAATTTGCCTCCCCCCCGTAACCAAAGAAGTCGGCGCCACCCTAAATGTAGTCGCCAACTCCTCCGCCGCCAAACCTGCTCACGCCGAAATTTTCTCCACCAGATAGCATTCCCCAAACCGCGCTGGCGGACGCCCCGCCTCTCGTCTAACTCCAGGCGATCGACAGCTCGGCAAACGCCCGGCCTTCCTCGATCGGTACAGTGAAGCAGAGGACCACGTGTTTCGCTCCGGAGATTTCCAGCGCCTTCTTAAAAAATCCGATAATGGCAAATCCTATAATCCGGTGCTGCTTTTCAAATCCCGTGTATCGGACCACCGCCTTGCCGGGCCCTTGCAGGTCTACTTCGATCGGAACGCCTTGAAAGTACGTTTCATGAACGGCCGCAATCCGTTTGATCACAAATTCAGGCGAACCGAGTTTCACGAACACTTTGTAGATTCCGCGCAACTGCTTTTCGATTACCACTTCGGAGCCGCGTGTGATCATTTCTTCCCTGCCGTCGGCGAGCACCCTGATTTCAACTTCGAGAAACCGGGTGAAAATATCAAGCTGGTACCAGGTGGAAGAATAGATCTCGCCCTGACAGATCGTCCGAGTTTCTTCATCCAACAGTCCGAGGATTTTCTGGAGCGCATCCTCGCCGGACCGGGACTTTATTTGGTTGATTGTTTCCTTGATGGCTGATCCCTTAATCCGCACCATGCAGCAGCACCTCGGAGAGCGGTCTTTGCGGCTCCGCCCTCCTTAGACGGTACTATGCATCGGGGTGCGTCAATCCAGGACTTGCCCTATTCAGAACCGATGGTTGATTCTCTTGGTAAGTATTTCAGTACGTAAAAATCAGCGCGGATCTGCGGAATGCTGGCCCACTACGACTCAGTCCTGACCCTTCGCCTCGTATAGCGTGATGTGTATCCCATGCGCATCCTGAAACCGTACAATTTTATCTCCCCACGGAGCGACAACCGGCGCATGAACGAGCGTCGCCTTCCCCATGTCTAGCATCAGCGCCCGGCCCTGATCCGCCGGCCATACCTCGGAAGGTTCCATTCCCGGCCCGGCACGGTAGAAACCAGCCAATCGGGCAAACGCTGGCGTAGTCACCGCCACCCGGTAGCTGACGAGGCGTGTGCAACCGCCCGTGGTTGGCTCATCGCTGTCGACTTACGGCTTAAGGCTTTCGTTGCCTACTTCCACTCCTCCAACGCCGCGCGCAGCCGCCGCACCACGCGCTCCTGCGTCAGCACCACCATCGTATCGAAGAGCGGAGGCGCCACCGCCTGCCCCACAATCGCCACGCGCGTCGCGTTGATCAACAGACCCGCCTTCACGCCGCCCTCTTCCGCAACCTTGCGCGCCGCGTGGTCGCACGCATCGTGATTCCAATCCGGCAGCGCCGCCAGCGCATCCGCCAGCTTCGCCAGCAGCCCCGGCACTTTCTCGTCTTTCCAGAATTTCGCCTTCGCCGGCGCATCAATCGGAAACTTGTCGCTGAAAAACGCCCGCGACCAGCTCGAAAAATCCGGCAGCAGCCGGATCCGCGGCCGCAGCAAATCCACGGTCTTCGCAAACCACTCGTGCCCCGCGCCCGCCGCCCACTCGTCCTTCCACAATCCATCCTGCTTCAATTGCGCTTCCACTTCCGGCAGCAGATCCTCAATCGGCAGCTTCTGCAGATACTGCGTGTTGAACCACTCCAGCTTCGCCCGGTCAAACACGCCATTCGTCCGGCTCACGCCCTCCAGCGAAAATTTCTCCAGCAATTGCGAAGTCCGCAAATACTCTTCATCCCCGCCCGGCGACCAGCCCAGCAGCGCCAGGAAATTCCGGAACGCCTCCGGCAAAAATCCTTCCCGCCGGTACATGTTCACATCCGTCGCCCCATGCCGCTTCGATAGCCGCGACTTGTCCGCTCCCAGAATCAGCGGCACATGCGCGAAAATCGGCGGCTCCGTTCCCAGCGCCCTATACAGCAGCACCTGCTTCGGCGTATTCGAAATGTGGTCCGCCCCGCGAATTACGTGCGTAATCCGCATATCAATGTCGTCCGCCACCACGCTCATCTGGTACATCGCCTGCCCGAACTCCTCATCCTCTTTCCCGGAGCGCAGCAGCACGAAATCCTCGATCTCGTCGTTCGAAAATTCCCGCTCGCCAAACACCGCGTCAAAAAACTTCGTCGTGCCGCCCACCGGCACTTTGAAACGCACCGACGGCTTCGTCCCCGGCGTCGAAGGCTTCCCATCGCGGCACGTGCAGCGCACAATCCGCCGCACCTTCGTACCCTCGCCGCCCTCTTCCGCGTGGTCCCCGCCCACATATTTCTCCGGCGGGCAATAACACAAGAACGCGCTGCCGTTCGCCAGCAATTCTTTCCCCGCCGCCTGGTAAAGCGCCGTCCGCTGCGACTGGTAAAACGGCCCTTCGTCCCAATTCACGCCCAGCCACTTCAGCCCTTCGATAATTCCGTTCAGCAGCTCCGGCTTGTTCCGCTCCGCGTCCGTATCCTCAATGCGCAGGATCATCACGCCGCGCTCTTTGCGCGCAAACAGCCAGTTAAACAGCGCCGTCCGCGCTCCCCCCACGTGCAAATAGCCCGTCGGCGACGGCGCAAATCGCACCCGTACGCCGCCAGCCTGTGTTTTCCCCGCGTCTATCATGATAAGTAAACTCTCGCTCTCTTCCCCGAAACCCCCAGTTTACCGGAACCCGCTGCAACCCGTCCAACTGTGGCGTGCCAAATCCACGCGTCCGTCTGCGCGTACTCTAAATGCTACCAATTGCTGCACACCCAACTGACTCAGTCCGCCGTACTTATCTGCGCGGCAATCTGGCGAACGCTCGTTCGACAACCACCGGAAAAACACTCAGGAAAATAACAGAAAGAATTCAGCCCCAACAAAGGACATCGTTGACCCCTTCGCGAGTTAATAGTCACCAGCGAATCCAGTTCATTTCAAAATTCGAAGGAGAAAAACCATGCAGTCAACTCAATTGAATTTGGTCGAGAACGAAACAGCGCAGGCCCAGAAGAGCGAGACCGCGCACCCAGTCTCATCAACCCCGGTCAAAGAAACAACCAACGCAAAAACACTCGCCGATAAACAAGCCACGCCCTCGGAGCCCATGTACTCCGCCTTCGCCTGGCTCTTCGGCTCCGGTTGCTTCTGAGCCCCCTCTGGCGGCCGCGCGAAAACAGGCACACCCGTTTAGTGAAACTTTTGGCAATCTGCTCAAACAACACCGTGCCTGGCGCCTGCTTAGTTCCTGAACACAGCGTTTATCCGCAATCGAGCCAACCTGCCCGAAGTTCGACAGCCCCAGAGAGACTAAATCAGACCCCCTCTGTCTAATTTGTCAGTCGGAGATACAATTCAGCAGGCCGCGAAGCACTCGAAAACCCAAGCGGTGAGTTCATGGTAAGCCGGTTTACGGAAAACAGACACTCCCCCGGTGTCCCTCCCCCTACTACCTCTTTCGCTACCAGTGCTTCCGTAGCCTTGCTCCCCGTTTTTCCCCTGCCTCATAATCCTATGTGATTCGTTTTCTGCCGGGTCTGGGGGCCAAAAGAAGAAACTAGCCGGGTGTGTTTCACGTCGTTTCAGGAACATTTATAAATTGTCACGAGTGACCCGCCCACTCCTTCTTCCCGCCGCCTTCGGAATTTGTGCGCCCTGCGGAACGATCTGACTAAGGCCGAATGTCACAAAGTGTGATCGCACTCGCCCTGCTTCTCGGAACACTCCTCGTCGGAGTGTTCTTCGCCTACATTTATTCCCTCAAGCGCCAGAATTATCTTCTTTATTGGACCGTCGGGTGGGCTTTCTACGCTCTCCACTATCTCAGCCCCGCTCTTGCTCCGCGGATCGGCACCGGCATCGTCCTCAGTTCCCTGAACCACGCGCTCTTCGGTTTCGCCGCTATCTGCTTCTTCCTCGGCGCGCAGCTTTACACTCACCGCAAACTCTGGGTGAAGCCCGCCGCCGGCACCGCCGCATTCCTCACTCTCTGGTCAGCGGCCAACGCCTTCCAGGTTTTCCCCGTCTCTTCGTTCATCCCCGCGGCCTTCATCTACGTTGCCGTCGGTTATCTTTTCTGGAAGGAAAGCCGCCACCACGAAACCCTCTCGGATCGTCTCCTCGGCCTGGCCTTCTCTTTGTGGGGCGTCGTCTTCCTGCTCTTATTCCTCCTCCAGCCCGCGCAAAAATATATTGGCGACTCCATCCTCGCCGTCTCCGCGATTCCCGTGGCATTCGTCTGCATGCTCCTGGTCATGGCGATCTACGAGGAAGAAAAACGCCGCGTCGAGCGCAACATGCTCGCGCTCTCCAATCTCAACCTGGCTACTTCCAGTTTCGTCGGCGGCGAAATCCAGCGCATGCTCGCCCAGGCTCTCGACCGCGTCCTCGGCGTCGTCCGCCTTCCTTCCGGCGCGCTCTTTCTTCATCACGGCGACACCTCCGGCCCCACTTCCGTTGTCTCCGCCGGAATTCCCGAAGCCTTCTCGAATGCCGCGCAGGAAGAAGGCCTCGACGACTATCTCGTCGGTCTCGTTTCTCGCCTCGGCGGTCTGCTCGGCTTCCGCGATTTGCGCGACGACAATCTCACCTCGCTCGAAAATGACGAGCCGCTCCGTCGCTTCCGCGAACTCGCTCTCAAGCACGGCCTCCGCAGCGTCGTCGTAATCAGTCTCCAGGCAAAAGAACAAGCCTTCGGCCTGCTGCTCCTCGGCACTCCCGACAATCGCCGCTTCACTCCCCCGGAACTCCGCCTGCTCCTCGCTCTCGGCCACCAGATCGGCATGGCCGTCGAAAACAGTTACCTCGTCCAGCAAACTTCCCGCCGCTCGGAAGAGTTGCACGTCCTCAACGAAATTGGCCGCGCCCTCAGCTCCACCCTTAACAAGGAAGATCTCCTCATCAAAATTTGGGAAGAGCTCCGCCGCCTCTTCGACGTTGAAAATCTCTATCTCGCCACACCCGATCCAGTCCGTGACTCCATTAATTTCGATCTCGAAATGATTGGCAACGTCCGCATGCCCATGCGTTCGCGTCCCGCCGGCAATCACGTCACCGAATACGTAATCCGCACCCGTCAACCGATTCTGATCCGCGAAAACTTCGTCACCGAAACTCGCAAGCTGGGCATCGAGCCCATCCGCATCTCCGGCTCCTTCTGCGGCGTGCCGCTCGTCGCCTACGACCAGGCCATCGGCGCACTCTGCATCTACTCCGACCACGAGCGCGCCTATGATGAAGGCCACCTCGAACTTCTCCGCGTCCTCGCCAGTGAAGCCAGCATCGCCATCGAAAACGCGCGCCTGTTTCAGAACGAGCGCACCAAGGCCCGCCACCTCAGCCTGCTCAATCTAATCTCGCGCGACGCCATCGCCACGCTCAATCCCGACGAAGTCCTCACCAAAATTGCCGAACAGCTTGAAAACGGTCTTGGCTACGACCATATTGGCATCGCCCTGCTCGATTACACCACGCGCGAACTCGTCATCCAGGCTGAAAGCGGCGCTCGCCGCGGCGCTCTCGGGCGCCGCCTGTCTCTCGACACCGGACTTATCGGCCAGGTGGCCCGCACCGGCAAAACCGCGACCTATCGCTCCTTCCCCAACAATCAGACGGTTGCAAGGCCCGTTCTCCCCGATTCCGAAGCCGCCATGAGCCTCCCGATTTTTTACGCCGATCATCTTCATGGCGTTCTTTACGTCGAAAGTCTCCAGCCCGTGGATTTCTCCGAGGAAGAATCTCTCCTTCTTCGCACGCTTGCCGACCTCATCTCCGGCGCGCTCCACAACGCGCTAACTTTCCAGAAAGCGCAAGAGCAGGCCATCACCGACGGCCTCACCGGGGTCAAGACTCACCGCTTTTTCATGGAAGCTCTCTCGTCGGAATGGAAGCGCTCTTCCCGCGCCAGCCGCTCCTTCGCGCTGGTCCTCATGGACCTCGACCGCTTCAAGTTCGTCAACGATTTCTACGGCCACCTGGAAGGTGACCTGGTTCTCCAGCGCGTCGGCCAGATTCTCGAAACCAATTGCCGCCGCTCCGACGTTGTCGCTCGCTACGGCGGCGACGAATTCGTCATCTTGATGCCCGAAACCACCATGGAGCAGGCCCGCCAGCTTTCCTCAAAACTTCGCGGCTGGGTGGCCGCCGATCCGCTCCTCCGTGAAAAAAATATCAGCGCCAGCTTCGGCATCGCCTGCTATCCGCTCCATGGCGCTTCGCCGCAGGAACTCATCCAGGTCGCCGACGCGTCCATGTACCTTTCCAAGCACCAGGGCGGCAACACCGTTTCCACCGCCGATCACGTCGACCCCAACGAAGCTCGCCGCTGGAAACGCGACGTCCTCGAAGCCTATCTCGGCGTCACTCTCAAGCGTCTTTTCACCACCGGCCCCGAAGCTTTCGAAGAAATTTATCTCCGCCTCCGCCAGTTCACCGATTCCCTGCCCTGCACCGAAATCGCCCAGGAGCCGCCGCCCGACGGCCCGCGAGCCCTTCCGCAATCCATTCTCGACACCGTCACCTCGCTCGCCTACGCCATCGACGCCAAGGATCAATACACCCAGGGCCACTCGCAAAAAGTCTCCGCCTACGCTGCGCTTCTAGCCGAAGCCCTCGGCATGAGCGATCTGGAGGTTGAGGAAATTCGCCTCGGCGCCGTACTACACGACGTCGGCAAAGTCGGAATCCCGGAAACCATTCTCAACAAAAGCGGTCCGCTCAATCTCGAAGAGTGGGACACCATGAAAACGCACGTCACTTTCGGCGGAAAACTTCTCGAGCCGCTCGTTCCGCTCGCCCGCATCCGGGAAATGGTTTTGCACCATCACGAATTTTTCGATGGCTCCGGCTATCCCGAAGCCCTCGTCGGCGAACACATTCCTCTCGGCGCGCGCATCATCACCATCGCCGATTCCTACGACACCATCACCAGCGACCGCAGCTACAAAAAAGGCCGCACCGCCGATCAAGCCTTCTCCGAACTCGAGCGCTGCGCCGGCACCCAGTTCGATCCCAAGCTCGTCCAAGCCTTCACCCGCGCCATGCGCCAACTCCCCAACCCCATAATCGAAATCGCCTCCCTCCTCTCCCGCACCTCCTGACCCGACCAGTAGCACAGGCTTCAGCTTGTGCTCTTCCGCTGTCATCTCCCCCTTCGCCTTTCTAGGGGCCGGGCTCGCCCGGCCCGCTCTTCACTCTCACCTCGCTCCCCGCGAAGATTTGTAATCCTGAGCCCATCCGATAAGGATGGGCGAAGGACCTCAACCTATCCGTTCGCACTCAAATGACGCTAGTGGTGGTCGATAATACGGTCGACGCACACTCTTCAGCGTTAGAACAAAAAATATGAAATGGCTCTGGTGTTGGCGCTGCAAATCAGAGATGCCCATGCTGGATGAGCAAGAGTTCGACCTTGTCGCTTCCAAGCGCGGACGTAGTGCTCCGGGAGAGCCAGTTCTAGCGGAGTATGAGCGCATCACCGGGTACAGATAGACAAACGCCGTCGCCATCTGGCATCACCGTATAACTCTCTACGGCCCGCCTTGCAAGTCTTGTGGAAGCGCCCCCAGGACCCCTCGCGCCAGACTCTGCGGCAACTGCATGGCGCCTGTGAGCTCCTTGTAGAGGCCGATCTTCAGATCGGTTCGTGTAACCGTTTCTCTCTCTGCTTATGAATTACCGGAACTTGTAATGCGCCACCGGAGCTCTCTTCCCAAACCAGAGCCGGAGGCGCGGCACTTGCGCTTCAACCTATAACTGACTCAAATCATATGTTTTAAAAACACCCGCGCCTAATTCTTATGCCAATCCAACGTAACCTTGCGGCCCATTTGAAATGCGCCTTTCGCCGTCATCAACCCATCCTGAATTGCCCCGGTAAGGAAAATATTATTCAGCACCGTTTCATCCGCCGCCTTGCTGTGCATCTCGATTTCCACCTCGCCCGATGGCGAGATATGCCCGGTCAGATTCATGAATACTCCGGTGTCCTTTCCCATCGGCCACCGGCCCGTCAACTTGCTGCCATCCGCCGTTCCTTCTCCATGAAAACACCGCGCCGCGTCCCTCTTGGTCTCCGCAAAACAAATCTGCCCCGAATAAATTCCGTCCAGCGAGCCGCCAATGACACCCGAAGGAACTGGCGCAGCCATCGCCATCGATTTCGGAGGCGCCACCGAAGCCGTTCGCACCGGCTCTTCCGACGGCTTGGGTTTGCCTGTCGTGGCAGGTTTCTTCGCGGTTGCAGGTTTTGCAGCGCCAGCTAGCATTGCTTCCGCCGCAGGGGCAACTTTCGTCTCGGTTTTTTCCGCGCTCGGATTTGCCGCAACAGGCGGCGTCACCTGCGGCTGCATCGCGGTAGCCGCGACGCCGGTATTCTCGCTTCTGATACTCCGCTGATGCGTCGTGTACGCCCAAAACCCTCCCCCGCCCAACACCACCGCCAGCGCAACACCTGCCGTGATCCATTTCGTCTTCCCGCCTGCTGCCACGGCGGGTTGCCGCGAAGGCAGCGGCCCAGCTCCCTCCGCATCCGTAATCGAAAACGTCCGCACCGGCTGCGATATATTCTTAAAATTCATCTCCCCCAAAGATTGAAACGACATCGAAAGCTTGTTGCGAATCTGATCGTGCACCGTTCCTGAAATGCAAACGCCGCCTGGCATCGCCGCGGTCTGCAGGCGTGCCGCCACATTCACGCCGTCGCCCATCAAATCCTGCCCTTGAATCAGAATGTCTCCCAGATTGATTCCGATCCGAAACCGCACCTGCCGGTTCGGTGCAAGCTGATCGTTTCGCGTCCGCAGCGCCGCCTGAATATCCGTCGCGCACCGCACTGCTTCCACGGCGCTAGGAAACTCGGCAAGGATCGCATCGCCCGCGGTATTGAAAATCCGCCCGTTGTGCATGGCGACAACCGATTCAAAAACTTTCTTGTGACCGCGAAACACGCGCAGCGTCTGCTCTTCGTCTTCCCCCATCAACCGGCTGAACTCCGCCACATCCGCCGAAAGAATCGTCGACAGCTTCCGTTCCAAAAATTGCGCGCTGGGCGTATCGAATTTGTCGGGCATCTGGGCGCTCCCCGGTAAATTGGCGGCCATCATAACATCCGGCCACGCTCCCGGAAACGCCCGGATTTTCCTCTCCGCCCAGCGAAAATGCAGGCGCTGGCTGGCGCCTGTGCCGACCCGTTCGGAGAGCCGGCCATACTGTTTCCGTCGAGCCCGCCTTCCGGCCACCCCGAAGCGCGGGTGGCGCGACTCCAGCTAACTCGCCCGTAGGCGCTCCGGGATCTAGCCCAACAAATTCTGCACAAACAACAAAATTCGCGCGGCCGGGAAAATCTTGCTAACACCCAGCCACGCGAATCTCCAGCTATTGCAAGCCTCTTAGTTGTTGAATCGAACCTGCTCACCAAACTGCATCAGCAAGTTTCGTGAGCAATTCAGCGGTTTTCGGCCGCAGCCCCCTGACACGCCAAGGCACACCGAGCGCAGTCGCCCAGCGGTTTTATGCTAATTGTCAAAACTGATAGTACCGCAGATTCCTCGCCGCCACGCACCGCGAGAGAACAAAATGCTCCAACACGTAGGCGCCTGGCTTCAGCCATACCAGCCAACACCTAGCGTTCCTTCTCCAATAATTACTCCTTCAAGCAACCATTTTCCTCCGCAAGAAATCTCTGTGAGTACGTTCTCCTTCTAAGTGAGGTACAACCTATGACTCTTCCCGCGTACCACCGTCTCGTTGTGTCTTCCGGCACGATTCGCAAGGCAACTCTATTCATCGCAACACTCAACATGCTCGCTCTTTGTCCCGCCGGGCCGCTGCTCGCGCAAGACGCAAGCCATTCCCCCGGCTGGGTCGTTATCTCTGTCCCCGAATACCGCGCCCTCCGAGTGAAAGCCTATCCCACCGAGCGCGAACCCGAACCCCCGCCCGTCGACGCCACACTCACTCGCGTCGACTACGATCTGCGCGTGGACACCGACCTCGCTTCCGGCGGCGCCACCCTTACTGTGGACGTCCTCAAAAACGGCTGGGTCCGCGTCCCCATTCCCGCCGGCCTATTCGTCCGCGAAGCAAAGCTCGACGGCAAATCTCTCTCGCTCGCTCCGCCCACCACCGGAAAAGACGCCACTCAGCTCTCCGCACTTCTCTCTCATCCCGGCCGCTCCGTAATCACTCTCGAAATCGCGCTGCCCATTTCTTCCTCAGCCGGTGAAGAGCGCCTCTCTATTCCCTCCACCTTTTCCGGGGTAACCAAAGTCGCGCTGGAAATCCCCCGCGCCGGCGTCGACCTCTCTCTCTACGGCGGCCTCTTCTCCGACACCGCCGATCTCCCCAATGGCGGCAACAAGTGGACCGCCTACGGCAAAGGCGGCGAGCCCATCACCTTCGCCTGGCGCCGCAAGACTGAAGACCACCACTCCACGCTTCCCCTTCGCATGCGCGGCACGCTCACTCAATTCGTCGGCCTCGGCGAAGACTCCACGTCCCTCACCGCCAACGTAAATCTGGAAATCACGCAAGGCGCCGCGAAGGAAGCTCGCATCCAGCTTCCCGAAAAAGTCACCATCAACCAGGTGCAAGGCGCACTCGTCGCCGACTGGGAAATGAAACCCGGCGAACTCCTCATCACCTTTCTCGAACCCGTCGAACAATCCGCCAGCTTCGTCATCACCGGCGAAGCCGCACTTCCGCGCGACGGCCAGATGGATATTCCTCTTCTCCGCCTCACCGGCACCGAACGCGATACCGGCGGCATCGCCGTCGACGTCCTCGGCGCCGGCGAAATCAAGGAAGACTCCGTGAATACGCAGGGCCTCGAGCGCGCCGATGCCAGCGACCTCGGCGAACCCGTCACCAATCGTCAGTCTCCCGCTCTCATCGCTTTTCGCAAGCGGCCTGGCGACGCCAAATTCCAACGCTCGCTCCATATCACCGTCGCGCGTTACGCGCAACAAGCCGTGCTCATGGCCAACGTCGAAGAGGCCCGTTACCGTGTCTTGCTCACCAAAGACGGAAAATCCCTCGTCGAATCCCGCTACGCCGTTCGCAACAATCAGCGCAACTTCGTCAAGGTCACTCTGCCGCAGGGCGCAACACTTTGGAGCGCTTCTCTCTCCGGCAAACCCGTTCGCCCCGGCTCCGCTCCCGACGGCAGCCTTCTTCTTCCGCTGGCAAAATCCCGCGCCGGCCAGGACGCCTCCGAATTCGCTCTCGAAATCGTTTATCTCCTTCCCGGCGCTTCCTGGACCGACAAGGGCCACCTGAAACTTTCTCTCCCCGCGCTGGACCTGCCCGTCTCGCGCACCGGCCTCCAGGTTTACTTTCCGCCGCTCTTCCGGCTCGCTTCCGAACCCGGCTCGTTTCACGCCGAGTCCTACGTCAATCCAGTTTCGCCCGTCCTGGTCGCGTCCGTCGCCGAACCGCCCGTGGACACGCCTCTCGCACCTCCGAACGCCTCGGTCGCTATGAATGAAAAGTTCGCAAATTCAATGGCGGATATGGACACGGCAAAGAGCGAGTACCGAAAGGACGACAAGCAGATCTCTGCTCAATCGCAAACTCTCGTCGATAAATTCCACGCCAACGAACGCGGCGCGCGCGCCACCGGCATTCTTCCCGTCCGCGTCGATTTCCCCGCGTACGGCCCCTCTCTCTTTCTAGTCTCCGAACTCACCAGTGAAAATCACTCTCCGTCCGCTGAATTCAACTATCAGCAAGACAAAAAGGCAGGTGGCAAGTGAAACTCCGTCAACTCTTCGTCGCTCTGGCTCTCGCTTTTTCCTTCGCGATTCCCGCGTTTCCTCAAAGAAGCCTCGAATCGCCGCTGCCCCCAACCGGCAACGTCACACTCTCTCTCGACGAGTACAACCGCCTCCTGGCTCTCGCCAATCGTCCCGGCAAAAAATCCGATCTTCCCCCGCTTCCCTACATCCTCAAACGCGCCGATCTGAAATTCCGCGTCTCCAACGACGACGTTCTCGGCTCCCTCCAGCTCGAAGGCGAAACCCTCGGCGCCAACTCCGTGAAAGTTCCGCTCACCACCGGCATGACCATTCTCGACGCCCGCCACGGTTCGCGTCCCCTTCCGCTGCTCCTCGACAACGGCACCCACGTCACCGTCCTTCCCGGTGAATCCGAATTCTCCGTCAACCTCGACGCCGGCATTCCCCTCGCGATCGAAACCGGCCGCGCCTCGTTCCTGCTTCCCGTTCCCTCCGCCGGCAGCGTCCGGCTCTTCCTCACTGTTCCCGGTGATCGCGCCAACGTCCAGCTCAACCATGGCATCATCACCCACCGCGCTTCCGTCAAAGGCAACACGGAAATCGAAGCCACGCTCGTCCCCGGCCAGGTCGCGAATATCTGGTGGGCCACCCGCGAAGTCGTCGCTCCCGTAACGCCGCGCGAAGTCCGTTTCCTCTCCGACGTGAAATCTCTTGTCTCGGTCAGCGAATCCGACCTGCAAATCGCCGCGCTGGCTAACATCAACGTCGTTCAGGGCGACGCCGATCATTTCTCGGTCGCCATTCCCGACGGCTTTGAAGTCACTTCCGTCAACGGCGCCTCGCTCGAGTCCAGCGAAATCCTGAACGGCGTCCTTCTCCTCCACGTCGCCGGCCGCGGCCATTCCACACACGAATTCCTCATCTCGATGGAGCGCCCGCTCTCCGACGCCAAAGCCACCGCTCCGCTCCTCGCCTTCAAAGACGCCCAGCGCGAAACGGGCGAAGTTCTCGTCGAAGGCCAGGGCACCATCGAACTCGCCGCCCACGAATCCGGCGGCCTCAAGCGCCTCGACATCAAGGAAATCAATCCTTATCTCCGCGCGCTTTCCCGCTATTCGCTCGAAGCCGCGTTTCGTTATCATCGCCAGCCCGACGAATCGCCAACTCTCGCCCTTGACTGGACCCGCTTCCCCGATGCCAGCGTGCTCGCCGCCGTCGCCGAACGCGCCGTCGTCACCACGCTCGTTACCTCCGAAGGCAAATCCCTCACCGAAATTAAGCTCACAGTGAAGAATCAGGCCCAGCCATTTTTGAAAGTGGATCTTCCCGCGGGCGTAAGTATCCTCACTGCCGAAGTCGCCGGCGAAAAAGTGAAACCTGTGCAGGGCGCCGACGGCAGCCGCGTCCCGCTTCTCCGCACCGGCTTCCGTCCCGCCGGCGCCTACACCGTCTCCTTCGTCTTTCTCCACGCCGGCTCGCCCTTCGCCAAAAAAGGCGACGCCGGTCTCTCACTCCCCAAAATGGATATCCCGATCAGCATCCTCGAGTGGGAAGTCTTCCTCCCCGAACAATACAAGGTGAAAGAGTTCGGCGGCGATGCACTCTCCGCTTCGTACTGGCCATCGTCTCTGGAGCTTTACGCCAAACTCGGGAGAGTTGCTCCGGGCGAAGGCGTCGGCTACGGCAGTGGCGCGGGTGCGGTAGGTGGAAGCTTTCAAGCCGGTCTAGGTCTCCCCACGAACGGCCGCACTTTCTCCAACGCGCCTTCGCTCTCCCCCGGTTTCGATCTGGCTCCCAACCAACTCGGTGGCGTGGTGATCGATCCCAACGGCGGCTTCATCTCCGGCGCAATCGTCGAACTCAAAAACCTTTCCACCAACGCAACGTGGAGCGCCTCGACCAGCTCCGACGGCCGCTGGCTCCTCCCAAACGTCCCCTCCGGCACCTATCAACTCAGCGCCCACTCCCCGGGCTTCCAGGCCATGCTCTCCACAATTTCTTACGACGCCTCCAATCCCCGCGCCTATCAAATCGGCCTAAACGCTGCCTCCACCACCCAAACAATTGAAGTGACCGCGGAAAGCCCATCCATCGACACCTCAATGGCGCAACTTGGCAGCCGCAAGAAACCCAAAAACGTTCCTGC
>Ga0210402_10000978_pt1 | contig 30560 bp, 29 predicted proteins | sample IncBWC7MmetaG_FD_161055 | JGI IMG/M metagenome (GOLD analysis project Ga0210402, IMG submission 161055) | Forest soil microbial communities from Barre Woods Harvard Forest LTER site, Petersham, Massachusetts, United States - Inc-BW-C-7-M | ecosystem: Environmental > Terrestrial > Soil >...
GCTCACATCGTCAACGTGATAGATGAAGCCAAGTTCCTGGAGAATCTCCAGCGTGTGTGACGTGCCACGGAGCCAGAATGCATTGAAACCCAACGGCCTTGTGCCTGTTGCACGCTCAATGCTTGCGACGCTCTGCCTGTACGATTCGCGCTCCTGCTCGGGCGTCATGGAATACTGCGCGGCCCACGTTTGTCCGTGGCCAGCGGCTTCATGCCCGCGTTGGACGATCTCCTTGGCTAGAGCCGGGTGAAGATCGACAGTTGCACCTACCATGTGGGAGGTAACTTTGACCTCTCGGCGGTCGAACATGTCTAACAGTCGTGGAAGTCCTTCTTTGAATCCGTATTCGTACCACTTGGCCGCCGGTAGATCGGGATACTTCGAGTCGATTGGCGGCATAGGGGACTCTGCTCCACTGGACGGTTGGGCTCCAGCCTCCATTTGCATGGAGACTGAGATAACCATCCGCGCTCCGTCCGGCCAGAACGGTGCTTCCGAGCTGCGTAGTGCGGACGAGGTCGAAGACGTTTGCATAGCGAATCCCTTCGGTTGCGGTTGTTGAGATACGACACCAGCAGCGAGTGCGGAAACGGCAGCATCCTTAATGAAGTCACGACGTTTCATTCGGTTCCTCGGTTAATCGCTGTGCTTGGGGGAGCCGGCACGCTCGAGTTCGCGTTCGGCTTGCAGCCAATCATCAAGCTCATTGGCCGGGAACCCGCCACGTTCCAGATAGACTTCATAGGCGCGGAGCCTGATTTGTTCGTGGCTGGATGCCTGGTCTGCGGAACTATTTTCTGCGTCAGAGTGGATCGCGTTTGCACGAACCTCCGAAGTCTCACTTCCCTTAGTTGTGGCCTGCAATTTCATATCCGGGTCCTTTCCTTTCTTAGTTGAATTGCTTTCGATCTCAGCGGCGGCACTCCGAGTATCCCTCTTCGCCGCACATCTCTTTCCCGTACATCTGAGTGGACTTGCGCTTCAGTAGCTGGCGCAATTTCCTCCGCCCATGGAAGGCGCGGGCCTTCACTGCTGAGACCGAGAGGCCCATGACGCGAGCTGCTTCTTTTGTGGACAATTCACCAAGTTCTCGCAGCTCGATTGCTGTTCGTATTCCCGGCTTCAACTTATTCAGAGCCGCGAATAGAATTCGACTCCGCTCATCGCGTAGGAAGACGCTCTCCGGACCTTCGCGTGAATCGGGAATCTCCAAGACGGGCTCGGTTCCATGATTTCCGCCTAAATCGTTGATCGATACCTCACGGTGTGCGCGACTGCTGCGCAGCGACATAAGGGCTTGGTTGATGGCGATCCGCGTTAACCACGTGGAGAAGGAAGATTTCCCTTCGAACTTGTGCAAGCAGACGAAAGCCTTTTGGAAGCTCTGCTGGACGACATCTTCTGCGTCTTCCCGGATACGAGTGAATCGTAGTGCGACGGCTAGAATCCTTCGCTGGGAACGCTTGATGAGAATTTCAAATGCCTGTGCATCCCCATTCTTGGCAGCAAGGACAAGCACCGCTTCTTCGTCCTGACCCGCGATGCTCGGTCGTCGCGCATCCGCGAATTGCCGTGACGCATGGCTCTGCATTTTCGTGTCCACTTTTTTTATCAGAGCTAATTGCGTCGCTGTCGCCATGGTGTCTCCTTTCCTGTCGTTATCAGGAATCAGTGACTTCTTATGCCGCGAGACAGACGATTGACGTGCCCCTTTTCTGCTGCTGTAATAAACTGCTATCTGCACGGCGCCCCTACGGTAAGAACTTGTAGCCGGCACCATGCATTGTCCGAATGTGCGCTGGTCGAGAAGGATCGTTTTCTAGTTTTTGGCGCAATCTGAGAATGTGGTTGTCTACGGTTCGGGTACAGGGGTAGTTCTCGTAGCCCCACACTTCATTGAGCAGTTCGTCTCGCGAAATAACGCGGGGCGCGTTCTGGACCAAGTATTCCAACGTCCTAAACTCCTTGATCGTGAGCAGGACCGGCTCACCCTGGCGGAGGGCTTCCATGGCGCAAAAATCAACCCGTACATCACCAAACGCGAACATACTTCTCGCATCGTTGCTTTCGATGCGCTGTAGTGTTTTCCCAAGAACGCCGATCAGTTTTGCCCGCTCCGAGGGCTCGCTTGAGGGTTTCGCCGTGGAAGTCTTGTGCGGGACAACTTGGCCTACGTTGGTGGACTCGGGAACAAGGACAAATACTGCAACGTAGCGCGCAAACCGGTGGATTTCACTCACGTCGACACTTCTGATCGGATTCTGTGACGGATCGACGAAGTGTTCCGCCTTCGGTTCCCCCGGGGTTCGAGCGTTTTGCGCAATCTTGCTCTTCATAACTCGCTCCTCTGCCGCAGTGGCGGCGCCAAGACCGGCTGCGGCTATAAAGCGGCGGCGTGAGAGGTTGGACAGGATGACTTCGTTCATGGATTCTCCATAGGCGGGTCGTCTATCCAGTAACGTAGTAGTCGCCGACGATCCCTCCGCGACAAGTAAAATTTGTGCATCAAGTGTCGAGCCATCTGTATCTCAGTCCCTTGAGGAGGTAAATGCACTGGCGGTCATTTGGCAGTCAAAATGGGATTTGGTTCAGGAAGCAATTGATTCCAAACGACTAAAGCGGAGGCTTCCGCGGTAACCTCAATCTCCTCTCTCTACCTTTTTGGAGAACGCGCAGCCCGGAAGTACACTTTAAGGCGTCCATGACACAGGATCTCGCAGGTCGCGTCCGACTCGGGGAGTTTCAACTTGACCTTAGTTCCGGCGAACTTTGCACGCTCGGGGCGGTAAACGGTGACGGCAAGGTACTTCTTCGGGAACAACCATTCCAGGTTCTGCGAATGCTGATCCAGCGGGGAGGCAAGATCGTAACCCGCGAGGAAATCAAGAGGAAGCTCTGGCCCAACGACACGATTGTGGATTTCGATCACAGCATCAATGTGGCCATCGGGATTCTCCGGCGAGCGTTAGGCGATTCTGCTGATAACCCTCAATACATCGAGACGTTAGCGCGGCGCGGCTATCGCTTGCTGGTCGCGCCCGAGCGGTTGCAAACAACCGCAGAAATGCCTCGGGGCGAGGCTGCCGGCGCGAAGGCGTTGCCCGGACTGGGCGACCTTATCGGCAAGAAAGTCTCCCACTATCGCGTGCTCGAGGTCATCGGTGGCGGGGGAATGGGGATGGTGTACAAAGCCGAAGACCTCAAGTTAGGCCGTCGTGTGGCGCTTAAATTTCTGCCGGAAGAGCTGGCCAGCGATCCGGTTACTCTCAAGCGTTTTGAGCGCGAAGCGCAAACCGCATCTGCATTGAACCATCCCAACATCTGCATTATCCACGAAATTGCAGAGTACGAAGGCCAGCCGTTCATCGTCATGGAGTTGCTCGAAGGATCGACGCTCCTCCATCACCTCTCGCTTTCCGAGTCGAAGGCCATCCCGCTGATTTCGCTCTTGGACATTGCGATTCAAATCTGCGACGGTCTGCAGGCCGCCCACGACAAAGGGATTATTCATCGCGACATCAAGCCGGCCAACATTTTCCTAACGAAACAAGGTCCAGTGAAGATACTGGATTTTGGATTAGCGAAGTTGGCCGCTACTGAAGAAGTTGAGGAAATTGGCTCACCTGAGGGAGCGGGCATTCCTTCCGCAGGCGCAAAGCAGCTGTCAAGAGAGACAGACACAGAAACATTCAGAGTAGTCCAAAGCAATCTGACGCGCACGGGGATCGCGATAGGGACGACCGGCTATATGTCTCCCGAGCAGGTCCGCAAAGAAAAATTGGACGTCCGCACCGACCTGTTTTCCTTTGGGCTAGTTCTGTACGAGATGGCTGCAGGGCGGCGTGCCTTCACGGGCGAGACAGCGGCTGTGGTGCATGATGCAATCCTCAACCAGGCGCCGGTCGCAGTGCAGGACCTGAACAATAGCGTTCCGCGCGGCCTGGACGCCGTCATCGCCAAAGCGCTGGACAAGGACTGCTCTAGGCGGTACCAGTCTGCGGCGGAGATGCGTGCGGATCTTGAGCAAGTCCAGAATGAGATTCATCCGGTTCGGCACATCCTGCAAAGGTGGCTCGCGGCTGCCGCGCTTCTCGTTTTCGTACCTGCAGCGGGCTGGATTTACCGGGAATATCGCAACAAGGTGCAGCTTTCCGCCGGTGACACGATCGTCCTTTCAGTTAGCAATGAGACCGGTGATCCAGTGTTCGGTGACGCCTTGAAGCTGGCATTGCGTGCCAGCCTGGAGCAGACACCCTATCTCAATGTTCTGGCAGAGAACAAGGTCCTCGGGACTTTAAGGGCGCTCAACCTTTCTGAGGGCACGGAGGTGACTCCCGAGATCGCACGTGAAGTTTGTCTGCGGACGAACAGCAAAATGGTGGTAGCGAGTTCGATTGCGGATGCGGGCAATGGCCTTCGCATCGAGCTGAAGGGGATTGACTGTCGGTGGGGTGTAACTGTGGGGCGAGTCCGGCAAGACACTGCTACCCGAAACGAGGTCGTGCACTTGCTGGGCGTTTCTTCGGCGGAACTGCGCGGCCAGCTGGGTGAACCGGAGGCCTCTGTTGCCAAATTCAATAAGCCGCTGGAGCAGGCGACGAGTCCGTCTCTCGAAGCCTTGCAGCTGTTGGCGGAGGGCTACAGGCACCATCTGGCAGGAGACGTACGTGCGGCCAGTCCTTATTACCAGCGCGCTGCGGAGCTAGACTCGAACTTCGCACTGGCGTATGCGGCTCTTGGGGTTGCTGATGAGGGCCGGGGTGAACGCGCGTTAGAAACCGCAGCTGAAACGAAAGCCTACGAGCTTCGCACTCGATTGACCGAACGGGCCCGCTTCCACGCAGAAGATTTGTATTACGATGTCGTAACCGGAGAACAGGAAAAAGCATGTGCTGTCCTCCAACAATGGGTGCAAACCTTTCCCGACGATTTCATAGCCCACCACAACTTGGCAGGGTGCCTGCTGAAGTTGGGCGAACCAGACCAGTCTCTCGCCGAAGCGCGAGAAGCGGCTCGCCTGCTTCCCAGTCCCTGGAGCTACAACATGCTGATCTACCACGACATTTTGACTGGGCGGCTGGATGAAGCGAAGGCCATATTCGATGAGGCGGCCGCGCGCAAATTTGACGCGCCCCCAATGCACGTGACCCGTACACTGCTCGCTTTCCTGCAAAAGGACCAGACCGCGATGCAGGAACAGTGGAATTGGGCTGAGGGTGCCGTGGGTGCGCCAGCCGCCGAATCCTTATTGCTTTTCGCAAGGCCAAGTGTAGCGATCTACTACGGGCGCTTCCGCGAAGCTCGCGGCTTGATGAAGCAAGGAATAGCTCTGGAAAAAAAGGCCGGCTTTTTGCGTCCGACCGGTCAGTACGACAGCATTCTTGCGCTGCGAGAGGCCGAAATCGGCAACCCGGCGCGAGCTCAACAAGCAGCAGTAAAGGCTCTCCAAAAGACGCAGGACCGCGATACGCAATTGGCTCTGGCCCTGGCCCTTGCGCGAACAGGGGACATTGAGGCAGCTCAGAAACTAGCCGATGCGCTCGGTCAGACTTTTCCATTGGACACCGTGGTCCAGAATCACTGCCTGCCGACGATTCGGGCAGCGATCAAACTGCATGAGAACGACCCAGCTGCGGCCGTCGAAATCTTGCGGCCCACGGTTAAGTACGACTTGGCGGATGCCGAGTCCTTCAACAGTCTCTATCCTGCTTACATTCGCGGGCTCGCGTATCTCCAGATCGGCAAGGGCGACCTGGCAGCGGCGGAGTTTCAGAAGCTGCTCGATCATCCGGGTGTCGTGGCAAGAGACATTACCGGGGCGTTGTCCCATTTGCAGCTAGCCAGGGCGCAGAAAATGATGGGTGACCAGGCCGCGGCGCGCAATTCGTATGAGGACTTTTTGGCACTCTGGAAGGACGCCGACTCCGATATCCCCATCTACCCGCAAGCCAAAGCTGAGTACGCGAAGCTGCGCTCAAGCTTAAATCGCGCATTCTGAGCGAAGTGGAGCCGACGATTCTTAGCTCATTACTGTGGAACTGCGAGTAGAGCGATTTCGGCCCAGATGGATCGCCCCACTGGCGGATTCAGACAAAATTCAATTGGTTGCTTTCAAAATACCCAGGATGTCTCCGCTCTCAACTCCTCAGGACCAGCCATTCATGTCATCTCCGCACTTGGCATCGATTCTGGGCGGATGACGGGCAAGGCCGAAGTTATCGGTTCGTCGAATTAGTACCGATAAACGCGCATCTCGTCAGTGCTTGATTTCCTGACGAGATGCCGACTTCCCATTACTAATCGCATTTAAGCGAGCCGCGCATCGCGGTGCAGCATTTCATGCGCAAGTTCATGGACGAGCGTCGAGAATCAGGAAAAGCAAAGAAGATCGGAAACAAAGAAAGCCGCTTGACAGCGAGCCTGGGAGTAAAGCATAGCACGGCGCAAAGCCCTCCTCTACACTCGCAGGTTTTTCAGCACAGCGATGGTCTCGGAAGGGTCCGGACGCACCGTATAGTCCGCATTGACGTCCGCATGCCGCAGGATGCCCTTCTGATCAATCACAAACCGCGCGGGCATCGGCAAAGTCCAGGAATCGTCTCCGTTGAAGCGCACGAGGTCCGCGCCAAAGGTTTTGTAAAGTTCAATCAGATCGTCGGGCAGTCGAAACACCAGCCCGAACTTTGCCGAGACCACATTGCCTTCATCCCGCAACAGGTCGAATTCCAAGTGATTTTTCTCGGCCATCTTCCGCAGGTACGGCTCGCGCATCGGCGATACCGCCACCAGCGTTGCCCCCGTGGCCTTAATTTCCTGCAAGCTTTCCTGTAGAGCCTCCAGCTCCATGTTGCAGTAGGGTCACCACACGCCGCGATAGAACGTCATCACCAGCGGCCCCCGGCTGTGCAGGTCGGCCGAGCTGACCTTTTCTCCACGCGCGTTTGGCAGCGTGAATTCGGGAATCGGTGCCCCCACCTTGATCACGCGGTCCAGGATCCCCGATCGCCGCAAGTCTTCCGTGGCTCGGTACCTAATGTCGCGCTTTTCCGGCGACAGCGTGCGTTCGAACGTCTCTTTCATGGCATTCATGCGTTCCTGCAAAGTCATCGTTCCTCCCGCGACCTGACACAACCTCCCGGTGAGCCCGTCGCTAGGCCTCAAAGGCAAAGATCAATACTTGGAGAGTCACCCAGCAGCGCGTGAACACTTAGCCGGCGGCGAAGTTAAATGTCGTCGCCGGCCTTCACTGTAGCTCGTCTAGTTCTGGGTCACGCCGCCATCGACAAACAGTTCTATCCCGTTGATAAATGCGGAACCCTTGCCAGCCAAAAAGACAACAGCACGGGCAATCTCCCAGGCCTCTCCAATTCGGCCTGCCGGTACACCGCTGGCCTGAGTCTCGACGAATCGCTGCAGATCCTCCGGTGTGGAGCCTGCTGCGGCACGAAATCCCGGTGTGTCGGTGGGGCCGGGGCTGATGACATTTACGCGGATTCTGCGTTCCCGGAGGTCCATCATCCAGACACGCGCAAACGATCTCAACGCAGCCTTGGCAGCGCTATAGACGCTCAAGCCAGGTATGCCTTTCACGGAAGCGATGGAAGCGTTCAGGATGATGGAACTGCCGTCATTGAGGTGGGGAGAGATTTCTGGACTGTAAACAGTGTGCCTTTCACGTTGGTTGCGAATGTCGCGTCATATTGCTCTTCAGTGATACCTCCAAGCGGTGCAAACGAGCCACCACCAGCATTGGCAAAGAGCACGTCCAGCGCTTTCCCATCACCCGCGATCTTCTTATAGATCCTATCGACGTCTTCCATCTTGGATATGTCGGCCTGGATGCTCACGCACCGCTCCCCGAGCCGATTGGCTGCGGCATCCAGTTCAGCTTTCTTCCTCCCTGTGATGTAGACAAAAGCGCCTTCTCGAATCAGTTCTTCCGCCGACGCCAGCCCGATCCCGCTGCTACCCCCGGTCACAAGTGCCACTTTCCCTGCCAGTGTTCCCATCTCTTGCTCCTATTCCTGCGCCAAGCGCGAAACTGCATTTTTCATAAGAAGATCGGACTTCAATTCCTGAATGCGATCGCGCGAAGTAATGAGCATGTCCCGGGATTTCGTAAGGCCCGCTTTGTTGCCGAGCGGGCCCATTTGGGCGAGTCATGCCGAACGCCGCGCCTGAATCCTGTATCGGGACGCGGGGACGGAATTGCCGAAGCGTCGTGAGATCGCGCGGCGCGCGGCCTCGAAACGGGTCCATTCGTCTCCATCATGAAGACCGGGAATCGTCACCAGTTCGCCCTGGTCGAGACCGGCCAACGCCGCATCGACCATGTCTTCCGTTGACATCACGATCGACGGGGGCAGTTTCTGCCAAGGCAGGCCAGCGATTTCCCACATGTCGGTCGCCGTCGCGCCGGGCAGGACCGCTTGGACGCGGATCCCTTTGTCGGCGAGTTCGTGCTGCAGCGAATGACTGAAGGCGAGGACATAGGCTTTAGTGGCGCCATACACGCCGTTGAGCGTCTCAGGCGAGATGCCAACGACGGAGCTGATGTTGATGATCGTGCCCGTGCCGCGGTTGACGAATGCAGGTGCCGCGGCGTAAGTCAGTCGCGTGAGAGCGATGCTGTTGAGTGCGATGATCTCTTCCATTTTCTCGATGTCGGCACTGAGAAGAGGCACGACGGCGCCGATACCAGCGTTGTTGACGAGCGTTGTGATACTCGAGTCTTCCTTCAGCTTCGCTTCCACTTTCGCGAGATCTACTCTGTTGTTGAGGTCCGCCACGATGGGAGTGATGTGGCGTCCGGTCGCGCGCGCGAGGCTGGTAGCGAGCGCTTTGAGGGGCGCCTCGCCGCGGGCTACAAGAATCAGATCGTATCCGCGCTTTGCAAGACGGTCCGCATAGGCAGCCCCGATGCCCCTGGAGGCACCCGTTACCAGGGCGGTGCCTTTTGATGTCGAATTGCTCATATCCTTTTCTCCTGTCGCCAGTCGAGTCTCTTTACAATTCATATGGATTATAATTATAATCCATTCTCGGACTTCGATTCGTATAGTCGGGCTTTGGTTACAAACTTTTTCTCAGGGGGACCCATGCGCCATTCCAAGGCTGAAAAGGCAAAAACTCATGAGCGCATCGTTGCTATCGCTTCAAGGAGGTTCCGCGAAGAGGGGCTTGCCGGGATCGGAATCGCAGACCTGATGAAAGAAGCCGGCCTTACCGTGGGCGGTTTCTATAAACACTTCAATTCGCGTGACGCGTTAGTGGCTGAAGCGGTTGGCTGTGCGCTCGAACTCTGGAAGCGTCAGGTAGATGCCGCGGCCTCGGGCGGTCCGCCGGTCACCTACGAATCGCTAGTCGATGAATATTTGAGCGAAGCACATCGCAATCATCCAGGTGCAGGTTGTCCAGTCGGCGCTTTGGCAGGAGATCTTGCACGCAGCGACAAGCGCACTCGCGCACTCGTCAGCCGAAAAATTCGGGACAACATTGAGTTGCTCGCAACTCTGATTCGAAACACGAACGAGACGGATAGGGGCAGTGCAAGATCGCGCGCAATCTTGGCCTATTGCGCTCTGGTCGGTGCGATCGGTATGGCTCGCGCCGTATCGGACGAGGAGCTTTCGCGCGAAATCTTGAAGACCGTGGCACAGCGTCTGAAGAATCCCGCTTCCTAGCTCGCAGGCCAATCTGTCAGGAAGAATTTCGGCACGAGTGTGCGAATCAGTACCGCTAAACGCGCATCTGGTCACTTGAGTTCCTGACGGCTAGCCGACTTCCCATTACTAATTGCGGTAAGCGAGCGCCAGATCACTTCCGTGTGGCCGACAATCGATCCGGAACTTTGGTCAATCATTTCCCATAACCCCGTTTCTGGCCAACTTCGGGTGTACCGACGATTCGGGAGTCACTGACGATAAGCGCGTTTCTCGGTACCTATCTGGTGAGACTTGCCACAACCGGACTTCTGACCCGGAGATCACTTGATATAAGCGGACTTCCCTATACTTCTCCGCACGATGCCCAACCGGATTACTTCAGAATCGCCGACAATACAGACCTAATACGACTGCAGTTGTGTTGGGAAGATAAAAGCGTTGCAGGGAATGCAAAGCTAGCCTTCGCCGATCTGGGTCAGAGGAAATACGAATGCCCGAGTCGCCTTGGCAACAAGGACGGATCGCCGGAATCCGCCGAGTACAGTCGCTCTCTACCCGCCTGGAGCGACCGAAGATCACCGCAGTTGTTGATGTAGAAATTCCCTTGTCCGCCCGTTGGCGAGCGCTGCCGCCGCAGCATTGTAGTGCGCCCCATTATGCCGGGAGAAGGCGTGATGCTGGCCCGGATAGCTGTAGACCGTTGCGTTTGATTTTTTGGCAAGTGCCGCTTTGATTTCGGCTTGCGCAGCCTTGGAAATGAACTCATCTTCCTCAGCCAGATGCATCAGCAAGGGCGCATGAAGGCCATCGACTTCACTCAGATATTTCTCGGTATCACCGCCGTGATAAGCGACTGCAGCATCGATTTCGGAGCGAACGGCTGTGAGGAAGACCATCAGTGCACCGAGGCAATAACCGAGGACGGCAACTTTGCCGGTGCTCCCCGGCAACTTGGCTGCGGCGTTTATAGTGTCCTTGATGTCCTTCACGCCAGCGTCCCGATCATAGGCTTGGTAAAGACGAAGCCCGTGTTGCCAATCGGCCTCGGACGTAACGCTGAGGTCGACGCCTGGCTCCTGGCGCCAGAATAAGTCGGGCGCGATCGCGATGAAGCCTTGTTCCGCTAATTCATTACAGGTCTTGCGAATGTCGACGTTCACCCCGAACAACTCCTGCAGAACGACGACGGCAGGAGCCGGCGAGGCCTTCGGCCGCGCGACATAGGCACCAAACACGCCGTCCCGGCCTTTTATCGTGATTCGATCCGTCATGGTTCCCCCTCAAAACGAAAACCTACATGTAAAGGCCGCCGCCAATTCCCCACAAGATTGGCAGCGGCCCTCATTTCTAGCGAGCTTCGGGCTATTGATGCGCTGACACAGCAGCCTCTTCGATGAGCTTGGCTGTTTCCTTTGGATGAGACATGTAGGCCACATGGCTAGCATTCACTTCGACCGTCTTAGCTTTGGCACGCTTCGCCATCATGCGCTCCTGGTCCGGATTGATCGACCGGTCTGCGGTCGCCACCATGTACGAAGTGGGTTTCGACTTCCAGGCGGGCGACGTGACCTTGTGGGTGAACGAGTCGGTGGAGATCGGCACCTGCGATATAGCCATGTAGTGGGACTCGGCTGGGGAAACATCCGCCGCAAAGTCAGCCGCGAAATGGTCCTGATCTATCCACCAGTTCCCGTTGCTGTCTGGCTTGAACGCCTTGGAAGCTTGCGGTAGGGCCTGTTCGATTGATGCGCAGCTGTCTCCTTCATCGAGCGCAAAGGCGGCGATATAGACCAGCGCCGAAACCTTCGGATCATTGCCAGCCTCTGTGATAATAGACCCGCCATAACTGTGGCCGACAAGGACCACCGGACCGTTCATGGCATCGATGGCCGCTCTCGTGTATTTGACGTCCTCCGCGTAGGAGGTTTCGGGGGGCTGCGCTACCGATACCGTGTAGCCATCTTTCTCAAGGATCTTAGCTACGGCCTCCCAGCCAGAGCCATCGGCAAAGGCACCATGCACCAGAACCACGTTTTTGATGCCGCTTGGCGGTGTCGCCGCAGCGACTCTAACATTTTTCTCCAACGCCAGAGTCGCACCTATCAGCACTGCGAGCGCTACAACCCCGTAAATCCTCTTCATCATTATTCTCCTCTCTAGTTTTAGCTTTATGAATCATCCAAGTTCCGGATGGTCTTTCGGTCGGCTTCTCTCCTGCAGCATCCATTCCCTGATGTAGGGCGAACAGTGCAGGATCGCCACACCCGCCGACTCACATGCGTTTAGAAAACGAACAGCATCGATATCCACGAGGTCAACCTCGCCTATATCCAAGACTGCTCGCGGTCCGCCACGCTTAACCTCAGACCTCACCTGGCGCACATGCTCGCATCGAAGCTGCCCGCTCAAACAAATGCGCGTCTTGCGCTTACCAGCAATCCGCGTGATCTTCAGTGTCATGAATCTCAGCCCTGAAGAGCACCAGTAACAAGGCAATAGGAAGGCCACTGCAACTTATTGACGAAAAGAGCTTTGGCGGCGCCACTAACGGTGAAAGTTCGCCGTTTGGTGAAATTTCACCGCGACGCAATAGAATTCAGCAGGAGAAAAACGAAAGTGCAAGGGGCAGAATTATTATGACTTCTTAAACAGGTAGCGTTTGATCTTCAATTTCTTAATCTTTGAGTTGAGTGTCTCGCGGGGAATACCTAGCTTAACGGCGGCGCCGGTCGGGCCCCCGACCTTGCCCTCCGCCTCACGCAACGCCCTTTCAATCATTTCCTTCTCGTGTCTCACGAGAATGCCTCCAAGCCCACCAGTCCATGCTTGCTTGCGAGGCACTCTCTGTTTGAACCAGATCTCATCTACCGTTAAGGTGTCACCCTCGCTGAGTATGACCGCGCGCTCGATCAAGTTTTGTAATTCGCGGACGTTTCCTGGCCAATCATATGTCTCGAATACTTTCAGAGATTTCTTGTCGATTGCTCTGAACTTCTTTCCAGCCCTTTTTCCAAAGCGCTCAATGAAGTACTCAACCAGTAAGGGAATATCAGCTGGTCGCTCGCGCAATGGCGGCATCTCGATAGGCACGACATTCAGCCTATATAGGAGATCTTCCCGGAACTTGCCATCTGTCACAAGTGCGTTCAAATCACGATGCGTCGCCGCGAGCACCCTTACGTCAACGGGAATAGGCTGATTGCCTCCGACGCGTTCGAGTTCACGTTCTTGCAGCACGCGCAGTAGCGTGATTTGAGTCTCCTGGGGCAGGTCGCCGACTTCATCCAGAAAAATTGTCCCGCCATTCGCGGATTCAAAACGGCCAATTCGCCGCTGCGTCGCGCCCGTGAAGGCACCTTTCTCATGCCCAAAGAGTTCCGAAGCAATCAGCGACGCAGGAATGGCGGCGCAATTTACCCCGATGAAAGCTCGTTCCGCACGCTTGGATCGCTTGTGGATAGCACGAGCAATCAATTCTTTTCCAGTGCCTGTTTCTCCCAGAATCAAAACGGTGGAATCGGACGCTGCGACCTTGGCGACTTGACGAAGCACCTTTCGCAGCGCTTCGGAAGAGCCCACGATGTCCTCGAACATCGAGTCGCGATCGATTTGTTCTCGCAACGCCAGATTTTCGTTCCGTGTTCTCTCTTCCACTCGGACGCGGTCATCAATGTCGGTCCCCGTCGCATACCAGCGAATGACCTGCCCTTCTTCACTTCGGAAAGGGTTGTAACGAGTAAGGAACCAGCGATAAAGGCCGTCTTTGCGGAGCGCCCGGTGTTCGACTTCGAAAGGGAGTCCCCGCTTGAGAGCAACCGTTCGCTTGTCCCGCAATCTTTCGAGATCTTCTGGGTGAAAGATTCGCTCTCGAAAATTGGGAGCGAGTACGTCTTCGCTCCTGAGCCCCGTGTACTCCAGCGTGGCCTCATTCGCGTACAGCGGGGTTCCGGAAGGGTCCAAGACAACGATCGTTTGGGGGATGGCGTCAGTAATCCGCCGAAGCTCAAGTTCATCCTCGCGCAGTTTCTCTTCCGTCTGCTTGAGGTCTTCGATGTCCGTGCTCACTCCATACCACATAGCGATCTTCCCGGTTTCGTCGCGGAATGGTTCGAAACGAATGAGGAACCAACGAAAAACCCCGTCATGACGGCGCATGCGCGCTTCGATGTCACCTGGTTCTCCGGAGCGCAACAGCGCCCGCTGTTTTTCCATGAGTGACGGTAAATCCTCTGGATGGATTGCAGCCTGCCAGCCCCAACCTTGTGATTCTTCAGCAGAAAGGCCTGCGTATTCACGCCATCGTTGATTAACGAATTCCACCGACCCGTCCGGATGAGTTGACCACGTAAACGCAGGAATGCGGTCAACCAGAAAGCGAATGTCCAGCGACTGTCCTGGCAATGACATTGGCAGATTATAGTCCGGAATACTCTTTCTGCTGCCTGGCAAACGCCGCGGTTCACGATTCATCCGCGCACCGCGACAGCTGGCCAGAAACGGGGTTATGGAAGTTTGGCCGGATTAGTATCGGGAAGTCGGCTTCTCGTCAGGAATCAAACGCTGACGAGATGCGTGTCTAACCCAACGGCCGACTGATAACTTCCGAGTTGCCTGTCATACTTCCGCAATGGCCAACGGCAAGCAAGGAAAGGCAAGAAGCGCTGACGGGGAGCCGCACGATTATTCGGGGAGGCCCATTTTATCGAGAATGGCTTTGTAGCGCGGGTCAGAGCGGTAGTGATCGTACCCTGGAGCCACTGTACATCTGTAACTGCTTGCCTTTAACAGTGTAATTTATTTCATCAGCTTGCCTTTTCATTCTGAGCCGCAAGCCCATATCGTATTGCCGCTTCAAGCGTATCGATGTCTATATCCTTTAGAGCCTTGAACCGAATGCAATATCCGGTCACGCTCGCCTTGCCTAGTTTTTTCCCATACGTTTTGGCTAAGTGCTTCTTATCTTTGAGACCAAGGATATAGACAGAGATTCCGGTTTTGTTTCCGCTCACACCAATTTGAAAAAACTCTCTACTTTTTCCACTGGCATATTTTATTGTGTGAAATCCATATCCTATCGTAGGGTTAGAAACAGTCTGGTTTTTGCTGTTTTTACCATCGAAGAACCATAATTTGCATCCTGGTGACACTTGAAGTGTGAGCCGGTGCAGCTCTTGGATGTCACTGCGTTTTGGTTCAGGTTGGCTGGTAATATACTTCTTGATTTCTTCTTGTACGCTCATATGTTCCGCTCCCTAGAGCCGCGCACGGGATTATACGACGAGCTGGAGCATATGCACGCCAAGCCGAGTTCGCATTCCAGACGTATTGGTTCTCGATCGAAGAGGAACCACCGCCGAGAGGCGCGAAGTCGAGCTGGAGAAACCTGAAGACTTTGTTAGCGCTCCTCCCGAGCGCGTCAGGAGAGCTTTTGCCCTCTTGACACGGACTTATCATGGATGTCGGCAACACGGAAGTAATCGAAACGAGATTCCTCCGAATAGTAATGGGAAGTCGGCTTGTCGGAGGTGAAATGCCAAATGCAAACGGCGGCAGAGTTGCCTGAAGGTAGGAGTCAGAATTCGACCGTTCGCCTCAACGGCGATCGGGGGCTGCAAGGGCGGACTCAATCTCTTGAAAGTGGTTCGAGGGGAATCCAGATTTCGACCGGTCCAATGGGTGTACCGGCTTCCGATATGCTGGTAAATCGCTCAAACTCTGGTGCGTTCTTCTCTCGACGTCCGGAGGTAGCCAGCCAATGGTCCAACAACCAGGTCCAGGTGTCGCGGAGCAAGGCTGTGTCGTTGACATGAATGACCGCATATTCTCCCGCCTCAAGGGTCAGGCGCTCACCACCAACCTCACCATCCGGGCCTTCATATGCGACACCGGTGAGGTAGTGGATTTTGCGATCGCCAGTGCAAGGCGACGCGCCATAGAACTTTGAGCTGCTCTCTTGCGCGGGATGGGCCAGGCGAAACGCGCGCCACTGCTGCGGGATGCCCTGAGAGGCTTCAGCCTGTGAATCGTAGGTCGCCATCGTGCCGATCAGTGACACTTCTTCGATAGTGCGGAAAACAGGATTCGGTCGATCTGCCATGGCGCTAAGGGTACTACAAGTCGGATCGCATCGTAATTTCGCCTCCGCCATCGCGGCTCATGGGAAGCGATTCGGCCAGAGAGTGTTTAAGTCCTCATAAGTCGGCTTCGAGGAGATCGCCAGATATCTCCTCGAACCCCGTTTCCGGCCAACTTCCGAGCCGACAATCCGCATGAGAGCATCATGTAATGACTGCGACGACGCATCGAGGCTAGTGGTAGAGTCATGATGAAACACGAGAGGATGATATGCGTCTCAAAACGCTAGCACCGATCGTCTTGTTTGTCCTATTGACCTTGACCTGTGACGCACGTGCGCAACAGTCTGGGAAGTCCGTGGGTCCCTCCCCTGCATGGAATGACAATTCTCTAATCGCCGTGCAGAAAACCGGAGGAGACCCTACTCGACCAGGCGATGTCAAGATCGAGTTCTATGGACACGATGCATTCAAGATCACATCGCCGGTCGGTTTGACGGTTCTGACCGATCCTTGGCGGAATGACTCAACAGGCCTTTACCCAAAGTGGTTCCTGAATGAGTTTCCGGCCATCCGAGTCGACATCGTTCTTTCGACTCACGCTCATTTCGACCACGATGCCGCCGAGCACCCGAACGGGCTGATGGTTCTTGACCGTTTGGTTGGGCGGTTTAAGCTCGGCGACATCGAAATAACGGGCCTCGCCGACAAGCACAAATGTGAACCGGCGCCTCCTGACGAGCCGGGTAGCGCCTCTTCACCCTTCCATGTAGAGACTTGTCCGCCAAATAACGTGATCGCGTTCGATAACGCGATTCAGATCGTTGAGACCGGTGGATTGCGGATCGCCATCTGGGGCGACAATCGTGCAACGCCTAATCGCTCTCTCGATCATTACTTGAAAAATGTTGACGTGCTCATTCTGCCCATCGCGTCAATACTCACGCGCGCTGAGGTCGATGCAATCGTCGGGAAATATGATCCTAAGACCGTGATTCCAGCCCACTATTTTCTCAATGGTTTGACGACCGATGTCTCCGGTCTGGAGTCGGCCGATGAATGGGTGAATGACCAAGAGAAGGTCCATCACGCAGATGTTCGGCGCCTCGATAGTGCGGATTTGACACTTCATGCAGCCGAGTTGAAAGGATCCCATCACAGGGTCTATTACTTCGGGGACCACTTTGAGAAAAAATAGAGATTTGATGAGCAAAGGCGAGTTCCATCGTGATCTGACTGCCGCCTTCCCATCAATCTCTCGGTGATGGGCTAACCAGAAGCTATTCCGGGCCAGAAGTCCGGTTCTAGGAAGTGACATTGATCACGCCATTTCGTGCGGAAGCGGTGGTTTTCCAAACCGCACCTTGACCGCGCTCTCAGGTGCTCTAGCGCGATCTGAAGTGCTGTGAGGCGTTGTGAGGTGTCGTGAGGTTACCTGATTTGCAGCGGTTTGCTAAATCTACCTGCCCTGTTCGTGCTCACACCGTTTCATTTGTATTCAATAATTTACGACGCTCGTATTTGCGCCAGATCACCTCATTTGCAGGCTAGAGTGCACCAAGAGTGCACCGAAGTTTTTCAGCGATAGTGTCCCTTTCGCATTGGGAAACCATTTCTAAAGAGAGCGCGTTTTTCAGCCAAGTGGATTACTTCCGGGTTGCTCGTCAATCGGGAGTAATCGCGATCACTTCCTACAAGCCGACAATTCGGGAGCAACAGACACGACTCACGCCAAACGCTGTTCGCAGCGGCTAAAGGCTAGAACAGTTCTTCAGCTTAGGAAGCAGAGAATCTCCACCAAATGACAATGGCAACGATCGCAGGGACAGCAAAGACGAGCAGAGCAACTAGAGCCTCATCCTTGATGGAGTAGCCGGCCTTACTGACGCCGACCCACATATTGACCAGCGTGGCGGCCAGCCAGAGCACGAGAAAATACTTAATTGTAGTGGCGACCACAGTCACTGCTGCGCCGCCAATCCAGCGCCCAAGTAGCAGGCATACTCCGAGGAGCAAGAAGCCGCCGAAAATAACCTTCAGCGTATGCATTCAGAAATTCTCCCGAAAAGTGCTCGACCTCTCCGAGGACAGCATAAGGTTTCCATCAGGTTGCCTGCCCAATATCCAGTCGGTTGATCTTACCCCCAGGCGAGAGCTGAAATCTGAAGTATGTCTGAAAAACGCCCCATCGGTCCGAGTGGAATGCGCCGGTCAGATCCAGCCCATTGTTCTCGACGCGGTCGATTGAAGTGAACCGCTCGTGACCGAGCGCATCGCGGGTAAACTCCTTGAGGCTACGAGGACTCCCATCGTCATAGAGTTCAGCATCAGGCTCAAAGAGCGCCGACCAGGTCTGGCGGTTACCGTTCTGCAATGCTTCGATGGCGGCCCTGACGATTGGATTCGTGAGCGCATCGGTCTTCATTGGCATACTCCTTTCAGCATCTGGCCGGACTCGTCCACCTGAAATGTAGCTTCAGCTTCTTCCAGCGGATGAATTTCGACGGCCAGAGCATTACTGACCCAGGCTCAACCAGGATGCATGGAGCGACTCGTAAGCCCGGTTTAGCGATTCAAAGGCTTGGCTCGCGCTTGCATAAGTTCCAAGAAGGCTTGGAATCGCCAGTGGGACTATAATCCGTGGATGGCATCCGGAGAACATGGTTCCCAACAGCCTGTCCGCGCAACCGATGCGGAGCCGGATGGCAAATTGGTGAAAGAGCTCGCCAGTGAGGATATTCTCGAAATATTGAGAATGATTCTCGCAGGCGCGTCTTTGAAGGAAGTGCTGACGAGCGTGGCGCGGGTTGTTGAATCTCATCGTGAAGGAATGCTCTGCTCGGTTTGGCTTCTTGATCAAGACCGTGTACACATGCGGGCTATTGCAGCGCCAAACCTTCCCGAATCCTACGTTGCAGCGCTTGACGGATTTGTTGTTGGCCCACAGGGCGGATCGTGCGGCGCAGCGGTAAACCAGCGCAAGCCTGTTTTCGTCAGCGACGTTCTGACGGACCCAATCCTTGAACAGGTGCGCGACATAATCGCAGCACATGGCATTCGCGCCTGCTGGTCTGCACCAATCATATCTCACCAAGGTGAAATTCTTGGAACCTTTGCGTTTTACTTCCGATCAGTGCGAAGCCCAAGTCCAAGAGATATCCACCTAATCGAAAACGCAACTAGCATCGCTGGAATCGCGATAGAGCGGAAGAAAGCAGAGGAGAATCTACGGCGCAGCGAATGGTCCCTGCTTGAAGCTCAGAGGCTAGGCCATTCGGGGAGTTGGAGTCTAGACGTTTCATCCGGGATTGTATCGAGTTCGCCGGAAAAGCACCGGGCATTTGACGTCAAACCGGGTGACGACTGTTCAAGCCCTGACTTTTGGTTTAACAGGATTCATCCTGAGGATCGGAAGCGGGTTCGGGATCTCTTTGAGAGATGCGTGATGGAGAAAACTGATTACGAAGCGCACTACCGCCTCCTTCTTCCCGACGGAACCATCAAATACCAACATTCTATCGGACGTCCCATCGTGAACGAGAAGGGCGACCTCGTGGAATTTGTTGGGACCGCAATAGATGTCACCGAACAGGCGCAGGCCAGAATTGAATTGGAGAAAGCTTTCGAGGAAATTAAGCAGCGGACGGAAGCTGCCCGCCGGAGCGAGAGAGAGCTTCGAGACGTGGTTAATACGGTTCCGGCGCATGTCTGGAGCACGTCGCCCGAGGGTGAGGTGGATTTCGTTAATGATCGTTGGTTGCAGTTCACGGGTTTAACTTTGGACGGGGCATCCGGGTGGAAGTGGGAAGCGGTTCTTCATCCCGATGACCGGACGAGGGTCGTCGCCGATTGGCACACAGCAGTTAAGAACGGGCAAGCCACGGAGAGTGAAGCGCGGGTTCGGCGGGCAGACGGAGAATATTGCTGGTGGTTTATTCGCAATGTACCGTTGCGCGATGAAACCGGGAAGATCGTCAGATGGTATGGAACCGCTATCGACATCGAAGATCGCAAGCGGGCTGAGCAAGCTCTTCGGCGAAGCGAGGCGTATCTGGCGGAGGCGCATAGACTAGCCAAGACGGGCAGTTGGGCCTATAGCCCCGCCGCGGAGAAGTGTATTTACTGGTCCGACGAAATGCTACGAATCTTTGGATTAGATCCTCAAAGAAGCAACCTTCCAGATCGGGAAGAGTTCCTTCGACTGGTGCACCCGGAAGATCGCGACAGATTTAACGAACGGATCGACAAGGCATTCAGCGAGAAGGCTGATTTTGTGCAAGATTACAGGATCGTGCTGACTAATGGCACGGTAAAGCACATCCATGGGATCGGACACCCGGTTCTCGATGAAACTGGAAATATTGTCGAATACGTTGGTACCGACGCGGATGTGACAGAACGCAAACGCGACGAAGAAGCTCGACAGCGGAGTGAGGGTTATTTAGCGGAAGCACAGAAATTGACCCACACCGGCAGTTGGGGGGCGCATGTCTATCAGACGGAAAACATCTATTGGTCAAACTTCTATTGGTCAGAAGAGATGTACCGGATCTTCGGCTTCGATCCCGGTCCCACGGCACCATCCGAGTTCGAGATACACCGGCGGCTGCAACCGGAGGACGTGCTTTATAACAGACCCGTCGTCGAGCACGCCATTCGAGACAGGAGCGACTTTGAGGTCGACTATCGGCTTCTTCTGCCAAACGGAGCGGCCAAGTACATTCATGTGGTCGGACACCCGATAGTGAATGCTTCTGGTGATGTCATTGAAATATTCGGTACGACGATGGATGTCACCGAGCAGCACGAAGCGAGAGCGGCTCTGCAGGCTGCGTTTGAGAAAATAAAGGCGGAGGAAACCGAGCTTCGGCGGATGACCGACGCCATCGCCAGTTTTATTTACGTGTTCCGCCCGGATGGGACGGCCCTTTATGCAAATCAGGCAGTGCTCGATTACACCGGTCTCACTTTGGAGGAGGTACAGAGAGAAGACTTTCCCGCGCGGATCTTCCACCCGGAGGATGTGGAGAGGCTGCTTGAGAAGCGCAATGAGGCGCTCGCGCGCGGTAAGCCTTTTGAAGTTGAGAAACGAGAGCTTGGAAAAGACGGTAAGTATCGCTGGTTTCTTGTCCGCTACAATCCTCTTCGCGACGACCAGGGGCACATTATTCGATGGTATGCGACTGGGACGGATATCGAGGATCGCAAGCGAGCCGAGGAGAGCATGCGTGACGAAAACCTTGCGCTCAGGGAGCAAATCGATCACGCGTTCATGTTTGAGGAAATTGTGGGCTCGTCACCGGCCCTGCAAACTGTGCTCTCCAGCATTGTAAAAGTGGCGCCCACCGATTCCACGGTGCTTATTACCGGCGAAACCGGCACCGGAAAAGAATTGATTGCTCGTGCCATACACAAGCACTCGCGACGTTCCGGCCAGGCGTTCATCAGCGTAAACTGTGCGTCGATTCCTTCCTCCTTGATCGCGTCGGAGCTGTTTGGCCACGAGAAAGGCGCCTTCACCGGCGCGGTGCAGCGTCGCCAGGGCCGCTTTGAAATGGCGCACTCGGGTACGATCTTTCTAGACGAGGTTGGCGAGCTTCCCGCAGAGACCCAGATTGCGTTGCTGCGAGTACTGCAGGAGCGGCAGTTCGAACGAGTGGGAGGTAACCGAATTATTCCCACCGACGTTCGCGTCATAGCCGCAACCAACCGCGATTTAACGGCAGCCATTGCCGCGGGAACGTTTCGAGCCGACTTGTTTTACCGGTTTAACGTTTTCCCGATTGAGGTGCCTCCTCTCCGCAAACGGAAGGAGGATATTCCGATGTTGGTCGAGTACTTCGTGAAACGGTACGCGGAGAAAATGGGGAAACAAATTCGCAAAATCGACAACAATACGCTGGAACTGTGCCAATCGTATCCATGGCCGGGAAATATCCGCGAGTTGCAAAACATTGTTGAAAGATCGGTGATCTTGTGCGGCGGAGACACTTTTTGGATCGAAAAGGCTTGGCTGGCCAGCCAGGAGGCAGTTCGGCAAGAGCTGCCAGGTCCTTTGCCAGACACTCTCCAGAATCAAGAGAGAAAAATCATTGAAACGGCCTTAGCTGAAAGCAAAGGGAAAGTCTCCGGCCCAGAAGGTGCGGCAGCGAAACTCGGAATTCCCCCATCGACGCTGGACACGAAAATTAAGCAGTTGGGGATCAAGAAACACAGGTTTATCTCTAAGTAGTAGTAAGTCCCTCCTTTCAATTCCCGGGAATCCGGGACTTCCCGGAATTCCGTTACTCCAATTTCTCCTCTAAGCCTTTCGTTTCAGTGCTTTGCATGTGGCCTCCGTGTTGCATCTTCGTCAACCGAGAGCCGCGATGGCAACAACGCAGCAACGCCATGGCTGGCTGGGCCAAACAACATAACGATGACCTTGAGGATCGAGCGATCGGTGCGGCAGGGAATCATGGTTTTCGCGCTCAGTGGGCGCATGACCGCGGAGGAGGTCGCGGAGTTGAAGGCGCTCTTTGATGCGGACTACAGAAAGATCGTTTTGGACTTACGAGACGTGAGGCTGGCAGATCGCGACGCAGTGAAGTTTCTAAAAGATTGCGAGGCGGACGGGATGAAGCTGGAGAACTGTCCAGCGTACGTCCGCGAGTGGATGGAAAGGGAAAAAAATTAAGGGAGCCAGCATTTGACAGCTCCTGTTCGAGAGAGGTCTATCGTAGTGATGAGTACATTGTTTTCGGAGCAGAGCGATGCCTCAACCGTTAACGATCTTCGGGCGTGGAGCGAGGAGCAGTTGATCGCAGCCGCCAAGACTGGAAGACGAGCTCCCTTCGGAGAGCTTTGCGAACGTCATATGAAAAAAATCTCCTGTGTGACTCGCCGGATCACACGAAACCGTGAAGACGCGGAAGACGCAGCGCAAGAGTGCTTTCTGAATGCTTTCGTCCATCTCAAGGATTTTGATGGAAGATCCCAATTTGCAACTTGGCTGACCCGCATTGCGATTAATGCCGCCTTGATGAAGCTTCGCAAAAACCGCGGGGCGCGAGAAGTTCCCATGGACGAGCCAAACCCGTCGTCTGAACCCGTAGCGCAACGAGAATTTCGGTACGACGCCCCCGATCCGGAAGAGAGCTGCTCCCTTCGTGAACGGAAACGGATCGTGAAGTCAGCCATTTCGGGGCTGCGGCCGCGAGCTCGCAACGTTGTGGAGCTCATCCACTTGCAGGAACACTCGATCAGAGAAACTGCACAAATTCTGGGGATTTCGACCGGGGCAGTAAAGGGGCGGATGTTTCACGCGAAAATCGCGCTGCATCGAATGCCCTTGCTACAAAGTGTTGGCAGCTCTAATTGACGGTCATGAAATCTCAGGTGCGACAGAGGAGAGAGAAATATGACCGGAGGAGTAAGTCAGAAGAGTGGACAAGGAGAATCCAATGCAGCGGAGAAACGATTTGCAACAGCAGCGGGTGGTCGTGGTGGGTGGGTCGTCGGGGATTGGTTTGGCAGTCGCCCAACAGGCGGCCTCGCAAGGAGCCAAGGTCGTTATCGCCTCTAGCAATGCGGAACGAGTTCAGAAGGCCGTTGAGTGTATCAGTGGCGAAGCACAGGGGCAGGCGGTCAACGTCTCGGACGAAGGAGCCGTTGCAGCCTTCTTTGCCAAACTTGGCAGTTTCGATCATTTGGTCTTCACCGCCGGCGACACGCTGCAATTGAATGAGCTTGTAGCGACGGACCTTACCAAAGCCCGGCATGCATTTGAGTTGCGCTATTGGGCTGCCCTGGCTGCGGTCAAGTACGCAAGCCCCCATATCCGGAAGGACGGCTCGATCGTGCTCACAACCGGAGTCGCAGGCCGGCGCCCGCACAAGGGATGGACAGTGGTCGCAAGCATCTGCGGAACTATCGAAGCCTTGACGCGTGCCCTGGCGGTCGAGTTGGCGCCGATTCGTGTCAACGCGGTATGTCCTGGCGTCGTTCGAACGAACCTCTGGCAGAGCATGAATGCAGACGCAAGGGAACAGCTGTATGAGAGCGTGGGCAATAGCCTGCCTGTGGGCCGGGTCGGCGAGCCTTATGACATAGCCCAAGCCTATCTATTCTTGATGCAAGAAGGATTTAGCACGGGGCAGACCGTTGTGGTCGATGGTGGAACAGTCCTGGTTTAGAAGCGGCTGCGAAGTTCACCAATAGAGTGCAAGTCAGCAGTTTCGAGATTGAAAGGAGAACGTTGTTATGAAAACCGACGATTCACGAACTATGGCAAGAGCAGCAATTATCACCGGCTCATCGCGCGGCATAGGGGCCGCCGTCGCTGTACGGCTCGCGAAAGACGGCTTTTCCGTAGTTGTGAACTATGCAGGCAGCGAAGCGGAAGCCGCCGCACTCGTCAACAAGATTACCTCGGCGGGGGGACGCGCCATAGCCGCGAAAGCTGACGTCAGCAAGGCGGACGAGGTTTCGCGGATGTTCGAAGTCGCGGAAAAGGAATTCGGAGGAGTCGACGTCCTGGTCAACAACGCCGGCATCATGCTGCTGTCGAGCGTGGCGACGACGGATGATACGGTCTTCGACCGGCAAATTGCCGTCAATCTGAAGGGAACATTCAACGGACTGCGAGAGGCAGCCAAGCGCCTTCGCAATGGCGGGCGCATCATCAACTTCTCCACGAGTGTTGTCGGACTCAAGCTCGAAACCTATGGTGTTTACGCCGCGACGAAAGCAGCTGTCGAGGCACTTACGGCAATCCTTTCGAAGGAACTGTGCGGGCGGTCGATTACGGTAAACGCCATAGCGCCGGGGCCTACCGCCACGGATCTGTTCCTCCACGGAAAATCGCAGGAACTTATCGACCGGATGGCGAAGATGAATCCGCTTGAGCGCCTCGGCACGCCTCAGGACATTGCGGCAGCAGTCTCTTTCCTGGCCGGCCCGGACGGCGGTTGGATCAACGGCCAGGTGCTTCGCGCGAATGGCGGAATGATCTAAATCAGGGTCCTTCTGCTGCAAGTCTTTCTAAAAAAAACCATTACTTCAAAGGAGAAGAATTATGAAGAAGGTAATTGTCGTTACGGGGGCTTCCAGCGGTTTCGGCGCGCTTGCGGCACGGGCACTGGCTAAAGCGGGACACGTCGTGTATGCAAGCATGCGCGACACCTCCGGTCGCAATAAGGGGCAGGTGCAAGAGGCCGCGAAGTTTGCGGCCGACAACAAAGCGGACCTGCGCACGGTCGAACTTGATGTTTTATCGGATATGTCAGCGAATACCGCGGTCAAGAAGATCATCGATGACAACGGTCGATTGGATGTGGTGGTGCACAACGCCGGTCACATGGTGTTCGGTCCGCTCGAAGCGTTCAGCCCGGAACAGCTCGCCGAACTCTATGACGTGAACGTTTTAAGCACGCAGCGCGTCAACCGTGCCGCTCTGCCGCAGTTGCGGAAGCAAAAGCAGGGATTGGTGGTCTGGGTATCGAGCAGCAGCTCGGCCGGTGGTACTCCTCCCTACCTCGCACCTTATTTTGCAGCGAAGGCGGGGATGGACGCGCTGGCTGTGGTGTCCGCGCGTGAACTCACCCGCTGGGGCATCGAGACTTCCATTATCGTTCCTGGCGCGTTCACCGGAGGAACAAACCATTTCGCTCACTCCGGCAGGCCTGCCGATACTCAGCGTGTCGCTGAGTATGACAACGGACCGTACAAAAACTTCGCGGACGATGTGATGAAGGGCTTTGCCTCGATTGTTCCCCCGGACGCGGATGTCGCTGCGGTCGGGGAAGCGATCGTGAAGATCGTGGATGCTCCATTCGGCAAACGGCCTTTCCGTGTGCACGTCGATCCCACACAGGATGGAGCCGAGGTCGTAAACATGGTCTGCGACCGGGTTCGTGCGGAGTTGTTGCGTCGGATCGGTCTGTCGGACATTCTCACCCCTCGCAAGCTTGTGTAAGGTCGCGAGGGTGCCCGATTCACGAGTAGGCCCCGAGACTGCCTTTTGCAAGGTGAGCGCGGCCGAATTCTATCCGCGGCTATGGCTGACTTGATGCCGAGAATCCGAAGGGCGATCGAGCTGCGAGAGCTCGGTGAGTTATCCACAAAAGAAACCGCTCGGACGATGGGGGTCTCGGTCGGGGCGGTGAAAGCCCGAGTGTTCCATGGGCGAAAGAAGTTGCGCCCAGTATTGAAACGAGTTCAGTAACTGGATAAATCGCTGAAGACCAAAACGAGGGAACAGGATGTCGAACAAGCACAACATCACGCTAGCGTACACAGGCGCAGGCGGCACGATTGTCCACCGGACATTGCTGAGGCTACTTTCAGGCGACGATCGGGTGGAGCATATCAACGTCGTTGCATCGCCGAACGGGCATAGGTTGCTCCAGTTGGAGTGGGGCGTTGAAAACCCAGCGGAGATGATACCGGAGATCGCTGGCAAGAATGCAAAGAAGGTCAGTGTCCTGAACGATCGGGACTTAAGCTCTCCTGTCACGAGCGGTTCCTATCCGACGACGGCCGTCATCATTGCGCCTCTTGCTGTTGGCGCGCTGTCGCGCATCGCATCGGGTGCTGCAACCGATCTCATAGAGAGGGCTGCTGATGTTGCATTGAAAGAGCGGATTCCATTGGTTCTCTGCGTGCGCGAGGCTCCGCTGAATCTTATTCACATCAAAAATATGGCGGCGGCCACCGAGGCAGGCGCCATCATCTTTCCCATCACACCAACGTTCTACAACGGACAATCAACGGTGGAAAGTATCGTCGAGGAGTTTGCTCACAGAGTGCTCAGCATCATCGGACTGAAGCAAACAAACAAGTACGAATGGAACGGCACAAGCACCGAGGCGCGCAAGATCCACACTTCCCAAAATTAACCTGTCTCAACCGAATTGCGTCGGATACATGCATTCAGTGCGGTACTCGGCGCAGTTGATAAGGAGTTGTTATATATGGCTTACAAGGGTCTACGCGAATTTCTTAATGTCCTCGAGAAGAATGGGCAATTGCTCAGAATCAGTGAGCCCGTTCTGCCCGAGCCAGATATTGCTTCCGCCGCTTGCGCGGGAACAAAACTGGGCGACCAGTCGCCGGCGCTGCTCTTTGAGAACATCAAAGGGTATACGGCGGCGAAGATTGCTATGAACGTGCATGCTTCCTGGCCGAACCATGCACTCGCCATCGGCATGGCCAAGGACACGCCCCTCAAAGAACAATTCTTTGAGTTCGTGAAACGGTATCAGACCTATCCGGGAAAGATTGAAAGGCGCGCAGATGCACCTTGGAAGGAAGTTGTTATAGATAAGGACATCAACCTGTACGACCTGATGCCCCTGCTCCGGCTCAATCAAGGCGACGGGGGCTTCTATATCGATAAATCCACCGTCGTTTCGCGTGATCTGAACGACTGGGACAACATAGATACACAGAATTGCGGCATGTACCGGCTCGAAGTAAAAGGCCGTAATCGAATCGGGATTCAGCCTATTCCGGAACATGACATCGCAATTCACCTCGCGCGAGCAGAAGAGCAAGGCAAGGATCTTCCGGTTGCCATTTGCCTCGGAAACGATCCGCTGATGAGCATCGTATCCGGGATGCCCATTCTTTACGACCAATCGGAATACAAAATGGCTGGGGCTTTGCAGGGCGAGCCTTACCCGATTACCACTACTGAGTTGACAGGTCTCGATGCCCCCTGGGGATCGGAGTTCGTCCTCGAAGGGAAGATCAAATCGAGAGTGAGAGAGGCCGAAGGCCCCTTCGGCGAATTCACCGGTCACTATTCTGGCGCACGCAACATGCCGGTGATCGAGATCGACAGAGTCTCTCACCGGAAAAACCCAATCTTCGAACATCTCTATATAGGCATGCCATGGACAGAGATCGACTATCTGCTCGGCATCAATACGGGAGCACCGCTCTACGTGCAACTCAAAGAGAACTTCCCGGAAATTGTCTCCGTGAATGCTCTTTACACGCATGGGTTGGTGGTGATCATTTCGACCAAACGACGTTTTGGCGGATTCGCCAAGGCAGTCGGTCTGCGCGTGTTCTCAACTCCGCACGGAATAGGCTACGCCAAGATGGTGATTGTGGTCGACGAAACCGTCGATCCGTATAACTTACCGCAGGTAATGTGGGCCCTTTCAACCAAATTCAATCCGCAGTTTGATCTGGTCGTCGTACCAGGCATGTCAGTGCTTTCGTTAGATCCTGGGTCGGACCCGGAGGGAATGACGTACAAGATGGTAATCGATGCAACGACTCCCAAGCCGCCAGAAACGCACGGTCATTATAGCCAGGAGCTTCGCGATCCGGCTGGAACACAGCTGTGGATGAAACAAATAGGAGAAATGGTGGCCAGCGCTGCCAAACGGGGAGGTTCGAGATGATCGCTGAAAAATTGCCGATGTGCCCCCGGTGCGAAACCGACAAGACGGAAGAACTCACGGAATCGCCGGATCCGGGTGTCTGGGTCATCTATCGATGCCCGACCTGTTTTTTCGCCTGGCGATCGACTGAACCAGATTTCATTACGGATCCGAAAAAGTACGATCCAAACTTCAAATTCAAGCCGGAAGATATGGCAACTTTCCAAGTCGTGCCAACGGTGCCGGACCTCATTAAGAGATAGCCCCGAGGTGCACACGAAGGGCTCTAGGGACGTGAGGTCAAAATGAGGGTTGTAGTAGGCATTACGGGCGCGACCGGGGCAATCTTCGGAATCCGCATACTTCAAGCTCTTCGAGAGTTAGACGTTAAAACTGAGGCGATCTTGAGCAAATGGGCAAGGGTAACCATACAGCACGAGACGGAGTTTACTGCCTCAGAGGTAGAGGCATTGGCCACCGAGATTCACTCCAGTAGCAATCTTGCTGCATCCATTTCGAGTGGATCGTTCAAAACAGACGGCATGATCATTGCTCCGTGCAGTATGAAGTCGCTTGCAGCCATTCGCAGTGGGTATGCTGCCGACCTAATCGGACGCGCAGCAGACGTAGTGCTGAAGGAACGGCGAAAGCTGATTCTTCTTCCGCGCGAAAGCCCCCTCAACGATATTCACCTTGAAAACATGCTAGCGCTGAGTCGAATGGGCGTGGTGATGATTCCGCCGGTGCCTTCTTTTTATAACCATCCCAAGACTTTGGCGGAGATGGTAGACCACATTGTTGCCCGGGTTCTCGATCAGTTCGGACTCGAAACGCCGAACGCTGCTCGATGGCATGGACTTCGTGAGCTAGATCCCGCAGGCAAACGCCTGAAAACTGCATAGGAGAAGAGATGCCTCGCGCAACACTATTCCGCAGCCGTGCTACAAGGCGGAGCGAGTAATGTCCGAGGAGCAGTCTATGGATACTAGCCATGAATCAAACCCAATTGGAGCCGCAGCAGAAGGGAGAAAGAGGGACATCCTGAAAATTGGAATCATCGTCGGCAGTACGCGGCCGGGACGAAAATCCGTAGCCGTCGCCAAGTGGGTGCACGATATCCTGAAGAGCCGGAAGGACGCGGAGTTTGAGATTGTCGACATCGAAGACTGCAAGCTGCCGCTCCTCGATGAACCCGTATCCCCTAGCATGAACCAGTACAGCAAGTCGCACACGAAGACTTGGAGCATTCGTCCGTCGGATTAGTAACGACAAACGCCCCTGCATTTAGTCATCTGGCCAATTTTCGAGTGACACCGCGAAGCGGAAATTCTCACAAAAGCGGCGATGCTGGAGAAAGATTGCCTTCCGATCTGGTGTTCACCAACTGAGGCGGCGGTTTTCCAAACCGCACCCCGATCGCTTTCTCAGGTGCTCTAGCGTGTTCTGAGGCGCTGTGAGGTGTTGTGAGACTACCTGAGTTGCAGCGGTTTGCTAAATCTACCTGCCCTGTTCGTACTCACCACGTTTCATATCTTTTGAATAACTTAGCACGCTGTGAGTTGCACTGAATCATCCCATTAGCAGGCTAGAGTGCACCAAGAGTGCACCCAAAAAAGCGTTTCGCACCGCAAGATATACGCAATTTGCGAGTCGGCAACTCCGCCAACCCTTCGGTTAAAAGCCGAACAACCAATGTGGCCTACTGGCGCGACTGCAGGGCGTCTCAGGCTTTACCATTCGACGACGACCTTGCCGAAATGCACACCGCTAGCTTGATAGCGGAAGGCGTCCGCCAACTGATCAAGGGAGAAGCTGCGGTCCAAGACGGGGCGTACCCCCGACTGTTCGAGCGCAGCGACATAATCCTGCTGGTGGCGCCTGGTGCCGACCATAAGTCCTTGCAGGCGCGCCTGCTTGGCCAACAGATCGACGGTCGGCACTTCACCCTGTAGCCCGGTCAGCACGCCAATCAACGAGATATGGCCCCCTACGCGTACCGCTGCGATGGATTGGGCAAGCGTGCCGGGGCCGCCAACCTCAACGACATGATCTACGCCGCCTCCCGTGAGGTCTCGCACCCGCTTCCCCCAGTCCGGGACTTGGCGATAGTTGATCACATGGTCGGCGCCGAGGGCGCGGACACGTTCCAGCTTCTCGTCAGACGACGAGGTGGCGATAACCGCCGCACCCGTCATCTTCGCGATCTGCAGCGCGGCGATGGAAACGCCGCCGGTGCCCAGCACCAAGACGGTGTCGCCGGTTTTGATTTGCCCGTCGCCGACCAGCGCCCGCCAGGCGGTGACGCCGGCGGTGGTAATGGTTGCGGCCTCGGCGTGGCTCCAACCGCGTGGCGCGTGGGTGAAAGCCGTCGCCGCCCGTACCGAAAAGTGCGCGGCGAAGCCGTCGATGCCATCGCCTGGCGTGCCGGCGAAGTCGCCCACCGGACC
>Ga0210402_10000979_pt1 | contig 30557 bp, 31 predicted proteins | sample IncBWC7MmetaG_FD_161055 | JGI IMG/M metagenome (GOLD analysis project Ga0210402, IMG submission 161055) | Forest soil microbial communities from Barre Woods Harvard Forest LTER site, Petersham, Massachusetts, United States - Inc-BW-C-7-M | ecosystem: Environmental > Terrestrial > Soil >...
TTCGAAAACACGGTGACGACTGAACAAAGCCAGTAGCAAAGCTCGCAAAGCGCAATCTGAGATCAGGGCAACGGGACCCGCTTCGGCGGGTCCTTTTGTTTCTGCGGGCGCTCCTTCGGCCGCGCGTCTTTCGAACTTCTTCCCGAGGCGCTGTGTTCAGATCCTCACGTCGTCTGGGTAACCAGGCAGGCTCATGCGCTGGCGCCTGTGAGGCGCGACGATGCGAGCGTTTCGTTGTGTCATTTGTCACAACACGCGCGCATTGAGGGACGTAGAGCGCTAATCGGCCCTGCCCAGTAGCTGCGCAGCAGCGCTGCAGTCGCGATCAGTTCTGGCCCGACGGCTGCGCCGCAGTCGACAATCAGTGCTATGGCTTGGCCCTATCCTGCACGGCGAGGTTGGTGATGATCGCGACGTTCGACCCGGAGTTGGATCGGCGCTTTTGTGCCAATAGAGGTAGGACGCGAATCGTCCCTGGGATGTGCGCTCGCAGGCGTTACGGCGCCCGACGGAATATTCGCAGCTTTTGAATAGTATTCGCAGTTTCTAGAAAACGCGCACCGGTTCGCCGGCGCTACCGCTTGTGCACGCGCTCGCGCGCAAGACGTGCACGTTTAGGAGGAAATGATGAACAAAAAGGATCTCGTAAGGCTATTTGAACTTTCAACCGCCGCAGTACCGGCTCTGTTATTCGGTGCTTCCATCGCTTCGGCACAGGTGATTTCTGGCGACGGATTTCCCGCGTCGGTGCCAAAGGCAACCTGCGGTCCAACCGACCATACCGAAAGCGGATTGCAAGGCGAGACGACGGAGCAGGAACGTTTCAGCGGCGTTTTAGTGAGGCGGTCGAGGCGACAACTGAGCAGCGCGGGCGGGACGTGCTTTTCGACACGGCCTCGGTCGTCGTCGGCGTACTTGCTGCGACTGGCGAGCGCGGTAAGGTAGACATCGAGCGCGCCTTGCACGGTCAAGCGTCCGACTGGCGCGGCCGCGTTGGCTCCGGTCGCGGCGCGCATGGCCTGCTCAAAGTTCAGCACCTCGCGGCCGTCGGCAGGCGAGATGTCGTCGGCGGTGCCCAAGGTACGGTAGGCGTAACGCCCCGCGATCCGCTCGCGCCGCTCCCACGTGTGGCGGTCGCGGTAGTAGCCCAAGCAAATACACGGCGCGATCTGGGTGTAATACCCCTTCGGGCGGGCGGCGAGCCTGGCGCGTGCGGTCTTGGTCGTCAGGTTATAATTGGTCGCGGTGCGTGCCATTGGATGCCCCTTGTCAGGTTAAAAACAGTCGGTCGGAATTGTGGGGTACCCCAGTATCCACCCCACTATCGACTAGGATTAACTGCGCTCCGTTTTGGGGTTAACAAGGGATTACTAGAGGGAATGGCAGGCGAAGGCGGGTGCCGTCAGGGGCGACGATTCGCGCTTACAAGGCGAATGTCGGGAGTTCGAGCCTCTCAGCACCCACCAGCAGATCCGGGAGTGGTAGTTCAGTTGGTTAGAATACCGGCCTGTCACGCCGGGGGTCGCGGGTTCGAGTCCCGTCCACTCCGCCAACACTGGTCCACGGGCGAACGCGAGTTCGCCATTTTTTACCGCGGAATGGAACATCATTTCGCGCCGGCCTCGTTTCTTGGGCAGAATGGCCGAATGAATTCGACGCTAAAGGGCAACCGTCTCGATCATGTATGATTTAATTTACCGCAAGAAGCGCCTGGTCCAGGTTATTCTGGGGCTCATCACGCTGCCGTTCGCATTCTTCGGCGTGGACTACTACTTTCGCGGCGGTGGTTCAGCGTCCGAAATTGCGCGCGTCGGGGGTGACACGATCAGCCAGGCGGATTTCGCCAACGCGATTCGCGATCAGCAGGACCGAATGCGCCAGTCGCTCGGCAAAGACTACGATCCGAGCGTGTTCAATAACCCGGAGGTCCGCTATTCGATGCTCGAGCAGCTCGTTGGGCAGCGGGTGCTGGACCAAGAGGTTCGTCGCAGTAATCTGCGCGTTTCCGACGCGCAACTGGCGCAATTCATCGGCGAGCTGCCGCCGTTTCAGGAAGACGGGAAGTTTTCGCGCAGCCGATACGAGCAGCTTCTCACCGCGCAAGGCATGACGCCGCTGGCGTTCGAGCAGCGCGTGCGGCAGGAACTGACGCTCGCGCCGTTGCAGGAGCCCATCGCCAACGGCAACATCACGGCGGTCAGCAACGTCGAGCGCTATCTGGGTCTGCTCGATCAGCAGCGGCAGGTTGCGGTCGCGACGGTCTCGGGCGACGCCTATCTCAAGGACGTCAAGATCGACGATGCCGCGGTCAAGGCGTTCTACGACGCCAATCAAGGCGTGTTCCAGGTGCCCGACGAGGTGAAGATCGAGTACCTTGTGCTCACGCCGCAGTCGCTCATCGGGCAGATCACGGTCGACCCGGCGGAAGTGAAGAAGCAGTACGACGACAACGTCAAGCAATACACCAAGGCGGAAGAACGCCAGGCAAGCCATATCCTGGTCGCGGTCAAACCCGATGCCACCGACGCCGACAAGGCCGCGGCCAAGCAAAAGGCCGAAGCGCTCGCGGCGACTGCGCGCAAGACGCCGGCCAAGTTCGCCGAGCTTGCCAAGCAGAATTCACAAGACCCAGGTTCTGCCGGTCAAGGCGGCGATCTGGGTTCTTTCGCGCGCGACGGCTCGATGGTCAAGCCATTCGAAGATGCGGTCTTTTCCGGCAAGCAGGGAGACATCGTCGGCCCGGTGCAGACCGATTTCGGATGGCATATCATCCGCATCACAGGCGTCACGCCCGGCAAGACGCAGAGCTTCGACGAGGCCAAGCCGCAGATCGAACAGGATCTCAAGCAGTCGAAGGCGACCAGGAAATTCGTCGAAGCCGCCGACCAGTTTCAAAATCTGGTTTACGAGCAGGCGGACTCGCTTCAGGCCGCGGCCAAAGGGCTCAATCTGGAAGTGAAAACGACCCCGATGCTCACCCGCGCGCAAGTTCAGGCGTTGGCGCAGAACAGTGCCAAGTTCGTCCAGGCGGTATTCAGCCCCGAATCGCTGCAGGCGAAACGCAACACCGAAGCGCTGGAGGTCGCACCCAATACGCTAATGGCCGGCAGGGTCATCGACTACAAACCGGCCACGACGCGCCCGTTCGATGACGTGAAGGTCGAGATCCGCCGCCAACTCGAGCAAAACGCGGCCAGCGAGCTCGCGCAAAAAACGGGGAAGGAAAAATTGGCGCTGCTGGAGCAGGGCAAGGACGCCGGCATGTCGTTCGGCAACCCGGTGACCCTGACCCGAAATCAGGCGCAGCCTGGATTTCTGCCCGATGCCCTGATCAAGATTTTCCAGGCCAATGCCAGCAAACTGCCGGCATACGTCGGCGCCCTCGCCGAGCGCGGCAGCTTTTCGATCTACAAGGTGATTCAGGTGGTGACGCCGCCGGCCCCGGATCCAGATCGGCTCAAGGCATTCAACAATCGTATCGGAGACCAGGTCGGGCACGAGCTGTTCAATGCCTACCTCGCCAGCCTGAAGAGCAAGGCCGACGTCAAGATCAATCAGGCCAATCTGGAAAAGAAATAGATCTTGTCGGCGGCTGGATGTGCGGCGTCGTTGTTACGATCGCTTCAAGCGGCGCTGCCTTGCTTACGTCGTGGGTAGCACCGGGCAGTTCAGGTCGCGCATCAGCTTCTGATTGTCGGCGAGGGCCCGTTCGCGATCCGCCGCATCGTAGAAGACTTTCTCGCCTTTTTCGTTGTATCGGTACACGGCCGTGTCGTTGCGCAGCGTCTTGATTCTGCCCCGCGCCTGCACGCATTGATCGAGTTTCTTTTTGCCGTCCGACTCGTCCTTTGCCGTCTTGGCTGCCTCGTCCGCGCGTTGCTGCTGACGCTTCTTGATCTCCGCGTCCTTGCTGGCCATGTCGCGCACCGCGTTCGGATCGGCGGGGCCCATGCTGGGATTGAGCTTCTCGGGTTTCGCGCCCGGCGGCGGCTGGTCGCCGTAGGCCACGCGGCCATTCTCGTCGACCCACTTGTAGAGAATTGCATGAGAGGCGGTCGTCGCCACAGCGAGGAACGCCCCAAGTCCGGCGGCAAAAATAAGCGAGGTGCGCAGCTTCATTCGGGATCCGGGTCAGGCAAGAATTATGACAAGGTAATGCTATTCCCTGGGCAGCGTCAACTCGCCGCCGCCAGGCGGTCCGTCGCCGCCGTTTACCGGTGTGCATGACCCGCGTATAATCGATTTTTGCGCATAGGAGAAATGAACGATGCGTGTCGTTCAAAAAGCCCTCACTTTTGACGACGTTCTGCTGCTCCCTGCCCACTCCACCGTCGTTCCCCGCGACGTCAGCCTCCAAACCCGCCTTACCTCGAGCATTGCGCTGAACATTCCGCTTCTTTCGGCGGCAATGGACACTGTCACCGAAGCACGCCTCGCCATCGCCATCGCCCAGGAAGGCGGGATGGGTATCGTGCACAAGAACATGGCCCCGAAAGCCCAGGCGGCCGAGGTGGCGAAGGTCAAGCGCTTCGAGAGCGGTGTGGTCAAGGACCCGATCACGGTTCCACCGACCATGTCCGTGCACGACGTGCTGGCCCTGACGAAGGCGCACAGGATCTCGGGCCTGCCGGTGCTCGATGGCCGCAAGGTAGTCGGTATCGTGACCAATCGCGACTTGCGTTTCGAGACCAATCTCGATCAACCGGTGGCCAATATCATGACCAAGGGCGACAGGCTGGTCACGGTTACCGAGGGCACCGACCTCGAGCATGCGAAAAGCCTGATGCATCGCCATAGGCTCGAACGTGTTCTTGTTGTGAACGACAAGTTCGAGCTCAAAGGTCTCATCACGGTAAAAGACATCCTGAAAGCAACCGAGCACCCGCATGCCTGCAAGGACGAGCTCGGACAGTTACGCGTCGGCGCGGCGCTTGGAACCGGTGCCGACACCGATGAACGCGCCGAAGCGCTGGTCGCCGCCGGCGTCGACGTTCTGGTTGTCGACACCTCGCACGGCCATTCTCAAGGCGTGCTCGAACGCGTTCGATTGGTCAAGCGTGCCTTCCCGAAGGTGCAGGTCATCGGCGGCAACGTGGCGACCGCGGGCGGGGCGCGGGCGCTGGCGGATTGCGGCGCCGACGGGATCAAGGTCGGTATCGGCCCCGGATCGATCTGCACCACGCGCGTCGTCGCCGGCGTCGGCGTACCACAGATCTCCGCGATACTCAGCGCGCTCGAGGGCGTCGGCGATCTCGGCATTCCGTTGATCGCGGACGGCGGCATTCGATATTCCGGAGACGTCGCGAAGGCCATTGCGGCGGGCGCGTCCAGTGTGATGCTGGGCAGCCTGTTCGCCGGGACCGAGGAATCCCCCGGAGAGATCGAGCTCTATCAGGGACGCTCGTACAAGAGCTACCGCGGCATGGGCTCGCTGGGCGCGATGCAGCTCGGCTCCAGCGACCGCTACTTTCAAGATACCGAAGGCGAAGGAGCCGCGGAGAAGCTCGTTCCCGAGGGCATCGAGGGACGCGTGCCGTACAAGGGGACGATGGTCGCGGTCGTGCATCAGCTCCTTGGCGGCGTACGCGCGGCGATGGGCTATTGCGGCTGCGCGAACATCGACCAGTTGCGCACCCGCGCCGAGTTTGTTGAGATCACGACCGCAGGCATTCGCGAATCGCACGTGCACGATGTGCAGATCACGAAGGAAGCGCCGAATTATCGCATCGACTGAAAGCGTGGTTCCATCAACCCGGCGCTTACCCTCGCCGAACGAAGTCGCTGCGCGGGACGATCCGGCAACCACATCCGTGCACCTGGTGATGAAGGTTTCCGATGTCTAGCGCAAGCACCGCGCAAGGCCGTCGCGCGGCGATGCCCTTTATCCTGGTGGTGGTCTTCATCGACGTCCTCGGCATTGGCATCGCACTTCCGGTGCTGCCGATGCTGGTCGGCGAATACACCGCGACCCGCGAATTGCAGACTTACTGGTACGGCGCGCTCGTCGTCGTCTACGGCGTCATGCAATTCTTCTGCGCGCCCTTGCTCGGTGCGCTGTCGGACCGCTTCGGGCGCCGGCCGCTGCTGCTGTGGTCGCTGCTGGGCCTCGGATTGCATTTCCTTTTGCTCGCGCTCGCGCCGTCGCTGGCGCTGATGTTCGGCGCCCGGGTGGTCGGCGGCGCTGCCGGGGCAAGTTTCTCGGTCGCCAATGCGTACGCGTCGGATGTCTCGACCACCGAACAACGGGCGAAGAGCTTCGGCATGATCGGTGCGGCCTTTGGCCTCGGCTTCATTTTCGGTCCCGTGATCGGAGGCCTGCTCGGCAGCGTGAACCTGCACTTGCCGTTTTACGCCGCGGCCGGTCTGTCGCTGGTCAACGCCGCCTACGGCTTTCTCATCCTGCCTGAGTCGCTGCCGCCCGATCGCCGCTCGCCGTTCTCGCTCGCCAGGGCCAATCCTTTCTCCGCGCTGCTGACACTCGCCAGGCACCGCGAGATCGGAAACCTGGTCATCGTGTTTGCGCTGGTGGTGCTGGCCCAGTTGATGCTGCAGACCACCTGGGTGCTTTTCACCCACTTCCGCTTCGGCTGGGGCACGCGCGAAAACGGCTTCGCGCTGTTTTGCGTCGGCCTGGTGGCGGCCGTCGTGCAAGGCGGCTTGCTGGGGACCCTGTTGCGCCGCTTCGGCAACGTTCGGCTGGCCCTTGCCGGGCTGGCCACCGGAACCGTCGCTTATGTTCTCTACGGCCTCGCGCAGCAGGGATGGATGATGTACGCGATCATACTCGCCAACTTCCTGTCTTTTGCCGTGGGGCCTGCGCTGCAGGCGGTGGTCTCCAATGCCGTGGATCCACGCGAGCAGGGCGTCACCATGGGAGCGCTCAACTCGATCAACAGCATCATGTTCGTCGTCGCGCCTCTGATCGGCACGCCGTTGCTGGCAGGGGTGAGCCATTTGCCGCCCGAGGACTGGCGCGTCGGCATCACGTTTTTTGTCAGCGCGCTGCTGCAGGGGGTTGCATTCTGGCTGGCGCGCCGGCATTTCGCCGGCGCGCCAGCGGTTCGCGCGGTTCAATGACGCCCATGCATTCATCGATCCTGATTCTCGATTTCGGCGCCCAATACACTCAGCTCATCGCCCGCCGCGTGCGCGAGCTGAATGTGTATTGTGAAATCCATCCTTTCGACGTGTCGGAGTCGTTCATCCAAAAATTCGCACCGGCGGGGATCATTCTTTCGGGGGGGCCGAACAGCGTTATCGACGGCGAAGCGCCGCGCGCTCCGGCAAGCGTATGGTCGGCGGGAGTGCCGGTGCTCGGAATCTGCTACGGGATGCAGGACATGGCAGCGCAACTCGGTGGTGCGGTCGAAAGCGGTCTCACCCGCGAATTCGGCTACGCGCAAATTCGCGCGCGAGGCCACGGTCGCCTGCTCGAAGGTATCCAGGATCGCGGCGACGCCGACGGCCACGGACTGCTCGATGTATGGATGAGCCACGGCGACAAGGTCACCGCGCTACCGCCGGGCTTCACGCTGATGGCGAGCAATGAAGCAACGCCTATCGCCGGCATGATGGATGAATCGCGCCGCTACTACGCGGTCCAGTTTCATCCAGAGGTTACGCATACGGTTCAAGGCAAGGCGATCCTCGAGCGCTTCGTCCGCGACATATGCGGCTGCAAGGGCGACTGGACGATGCCGGCCTACGCCGACGAGGCAGTGGCGAAAATACGCGCCGAGGTCGGCGCCGAGGAGGTCATTCTCGGGCTCTCCGGCGGGGTCGATTCGTCGGTCGCGGCAGCGCTCATACACCGCGCCATTGGCGACCAGCTGACGTGCGTGTTCGTCGACACCGGCTTGCTGCGCCTGAACGAAGCTACGCAGGTCATGGACACATTCGCGAAACACCTCGGCGTGAAGGTGCTCATGGTCGATGCGAGCGATGTCTTCCTTCGCGCGCTCGCAGGGATCACCGATCCGGAGGAGAAACGCAGGACCATCGGGCGCGAGTTCATTCACGTGTTTCAGGCGGAGGCTGCCAGACTGCCGAACGCGAAGTGGCTGGCGCAGGGAACCATCTACCCTGACGTGATCGAATCCGCGGGTGGCAGCAAGACCGCGCACACGATCAAGTCGCACCACAATGTCGGCGGCCTGCCCGAGACGCTGCACCTGAAGCTGCTGGAGCCCTTGCGCGAGCTGTTCAAGGACGAGGTACGCGAGCTCGGCCTTGCGCTCGGCTTACCGCGCGACCTGGTGTTCAGGCACCCCTTTCCCGGACCCGGCTTAGGCGTTCGCATCCTCGGCGAAGTCAAGCACGAGCACGCCGAGCTTCTGCGCCGCGCCGATGCGATTTTCATCGAAGAGCTGCGCAGGACGCCTTGCGCGACGACAGCGGCGGTGATCGCCGCGGCTCCGGACGCGCAGAACGCCAACCGCGGACCTGGCAATTGGTACGACGCAGTCGCGCAGGCGTTTGCGGTGTTTCTGCCGGTGCGCTCCGTCGGCGTGATGGGCGACGGCCGCACCTACGAGCACGTCGTCGCGCTGCGCGCAGTACAGACCACCGATTTCATGACCGCGCATTGGGCGCCGCTACCGCACGAGTTGCTGGCCACGGTGTCGAACCGCATCATCAACGAGGTGCGCGGCATCAATCGCGTCGTGTACGACATCTCCGGCAAGCCGCCGGCAACCATCGAGTGGGAATAGCCGATGCGCCGCCAGCTTTACTCGTCGGGAACCTCCTGGGAGCCGGTGGTCGGCTACTCGCGCGCGGTCAGGGTCGACGGCCGAATCTGGGTCTCGGGAACGACCTCGACCGGGAGTGATGGCGCCATCGTCGGCAAAGGCGACCCGTACGCACAAGCGAAACAGGCGATTGCCAATATCGAGCGGGCGCTCGCGGCGGCCGGTGCAGCACTCGCCGACGTGGTCCGCACTCGCATCTTCGTGACCGACATCGCGCATTGGCAGGACATCGGCCGCGCGCACGGCGAAGCGTTTGCCGACATTCGCCCCGCAACGACCATGGTCGAGGTATCCCGGCTCATCGATCCGGACTTGCTGGTGGAAATCGAAGCCGACGCCGTGATCATCGACCGCGTCGAGCGGCGATGAGGTGGGGATGATTGCTTCACCAACCGACGCCGTTACGCCCGGAAATCCGGGTGAAGCGTTTCCGCCCGAACACTGGATGGAAGCGGCGCTTACGCTGGCACGCCAGGCGCAGGCGCGAGGAGAGGTGCCGGTCGGCGCGGTCGTGATCAAGGACGGCGCGATCATCGGGCGCGGCGGCAACGCGCCGATCGCCAACAACGACCCCACTGCGCACGCCGAGATCGCGGCCTTGCGCGAAGCCGCGCGAGCGCTCGGCAATTATCGCCTGCCCGACTGCGACCTGTACGTCACGCTCGAGCCGTGCGCGATGTGTGCGGGAGCGATGCTGCACGCACGCATCCGGCGGCTCGTGTTCGGCGCTCGCGATCCGAAGACGGGAGCATGCGGCAGCGTCGTCGACCTGTTTGCCGAGCGGCGCCTCAACCACCACACGACCGTGACCGGCGACGTCGCCGGCGAAGCGTGTGGGCGGCTACTGAGCGATTTTTTCGTTTCGCGACGGCTTTGACCAAGCCTTCATACGGCATCGGATTTTATGCGCCCGCCGGTTTCACGACCGATCCGTCGGCGATCGTGCGCGCGGTATCGCGGCTCGAAGCCGAAGGCCATCGAGTGGTCGTGGACCCGACGGTCTCTTCGCGCTGGCAGCGCTTTTCAGCACCGGACGATGAACGTCTCGCTGCGATCATGCGCATGGCAAGCGATCCGAAGGTCGACGTCGCTATCGCGGTCCGCGGGGGCTACGGTTGGTCGCGGCTTCTCGACAGCATCGACTTCGGTGTCATCGCCGCAGCGCGGAAATGGTGGCTGGGCCACAGCGACTTCACCGCGTTCCAGTTGTCCGCGCTGGCGCATGAGGGCATGGTCAGCTTCGCCGGTCCGATGGCCGCGTACGATTTCGGCGCCGAAGCGCCGTCCGCGTTCACGTCCGAACATTGCTGGAGACTGCTGGGCGCGGATCAGTACATGGTGGACTGTCAGCTCGACGGACCCGCTTCGTTCGACGCTGAAGGAATCCTCTGGGGCGGAAATCTGGCGATGCTGTCGCATCTCGTTGGGACGTCTCACTTCCCGCACATCAACGGCGGCATTTTGTTCATCGAAGATACCGGCGAGCATCCGTATCGCATCGAGCGGATGCTCTACCAGCTTCATTTCGCCGGTGCGCTGGAGCGACAACAAGCCGTCATTCTCGGCGACTTCAGCGGCATCGAGCTTGGCGCCAACGACAACGGCTACGACATTGATGCCATGGTCGAGCACGCACGCTCGCGCTTCGGCGTGCCGGTATTCCGCGGACTGCCGTTCGGGCATTGCCGCGACAAGCTGACGCTGCCGGTGGGCGGCCATTGCCGCCTGACCGTGCGCGATGGCGCTTCGCGCCTGACGTTTTCTCGCTATAAGTAACACACACCGGCGAGCCGCGCCCGGTTTCAGGCGCGTTGCTGCTCCTGCGCCACGACGGTGAATGCGTGCGCGGTCTCACCGGTCATGTCTCCTGCTGCATCAAAACTGCGCTCGACGAAGTGGGCGCTCCCGTCCCGCGCCAGCGTGAAGACGGTCGAGCAGCGCGTCCCGTAATCGGGACTGACGATGAAAGCGCTCGACAACATGCGCTCGCGCTCTCGCGACACGCCGGTCATCGGCAAGATGGCATCGTCGGCCGGCTCGCGATCGGCGAGCAATGCAAAGACGGCGGCGGTATCGAGCGCTTCACCGTCGAGCGCGTCGGCGAGGCGCGCCTTGCTCCGAACGAGCTTGGGCCATGGCGTCTCGAGCAGGTGGTTGGACAGTCCGTGAATGCCCGCGGACAGAGCTATTGCCCCGCTGGCTCGATTCGACACGTAGGCCGCTGGGCTTCGATCGTCGGGCGATGGTTCACGGGTCTCCCGTCCCCCTTTAGGCGAGGAATGGGGGGGCAGCTCTGCGATCTCACCGACGAGAAGATTGAATCCGTGATATCTCGCGCCGTCGCGCGCGATGGCCGCAGCGCATAGCAGCGGCGGCGATGGGTCCAGCAGCGCACCGGTCACCAGCTCGCCACGCGACGGCGCGTCCGGATCGCGCGGTATGCCTTCGCGAAAGTTCGTGACCAGCGCCCAGCGGCCGCTGCGAGAAACGCCGAACCAGGCGCCGCCGCCGATCAGGTCCTGGCCCGCCAGCATGCCGCTCGTCCACCAATGGGCGGGCGCCGCGGGGCGAGCGTGAAATTCGTCCCGATTGGCGGCGATCACGATGCGGTACCGGGGATGCGCGTCGAGCGCGATGACGGCAAGGCACACGGCAGCGTTTGGAGTGCGGAGTCAGCCGCGGCGCACGTCGATTGCGCTCAGTTTGCGAGCGCCACGAATCGCTCGGTACGCCGCGCCGAGCCTGGCGCCACCCAGGACGCGAAACGCGCCTCCCCGAGCAGCTTATTCATCGCTGCTTCGAAGTGCGCCGGGTCGCCTACGTGCTCGTAGACTTCCATCCACAATGCGGCGTCATCTTGCGCACACAAGAGCCGACCAGTAACCGCGAACTGCTTTTCCAGCGCTTGCATGACCCCTGCGAGCGCGTCGCGCGCTTCGGCGGCGTGCGGTGGCGCGATCCGATAGTAGATGTAGAAGTGAACCGACGAAGAGCTCATGCAGTTCTGTCTCGGGCGGTGTCGGCTCCGGCGGTCGAGCTCGGGGAGCCATCGGGCAGCGGGTACGGCAAGGGCAGGAAGGCGATGGCGGCACCGTCCGGGGACCCGATTCGAACATCGCCGCTTCGCGCCGCCGCGACTTGCAGCGCGGCAACAAGATCGCTGCCGCCGCCAGGAGCCACCGCGGCGTTGAGCACCATGCCGCACGATTGTTCGCCGAACGCCGCACTGTAGAGCTTCTCGCCGGGGCCCGGAGGCGGCGCGTCGACATGCGCGAGAAAAGTGCGTTCCTTCAGCCGCCCAAGGTACTGGGTCCGGGCGACGATTTCCTGCCCGGTATAGCATCCCTTGCGGAAACTGACGCCATCGAGCGCGTCCCAGTTGGCCATTTGCGGTATCAGACGGTCGGTCGTCGCCTCGGTGACGATGGGAATACCGGCGCGAATGGCGAGCCACTGCCATACCGGAAAGCCGGCCGGACGCGCGGCGCCGGAAATGCGGTCCCAAAACGGCTCCGCAGATCCGGGCGACATCAAGGCGATAAAGCGGCGTCCCGGGACGGCGACGATCAAACCGCCGTCGAGCGTACGACCCTGAAACGGCGCCGGCACGTCGATCAAGGCGGCTTTGAGCGCCGCCGCCGAGGCCGGACCGCCGACGCCGATGCGAACGCTCGCGTCGCTGGTATCTTCGAGCGTGACCTTGGAGCGCAGCACGAACATCTTCAGGCGCTTTCGTACGGCGTCGATGATCGACGCCGGCAGCAGCAACTCGAACGTCGTCTCCTCGATCCGCAGAAGCAGAAAGTTGGCGAGCATCCGCCCCTTGGGCGAGCACCATGCGGAATACTGTGCTGTGCCGGTCGCAAGGGCAGCGACATCGCTGGTGAATTGTCCCTGCAGGAATCCCGCCGCATCCGGCCCGGCAACGCGCATCGAGGCCAGCGGCGCCAGGTCGCACAGCACCGCCGCATCGCGCGCGGCGGCCAGCTCTTCCTCGGGCGCGGAAAAGCGGCTGACCGCGTTACCGTCGAAAGTCGCACCACGGCGAACGAGAAATTCGGTCCAAGAAGTCATGATTCCAGCATACGCTATTTGACCTTTAACCCTACGGCACCCACCGTCCTCGGCGTGAGTCGCCGCCGGGGTCAAGGGGACGCCGCACTTCTCCATGGGCGCATGCCATGACGGCACAGCTCGGCTGGGAAAATCGCCGAAAACTGTGTTAAAATCAAACGTTAGCTCGGATTGGTGCGTCTGGAAACATCGGTCGCGCGATCCGGGAAATTCGCAGATCCGCCGATTCAGGGTGCCCCGCAGCGTCTCACGCCGTCGCAGGGCCCGGTTGCGGATCGAGGCTCAACCCTGAAAGGAACGAGGCCATGTCGGTCACGATGCGTCAAATGCTGGAGGCTGGCGTCCATTTCGGGCACCAGACACGATACTGGAATCCGAAGATGGCGGACTTCATCTTCGGACAGCGCAACAAGATCCACATCGTCAATCTCGAAAAGACGTTGGCGATGTATCAGGATGCGATGAAGTATGTTCGTCAACTCGCGTCCAACCGCGGCACCATTCTGTTTGTCGGTACCAAGCGCCAGGCGCGCGAAATTGTCGCCGAGGAAGCCCAGCGGGCCGGCATGCCGTTCGTCGATCATCGCTGGCTCGGTGGCATGCTGACCAATTTCAAGACGGTCAAGGTGTCGATCAAGCGGCTGAAGGACCTCGAGACGATGACGCAGGACGGCACGTTCGAGAAGATGAGCAAGCGCGAGGCATTGACGCTGCAGCGAGAGATGGAGAAGCTTACTCGGAGCCTCGGCGGCATCAAGGAAATGAACGCGCTGCCCGACGCGCTGTTCATTATCGATGTTGGCTACCAGAAGATCGCGGTGACCGAAGCGACCAAGCTGTCGATTCCGATCGTCGGGGTGGTCGATACCAACCATTCGCCCGAAGGGATCGCCTACGTGATCCCCGGCAATGACGACTCGAGCCGCGCCATCAGGCTGTACGCACGTGGCGTCGCAGATGCGATCCTCGAAGGCAAGAGCCAGGTTATTCAGGAGATCGTGCAGACCGAGGAATTCGTCGAGGTCTCGGGCGACGAGGCAGCAACATTGCGTTAGGGACCGAAGCGAGCGCTGGCGCGCATTTTTTTGCCCGCCAGTGTCAAGGGGGCGTAGCGAACAAGACGCGGAGTGAACAAGTAATGGCGGACGTTACCGCAAGCATGGTGATGGAACTGCGCGGCCGAACTGGGCTGGGCATGATGGAATGCAAGAAGGCGCTGACGGAAACCCGCGGCGACCTGGGCAAGGCAGAAGAGCTGCTGCGCATCAAAAGCGGCGCGAAAGCCTCCAAGGCCGCGGACCGCATCGCGACCGAAGGTGTGATCGGCGCCACTATTGCCGCCGACGGAAAGGCCGCGGCGATGGTCGAGCTCAATTGCGAGACCGATTTCGTCGCCCGCAACCAAGACTTCGTCGACTTTGCGCGGAAGCTGGCGCAGCTCGTCGTCGACGCCGATCCGGCCGATGTCGCCGCGTTGTCGGCGATGGCGCTTGGCGGGACCACCGTCGAGTCCGTCCGTCAGGCGATGGTTCAGAAGCTCGGCGAAAACATCGCCATCCGCAGACTGGTGCGGGTGACAACGCCTGAGCACCTCGCCCAGTACCTGCACGGTGGTGGACGCATCGGCGTGACGGTTGCCTACCAGGGTGCCGACGAGCAAACCGGCAAGGATCTGGCCATGCATGTCGCCGCGTCCGCCGCGCCGGGCGCAGTGCGTCCGGTGTGCGTATCGCGTGACCAGGTTCCGAAGGAGCTGATCGAAAAGGAGCGCGCGATTTTCAGCGCGCAGGCTGCCGAATCGGGCAAGTCTCCGGAAATCGTCGCCAAGATGGTCGAAGGCCGCATCAACAAGTTTCTGGCCGAAGTGACGCTCCTCGGCCAGCCGTTCGTGCGCGACCAAGAGCAGACGGTCGAAAAGTACCTGAAGTCCAAGGGCGCGACGGTCAAGAGCTTTACGCTTTTCGTGGTCGGCGAAGGGCTCGAGAGAAAAAAAGATGACTTCGCCGCCGAAGTCGCGGCGATGGCAAAGGCCTGACCGCCTGATGAGCACGCCCATCATCGTGCCTCTGCCGAGCAAGCCGGCCACCCGCGCCGAACCGGCGTACAAGCGCGTGCTGCTCAAGCTTTCGGGCGAAGCGCTGATGGGCGACGACGCTTACGGCATCAATCGCGAAGTCATCGATCGTATCGTCGCCGAAATCGGCGAGGTGGTTCGCCTCGGGGTGCAGATCGCCGTGGTCATCGGCGGCGGGAACATCTTCCGCGGCGTTGCGCCGGGCGCAGCCGGCATGGACCGCGCAACCGCTGACTACATGGGAATGCTGGCGACACTCATGAACGCGCTCGCCCTGCAGGACGCGATGCGTCGTGCGGGACTCGTCTCGCGGGTGCAGTCGGCGCTTTCGATCGAACAGGTTGCCGAGCCGTATATCCGCGGCAAGGCGCTGCGCTATCTCGAAGAAAACAAGATCGTCATTTTTGCCGCCGGCACGGGCAATCCTTTTTTCACCACCGACACCGCCGCGGCGCTGCGCGGTCGCGAGATGGGCGTCGACATCGTGCTCAAGGCGACCAAGGTCGATGGCGTCTATACCGCCGATCCGAAAAAGGATCCGTCGGCCAAGCGCTACCCAAGTCTCACCTTCGACGAAGCGATGGTCAAGAACCTCAAAGTGATGGACGCGACCGCACTTGCGCTCTGCCGCGATCAGAACATGCTGCTCAAGGTCTTCAGCATCTTTGCGCCAGGAGCGCTGACGCGCGTGGTCATGGGCGAGGACGAGGGTACCCTGGTGCATTGCTAGCGGGCGCCCGGTGCGAATGCTTTGGCAGGCTGTAGCTTTGTCAGCCGGATCGATTCGGCGCTACGTGCTCAGGAGCTGACATGATTGCAGACGTCAAGAAATCCGCCGAGCAGAAAATGCAGAAGTCGGTGGAAGCGCTGAAAGTCGATCTGGGCAAGGTCCGCACGGGCCGCGCGCACACGGGTCTCCTCGACCACATCAAGGTCGATTATTACGGGTCGATGATGCCCATCAGCCAGGTCGCCAATGTGACGCTCGCCGACGCGCACACGATCGCGGTGCAACCCTGGGAGAAAAAGATGGTGCAGGTAGTCGAGAAGGCGCTGCGCGACTCCGATCTGGGCATCAACCCCGCGACTTCGGGCGATGTCATCCGGGTTCCCATGCCGGCGCTGACCGAGGAGCGACGCAAGGAGCTGGTCAAGGTCGTGCACAAGGAGGCCGAGAATACCCGCGTGGCCGTGCGCAATATCCGGCGCGATGCCATAACCCACCTCAAAGACCTGCTCAAGGCCAAGTCCGTTTCCGAAGACGATGAGCGCCGGGCGCAGGACGACATCCAGAAGCTCACCGATCGCTACATCGGCGAAGTCGACAAGGCCCTGCACGCCAAGGAAGCCGACCTGATGGCGGTCTGAGCTCTTGCTCGCCCCGCCAGCAGCTCATATTGGTATCGCGCAGGAACCGAGCGCATTCACCTTGTTCACCAGTTCCACGCAAGACGTGCCGGAGCCCCGCTCGATCCCGCGACACATCGCGATCATCATGGACGGCAACGGCCGCTGGGCGAAGCAGCGTCTGCTGCCTCGTGTCGCCGGGCATCGCAAGGGAGTCGAAGCGGTGCGCGCGACGGTACGTGCATGCATAGAGCGCGGAGTCCAATATCTGACCCTGTTCGCGTTCTCCAGCGAGAACTGGCGCAGGCCGGCCGACGAAGTGTCGATTCTGATGCAACTCTTCGTACGTGCGCTGGAGCAGGAAGCCGCCAAGCTCCACGAAAATAGTATTTGCCTCAAGGTCATCGGCGACACGTCGCGCTTCGAGCCGAAAATACGCGAACTGATCGCAGGCGGCGAGACGCTGACGGCGATGAATTCGAAGCTGACGCTGACGGTCGCCGCGAACTACGGCGGCCGCTGGGACATCGCGCAGGCCGCGGGCAAGCTGCTGGCGGCCCATCCGGACGCGGCACGCGGATTCACGCCTGAGGCGCTCGACCCGTATCTGGCGATGGCGTATGCGCCGGAACCGGACCTTTTCATACGCACGGGCGGTGAGCAGCGCGTCTCCAATTTTCTCCTCTGGCAGCTCGCGTACACCGAGCTTTACTTCACCGACCTGCTGTGGCCCGATTTCGATGCCGACGCATTGGATACGGCGATCCTGTCGTACCAGCAGCGCGAGCGCCGCTTTGGACGCACCAGCGAGCAGGTCGAGGCTGCGCGCTAGCCATGGCTCAATCGCGATTCGACTCGACGCAGCGTCCCTGATGAGAACGCGCATTCTCACCGCGCTGGTGCTCATTCCGCTGACTATAGCCGCGCTGTTCTTTTTACCGCCCCGCGAGTGGGCTGCAATAACGCTCGTGATCGTGGCGCTGGCCAGCAGCGAATGGGCGGTGCTCACCGGGTATCGCAAGCCGGGCGGGTTGCTGCTTGTCGCCGGAATATTGCTTATTGGCGCCTGCCTGCTCTTCACGCGATGGAGCGGCTTCGACGCAGAGGGCGGGTGGCCGGAACCGCTGGTCGTCTCGATTTGCGGCGCGGCGACCCTGTTCTGGATCGTGATCGCTCCCGCCTGGTTATATTTCGGCTGGCGCATCGAATCGAAAATCGTGCTGACCCTGGTGGGCTGGCTGGCGCTGAGCGCGACCTGGGTCGCGGTCGTGCAGCTCCAGGCACGCTCGCCGGCCTTGCTCCTGGCGCTGATGGCGATCGTGTGGGTAGCCGATACCGCCGCGTATTTCGCCGGGCGGCGATTCGGAAAACGAAAGCTCGCACCGGCTATCAGTCCCGGCAAGACCTGGGAAGGCGTGTACGGGGCATTGATCGCGGTCGCGGTCTATGCGCTCGCGCTACTGCCCTTCGCGGAGGGCGTGGGATATTCCGCTCCGATTCTTCCCACCAGCGTGATCGCCTGGGTCGCTCTGGCGCTGGCACTCGCGGGCTTGTCCATCGTCGGCGATCTTTTCGAGTCGCAACTCAAGCGCAACCGCGGTGTCAAGGATAGCGGGAAACTTCTTCCCGGTCACGGCGGAGTGCTCGACCGCATCGATGCGTTGTTGGCAGCGCTTCCGCCGGCGGCGCTGATCGCACACTACCTTATTCGCTGATGAGCTCGAAGACGGTGCAAAGAAATGTTGCCGTATTGGGCGCCACCGGATCGATCGGAGCGTCGGCGCTCGATGTCATCGCGCGGCATCCGGACCGATACCGGGTCGGCGCGCTGACGGCCAGCCGGCAATGGGAGGCGCTGCTCGAGCTGATCGAACGCTTCCGCCCGCCGGTCGCCGCGATGCGAGATCCGGAGGCTGCGCAACGTCTCGAGGGCGCACTGCGCGGGCGAGGTTTGCCCACACGCGTTCTTTGCGGCGCGGAAGGTCTGCGCGACGTGGCGGCGCTGCCGGAGGTCGATACGGTGATCGCCGCAATCGTCGGCGCCGCCGGACTCGAGTCGACGCTGGCTGCGGCGAAGGCAGGCAAGCGCATCCTGCTCGCCAACAAGGAAACGCTGGTGCTCGCCGGCGAAGTGTTCATGTCCGCGGTTCGCGATTCGGGCGCGATCCTGCTGCCGATCGACAGCGAGCACAACGCGATCTTTCAGTGCCTGCCGCAAGATAGGAAATCATCGACGGCGGCGTGCGGCGTGCGGCGCATTCTGCTGACCGCGTCCGGTGGCCCGTTCCGCGTTACGCCTCTGGCCGAGCTCGAAAGCGTCAGCCCCGAGCAGGCTTGCGCTCATCCCAAGTGGCGCATGGGACGCAAGATTTCAGTCGACTCGGCCACCATGATGAACAAGGGCCTCGAGGTCATCGAAGCGCACTGGCTGTTCGGCGTCGCGCGGGACACGATCGAGGTGGTGATTCATCCCGAGAGCGTCGTTCATTCGCTGGTGGAATACCTGGATGGGTCGGTGCTTGCGCAACTGGGTAACCCGGACATGCGCACGCCTCTCGCTCAGGCACTCGCGTGGCCGGAACGCATCAGCTCCGGCGTCGCCCCGCTGGAGCTCGCTCGCATCGGCTCGCTCAGCTTTTTCGCGCCCGATCTGGCTCGCTTCCCGTGTCTTGGCGTGGCCTATGAAGCGCTTGACGCGGGAGGAACCGCCCCGGCGATCCTCAACGCCGCGAATGAAGTCGCGGTGGAAGCGTTCCTACAGCGCAAGATCGGTTTCCTCGACATCGCCCGCGCCTGCGAAGCAACCATGCGGCGCGTGCCGGCAACACCGCTGTCGTCGCTCGCCGACGCGCTGGATGCCGATCGCGAGGCGCGCGCCGTGACGCGCGAAGTGCTTCATCTCGAGCAACCGCAACATCTTCCGGCGTGATCGACATGATCCAGAAATTGCTCGCTTTCATCGTAACCCTCGGCGTTCTGGTCATCTTTCACGAGCTCGGCCACTACCTGGTCGCGCGTCTGGTGGGCGTCAAGGTGCTGCGCTTTTCGGTCGGCTTCGGGCGCATCGTATGGTCTCGCCGCTACGGGCCCGACGGCACCGAGTGGGCGCTGTCGGCGATTCCGCTCGGCGGTTACGTCAAGATGGTCGACGAACGCGAAGCCGAGGTGGCCCCGTCCGATTTGCCGCGCGCCTTCAACCGGCAGAACGTCTGGCGCCGGATCGCGATCGTCGCCGCCGGCCCGATCGCGAATCTGCTGCTTGCGGTGCTGCTCTTCGCTGGGATCTATATCGTTGGCGTGCCCGCTCAGCGTCCGCTGCTGGCGCCGCCACCGGCGACATCGCCTGCCGCTATCGCGGGTCTTGCGGGCGGCGACCTCGTCACCGCTCTCGATGGTGAAGCGATCGGCTCGTGGCAGGATCTGCGCTGGCGCTTGCTCAAGGCCTCGGGAAGCAGCAGTGTTCGTCTCGAGGTAAAACGTGACGACGGCTCGACGGCAACGCGGCTCTTACCGCTGGCCGCGCTGAATCCCGCCGATTGGGAAGCGAATTTCATGGGCTCGCTTGGGTTGCGGGCCGAGCTCGGTTCACCGGTCGTCAACGAGACGCTGCCCGGAAAGCCCGCTGAAAACGCAGGCATCCGCCCGGGTGACGCGATCGTCGCCATCGACGGTACCGCGGTGCGCTCGCCCGCAGACGCTGCGGCGATCACCAACGCGCATCCCGGCGAGCGAATCACGTTCACGCTGCGCCGCGACGGCGCCGAGTTCCGGACCGATCTGACGCCGGAGTCGAGCGAGCAGAACGGCCATCGGGTCGGCATCGCCGGCATGCGGCTTGGCGTCGATCCGGTTGCCGCCGAGCGCGTTTCCATCATCGTTCGATACGGCGTCGGCGAGGCGCTGGTGCAAGGCGCGCGCAAGACCTGGGACTTGTCGGTGTTCACGCTGAAAATGCTTGGCCGCATACTTACCGGCGACGCGTCGCTGAAGAACATCAGCGGTCCGCTGACCATGGCCGACTTTGCCGGGCAGTCGGCGCAGGCCGGCGCGTTGACATTCATAGGATATCTCGCACTGATCAGCATCAGCCTCGGCGTGCTCAATCTGCTGCCCGTGCCATTACTCGATGGCGGTCACTTGATGTATTATCTTGCCGAGATTATCAAGGGCAGTCCCGTTTCCGACCGCGTCCTCGAGGTCGGCCAGCGCATCGGCATGGCCGTGCTGGCCATGCTGATGGCTCTAGCGCTTTTCAATGATATTTCCAGACTCTTCTGACCGCGCCGCCCCGCGCGGGGCGGCTTCGCGGACGCGTGCGAAGTTCATGACATACCTGGCAGCCACCGCGGCGCTGCTCGCGCTTTCGTTGTCCACGGCGGTGCTCGCTTTCGATCCGTTCATCGTCAAGGATATCCGCGTCGAAGGCGTGCAGCGCACCGACGCCGGAACCGTGTTCAGCTATCTTCCGATCAAGGTTGGCGATCGTATCGACGATGAAAAGGCCTCGGCGGCGGTCAAGGCGCTGTACGCCACCGGTTTCTTTCGTGACGTGCGGCTCGACGCGGAAGACGGCGTGCTGGTGGTCATCGTGCAGGAGCGGCCGACGATCAGCCAGATCGACATCGTCGGCACCAAGGAGTTCGACAAAGACACGCTGAAAAAGGCGCTCAAGGACATCGGGATCGCGGAGTCGCGCATCTTCGATCGCTCCGCGCTGGAACGCGCCGAGCAGGAATTCAAGCGGCAGTACATCAATCGCGGCTATTACTCGATGAAAGTCACCACTACCGCGACGCCGCAGGAACGCAACCGCGTCGCGGTCAATTTCACGGTGGAAGAAGGCGATGTCGCCAAGATCGCCAACATCAATATCGTCGGCGCGCAGGCTTTTTCCGAAAAAACGCTGATTGCCGAGATGCAGCTCTCGACCCCCGGCTGGCTCACCTGGTACACCAAGAACGACCAGTATTCGAAGCAGAAACTGCAGGCCGACCTGGAAACGCTGCGCAGCTACTACACCAACCGCGGCTATCTCGAGTTCGCCGTCGACTCGACGCAGGTGTCGATCACTCCGGACAAGGAGGACATCTACATTACCGTCAACATTACCGAAGGTCCGAAGTACATCTTCTCGGATGTCCGTCTGGCGGGCGAATTGCTGCTGCCGGAAGCGGAGTTGCTGCGGCTGATCACCGCCAAGCCCGGAGACGTTTACTCGCGAGAGAAGCTGACCCAGTCGGCGAAGGCGATTTCGGATCGATTGGGCAGCGACGGCTATGCTTTCGCGAACGTCAACGCGGTACCGGAGGTCGATCGGGCCAACAGGAAGGCGGCTTTTACGTTCTACATCGATCCGGGCCGGCGGGTATACATACGGCGCATCAACATCAGCGGCAACGCGCGAACGCGCGACGAGGTGATCCGGCGCGAGCTGCGCCAGCTCGAAGGGGCATGGTACGACGCGACGCGGATCGACCGCTCCAAGGTCCGCATCGTCAGGCTCAACTATTTCGAGGACGTCAACATCGAAACGCCGGCCGTGCCGGGCAGCCCCGACCAGGTCGATCTCGACGTGACGGTGACCGAGAAGTCGACCGGTAATCTGCTCGCGGGTGTCGGCTACTCCAGCGCCGAAGGTGTCGTTCTCTCCGCGTCGATCTCGCAGAACAACGTCTTGGGCACCGGCAACTCGCTGTCCGCATCGGTTAACACGAGCAAGGTCAATCGCACCATCGCGGTGACTTACGTCGAGCCGTACTGGACCGCCGACGGCATCTCACGCGCAATCGAGATCTACGACAAGAACGTCGACCCTTCGTCGCTTCCGATCGCTCAATACTCGTCGACGACTTACGGCGCCGCGGTCAATTTCGGTGTGCCGGTCACCGAGTCCGATATCATCAATTTCGGGGGCCGCTTTGAGCATACGAATCTGTCTCTGTTCTCCAACAGCCCGCCGCTGTATGTCGACTTCGTCCGCCAATTCGGGTCCACAACGAATACCTATATTCTCACCGCCGGTTGGGCCCGCGACACCCGCGACAGCACCCTCTTTCCGACCAAGGGCCTGCTGCAAAGCGCGTTCGGGGAGCTGGGACTGCCGTTCGGTGATCTGGAATATTATAAGGCCAACTATCTTATTCAGTGGTTTACGCCAATGCCGCTCAACTCGGTGCTGATGCTGCGGAGCGAGGTTGGCTACGGGGGCGGCCTGAGCAACAAAACGCTTCCCTTCTTCAAGGCGTATTATGCAGGCGGTGTTGGCTCGGTGCGAGGCTATGAAACCGCTTCCCTCGGTCCGCAGGATGCGCAGGGAAATACCATAGGCGGCCGGCGCAAGATCGTTGCCAACGCCGAGTTGTTTTTTCCTCTGCCGGGTACGAAACCGGGAGATCAATCGACGCGTCTGTCCGTGTTTGCCGACGCAGGCCAGATTCACGATGCCGGATTTCAGCCAGGACTGGAATCGTTCCGGTATTCCACAGGCGTCGGGCTGGCCTGGAACTCGCCGGTCGGTCCGCTGAAGTTCAGTTATGGTGTTCCGATCAACAAGAAGGTCGGCGACAAGGTGCAGCACTTCCAGTTTCAGGTGGGTACCGTATTCTAGTGTGATGAGTCAGAAGTTATGCTTCGACGCCGCCTGCGGCCAGCCATCCGCCCATCGCGGCCTGTGGCAGGAGAAATTGTGAAACACTTCGGACATGCGTTTTTCATTCGCGTCGGTGCCGCGCTGTTCATCGCGTCGCTCGCAGTTCCCGGATTTGCGCAAGGCGCCGACTACAAGATCGGCTTCGTTAACGGCGAGCGGTTGTTTCGCGAGGCCGCTCCGGCAAAGCGGGCTCAGCAGAAAATCGAAAAGGAATTCGCTGCCCGCGACGCGGAGATCCAGAAGCTCTCCAAGCAGGTGCGCGACATGCAGGCGCTGCTGGAAAAAGACGGCGTCACCATGGCCGAACCCGAGCGCCGCACCAAGGAGCGCGATCTCGCCAACATGAGCCGCGATCTGCAACGAATGCAAAGGGAGTTTCGTGAAGACCTCAATCTGCGCAAGAACGAGGAACTGACCGCGGTGCAGGAGCGTGCGAACAAGGTCATTCAGCAAATCGCCATCGACGAGAAATTTGACTTGATCATCCAGGAGCCGGTCATTTATGCCAGTCCGCGTATCGACATCACCGACCGGGTGGTCAAGGCACTCGCCGACAAGTAAAGCGGGCGCAGCCTGCGCCGCGGCGTGAGCGCATGGAACCCGATAATAGTCGACACGCCACCGGCATAGCGCTGCGCGAACTGGCCGAGCGCTGCGGCGCGGAGCTGGCCGGCAACGGCGAGCTGATGATCCATCGAGTGGCAACGCTCGAAGATGCCGACGCAAGGTCGATTTCCTTCCTCTCCAACACCCGCTACCGCGGGCAGCTCGCGTCAACGCGTGCCGGCGCGGTCATTGTCGCCCCCCGCGATGCCGGGGCAACGCCGCTGCCGAAGCTGGTGACGAGCAATCCGTATGCGGTTTACGCGCGCGTCGCGGCGATTTTCCATCCTCCGGCCGCGGCCGTGCCAGGCGTTCATCCCACCGCGGTCATTGCTGTGACGGCGAAGGTTGCCGCGAGCGCAATGGTCGGTCCCAACGTCGTCATCGGGCATCGGGCCTCCATCGGCGAGCGCGCCCAGATTCATGCCGGTTGCGCGGTGGGCGATGGCTGCTCGGTAGCAGACGATGTGACCCTGTATCCGCGCGTGGTCCTGTATGCAAACTCAGTGCTCGGCCCGCGCACCATCGTCCACAGCGGCGCAGTGATCGGCGCCGACGGCTTCGGCATGGCCGAGCAGGACGGACGCTGGCTCAAGGTGCCTCAGGTGGGCAGGGTGGTGATCGGCGCGGATGTCGAGATCGGCGCCAATACGACCATCGACCGCGGCGCGTTGGGAGACACGGTGCTGGAAGACGACGTCAAGCTCGACAATCAGATCCAGATCGGCCATAACTGCCGCATCGGCGCCCACACCGCGATTGCCGGATGCACCGGGATTGCCGGCAGCACAACCATAGGCCGCAACTGCAAGATCGGGGGCGCGGCGATGATCATCGGCCACCTGGACATTGTCGATGGCACCACGATCTCGGCATCGACCGGCGTGTTCGAGTCGATCAGTACGCCGGGTGTCTATACTTCGGCGTTTCCTGCGCTGCCGCATCGCCAATGGCAATATGTCGCATCGGTCCTGCGCAGGCTGCGCAGCTTTGCTGCACGGGTCCGGGCGCTGGAACGGGTGCTGGAAAATAAGGCGGGCGAAAAGGGGGAGTGACCGTGGCCGAAATGGACATCAAGGAGATCATGGGTTACCTGGCGCATCGGCCGCCGTTTCTGTTCGTCGACAAGGTCATCGAGTGCACCCCGGGCAAGCACATCAAAGCGATCAAGAACGTCACCATCAGCGAACCGTTTTTTCAGGGACATTTTCCCGGCTACCCGGTGATGCCCGGGGTCCTTATCATCGAGGCGCTGGCGCAGGTGTCGGTGATTCTGGTCTATCAGACGCTGGGGCGCAGACCGGACGACAAGTCGCTCATTTTTTTCGCCGGCATCGACAACGCGCGGTTCAAGCGCCAGGTATTTCCCGGCGACCAGCTGGTGCTCGAGGCGACGGAGCTTCGGCTGGTCCGCGGCGTTGGAAAGTTCGCAGTGCGGGCGAGCGTCGGCGACGCGCTGGTTGCCGAGGCGGAGTTGCTTGCTGCGCTGCGCGACTTCTGATGCCCGGTGTTCATCCCACGGCCATTGTCGCCGCCGGCGCGAGCCTTGGCGCCGGAGTCGAAATCGGCCCTTATTCGGTGCTCGGCGCGGGCGTGAGCGTGGGAGATGGCACGACGATCGGGGCCCACGTTCTCATCGCCGGGCAGACCACCATCGGCCGCAAAAACCGCTTGTTTCCATTCTCGTCGATCGGCGATATTCCTCAGGACAAGAAATACGATGGCGCCGTGACGCGCACGGTCATCGGCGACGAGAATGTCATCCGCGAGTTTGTCTCCATCAACGCCGGCACGGCCCAGGATCGCGGCGTTACTACCATCGGCAACGGCAACTGGCTCTTGGCGTACTCGCATATCGCGCACGACTGCGTGATCGGCAACGAGACGATTTTCTCGAACAATGCGCAGCTCGCCGGTCACGTGGTCATCGAGGACTATGCCGTGCTCGGCGGGTTCGTCGGCGTGCATCAGTTCTGCCGCGTCGGCGCTCACGCGATGGTCGCAGCCGGGTCGATCGTGCTTCAGGACGTGCCGCCTTTCGTGACGGCGGCGGGTTATCCGGCGAAGCCACGGGGCATCAACAGCGAGGGGCTGCGCCGTCGCGGGTTTTCGGCCGCCGACATCGGCGCCGTCAAGCGCGCATACAAAATCCTGTATCGTAACCGGCTCGCGCTGAACGACGCGCTCGAGCAAATCTCAGCCGAGGCGCGACAGGTGCCCTCGCTCGGGCTGTTAGCCGCATTTCTGGAGAGCCCCGGTCGCGGGATCATTCGTTGAGGGCTTAGGCGGCATGGCGGAAGAGAACACGGCAAGGCCGGTCACGATTGGCATCGTCGCCGGGGAGGCGTCCGGCGACGCGCTGGGCGCGGAGCTGATCCACGCTGTGCGTCAGCGGATTCCCGGCGCACGCTTTGCCGGCATCGGCGGCGCGCGCATGGAAAGCGCCGGCTGCGCGATCTGGTACCCGATGTCCAAGCTGGCGCTCCGCGGCTACGCGGAAGTGCTGAGCCATCTGCCGGAGCTGATACGCATCAGGCGCGACGTCTTTCGGCGCTTGCGGTCGATTCAGACGTCGCTGTTCATCGGTGTCGACGCGCCCGACTTCAACCTCGGCCTGGAGGCGCGTCTCAAACGCGCCGGCGTGCGCACGATTCACTATGTCAGTCCGTCGGTGTGGGCCTGGCGGCGCAAGCGGATCGATACCATCGCACGATCGGCCGATCGGCTGCTGGCGCTGTTTCCGTTCGAGCCGCCGCTCTACGAGGGGGCGGGCATCGAGGTCACCTTCGTGGGCCATCCGCTGGCCGCGGACGCCGCCAACGCGTCCACACGGCGGGAAACCCGCGAGCTGCTGAAGCTCGAGCTCTCCCGGCCGGTCTTCGCTCTACTGCCGGGGAGCCGCCGTTCCGAGCTCGAAATGCACACCGAGCTGATTTTGAGGGCCGCTGCGGAAATTTTCGAGTCGCAGCCGGAGACCAGGTTCGTCGTGCCGCTGATCAGTCGCGAGACGCGCGAGTATTTCGAAGGCGTGCAATATCGGCTCAAGCTGGAAGCGCTGCCGATGAAGCTGCTGTACGGACACGCGGATCACGCGCTGCGCGCGGCAGACGTCGCCATCGTGGCCTCGGGCACGGCAACGCTCGAAGCGGTGATGGCGCGCTGTCCGCACCTGGTGTTCTACCGCGTCAACCCGATTACCGCCCGCATCGTCGCGCGCAAGCTTCTGCTTCCCTATGTCGGCTTGCCGAACGTGTTTGCCGGACGTTTCGTCGTCGCCGAATTCCTGCAATGGGATGCGACCGCCGCCAATCTCGCCCGTGCCGCGCTCAATCTGTACGACGACACGGTTACCCGGCGCAGGCTCGAAGCGCTGTTCGCAGGCATGGCCAGCGAGCTCGCCGCGGACACTTCGACCATCGCCGCCGAAGCAGTGGCGACCGAATTGCAGGTGGCGGGGATCACGTGCTGATCGCCGGCGTCGACGAGGCCGGTCGCGGTCCGCTCGCCGGGCCGGTGGTCGCCGCGGCGGTTATTCTTAATGACGTACGGCGGATCAAGGGCCTGCGTGACTCCAAGTTGCTGACGCCGCAAGCGCGCGAAGAGTTGGCGGCCGAGATCCGTTCGCGCGCGATCGCCTGGGCGGTCGCCGAAAGCGATGTCGGCGAGATCGACGCCATGAACATCCTGCAGGCGACGCTGCTGGCGATGCGGCGCGCGATCGAGCGCCTTACCACGGCGCCCGAGGTCGTCTGGATCGACGGCCTGCATTGCCCGCATAGCGACTATCCGATGCGGGCTATCGTCGACGGCGATCGCCTGGTGGCAGCGATTGCCGCGGCCTCGATTCTCGCCAAGACGGCGCGCGACGCGCTGCTGGTCGAGCTCGACCGCAGCTACCCCCTTTACGGATTTGCTCGGCACAAGGGCTACTCGACGCCCGAGCATCTCGCCGCGCTCGCGACGCACGGTCCATGCGCGGCGCATCGCCGCAGCTTTGGTCCGGTGATGCAGATTCGATTCGTATTTTAGAGACGGCGATCGACACATGGCAAGGCGGCCCGAGGTACTGTTGTTCGACGTTTTCGGCACCGTCGTCGATTGGCGCGGAAGCCTCATCCGAGAGTTGAGGCGCGCTGGCCGCCGGCACGGCGTGCGCTGCGACTGGGGTGCGTTTGCCGACGCGTGGCGCTCCGGCTACCGGCCGGCGATGGATAGGGTGCGCCGCGGCGACTCGTCATGGCGTTCGATCGACGAGCTGCACCTGGAAATTCTGAAGCCGTTGCTCGAGCGCGCCGGCTTGCGGCTCCGGCCGGCGGAAGTGCGCGATCTCAACGCTGCCTGGCATCGGCTTTCGCCCTGGCCGGACAGCGCGACCGGGCTCGCGCGCCTCAAACGACACTTCGTCATCGGCACGCTGTCCAACGGCAACATGTCGCTGCTGATCGATCTGGCGCGCGCCGGGCGCCTGCCGTGGGACGTGATCTTATCGGCCGAGCTCTTTCGCCACTACAAGCCGGATCCCGAGGTCTACGCGGGCGCCGCGGCGCTGCTCGGTTTGCCGGCGCGAGCGGTGATGCTGGTCGCAGCGCACAAGGATGATCTCGCTGCCGCACGGCGCTGCGGTTTGCGGACCGCGTTTGTGCGAAGGCCGCTGGAACACGGCCGGGCGTCGGAAGCCGATATCGGCGCCGACCGCCGAGCTGACTTCAATGCCGACGATTTTGTCGATCTTGCCCGGCAGTTGATGTACTGAGTCAGAGGTTCCGAAGATAAAGGAGCGGATGAAAACGGCCGTCAGGCAAGGCGCGAGGCCGAAAGCGTACCTTTGGTACGGTGAGGCCGAGCAACGCTGCCTGGCGGCCGCGCATTGGCCAATTAGGCCGCGAACTATCGAGCGAATCTCTGACTCAGTACACTGGAACGCCAAGCGCGCTAAAATTGCGCACCCGTCTTTTCGAAGCTTCAGGAGTCCAAAGTCATGATTCATTGCGTGCTGCACGACCCTCGGGATTCGGTCGCGGTGATCGTTGTCGAAGGCATCAAGGCCGGGCAGACCTTGACCGGACTGATCCTCGACGAAGACCGCACCATCACCTTGCCGTGCACCCAGGACATTCCGCTCGGGCACAAGGTTGCCCTCAAGGACATGAGCGTCGGCGAAACGGTCATCAAGTATGGCGTGGACATCGGCAAAGTCGTGGCACCGATCAAAACCGGCCAGCACGCCCACGTTCACAACATCAAGACCAAGCGCTGGTAATCTCTCGGCGGGCGGCGCAACTCCGAGAGGCTGCCGCCTCCGAACCGCAAGTCGCGCACAGCAGCGGTGATTTCGATCGGCGCATTTTTTGGAGTTCGAGCACCATGCACAATAGTTTCTGGGGTTACCGGCGCGAAAACGGCCGCGTCGGCATCCGCAACCACGTGATCGTTCTTCCGGTCGATGACTTGTCCAATACGGCCGCCGAGGCGGTCGCGCACAACATCAAAGGGGCGATGGCGATCCCGCATCCCTATGGCCGGCTGCAGTTCGGCGCCGATCTCGATCTGCATTTCCGAACGCTGATCGGCGCCGGCAGCAACCCGAATGTGGCTGCGGTTGTGGTGATCGGCATCGAGGAAGGGTGGACCCAAAAGATCGTCGACGCCATCGCGCTCACCGGCAAGCCCGTGGCGGGCTTCGGAATCGAGTTGCACGGCGACCACGACACCATCATGCGCGCGTCCAAGGCGGCGCGCGAATACCTGCAATGGTCCAGTGAAAAACAACGGGTCGAATGCGAGCTCAAGGAATTGTGGGTGTCGACCAAATGTGGCGAATCGGACACGACGTCGGGATGCGGCGCCAATCCGACCGTCGGCGACGCGTTCGACAAGCTCTACGCAGCGGGATGCACCCTCGTATTCGGTGAAACCACCGAGCTCACCGGCGGCGAGCAGATCGTTGCCGCGCGCTGCCGTGACGACAAGGTTCGCGCCGAATTCATGCGCATGTTCGATCGCTATCAGGAAGTGATCAATCGCCACAAGACGAGCGATTTATCGGACTCGCAGCCGACCAAGGGCAACATCGCCGGCGGACTGACCACGATCGAGGAAAAGGCGCTCGGAAACATCCAGAAGATCGGCCGCAAATGCATCATCGATGGAGTCCTGGACAAGGCGGAGATTCCCTCGGGTCCAGGCCTCTGGTTCATGGACAGCTCTTCCGCCGCGGCGGAGATGGTGACCTTGTGCGCGGCGTCCGGCTACGTGGTCCATTTTTTCCCCACCGGACAAGGTAACGTGATCGGCAATCCGGTTTTGCCGGTGATCAAGATTTGCGCCAACCCGCGCACGGTGCGAACGATGAGCGAGCACGTCGATGTCGATACCTCCGGCCTGTTGCAGCGCGAGATCACCATGGACCAGGCGGGCGACAAGCTGCTGGAAATGATGTTTCGCACCGCCGACGGGCGGCTGACCGCGGCCGAGGCGCTCGGGCATCGCGAATTCGTCATGACACGACTGTACGAAAGCGCCTGAAGCGGGTTTCGCCGTTGCGGAACGCGCGATCGCGATATTCAAGCGCTATAGTTGCGCCGATGGTCATGCTCATTGTCGTCGAAGAGCGCTCGCCACCGGAGATCAAACATGGATAAGGCCGTTATTGCCCGACGCCTGCGCGCGCTGCTCGCGGCAACGCTCGTCGCATTGCCCGCATTTGCATCTGCGGAGCTCTCCGAGATCAAGGTCGCGAAGCAGTACGGCATCAGTTACCTGCCGCTGATGCTGATGGAGGAAGGCAAGCTGATCGAGAAACAGGCCAAGGCTGCCGGAGTCGAGGTGACGGTGACCTGGGCGACATTCGCTGGCGGCAACGTCATGAACGACGCGTTGCTGTCGAACAGCCTGCAGTTCGCGTCGGGCGGCGTCGGGCCGCTGGTCATACTCTGGTCGCGCACCCGCGGCAACCTCGATATTCGCGCTGTCGGCGCGTTGAATTCGATGCCGCTGTATTTGGTCACCCGCAACCCTGACGTGAAGACCATCAGGGACTTGACCGACAAGGACCGCATCG
>Ga0210402_10000980_pt1 | contig 30556 bp, 31 predicted proteins | sample IncBWC7MmetaG_FD_161055 | JGI IMG/M metagenome (GOLD analysis project Ga0210402, IMG submission 161055) | Forest soil microbial communities from Barre Woods Harvard Forest LTER site, Petersham, Massachusetts, United States - Inc-BW-C-7-M | ecosystem: Environmental > Terrestrial > Soil >...
ACCATCTCCCGCCAGATGATGCGCTGGGTCAAGGTCGAAGACGTCGGCGACACCACGTTCCTTCTCGAGGAGCAGATCGACAAGTTCCGCTTCCGCGAGGAAAACGATCGGATCATCGCCGAAGGTGGGCGTCCCGCAACCGGCCGTCCGCTGCTCCTTGGTATCACCAAGGCGTCGCTCTCGACCGACTCGTTCATCTCTGCGGCGAGCTTCCAGGAGACCACCCGCGTCCTCACCGAAGCGGCGGTCGCCGGCAAGGTCGATTACCTGCGCGGCCTGAAGGAAAACGTCATCATGGGCCGGCTCATTCCCGCCGGCACGGGTCTCGAACACTACCGCAGCCTCCAGTTGCTGACCGAAGTTCCGGTTCCGGCGCCCGTGGAAGAACTCCCCGAAGCCGCCGACTTTGCCGGAGCCGAGGACGCAGCCAGCCTCGACTTCCTCAGCGGCAAAGACGACGACGCTGACGCAGCCGCGGCCACCGAAGGCCAGGACTAAACTCCATCCTTGGGGCCCGCGCCCCAAGCGTTTTTCCAGCGTCCCGGTTCAGCCCCTCTCGGGCAAACCGGGACGCTTTTTCTTATCCCCCATCCGTAAATTGTCTCCCGCCTTACTCAAGATTATTGCGGGTCGCCATTTCTCTCTGAATGACGTTTACAATGCGCCACCCGCAGGTGTAGTATCCCCTCAGTTGAGGGACTTTATGATGCACCGCGCTTTGGTCCCATCGCTGATCCTCGTTTTGTTCGTTGCTCCCTTTTTTCCTACGCACACCGCGCCTCCTTCCACCAACACTCGTCTGGCGGAGATCCTGCGTCTGCCCTCGCTGCACCCGGATGACTGGCAGGCGCTCTTCTCCATCGCTGAATCAGGCGACCCTGAAGCGCAATATTGGCTCGGCCGAATTTACGAGGCGGGCAGACTACTTCCTCTCGATAAACAGAAATCCTCTTACTGGTACCAGAAATCGGCTGAACAGGGTTACGCTCCAGCCGAGTATTTCGTCTGTGGGGAGCATGCAAATCAGGATCTCATGGAACACGAGCGCTGCATGTGGCGGGCGGCGGAGAAGGGTGTCCCCGAGGCGCAATTCTGGCTCGGCGTGGCTTTCGACCAGAATCCTTGGTTTGGGGTAACGGACAAGAAGGAAGCGCTTAAGTGGTTCCGTAAAGCGGCAGAACAAGGCAATCCGGAGGCCGAGGCCACTTTGGGCATGCGCTACGAATTCGGTGATGGAGTCGAGCAGGATTACGCCAAGGCCTCCTACTGGTTTCGCAGAGCGGCAGAGCATGTGCCCGATCTTGGCGGCGCGGGGCAGGGAAGAAACAATTTGGGGATTTTGTACGCCGATGGCCACGGAGTTCCGAAAGACTACATCCAGGCCTATATTTGGTTTTCTCTCGCCGGCAACGACATAAATCTCACCTCCATCCAGCCCGAGATGACCGCCGACCAAATCTCCCGCGCGCAGCAATTGGCCGCCGACTGGAAACTTCAGCACCCAGATCCAGCCATATACTGAGCGATTCGACAGCACTTCGCAGGCGTTCACTTGGATCACGGAAGTAGCTCGGCATGGAGGACACTGCGCACTTCTCATAAAAACTTTGTTCAACTGCGTAAATTTGAAAGCAACTTTTCATCCTGAGATGCGCGACTTTCGCGCATCGAAGGACCTCAACGCAAAGACCCTGCAAGCGTGCACAGCCCACCACCTTCTGACACGCGGGAAACCCCGGCTATTGTTTCGGATTTGGCTCGAACTGGTAACCGACGCCGCGAATAGTGAGCAAGTGGACCGGCTTGCCTGGCTCCCGCTCGATGTATCGCCGCAAGCGCACGATGAAATTGTCAATCGCCCGCGTGTCCGTGTCTTCATGCAAATTCCAGACGTCCTCCAGAATCGCCTTGCGCGATACCGGTCGCCCGGCATTCCGAATCAAGTAGCGGAAAAGTTCCATCTCCATCAGCGTAAGCTGCACCACCTTGTCGCCCATGTGCAGCTTCAGATTCTGAAAATCAACCAGCTTGTCTTCAAAGCTGTAGCTTTCCGGCGAACTGGCTTCCGGCGCGGCAGATTTGGCAGCAGGCCCTGCGGAGTTCTGCGACCACTCCTTGCGGCGCAACAAACTTTCAATTCGCGCCAGCAGGATGGCCAGATTGAATGGCTTCGGCAGGTAATCGTCCGCGCCCGATTCAAATCCCTTAAGCACGTCTTCCGCGCGGCCTCGCGCCGTCAACATCAGCAGCGGGATATAATTCTTCGCCTCGCGCAACTCGCGCGCGACAGAAAACCCGTCTTTCCCCGGCAGCATCACGTCCAGCACCAGCGCATCGTACTTTTCCTGGTCCTTCAGCAGCCGGGCCAGCGCTTCTTCGCCCCGCTCCGATATCTGCACGGAGTGGCCTTCCGCTTCCAGGTTAAAGCGAAGCCCCTGCGCAAGATGCGATTCGTCTTCAACGATCAGTATCCGGCTCATACCCGATAGATTCTCGGCAGGCGGACGGTAAACGTGCTGCCCCGGCCTTCGCCTTCGCTTTCCGCGTAGACGTCGCCGCCATGGCGGCGCGCGATCGAACGCACGATGAACAGACCCAGGCCGGTTCCTTTCACCTGTCCCGCCAATGGATTCGCCGCCCGGTAAAACCGGTGGAAAATACGCTTCAGTTCACCACGGGGAATGCCAATCCCCAGGTCATGCACGGACAATAAAACCGTGTCCATGTCCGGCGTGCGCACGTCCACCACGATTTCCCGCTTCTCCCCGGAATACTTCACCGCATTGTCGAACAGATTGAACACCACTGTGCGCAACTCTTCCGGGCTTCCCAGGACCAACAGTCCTTCCGGCGGGGCAACCCCGAAGCGCAGATTCTCCGGCGTCAGATGGTGTCGTAATCGAGTAAGTTCCAACGCGCTCTGCACCAGAGTGGAAAAATCCAGCTCTTGCCAGTTTTTTCGCTTGCTCCGCAGGCGCGCCTCCCCAGCTTTTAGCACCTGCTCCACCGTGCCGAGCAACCGGTCCGTGTCCTCCAGCATGATGCGATAAAATTCGCGGCGCTGCGGCTCGTCAAGCTGCCGGCTTTCGAGCGTCTCCAGGTACATGCGGATGGAAGCAATCGGCGTCTTCAGTTCGTGGGTGACGGCGTTCAGGAAGCTGTCTTGCTGCTCATTTCGGCGGATTTCGCGCACCAGAAAAACGGTGTTCACGGACAAGCCGCCAATGATCAGTCCGAAGAAAATGATGCCGAAGACCAGCGGCACCACCCGCCGCCAGTTGATCACAATCCAGCTCACGTTGAGCACCATCGTCAACGCGACCAGGAAGACGCCCAGCGTGATAAAAAACGCCATCGATTTTGTGCGGCTGGAGATGCGCATAGGACCTTCCGCTCAAATCATAGTAGCGAAACGCCTGCGACACCACATTTTGCGGAAAGTTTGCTCTGCGGCGTCCATGCCTGGAATGGACAGCCGCTCAGCTGGGGGCTAGTCGCCGTAGGTCGGCAACACCGGAACACTAACTTTGTTCACATCCGGGGGAATCGCTGGAATAGCCGGAATGGAAGCCTGCGCTTTCCTGGGTTCCTTGAATTGCGGCAGTTTGATGTCCCACGCCAGTCCTAATGTTTTCAATGCCGCAATTCCGTACCAGTTCAAGTCAATCTCATACCAGGCCAGGCCGTGGCGCGCCACCTGCGGCGCCGCGTGGTGATTGTTGTGCCAGCCTTCTCCGAATGTAAGCATCGCCACCCAGAAGCTGTTCGTTGAAGTGTCGCCTGTAAGAAAGCGCTGCGAACCCCACATGTGCGTCGCGGAGTTCACCAGCCAGGTTGAATGAAGCCCAAACACCGTGCGGAAGAAAAATCCCCACAGCAGGCACGACCATCCGCCAAGCAAAAACATCCCCAGGGCCACGAAGCCCATCGGGACCCAGTGCCACTCGCTGATCCACACATGAAATTTGTCTTTGCGCAGGTCGGGAACGTACGGCAACAGCTCGTCCGACTTGTTGTGCATCGCCTTGCCCGTCAGAATCCAGCCCATATGCGCCCACAGCCCGCCGTCCTGCGGTGAGTGCGGATCGCCCTCTTTGTCCGTGTTCTGATGGTGAACGCGGTGTGTTGCCACCCACGCGATCGGCCCGCCTTCCAGCGCCAGCGTCCCGCAAACGGTCAAAATATATTCCACCCATTTCGGAGTCTTATACCCGCGATGCGTCAGCAAACGGTGATAGCCCATGCCAATGCCCAGGCTCCCGGCCACCCACCAGAACAAAACTGCCAGCGCCAGCCCCTTCCACGTAAAGAAAAATAGCGCTGCAATGGCGCCAATGTGGAATGCAATCATAAAAAGTGTGGTGACCCAGATAATCGGCTGGGTGAATGTTTTGTCGCGCTTAAAGACGCTCATGATTATCGGTATCCCTCGATCCGGATTCTCGACTCCAATTCCAACCGTAGCATGAGCGGCAAAAACCCTCTGTAATACTTGTGTAATCCTCTTCGCTGGTTTTCAGAAGTGAAACAAGCATGCGAGCGGCGATCGGATACCCCGCGCCAATTTACTCTGACAACAGGTTCTACCCGCTTGAGTCACTGGCAGTTACACCGCATCCCTGTCCGTTCTCCCACCAAACAACTCAAATCTGGCCCTTCGGACAGGTATGGCACAGGAACGCTTGTTTCCCAACTCACTTGCTGAGTTTCTGGAATCTTCCTTATCATTGGAAATCGCTGTCTGCGGCCGATTGCAGCTATTCCCGGCTGACTGGAAGCCATGCAGCCTGATTTGAACACCGACGCGCCCCAATCACTCTCCCCCTCACGAGAGTCGCGCCCCCCTGCCGTTGAGCGTTTGGAACTCTTCGAAAAACGCCAGCAGGAACTCTGGCGCCTTACCTTCTTTGTTTTGTTCCTCGTCACCGTGGTTTTTGCCTGGATGTCCTGGGACTGGCTTCGCAGCACAAAACTATACCTTCAGCCTCTCCCGATCGGCCTGGTCGTCTTGGTTTCGCTCCTCGGCCTGTATGTGTGGAAAAAGACTCAGGAGATCGCCGAGCTGAAAGGCCTGGTCCGTGGCCTGGATAAAAAAGACGCCGTTCTCCCCAGCGACAACCAGCTCCAGCATCTCTTCTCCATGATCTCCAAGTCGCAGCAGGGCTTCCGCGACCTGATCGATTCCTTCGACGACATCCTCTTGGCCATGGATCTAGAAGGTGAAATTCGGGCTGTCAATCGCAGCTTTGCTGACCTCGTCGGCAGGCCCTTCCAGGAAATTATCGGCTGTCGCCTCGGCGAATTTTTCGAGGATGCGGACGGGAATCCGATCGAAGTCCTCGAAGCAGGAAAAACCAGATTCCTCGAACGCCGCATCTGGTCCGGCGTCGTTCAGGTTCGCCTCAAAAAACGCAACTCAGTCTATTTTTTCGATTGCGTCGCCCACGCCATGATCCGCGACGACCAGGTGCACGGCGTCACCGTTCTCGCCCGCGACATTACCGCGATGAAGCGCAGCGAGGCCCGATTCACAGAACTCTTCGAAACCCTTCAGGAAGGTATCTATATCGTCACCCCGGAAGACAAGATCCTCGAGGTCAACCCCGCCCTCGTCAGAATGCTTGGTTACTCCTCCAAGGAAGAGTTGATGTCCAAGCGGGTCTCCGAAGTGTTTGTGGACGAATCACAGCGCAGCTCGATCATCCGCGAAGTCAGCCGCGAAGCCAGTCCTCATGGCCACGAACTCACCTTGCGCCGCAAAGACGGGCAGCCTGTCTATTGCCTGAACACCGCCTCCGCCGTTCGCGACACCAGCGGCCGCGTGATCCGTTTCCAGGGGGCGCTCGTTGATATCACGGAGCGCCGCGCCATCGAGAAACAGCTTCACCAGCAGCAGGAATTTGCCCGCCGCCTGGTGGATAGTTTCCCCGACCTGATTTTTGTCGTGGACACCGAACGCCGCTACAATTTCGTCAGCCCCAAGTTCAAGGAAGTCCTCGGCTACGAGCCGACCGAAGTGGTCGGCCTGACCTTCGGTGAACGCACCCACGTGGATGACCGTCCGGCGATGATGGCCCTCTTCGACGATCTGATCACAGGAAAACAAAATTTTGCCTCCATCGAAGTTCGGGTCCGCCATAAACAGGGCGAATGGCGCAGCTTGAAATGCAATTTCAGCCCGCTTTTCAACGAACAGGGAAAAATCGAAGGTGCGGTCGTCTCCGGACGAGACGTCACCGAGGTGAAGCGCCTCGAAACCCAGCTCATTCAGGCTGAAAAACTCGCCGCCATGGGCCAGATGCTTGCCGGCGTGGCTCACGAATTGAACAATCCCCTCACCGCCATCCTTGGCGCTAGCGAACTTCTCCGCGAACGCCAGGGTGTGGACGACAACACCAAGCGCCAGCTCGAAATGACCCACCGCCAGGCTCGCCGCGCCGCCCGCATCGTCCAGAATCTTCTCGAGTTCTCGCGTCCCGCTTCGCCACAGAAAAAGACGCTGGACCTCAACGTGGTCATTGACCGCACCTTGCAGCTCCAGGATCATTCCCTCCGCCGCAACAACGTCGAAGTCGAGTTCCAGTCCGTGCCGGGTTTTCCCTTCATCGTCGGTGACGCCAACCAGTTAATTCAGATCTTCTTGAATCTCATCAGCAATGCCGAGCAGGCCATCCGTGAAGCGCGCCCCTCCGGCCGCATTCAAATCCGTCTCGGCCGCTCCGGGAATCGCGTTTCCGCCACGGTGCAGGATGACGGCATCGGGATTCCGCCGGAAGTCCTGCCAAAACTCTTCGATCCCTTTTTCACTACCAAACGTCCCGGCGGCGGCACCGGCCTCGGTCTCAGCATTTGCATGTCGATCGTGCGTGAACATGGCGGCAACATTGAAGCCTCTTCGCTCCCCGCCGGCGGCGCGGCGTTCACCGTCACTCTGCCGGTTGCAGAGCCGGAGGCTGGCCGGCGTGCCCCCAGCAAGATCGATTCGGGTTCCGGCGAACGCGCCATGCCCACGCTCGACGCCTTCGCAAAACACTCCGTCCTGGTTCTTGACGACGAGGAGAGCATCCGCATGCTCCTCACCGAAGGCCTTGCCGCGTATGGATTAAAGGTGGATTGTGCTGCCACTGCAGAACAGGCCATGAGCCTGGTCCTTAACACCAAGTACGATGTCGTCCTCTGCGACCTGAAGCTTTCCGGCTCCGGCCCCAACGCCGACGGCTACGGCGTCGCCCAACGCCTGAAAATCGCCGCGTCTGCCAACCAACCCGAGATCATCTACATGTCTGGCGACTTGATGTCCGAAGACAATTCCAATCTTCCCCCGGCTGCCCGGCGCTTGCAGAAACCCTTCCGCGTTTCAGACGTTCTGCACATTCTGACCGAAATCTTCAGCCCCTCACCCGTCCAATCCACCGGGCAATAAAAATTTCACAATCTCAAAATCCAGGTAGCGGACACCTTCAGGTGGTCGGCTTGCCCCTGGAACTGTTCCGACGGGCAAGCAGGTTTAATGCACACGCCTCAGCGAGGGATCACTTTTTTTGCGCCTGCTTGGTGGTATTCCCCACGGCCGGGTCCAGGCCGAAATCCCATACGTACAGATTCAGCCCCTCTTCCAACACTTCCGCCAGCACGTACTCCCCCGGCGGTAGAGGCTGGCTCAGCGTAAATCGGTAAACGTTTGGAGCAACTTCCCATCTCTGCATCGAGATTTCATTCATGTTTTCGCTGACCGCCTGGCCAAAGAGCGTGTTGATGGACTCGAGCACCCGGTTATTCCGTCCCACCTTGGTTCTCACCAGTTCCACGTCCGGCCCGGACTCACCCGCCCGACGGCTTCTCTGGATCGAACTTGTCGTATTCGGGTCCGGCGGCGCTTCCCGCAGGTAGAATTCGGGATGGTCGGTCTTCAGCCGCACTGCGGCGTGCGATCCCTGCATCACCACACTCTGTTTTCCAGGCACCAGCGGTACGGGTGACAACACCTGCGCGATCACACGCTTCTTGTCCATCTTCATTTCGGATCCCGCCTGATCCAGTATCCGTATCGTTTTTCCTTCCACTACAAACATGCCTTCGCCCGAAGGCAGAAACGCTCCGTCTCCAACCCGCAGGCTCGCGTCAATGTCCGCGACATTGTCCATCCGCCGCGCCTCTTCCTGTTTATGGACTCTTTCTACCAGCTCCGCGGACTGTTTTTCCATCTCCGCTTCCGCTTTGGCCGTCGCGTTCCAGTCCACCATGATTGCCGGCAACTCCTCCCAGGCGCCCCGCTCCATGCTGTAGTACCTGACGTGCTCGCCGTTGCGCTGGTATTCCCGCACCAGTTGGTAGGTACCGTCGGTCAGCATCAGCTTCAACCCGCGAGGGTAAACTGCGCTCGTCTTTGCCGTGGTAGCGGTCTTCGACTCCTGAGCGTGGCTCCGGGTATGTATACCGGAAAGCTCAGGAAGTAGCAGGCACAAACTGAGGATGAAGCCGAAAGACAGAAATCCTTTGGTGGGTCGGCGAGCCATGAAGACTCCGGATAGCGCGCCCGCAACACGTCGAACGCTTTATCTGTAAGCAGGATAGCTCGGGCTCGGCGCGTACCGCAAGGCAAGTTGTCGGGCAGGGAAGCCCAACGCAAGACAACCACGGGGACGGGGCGGAGATCCCCCCAGGACAGGTGCGGGGCGTCTAATGGGAGCAGCGCGGGAACAGAGTAACCAGAACCATTAGATCCGATAGGGTAAACAGCCACTGGTCAGCCTGTGCGCCAGCTGCTTCTGCAGCTCGCGCGATCATCCCAAGATGCCGGCTTTTCGCGAAATTGTGCACATGTTCCACGCAGATGCCGGTCAGACTGGCTACTTCCGCGTCGGTGAAAATCTTCTGACTCGATTTGACGGTAACCACGGGTTGCCTCACGTTATCTCCATCCTCCGCCGTCTCTCACCAATTGTGATGCTCGACGTAGGTTAGAAGATGCAAATCACTAGAGCAATAGTCGTTCCGTTTCATTACGGTAAAACTTCTTCACTAGTACTTTTTCATTTGCCTGTGGAAATGGGGCTCTTGCCGATGTTTTGGCACTTTTGGGGTACGAGTACCTGTAATAATTGGAAGGAGGGCATATGCAAAAACATACCAAAGATGAGAACTTCCTACAGCTTTCGGGAAAGTTTCGCCTCAATTTCCCGGATCTGTTTTGTGTGCCGAAGTTGATGTGCCGCAATCATCTCGATCCATTCATAGATGTTTAACATCCCCAGAAATGGATGCCGCCAGCAGTACGCCCTCAAATCTCTCCGTTCCGTCTCTGAAATAAACGCCAGAGTCCGTTCGCGCACCCCGCGCAAGCCTGCCAGCATCGCCTCTTTTTCAGCCATCAGGCTGGGGTCCAGCGGTACGGGCGATTTGCGCCGGATTACCCGCGCCTCCACCAGCCACAGGGGCAGGTGCATGCGCTTCCTGAAGGGAACCGGAATCGGGGCTTTTTGTGTCAACCGGTCGACATTCGTGACGACCCCGCGCTCCACCACCACCAGGTGTGAAACAAGCTCCGCCGCGGACCATTCATTTAATCCGGGGCAATTGTCCCACTTGGTGGCTGGAATTGCGTCCGCCGCCCGAAAAAAGGCAGTTTGCGCGCGCGCAAGTTTTTCGCGAATCGGCTGGAGTGATGTCATCCGAACGACTCTTACCCTATATTGTCGCGCCGCCCGCCTCTTCAAACGCGTGCGCCAACTGCAACACCCGCGACTCACCGAACGCAGGCCCAAAAATTTGCAACCCTACGGGTAGCTTTCCGCAGATCTTTCCGCAGGGCACCGAAATTCCCGGCAAACCCGCCAGCGAACCAGTAACTGTATATATATCAGCAAGATACATCTGCAGGGGATCGTTTGTGCGTTCCCCCAGGTTGAAAGGAGGCACCGGGGAGGTCGGCGTCACAATCGCATCTACCTTCTGGAACGCGTTCCGGAAGTCCTGCGCGATCAGCGCGCGCACCTTCTGCCCCTTCAGGTAATAGGCGTCGTAGTAGCCCGCCGAAAGCACGTACGTTCCCAGAACAATGCGCCGTTTCACTTCCGGCCCGAATCCCGCGCCGCGTGTTTTCCGATATGTCGCTACCAGCGTATCGGCTTCCTCCCGCAGGCCGTAGCGCACCCCGTCGTAGCGCGCCAGGTTGGAACTCGCCTCCGCCGTCGCGATGATGTAATACGTCGCGATGGCGTAATCCGTGTGGGGCATCTGTATATCCATCACCTGGCAGCCCAGCTTGCGCAACAGTTCAATGCCCGCCGTGATTTTTCCCCGGACCCCCGAGTCCATTCCCTCGCCAAAATATTCTTTCGGGATGCCGATCTTCATCCCCTTCACCGGTTTCTTCAATTCCGCGGAGTAGTCTTCCACCGGTGCCGTGGTTGAGGTCGAGTCGTTCGGATCGCGACCGGCCATCACCTTCAGCACCGCTGCAACGTCCTCGACGTTCCGTGCAAACGGCCCGATTCGGTCGAGTGACGAGGCAAAGGCGATCAATCCGTACCGCGACACGCGGCCGTAACTCCCCATCATCGCGGGGATGCCGCAAAACGCTCCCGGCTGCCGGATTGATCCCCCGGTGTCCGTACCTAGCGAAACCACCGCCAAATCCGCCGCGACCGCCGCCGCCGATCCGCCGCTCGATCCGCCAGGGACGGTACCCGGCGCCGCCGGATTTTGCACCGGCCCGTACGCGGAATTCTCGTTGGAACTGCCCATCGCAAATTCGTCGCAATTCGTCTTGCCCAAAATCACCGCGCCCGCCGCTTCCAGCCGGCTCACGGCTGTAGCGTCATAGGGTGGAATGTAGTTGTTCAAAATTTTCGAGCCGCATGTCGTTCGCACCCCGCGGGTATTGATAACGTCTTTCACCGCAATCGGCACACCCGCCAGCGCCGGCAGCGGCTTGCCCGCCGCCACTGCGGCATCAACCTTGTCCGCCTGCGCGTAAGCCCGTTCTTCACTCAGCGTCAGATACGCATTCAACTCCCCATTGCGCGCCGCAATCCTCTTAAAATGCTCCGCCGCCAGCTCCCGCGCGGACACCTTCTTCCCCGCAATCGCCGCCCTCACGCTCTCAATCGTCCAGGCAGCGCTCATCTCTCAATCACCTTGGGAACGCGGAAATACGGTGGCTCCGGATCCGGCGCCTGCTTCAAAATATCTCCCGCCACAGCGCAAGGCACCACAATGTCCTCCCGCAAAGTCGCGTCCACCGTCTGGTCATCCGCCAGCACCTGCGCCATCGGTTCCACGTTCGTCGTGTCCAGCTCGTTCAGCTTCCCGATGTACTCCAGAATGTCGTCAACCTGCGCGCGGTACGTCTCCAGTTCCGCCTCCGTCAAATCCAGGTAGGCGAGCTCCGCGACCCGCAGCACATCTTCTCTTGAGATCTTCACTTGGTATCCCTTTTGCTAGCTTCAACGACGAATTGTGAATTCTAGCATTTTCTTTAGGGGGTCGGAGCTTTAGCTCCGACACAAGCATGGCCAATGGATTGGCTTTAGCCCCCGAGGAAACCATTCGATTTATCAGGTAGTCGCAAACTGCGGGAATTCACCGGCTGATTGCTTCCGCCGTTTTGCGCGGATACTTCGTGCTGACGTAATCGTCGAGGAGTTTCTTGAACGCGACGGCCAGTTCGTCGTAGGTGCCTTCGAGCGTCATCGCCTTCTGCCCGTCAATGTATACCGGGCAGCGCGGCGCTTCGCCCGTTCCCGGCAGGCTGATGCCGATGTTCGCGGCTTTCGATTCGCCGGGCCCGTTCACGATGCAGCCCATCACCGCCAGCGTCATTGTCTCCACGCCGTCGAACTGTGTCTTCCACGTCGGCATCATCTCGCGAATGTAATCCTGCGTGCGCTCGGCCAACTCCTGAAACGTCGTGCTCGTCGTCCGCCCGCAACCCGGGCAAGCGGTCACGCTCGGTGAAAACGAGCGCAGACCCAGCGCCTGCAGCAGTTCGCAGCATGCGTACACTTCCTCGCGCCGGTCGCCGCCCGGCTTCGGCGTCAACGAAATCCGGATCGTGTCGCCAATCCCGTCCGCCAGCAGCACGCCCAGCGACGCTGACGACCACACCAGCCCCTTCATCCCCATCCCCGCTTCGGTCAGTCCAAGGTGCAGCGGCTGCTGCGTCTTCGACGATAGATCTCGATACACGGTAATCAGATCCCGCGGCCGTGAAGTCTTGCACGAAATAATGATCTGGTCGTTGCGCAAACCGCTCTCGATCGCAAGCTCCGTCGACTGCAGCGCCGAAAGCACCATGCAATCGTTGATGATCTCTTCGCTTTCTTTCCCCAGGTTCTGGTCGGTGTTTTCCTGCATCTTGCGCATCACCAGCTCTTGATTCAGCGAGCCGCCGTTCACGCCAATGCGCACCGGCTTGCCGTGATCCACCGCCACTTTGCAGATCGTCGAAAATTGCTCGTCGCGCCGCTGCCCCGCGCCCACGTTGCCCGGATTGATGCGGTACTTATCCAGCGCCGCCGCGCATTCCGGATACTTGGTCAGCAGCACGTGGCCGTTGTAATGAAAATCGCCGATGATCGGCACGTTGCAGCCCGCGTCCAGCAGGCGCTTCTTGATCACCGGCGTGGCCGCCGCCGCTTCCGGCACGTTCACCGTCCAGCGCACAATCTCGCTGCCTGCTTCGGCCAGCTCCAGCGTCTGCTGCAGGGTGGTTTCCACGTCCGCCGTGTCCGTGTTGGTCATGGACTGCACCACAATCGGCGCGCCTCCGCCCACCGTGATGTTTCCCACCTTCACCCCATACGTTTTCTTCCGCGGATGCCGCAGCGCAGTGGCATCGAATCCCGCAATCTGGTTCAACATATCCATCTATTTTAGCAGCCCCCAAACATTTCTGCCGCATGAAGGTGCCGGGTTTTAACCCAGCATACCCGTCGTTCGAGTGGAAAATTAATGCTTGACATATTCCTGTATAGGAATATAATCCTCTCATGCCTCGCGCCTCCACCACCTCCGACGCCTTCAACGCCGTGGCCGAACCTCGCCGTCGCGACATTCTCAGCTTCCTTGTATCCCAGGAGCGCGCCGTCAACGACATCGTTGCCACTCTCAATCTGCCGCAGCCTTCGGTTTCCAAGCACCTCCGCGTTCTGCTCGAAGTCGGCCTCGTGGACGTCCGCCGCGACGGCCGCCAGATGTTCTATCGGACAAACGCCGAGGCCATCAAACCGCTCCACGAATGGACCGGCACGTTTGAGCGATACTGGCGGCATCAGCTTGCCCGCGTGAAGGAACGCGCGGAGGCCAGCGAGAAGCCCAAATAGGATTTCCAATTCATCCCAATCACAGGAGAAAAATATGAGCTCACCCGCACCAAGCATGATGGATAGTTTGACGCTGAACATCACGCAGGAGATCCACGTAAGCGCATCGCTCGACACCACCTTTGCCGCGCTACTCGAGCAGCTCGGCCCCTACAACGAAGTGGGCGAAGGCAAGCCCATGCCAATGAATATCGAACCGTGGCCCGGCGGCCGCTGGTACCGCGATCTTGGCGACGGCAACGGCCATTACTGGGGATCAGTGCAGGCCATCAAGCGGCCCACGCTGCTCGAAATCTGCGGCCCGCTCTTCATGTCGCATCCGGTTGTCTCCAACTTGCAATATCGCTTGAGCGAAGTGCCGGGCGGCACGCTGATCAAGTTTCACCACAGCGCGTTTGGCCTGCTTGTGGAAGCCGACCGTAATGTGAAGGACGGCTGGAAATACATCCACGAGCGCGTGGTCCGGCGCGCCGAAGCGGGCCGCAAGCATTAATCGGCGGCGCGAAGGAGGAGAAATCATGTGCCCTGCTTGCATCGCCAGCGCCGCAACGTTTGCCGTCGGCGTCACTTCCAGCGGTGGAGTAGTTGCGCTGGTGCTCGCGAAAGTTCGCCGCTTCACCGGTTTCCGTAAACTCAGACCCGATTCAAAAGCAATCGGTCCAAAAATAAAGGAGAAGCAGTCATGACCACTACCACGCTGGAACGTCCCCGCATCGCAACGCCCGCCGAGTGGCTGGTGGCGAGCAAGGCGCTGCTCAAGAAAGAAAAGGAACTCACGCGCCAGAAGGATGCTTTGAGCGCCGAACGCCGCGCGCTGCCGTGGGTCCGCGTCGAAACGAATTACATCTTCGACGCGCCCGGCGGAAAGAAATCGCTCGCCGAACTTTTCGACGGCCGCAGCCAGTTGGCCGTCTACCACTTCATGTTCGGCCCCGACTGGGCCGAGGGCTGCCCGAGTTGCTCGATGATTGCGGACAGTATCGGCGACACCCCCGTGCACCTCGCGCAGCGCGATGTCACCTTCACCGCCGTTTCCCGCGCGCGACTGCCGCAGATCGAAGTGTTTAAACAGCGGATGGGCTGGCGATTCCCCTGGGTCTCTTCGTACGACACCAGCTTTAACCGCGACTTCCGCGTTTCTTTTACCAAAGAAGAACTGGCTGCCGGCCATTGCTACAACTTCGGCACCAGCGGCTTCCCCAGCGACGAAGCGCCCGGCCTGAGCTTTTTTGCCAAAGACGAGTCGGGAACTGTGTACCACACGTATTCTTCGTTCGGCCGCGGCGTCGAAGAATTGGTCGGCGCATATAACGTCCTCGATCGCGCGCCCATGGGACGCCATGAAGAGGGCCTTCCCTTCCCGATGGCCTGGGTGCGCCACCATGATCGCTACGCGGACGGCCGCTTGGCAGATGCGGATAGGCCTTACTGGCCCGCATTTGACGCGGAGGATCCTGGGCCGGCGAAGCGTTCTGCCGGTGCCAAAGCAGACTCTTCCTGCTGCCACGGCGAAAACCACTAACCTTTTTCTTTCTTCTGCCATGTAGCGCTGGCTTTCAAGCCAGCTCTCTTGGATCCACCAACCCGTTTTCTCGTTCCACCCGGTGGTGCCAAACCGCTTACGGCTTGCGCCCCGGGAACATCAAAAAAACAAAAAGGAGCTTTCTCTCATGTCGAAACAAGAAGAAGCAGGACTCATTCTCAAGCTGTACGATCTGCGTCGCGAAGAAAAGATGCGCAAGGCGCGCGACTGGTATTTTCGCGACTTCAATCCTCAATCGTTTGCGGACTTCAACTCCGCGATGTTTGGCGAAAATAGCGCTTATCTGCGCATGGTCATCAGCTATTGGGAGATGGCCGGCGCCCTCGTCAAAAACGGTGCCATCAGCCTGGAGCTTTTCGCCGACAGCAACGGCGAGCACATCGGCGTCTTCTCCAAGATCGAGCCGCTCCTCGGCGAAATCCGCGCCGCGTACGGCCCGCAATTCGCCGTCAGCTTCGAGAAGTTGATCGACGCCACGCCAGACGGTCGCAAGCGTGTCGCCGACTCCCGCGAACAGATGAAAGCCATCCACGCCCAAATGGCCCAGGCCCAGCAAAAGCACGCCAAGTCCGCGTAAAACACCCGATAAACGGAAATCCCCAGCCGTCCTGAAGCGCCCGAGCGTCATTTGTCGCCGGGCGCTTCCCTCTGCATTCGGCCATGGACTGCTGACCTGTCGTGGCGCGCCTGCGTCGCCGGAATTGGTAATGGAACTCGGGAGCATTCGAATGGGAAGAGCTTGGCTGCGCTATGTGCGGGGCTCCTACCATTCATTCAGCCTCATATCATGGATATTTCTTGAGGCCTGCAAGCGGTGAGCGCATAGAGAGAAGGGAGGGGCGAGAGGAGTCGTTCCTGCCGGTTGAAATCACCGGTTGGTGAGTTCGGGATGGGAATAGATTGGGGAGAGTTTTGTTTGCGGGCTTTGCGCCGGGCTGAAGCCCCGGCCTCCTAAAGAGGGCGTATTGGCCCCGCAGGGCTTTTGCACTGTTCAGCATTCGGACATCGGAGTAATATTTAGAAGTGATTTGCCGCCGCACGATTGCGCTTTTTCTTGCCCTCCTTGGGATGGCTTCTCCTCTGCTGGCTTGTTTGCCGAATCCGTCCATGACGCCCGCCGAAATGGAGTGCTGCAAGAAGATGGCGGGCAATTGCGACATGGGCGGGGGTAACCACAAATGCTGCGACGTGACGGTGAACCATGCGGCTCCCGTCGCCGCGATCGTGCATAGCTCCGGTCTTCACGCGCTCGCTCTGCCCATGATCGTCGTCGATGCGCGGACTGAAATTGCCCCGCCTCGCCTCGTCGAAAGAATCATCTCTTCGAGCGTAGTAGCCTCCCCGTCGCCTCCCGGTTCTCCGATTGTTCTAAGACTCTGATCCCCTCTGTTTGCGGTCAGTGAAACAGACGCACGTCCACGTGTGTCTGAAGTCGCACATTCGGAGGGAATCATGAAGCTAATGTTTACGCTGCTGTCTTGCCTGTGTCTGGTGCCCAACACGATGGCGGACGGGCACGGCCCTGTCTTTGGCCTCGCCACACCCACCAATTCACAAGGCGAATGGAGCTTCGACACCGGAGTGTTTGGCCGCGCGAACGACTTCGGTTCCGAGGCTTCTTTTCGAGAATTGATCGGGTACGGCTTTACGCCGCACGCGATGCTCTTCGTTAGTGCGCCCGCTGTTTCCGGGAGCTTGCAGCTCACTCCAACGCGCATTCAACCCGGCGCAGATTTCGATGCCACTCTAAAGTGGCGTTTCCAACACCGCGCAACCAAAGTCGGCACGCGAATTGAATCTACGCTGTTCGCGGGCCTCGTCGCGCCAGGGCCACAATCCGGCTTTCGAAATATTGTGACAACAAATGCACCAGGGACCATGTTCGGTGCCGTGACGGGCATCGCCTCGCGCAGTCATTACCTCTGGCTCGGCGGTACGTTCACCAAGTTCTACGAACATTCGGGTTCGAAACGCCCGGATGTTTTCGACTACAGTCTCGTGTACGGCTACCGGCCTCCCAAGTGGCGCCGTCCACCGGACAAATGGGATTGGCGGTTTTTCGCGGAACTAGTTGGCGAACATTCCGACCGATTTGTCCAAGCCCGCGTCGTGGTGCCGCAAACGCAGGCCCACCAGATCTTCCTCGGCCCTTCGTTACTGGGCATCCACCGCAACTACACCATAAGTTTCGGGGCACAGGCTCCCATCTATCAAAGCGTAGGCTCCCGGTATCCGAAGGAACGCGTGCGGTTTGCCGTGAATTTCAGTTACTTGCTCTTTCAACACTCACACCAGGAGAAATCACAGTGAAGAAAATCGCTTTTGTCTTATTTCTCGCGTTGCTCGCCATGCCAGCACGCGCGGAAATCCGTTCCATCGATATCACGATCTTCGGCATGGATTGAGAGGTCTGTGCACACGCCGTGCGCGTGTCTTTAATGTCGGTGAATGGAGTTGCATCGGTCGATGTCAGCCTCGACAAAGGTCTGGCGACAGTAAAGCTTAAGCCGGGCAATTCCGTAAAGCTCAAGCAACTCCAGGACGCCATCACGAAGAATGGCTTCACGATGAAGCAATCCCGCCTCACCGCTGCGGGGACAGTGATTCAGGCCAACGGAGCAGCAAAGTTTCAGATTTCCGTTTCAAACGAAGTGCTAAGCCTGGTCCCAGAATCGGTAGGAGTTTCCGCACCTTCGACCAATACAGGGGTGGCAGTCATTGTGGAAGGAACAATTCCAGAAATTGCGAAGGGCAAGAGTCCCGAAGCTATCCGATACCGGTCTTTGACCGAGGAGAAACAAAAATGAATGGCATTCCTAAAAAGAATTCATCCGTTGTCTTGAGCTACTTCTCGCTGTTCACGTCCATTGGGACGCTGCTTTGTTGTGCCTTGCCATCGTTGTTTGTCCTTGCCGGACTTGGCGCGTCGGTGGCGTCCGTGCTCTCCGCGGCCCCGTGGCTCGTTACCCTCTCGAGGCATAAGCCTTGGACGTTCGGGATTTCCGGAGTGCTGATTGCCGCCAGCTTCGTGAATATGTATTACGTCGCACCACGCCTGCAGAGACAGGCTTGTTCTCCCGACAATCCCGATGCGTGCGAAGTCGCATCGCGGTTCAGCAGGGTAATCCTCTGGATCTCCGCCACCATTTACGCGGTGGGATTCTTTGTTGCATTTCTTTTGGGTCCAATCCTTACGGGATTCGATCGGTCCTAAAACATCCAGCAACGATGCCAGGTGCCCGATTCTTCGCCCTTTTGGTGTTCAATCCCTAGACATCCTATACGCTCCGGCGCGCGCGAAGGAGTGTTCCGGAACTCGATTGGCAGGATTAGCGACCGGCGGCGGTTGCGGTGGCGGCTGAGGATTGGCGAAGTGCCCGGCGCTCGATGCTTTTGGCGAAGGTGGGGGTCTGTTCGCGATTGTGCGAATCGGATGCCTGCTGGTGTGCATCCCTGGCCCTTTCGAAGGGGATCTTGCGCTCCTTGAGGAAGGCCATGAACTCTTCGGTTGCGGTGGCGTGGATGTGATTGCTGTACTGGCATGTCTGGCTGTCCAACTTCCTGACGCTCAGTTCCCACATGATCTGAACCTTGGTGCGGCCGGCCGCGGTGATGGCGTCGGAGAGGGAGACCATGCGGCAAACATGCGGTTCGCTGACCTCTGCGACATAGTGCTGAATCAGGAGAGCATCGCCGATGGCTTCGACATTGATCGACATCGGGCGGCCGTCATCGGTGGAGGTGATTCCTGCCGCGATGTGGGCATTCGAACAGCGCTGATACTCCGCTTCGGGAAGGTTGAAAAGCCAATCGGCGATATCCACCTTCTCAATCGGAGCGTGGATAACGGCGGTGACAGTGGAGAGGGACAATGTGCGACCGTTCGACATGGGTTCCTTTCGGGGCCAGATAGAGCCAAAAAGTCGAGTCATTGGAGCGGCAAATGCTCGTGCTGACTCTTGTGTGAGATGCACCAAAATCGATCAGGTATCAAATAATTTCATTTACATAGAATGCACGGAGGGCCGGCGGCTACTCGACAGGCAGTCCGGAAGTTGTTGACACGGTCTGACATAAGAGCCAGGCGCCCCGTTCTTCCTTCGCGCATTTTGCCCCTGACGGCAGTCTAGCTTTCCTGCGGCGAGCTGGCGGGAAGGCAGAAGGCGGGCCCTACAAAGGCATGAAGAGCGGCTAGCGTCGGGAGAGAAAAGTGGGGCGAAAAGGGTCGTTCCTGCCGGTTGCAATCACCGTTTGATGAGTCAGGCGTGTTCGAGCAACTCGGTTCGATACTTGGGCGAGAGTGCTACGGACTTGGCTTTGAACTCGGCCTGAGCGGCGGGTGTGAGCTTGGGTGGCGGAGTGGTTCGAGCGGCAACGGGCACTCCCACTTCCCGGAAGAAGTTTTCGAGGCCTGCGGGTGAGCAGAGGCACAGCAAGCGGACTGGCTTCGCCGAAGCGTTGTGGAACTGGTGCGGCGCGTTGGATGGAATGTTGACAGTATCCCCTGCATACATGGTCAACTGCTTGCCCCGGAAGGTGACGTTGAGTTCACCTTCGAGTACGCGGAACGTCTCTTCAAAGTCGTGACGATGCGGAGGAGGCCCGCCGCCCGGCGGGATGTGCATATCGATCAGACAGAATCGACCGTTGGTGTCGTTACCGGTCACAAGGAGTGTGTAGGTGTCTCCGACGACGCCGATGTGCGGGAGGTGCTGGTCCCTGTCCGGCTGGGAGAGGGTGAGGTGGCGTTGCAGGTCATCGGGTGGAATCGGCGGATAGTTGTTCACTGTGTTGGTTGCTCCTTGTTGTTCAGTTCGCCGGTGTAGGAGGTAACTATTGCAGGGGCTGGCCTGACGCCAGGACTCCTTTGCCCGTGGCCCAGGGATGGAGTTCGGGCTTCAGAAAGCCGGCTTTGACGGCTGGATCCTCCTGCGTGAGCTTCGCGGCCTGGGCTTCGCCGACACGGAAAATCATGACTCCGCGCAGTCCACCCGGCTCGGTGAGCGGGAACGGGCCGGCAATTGCGAGGTTTCCCTGGTCGGTCAGCTGTCGGACGAATGCGTGATGCTGCTTTATCACTTCGATGAACTCCGGGGCGTTGGAGTTCCAGTGGTCGCCGCGCTTCATGAGCACGAGCGTATACTGCTCCATTCCGGGAGGCTCGGCTGGATTGTGAATGGCGCTCGGGTCGATCTGCCACGGCCCGTGTAATTCGGCGGAGAGTCGGCCTGCCTTGACCGCCGGATCGCTATCCGCCCACGCTTGTGCCTGCGCCGTGGATTCCGCTTGCAGGACAAAAATGCCGCGGAGCACGGTGTCGTCCGTGAAGGGACCCGCGACCAGCAGTTTGTGCTCGGCAGCCAGCTTGCGGATATTGGCCATGTGCTCTTCCTGGAGCTTCGCAACCGCCTCTTTGCTCAGTTGGGGAGCGTTGGCAGGGCGATTCAGAAGGACGATGAAGTACTGCGGGGGATTGGCGTTCAACTGGGTTTGCGCTGGTGCAACGGCGGAGCCTGCCAGAGCGATCAGAGTGAAGAGAAGTATCCCGCGGAAAGAAATTCCCCTCATAAGCTGCACCCCCGATTGTGCCGGGTGTTTCTAGCCGAGCTTTCATTCCTGATTTCGAAACGGGGAGGATTATACACCCGCCTCTCTCCCACGCGTTGGCCGGGCAGCCCGGAGCGTACCAATTGAATTCAGTCGCCGTGGGCCGGCCGACCGCTGGTGAAAAGAAAACGGCCGCAATAGAATGTCGGATAGAGCGGAGCTGGCTGCGCTGTGATGCCGGGCAGAGGCGGGGAGGGCGGGGAACTTGGCGATGAGCAAATTGATTATGTGGAATCTGATGACGCTGGATGGGTACTTTGATGGGGCGGAGAACTGGGCGCTCGATTGGCACCAGTATGCGTGGGGCGAGGAGTTGGAGCGGATGTCGATCGAGCAGTTGAGCGCGGCGGATATGCTTTTGTTTGGGAGGGTGACGTATGAGGGGATGTCGGCGTATTGGAAAACCGCGCAAGGCGAAGTGGCTGGGTACATGAACAGTTTACCGAAGGCGGTGTTCTCGCGGACGCTGGAGCGGGCGGATTGGCAGAACACGACACTGCTGAAGGGCGATGTGAAGAAGGAAGTGGAAGAGCTGAAGCGTAAGGGCGAGAAGAGTATTTTCGTGTTTGGGAGCGGTGGGCTGAGCGGGACGCTTTTGGAGCAGGGACTGTTTGATGAGTACCGGCTGTGCCTTGTGCCGGTGGTGCTGGGAAGCGGCAAGCCGTTGTTTGGTCGCGCGCTGAGCCGGTTGAGGATGAAGCTTCTGGAATCGCGGCCGCTGGCTTCGGGAAGCGTGTTGCTTCGGTATGGGCCATACGCGGGTTAGCCAGGTGCCGAGATTGGGCTGGCCAATCTGAAGATCGGCCACTACACGGATTAGACCAAAGGGAGAATGGCGTGTCCAACCGGGGCGTAGACATATGATGCTGGGCAGAGAAGGAGGTATTCCCATGAAGACGACCGCGATGACGGAGACGAAGAATGGGCGAGCGGCCGGGAGGTTGATGTTAGCACTGCTGATTCTGGCGGTGAGTTGCGCGGCGCAGCAGGCGCCGGGGCCGCGCGTGGTCGATTTGGCGGCGGCGGATGGGACGAAGTTAAGGGCGAGTTTTTACGCGGCGGGGAAGGCCGGGCCGGGCGTGTTGCTGCTGCACCAATGCAATCAACAGCGCAAGGGTTGGGACGGGCTGGCGACGCAGTTGGCGGCGGCGGGAATTTCCGTCATGACGCTGGACTACCGCGGCTACGGAGAGAGCGGCGGCACGCCCGTAAAGGATTTGACACAAGCGGAGTTTACGAAAATTTTGAATGAGAAATGGCCGGGGGATGTGGACGTGGCGTATGGCTACCTGGTGTCGCAGCCGGGCGTGAATGGCCATGTGATTGGAGCAGGAGGAGCTAGCTGCGGCGTAAATCAGGCGATCCAGTTGGCGCGGCGGCATGCGGAAGTGAAATCTCTGGTGCTGCTTTCGGGGAACACGGATCGCGATGGGCGCGCGTTTTTGAGCAAGTCGGAAAAAATGCCGGTTCTGCTTTCCGCGGCGAGGGACGATGGCGCCGCGGTGGAACTGATGGAGTGGCTGTACAGCCTTTCGACGAATCCCGGAAGCAAATTTGTGGAATATCCGAATGGCGGACATGGAGTGGACATTTTTGCCGCGCACAAGGAGTTGCCGGCGATGATCGTGGACTGGTATGTGCAGACGCTGGTGAAGACGCCGGGAAGCGCGCCGGTGAATACGGCGCGGCGCGGCGAGCATCCCGCGATTCTGAAATTGATTGATTCGCCGGGGGGAACGGAAAAGGCCGCGCAGCAACTTGCGGCGGCGCGGCGGAAGGATCCTCACGCGAAGCTTTGGGATGAAGGGCTGGTGAATGTGATTGGTTACGAACACATCCAGGAGGGAGACAACAAAGGCGCGATCGAGATATTGAAGCTGAATGTGAGCGCGTTTCCCAACTCGGCGAATGTGTATGACAGCCTTTCGGACGCGTATCTTGCAGACGGGCAAAAGAATCTGGCACGGGAAAATGCGAAGAAAGCGCTGCAGATGCTGGGGACGGACACAACCATTAACGAGGCGTTCCGCAAAAGGATTCAGGAGAGTGCGGAGGGGAAGTTGAAGCAGTTGGGGGAGAAGCCGTAGCGATGGTTGTGTGACGAAGAATGAGACCTTAACGCAGAGACGCAGAGGTTGAGGAAGAGTGGTATTTTGCTCGGCTGCTGGATAGAGTTTGAGGAGCTTGGTAGGGGATTTCGCAGGAAAAGTGAGTGAGCGGGGAGACAGGGTTGATGGCCGATCGAGTGGCACTAGTGGAGAACGCGCCTCAAGATTCAAGAGAAGAAGGACGCGTCGAGCACTTTGATGTGTTGATTGTGGGCGCGGGACTTTCGGGAATTGGCGCGGCGTATCATCTGCAGGCGGAATGCCCGAAAAAAAGTTACCTCGTACTGGAAGGCCGTGACGCGATCGGGGGCACCTGGGACCTGTTTCGCTATCCGGGAGTGCGCTCCGACTCTGACATGTACACGCTGGGCTACCGGTTTCGGCCGTGGCGAGAGGCGAAAGCGATTGCGGATGGGCCGTCCATCCTTCGATATATCCGCGAAACGGCGCAGGAGTACGGGATCGACCGGAAGATTCGGTACGGGCACCAGGTGAAAGTGGCGCGGTGGTCGTCTGCGGATGCGGCGTGGACGGTGGAGGCGACTAGGGCTGACGGGTCGGCAGCGCGATTCAATTGCGATTTTTTGTACATGTGCAGCGGCTATTACGATTACGCCGGGGGCTACATGCCGGGCTGGCCGGGGATGGAGAAATTTCGCGGGCGAATCGTGCACCCGCAGAAGTGGCCGGAGGATCTTGAGTACAAGGACAAGCGCGTCGTCGTGATCGGTAGCGGCGCTACGTCGGTGACGCTGGTGCCGGCGATGGCGGAGACTGCCAAACACGTGGTGATGGTGCAGAGGTCGCCGTCGTATGTACTGGCGCTGCCGTCGGTGGATTTAGTTGCGAACTGGCTGCGCGGAAAAGTGCCGGCGGGGCTGGCGTACAGCATCGTGCGTTGGAAAAATGTGCTGATCGCGATGTTTCTGTTTCAAAAGTCGCGGCGAAAACCGGAGAAGATCAAGAAATGGATCCTGCGGCTAGCGAAGCAGTCGCTGGGACCTGATTACGATGTGGCGAAGCATTTCACGCCGCGGTACAACCCGTGGGACCAGCGGTTGTGCTTCATTCCCGATGCCGATCTGTTTCGCGCGATCCGTTCAGGGAAGGCGTCCGTGGTTACCGATGAGATCGAGACATTTAGTGAAAAAGGATTGCGGCTGCGGTCGGGGCAGGAACTGGAAGCGGACATTATCGTGACCGCGACGGGGTTGAAAGTGCAGTTGATGGGCGGGATGGAAGTTTGGGTGGATGGAGCACGGGTGACGCTGTCTCGCGCGATGAGTTACAAGGGGATGATGTACAGCGATGTGCCGAACCTGGCGTCATCGTTCGGCTATACGAACGCTTCGTGGACGCTGAAATCGGATTTGACCGCGGAATACGTGTGCCGGCTGCTGAAGCACATGGACGCGGGCGGGTATGCGCGTTGCACGCCGCGGAAGCGGGATGAATCGATTGCCGAAGAGCCGGCAATCGATTTCAGTTCCGGGTACATCCAACGGGCGAAGGACGTGCTTCCGAAGCAAGGGTCGAAGAGGCCGTGGAAGCTACATCAGAATTACGCACTGGATTTGCTTGAGTTCCGGTTTGCGAGCGTGGACGACGGCACGATAGAGTTCGAGCGCCCGGGGAAGCGGGGAAACTCGGAGTGAAACGCGAGGCGTGCTGCAGGAAGATTGCTGAGCAGCGGATGCGGCCACGATAATGACACCGCTCCTAATTGTTGTTGCTGCCGTGGTTATGAGTTTGGGCGGGCTGGCGATTTTCACCGCCATCACCGCGCGTCGTGTTGAGAAGGCTTTGCCGCCGCGCGGGCGCTTCATCGAGGTTGCGGGCGCGCGGATTCATTACCTGGATAAAGGTTCGGGGCCGGCCATCGTGATTCTCCACGGCCTGGGTGGCCAGATGGGCAACTTCACGTACGCCTTGCTCGATCGGTTGACGGACGAGTTCCGGGTGATTCTGATGGACAGGCCCGGCTCCGGATATTCGACGCGTGCGCGCGGTGCGACGGGGCGGCTTACGGAACAGGCCGCGACGGTGGCGGAGTTCATTCGCAAACTCGGGCTGGAGCGTCCGTTGCTGGTCGGGCATTCGCTGGGAGGCGCGATTGCGCTTGGCGTTGCGCTCGACCATCCGGAGATAGTGAAAGGACTCGCACTGATTGCGCCGCTGACGCACGTGGAGAAAAATGCGCCGGCGCCGTTCCGGGCGTTGGACATCAAGTCGAACTTTTTGCGATGGCTTGTCGCGTGGACCCTGGCGACACCGATCGGGATCCGGGGTGGGAAGGCGATTCTGGATGCCATCTTCAGTCCGGAAGCCGCGCCTCCGGATTTTCCCACTCGAGCGGGCGGGATTCTGGGCTTGCGGCCGCGGAGTTTTTACAACACGTCATCGGACATGAGGGCCGTCAATCTGGATCTGGGGGCGATGGTCGAACGGTACGCTTCGCTTCGGGTGCCGGTCTGGATTTTGTATGGGACGAGCGACCAGGTGCTGAGCCATCAGGTGCACGGGGAAGCAATGAAGACGAAGAGTTCGATAGTCAGCGTGGAACTGGTGGCGGGTGGTCATATGCTGCCGATCACCGCCGCGGATTTGACGGCGAAATTTATTAAATCCGCGGCTCGGGCCGAAAGTACTGCTTCCGCCTGAAGTTGCTCGCCAAATCACTTCCAATTTCACAATGAAAATTGGCCGCAGCCACAAGTCGGCGCCGAGATTATTTCAGGCGGCTTGCGGCGGGGCCGGCGACGTCGGGCGGCGTGGAGAGCGCGTTGGTGGCGACCATGGTGTCGCGGAACTGGCTGAAGAGGTCGGCGATGGTGCTGGGGGAATGCGGGACGAGCACGGTGTTGGTCCGATCGTTGGCCGCGATTTCTTTCAGCGTGTCGAAATACTGGGTGATCAGGACGAGTTGCATGACATCGTGCGGCGTGGCGCCCGCCACCGCTTTTGAAAAATCTTCGATGGAATCTTTCAATCCCGCGATGATCGCTCTGCGTTGATTGGCGATGCCTTCGCCTTGCAGGCGCTTGGATTCGGCTTCCGCTTCGGCTTGTTTGACGGCGAGAAGCTTGTTGGTTTCGGCGCGGGATACGGTGGCTTCGCGTTCGCGCTGCGCCGCGTTGATGTCGTTCATCGCTGCTTTGACTTTGGGATCGGGAACGATATCGGAGATGAGCACTTTGACGATGTTATAGCCGTATTCGTGCATGGAACTGTCGAGGGAGTCGCGGAGGTCCTTGGCGATGTCGGCCTGGTTCAGGAAGGTGTCGTCGAGCTTCATTTTGGGGACGTGACCGAGGACGACGTTGTAGACCATGGACTCGATCTGCTTGACGGGATCGGAGAGCTTGTAGAACGCCGATTCGACGCCCTCCGGAAGGACTTTGTACTGGATGGAGACGGGGATTTGGACGAACACGTTGTCCTGCGTTTTAGTTTCCACCTGTACGTCGAACTGCAGGACCTTCATGCTCATGCGGCGAACGACGTTTTCGATGAATGGCGTTTTCCAGTTGAGGCCGGGGCCGGCGACACGTGCAAATTTGCCCAGTCGCTGGACGATAGCGACTTCGGCGGTCTGCACGGTGAAGAAGGAGCCGAGGAGCGCGCCGAGGACGAGCAACAGGAAGATTACGCCAAAGATGGTGAAGAGCGTGGCGAGCGGTTCCATGCAGGGTCTCCTTGGTTCCGAGAAGAGATCGATTGAGAATTCTTCCGCGAGGTGAGCGGAAGGCGCGGGTATGACGTCGAGAAAGTAACACAGTGGGCGGGTGGGGGACAATTTGCAATTGGAGGGGAGGCGGGGCGAATTGGGTCCGGTGGTGAGGTTGAATGCGTAAAAGCGGAAGCTTTGCCTCCGCTGTCCATCATAGTTCACTGCAGCGGGCCTTGGTAAGGCAGACCAGTTACAAAAAAGTGCGTACTTACGCCGCTCCTTTCGCGGTTATACCATGACTCGGAAGAATTCGGGGCCGCAAGCGAAGATCACCCGGCGCTATGCTTGCGAGAGACCCGCATGGAAAGGATACGCCATGATTTTGGTTACTGGAGCATCAGGAACGGTGGGACGACCGGTCTTGGAGGAAGTCGCGAAAACCGGGAAGCCTGTGAAGGCGATGTACCGCAGCGCCGAGGATGCGCGAAACGCGCCGGCAGGAGTCGCTACTGTGATCGCGGACTTTGCCGACAAGGCGAGCCTGGCGAAAGCGCTGCAGGGGATCGACACGATTTACCTGGTGTGCTCGCCGATTCCGCAGCTGGTGGAACTGGAAAGCAATGTGATTGAAGCCTGCAAGCAGGCAGGCGTAAGTTATGGGGTTCTGAACTCCGCGCTGGGGGCGGGAGATTATCCCAAGTCGTTTCCGGCGTGGCACCGGCAGGTTGAGGAGAAGCTGAAGGCTTCGGGATTGCAGTACGCGATTTTCCGGCCGAACAGCTTTATGCAGAACATTGCGACGTACAATGCGCCGAGCATCCGCGCGCAGGGAGCGTTTTATTCGGCGATGGGTGATGCAAAGCTCAGCCTGATTGATGTGCGCGACATTGCGGTGATTGTGGCGAAGGCTCTGACGAATCCCGCCGTGTTTGCGGAGAAGACTATCGAGCTAAACGGGCCAGAAGCGTTTTCATATGGGGAGATTGCGGCAAAGATTTCAGGGGTTGCGGGGCGCACAGTTCAGTTTGTGAATATTCCCGAAGCCGCGCAACGCCAAGGGATGCTGGATCTTGGAATGCCGGAATGGCAGGTGAACGCGCTGCTGGAGCTGCAACAGTATTACACCGTTGCGGGAAAGGGCGCCGGGGTGACGCCGCCGATCAAGGATTTTCTGGGGCGGGCGCCGGTCACGCTGGATCAATACCTGAACGAAAACAAAGATATTTTCCGCAGTCAGGCAGCGAGGGCGTGAAAAAAAAGAAATTAGAAAATAGAAAATAGAAAAAAGGAAAGAGAAAAGGTGGAGGAGAAAATCGATGGCCACTACGCAACCGATGGGAGCGGTGAATCCGAAGACAGGTATGACACATGAGGAGATGCGGGAGTTTGTCCGCAATCACTTTGAAGAGTTTGTGAACCGCAAGAATTTGAATATCGGGAATGTGAACTTTGCGCCGGAATTTGTGGACCACGGAACGGATGTGCCGCCGGGAACGCCGCCGGGGCCGGCCGGGGCGATTCAGTATGTCGGTGGGGCGTACAAGAAGTTTCCGGATATTCACGTTGAGATACTCGATCTGATTGCAGAGGACGACAAGGTTGTGGTGCAAAACCGCTGGACGGGAACGGAAGCCGCGACGGGGAAGAAATATGAGTTTTCAGGGATTGTCATTTGGCGGATTGCGCACCGGCAGTTGGTGGAACGGTGGGCGTATTTGACGCCGCCGAGGCAGGTGGGGTGAGGTTGCCAGCGCGTTTCGATTTGGGTGGGGTTTACGTTGAGGTCCTTCGCGCCTCCTTGTCGGATGTGCTCAGGATTACAGGGTTTGAAATTTGGGTGGGAAGGGTTGGCCACTGGAAAGTGGCCGCTACAGGGTGCCGCGGAGGCCGAGGGTGTCGGCGTTTTCGCGGAGGGCGGCGATACAGAAGGTGATGTGATCGTCGAGGGGGAGGCCGAGTTCTTCAGCGCCTTTGATTACGTCTTCGCGGGAGACGCCCCGGGCGAATGCTTTGTCTTTCATACGTTTTTTCACGGAGCTGGCTTCGAGATCGAGGATGCTTTTCGAGGGGCGAACCAGGGTGCAGGCGACAAGGAAGCCGGCGAGTTCGTCACAAGCGAAGAGCGTGTGTTCCAGCGGCGACTGGCGGGGAACGTTGCAGTAGTCCGCGTGGGAGAGGATGGCGCGGGTGATTTCCTCGGAGTACCCGCGCTCTCGGAGGATTTTGGCGCCTTCGGCCGGATGCTCGCGGTCGGCGGCGTGGTCGGTGTTGGGCCAGCGCTCGTAGTCGAAGTCGTGGAGGAGCGCGGCGAGGCCCCAGGTGTTTTCGTCGGCGCCGTGCTTACGGGCATAGGCGCGAACGCAGGTTTCGACGGCGAGCATGTGCTTGCGGAGGCTTTCGGATTGGGTGAATTCGCAGACGATGTTCCAGGCGTCTTCGCGCGTGGGCATGGGGGCTCCTGAGGAAAAGAGAAATTGTAGCGTAGATTGAGATGGGGTGCGATTCAGGCGGTTTGGGTGGCAGGGTTAGACTGTAAAAGCGAAAGCTGCGCTTTCGCACTCCAAACTGTGCCGAAGTGGGAAGAATGTGCGGAATTGAAAAGCAGGGTGTGAAAGGAACGAAAGCACAAGATGTAGTTGTGCGTGGAAGCTGGAAGCACTAGGGGCTGTTGAAAGGCGGGAGTCCCGGCCGGGTGGACAGGCGAAAACACGGCGTAAACAGGGACGATTCCGGGCGTTTCCCACACATTTTTCTGAAAAATACTATTGACAAGAATCAGGCGCGCGAGTGACACTCCCATCGCGCCAGTAACTGCCTTCCCCCGAGAACGCTCCGACGTTCCTTCCTATCCGCACGCCGGAAAAAACAAAAGTCAAACGAGGAGTGCCGGTGTCCGCACACATGGATAAAGAGGCAACGATGAACTCACTGGAGATGGACCGCGAAGTCATTCGCTGCAAGACCTGCGGCCTAGTGCAATACCGCACGCGCACCGGCAATTGCCGACGCTGTGTGCGGGCCCTGCCTCAGCGGATGGAATACCTGATTCCGCAGGAGGTCCCGCAGGAAGAAGTGGTTCCCGAAGCGATCTCGCCGAAGTTTGCGAATCAGGAAACGGTCGAGAACATCGGCCAGCGGATTCGCCAACTGCGAGAATCGCGCGCGATGACGCAGAGCCAGCTGCAGTCGAAGTCGAAGGTCAGCCGCTCGTACCTCTCGCGCATCGAGAGCGGGCAGATGACGCCGAGCCTCGGCACGCTGGAGAAGATCTCCGAAGCGCTGAACGTCGGCCTGAACCGGTTCTTCATCCCGGAATCGGACGGCGAAGCGCTGCTGGAGGATCCGTTCATCCAGGGGTTGCGTCCGTTTTTGCGGCAACTGGACTGGGAACAGTGGCAGTCGATCTTGAAGAGGTTGCAGGCGATCAGCGATCACGTGAACGCTGCGCCGATCACTCTCCGCCCTATCGGTAACCCGGCTCGGCTACCGCAGCCCGCGCCGGCGAATGGCAACGGGCAGCACGGGCACATCGGACATGCAAGCCATTCGAATGGGCTGATCCCCGCGCAAGCCCATGGTCAGCCGCAGGGATATCCGCTGCGGAGGCCGGGTATGCCGGTGTTTCAGAGGCCGCTGGCGCGGTAAGGAAAAGGTCGGGTAAGAGGGTTAGGGCTCAGGCAAACGGCGTCCCAGCATCGGGACGCCGTTTGTGTTTTTCCGCGCAATTAACACAAACCGAATTTTGCTCGGCTGCCGCGGCGTGCCAATACCGGGCTAGTCTGACCAACTTGTCCGGCAAGGCGTCCACGTGGCTTCAGGCAAGCCTGACGGCCCCCTCTAACCACTTTCATCAATGCCGGAACTGAGGAAAGTTCGCACCGCCCCGTTCCCGGCAGATCGTGTGGGATGGCTGCCGGAAGACGCTCGCCGGTGCAGGGACAATTCTATTTTTCCATTTCGGACGTCCAGTTTAGGATGACGGACAAGGGCGCCGCGTTGGTATCTTCCATTCGGGTGTTGATTAGAAACTTCTGGCCATCGGCGGTCACATCATACGAAAACGCGTCCATCACGGAGATCTGCTGTCGCGTGTGTGTTTGAAACAGTGCCACCGGCGCACCTGCTTCAAAGTTGCCAGCCGTTTTCACGGGCACGGCCATCACTTTCCCGTCCGCCGATAGATAGAATAATTCCTTGCCATCCCGTCTCCATCGCGGCTCCTCTCCACCTGCACGGGACACCTGCCATTTGCTGTCGGGTGCCGGGAATGGCGATACGTATACCTCCCAGGTTCCCGTCTCGT
>Ga0210402_10000981_pt1 | contig 30538 bp, 24 predicted proteins | sample IncBWC7MmetaG_FD_161055 | JGI IMG/M metagenome (GOLD analysis project Ga0210402, IMG submission 161055) | Forest soil microbial communities from Barre Woods Harvard Forest LTER site, Petersham, Massachusetts, United States - Inc-BW-C-7-M | ecosystem: Environmental > Terrestrial > Soil >...
CTCCATCTCCGGAACCTTGACCGAATCGCTGGACCTGAGTGCTTCCCTGCATCGCGCCCTGCTGCAGCTCTCGGAGCTGTTCCAGTTGGACGTAGCTTCGTGTTACCTCTTCGGTTCCGATAGCGAAGTACTGCGCCGGATTGCGGTGGTTGGACATCGCTCCGAATATGCGCGGCAATTTCCGCCCAGCAAGGTGCAACCCGAACTGCTGCAACACATCCAGGCAGTTCACGCGACGTTCCTCTCGACCAACGGATTGGCGCTCCCGGAAGTCTTCAAGGAACTGCAACGCCAGGAGCAAATTGCTTCCGCGTACGTTCTTATCCTTTGGTCCAAGGACAAGGTGATTGGCGGCTTGGTGGTCGGGAGCCGTTCGCCCCGCGATTTCTCGCCTGCGGACATCAACTTGCTCATCGCCGTAGGCAGCCAGATTTCCAGCGCCATTGAACGCACACTGCTCTACGACCAGACCCGCCAGGCCTACGACGATCTGAGGCGCACTCAGGAGCAGTTGCTGCATAGCGAAAAGATGGCCGCGGTCGGCCAATTGATTTCCGGTGTTGCGCATGAACTCAACAATCCGCTCACTGCGATTTTGGGATACAGCCAGTTGCTGACTTCTTGCGGCCAAGTGGGACCGCAAGGACTGGAATACACCGAGAAACTCTACAAGCAGGCGCAACGTACCCACCGTATCGTGCAAAACTTGCTGAGCTTTGCGCGGCAGCACAAGCCGGAGCGCGTTCCGGTACGTCTGAATCAGGTCCTGGAAGATACTCTCTCGCTGCGGGATTACGATTTGCGGATGAACAATATTCGCTTGCACCTGGATCTGGCGCAGGATTTGCCGCTGGCCGCCGCAGATCCCCACCAATTACAACAAGTGTTTCTGAATCTGGTGAACAACGCGGTAGATGCGATCCTGGAGTCCTCGCCAAACGGCGATTTGTGGGTGCGCACCGCGGTCGAAGCGGACAAATTCATCATCGAATTCGTGGACAGTGGAAAAGGCGTCAAGGACGCATCACGAGTGTTCGACCCGTTTTACACCACTAAGCCGGTAGGCAAGGGTACCGGCCTCGGCCTCAGCATTTGCTACGGAATTATTACTGAACACGGCGGGCAGATACAGCTCTGCAACCTGCCACCAAGAGGGGCTTGCTTCCGCATTCAGCTTCCATGCATTTCGGCTTCGGCGGCTCGTGATTCGCGCGCGAGTGAGGCAGTCGGCACGGTTGTGGCCACGATTTCAAAGTGAAGATGCCTTAACGGCAAAAAGTGCCGAGGCCAGTTCATCAGAAAATCTCGTTTGTTTTATTGTTCCGACTGTATCGCGAGTTCCGCGGCCAGCGCCGCTCGCTCACCAAGTTTGGCAATAGCCAGCTCGATTTGCGCCGCCAATGTGGCCACCATCTGTCCCAGCATGTCGGTCTGCGGAAGTACCAGCGTGCCCATCATCAACCGCAGCCTGGTCAGTTGAAATCGCAAACGAAAGCTGATCGTTAAGCGCAATCGATCATATTCCTGCGAACTCGAAACCTCTGGTGACAGCAACGCAACAATGCGCGCGATCCTCAATAATTGCTCAAAATCCCGGCGTATCGCCTCCAGGTAAAACATCACGACTCGGCGGCGTTCGCGCCTTAGCCTCGCTGCCAACGCTTGGCTGCCTTTTGCCGCTGCGAATTGCAAGTCCGCCTCGTCCAGTGCCTGACGAATTTGTACCATGTTACTGACGTGCCGCGGAGCTTGCTCGATGATCCCTAACCCTTCTTCGCCGCCTTTGCGAAGGCTGGCGCCACGCAACGCCCAAAAAAGCAGCAACACCAGCCCAATGGCGAAAATTGCGGCGACGATGAGGAATACGGCATTCACGGCCTACGCGGCTCCGTCTTCCACAGTTGGCCCAATTGCTCATTCAACTCCAGCAGCCGGCGATTTACCTGTGGCATCAAGGATTGATAGACGCTCGACGTGCTTAGCCCAGGTCCCGAAACTGGCACTGCTACCTGCTGCTTCCACAGGCCCCAAATCCAAATTCCCAGTACCACGATGAAAGCACTCGAAGCGACGTAATTCCATTCGGCCAAGTAAGACTTGACGAATTTTTGGAACACCAAATCGTTCAAAATTTTTACGCAGGAATTGAGACCAAGCCCAAGTCCCAATAAACCCGCCGGGCGGGAAACCTGCACATCATAATAACGGGCAAAGCAAAACAGTCCGACCACACAGGTGGCGATAAAAGATTCCAGGCCGATTTCGAGTTTCGTTACCATGAATTGGTAGCCGTCTCGGCCGAAATACAAGGCACAGCACAACACCAGAATTCCGCAAGTCAGCATAAGGCGCGATGACATCGCCCAAACGCCCTTAAACTTTCCAAGAACGTGGCGGCATACCTCTGCCGCAGCCAGTGCTCGTATGACCACGACCACCGCCTGCGTTGACCAGCCAATCCGGAACGCCAACTTTGACGAGAATCCAAGCCACTGATAGAGGCACACCGCGACCGCGGCCTGAATCAGATTGCACGTCAGATAAGCAGCAAACAGCGGATAGACGCGATAAAGCCTGAGCGCGAGCATCCGGCAAAGAAGAATGAGGGCCAGCAAGGTCGCCGACCCCCATGTAAAAAGAGTAAATGGTGGTAGTTGAGCTAGCACGTGCGAAGTCTAGCAGTTTGCACAATTCTGGGGAATACCTAATTTAGCAATTGGCACAGAATTGCGGTTTTCCCTACGACTCACGCTAACTTTCGTCGCAGTTATGATTAGGACTTTCTCATGCCTGCTGCGTTATCTCGATCGAGTTCGGCGGCGGCAACGGTGGTAGCGGCGTTCCGTCCGCCAGCAACGTCAATTCGTTGGCGTTCGGCGGCGGCAATGGAGGCAACGGCGTACCGTCTGCGACCAGGCTTGCATTGCTCGCATTCGGTGGTGGTAGCGGCGGCAATGGCGTACCATCGGCCAGTTGCATCCGTTGATTGCCGTTGCCTGGGTTGTTGTGGTTAACTCGCTGGGTTGCGGGACCTACTAAGGAACCGACTAACAGAATGAGACTGGTCGCCAGTGCTATTCTTGTGAAACGCATCGGTGACACCTCCTGGCGTCATCCTTTGCGTTGCCTCACGAATGCTAAGTTTTGGCGTTAAAATGTTCCGAATTCGGAACACTGCGATCTAATTTATGGACGATCGGATTCTGCGAAACAAAAGCGTGGTGCGAGACTTCACGGCTACTTCTCTGGCCGCGATACCGAATCTCTTCGGCCGCTTGACCTACATTGCGTCGTTGCGGGACCTCTCCTCAGGCAAGTACGAACACGCTGGGCTCACCGCGGTATATTCACCGGAGGCCGTTCAAGAAGCGTTGGAATGTTGCCATTTCGAGATTTTTCAGAAAATTCTTGAGACACCTCTGGCGGTGCAAGCCGAGGATCTGCGGGAATGTCTGGAAGGAATGACCGGAACGTTCGCGGCCACGGTTTCTCACTGGCGGCAGATCGAGTCCTATCGCATTCTGCTGCCAGGAAATACCCCGGATTATCTTAGGGAGCTTTTCTTTTCAAATTTGCGCGCTCTTCTCGAAATTCTTGATTCGCAGTGCTCCACGGCTCGTTCAATCGAGTGACCACTCCAATTACCTTGCCGACAACTTCGGCCTCTGCCGGCAGCTGCCAGGACTCTGGCATGCAGCGAGACATGGGATGCGGCTGCATCACCAGCGTCCCTTGCGATTTTTGAAACCAGCCGCAACGATAACCGTCTCGTACGTCAACAAGATACATTGGCCGGTCGTGCTCGGACGTCCAACCGTCATCGTCAATCTGCCGCATTTCGGTATCGATTAGGACCAGACTCCCCGGGCGCAGCAACGGCACCATTCTTCGGTCCGTTAACCCGATATATCCATAGCAGTGCCGCGCGTGGTCTTTGATTAGCGCGCCTTCAAAGTGGCCCCAGCGCTCCACCATTCGCGAAAGAAAATCTGTACGCCTGGGATCAAACGCCGGATCGAATCGCAGCGGCACGCGCAATCCGTTGGGTGGTGCGGCCAGATGGGTTTTCGGCACCGGGAAATTTATACCGTCTTCGAAGCATTCTTCAATCGGAATGTCGAACCAGCCAAAAAGTTCCAGCGGATTCAAGTGATAGAGCACGGCGAGCGTGTAAAGCTTGTGCAGGCCCGGCACAACGTTGCGATTCTCGATGTCCGCCAGTCTGCTGATGTGCAGGATAAAGTCAGGCCGGCCACGCCGCAACGCGAGTTCGTAGCTTGCCGTCTCGACATCTCGGTAGGTCAGTCCCAGACGCTCGCGGACTTGGCGCAGTCTCAATCCGGGCAGCATCGAACCCCCTGAGGGGAGGCTTCTCGTGGGGAACAGTATACCCTAATTACCACTCTGTTAAGAATCCAGAACAAAATAACGAAAATACTCGACTCGCTGGCCCAGGGTACCCAGGGAATACGACTTTCCTAAACACTTTCCCTCTCCAATTTGCGTCGTGCTCGTACTCTCATCGGAATCTGTTATTCTCGAAAAATGATAATAGATTGGCTTTCCGGATCTCGTTTTGGCGCGTTTCTGCGTCGGCCGACTCTTGGCCTCGCCTTCCTGTCCGTTTCACTCTCTGTTCTTGCCGCCCAACAGTCACCCGCCCCCGCCGATAACCCTCCGGCCGCCGTTTCTCCTGAAGAGTTTACCCGTGCCGCCGACGAAGTCTTGCAAGAGATGAGCCAAATCACAGGCATGTCGCTGGTCACTCCTTTGAAAAAGACGCTTCGCTCCCGCGAGGAGATTCGCGCCTACGTCATCCGGCAAATGGATGAGGACAAAGACGTTGCTCAACGCTATGCCGACGCCAAATCCGCCGAGGCTTTCGGCTTGCTACCCAAAAACTTTGATGTGGATTCTTTCATGGTTGAACTCCTGACCGAACAGATCGCGGGCCTCTACGACCCCAAAGCCCACGAATTCTACATCGCCGATTGGATTCCCCTTAAGAGCCAGCGCGAAGTCATGGCGCACGAGCTGACTCACGCCCTCGAAGACCAGCACTTTCAGCTTGAGCCCTGGCTGAAGGCAGCGCGCCCGAACGATGACGCCGAGCTGGCCCGCGAAGCGGTACTCGAGGGCAGCGCCACCGCTGCGATGGTGGACTATCTCCTTCGCGAGCAGGGCATGAACATGTCTTTTATGAACATGCCGGAATTTGACCCTTCGATGTTGCTGGGAGACCTTGAGGAGTCGCCCAGTCTTAAGAAAGCGCCGCCGTTCATCAAAGACAGCCTGATATTTCCGTATTTTGCAGGCATGAACTTTACCGCGGCAGCCCTTAAGCCTTCCGGCTGGAATTCGATCGGTAAAGTCTTCGCCAATCCACCTGCATCCACTCAGCAGATTCTGCATCCGGCGCTTTACAAATCCGGTCACGTGCCGGAAAAAGTCCAACTGCCTGCGGTCGAAGCCATGCTCGGGAAACAGTGGAAAAAACTCGACGACAATCTGATGGGTGAGTTTGGCTGGCTGGAAGTCTTTAAACAGTTCCTCGGCGACGAGCGCGCCAAGCCGTTGGCCGCTGCCTGGGAAGGAGACCGTTATCAACTGTTCGAAAACCAGCAATCTAAGCGGCTGCTGCTGATTTATCGTTTGCACCTCGCGAACGAGGAAAAAACCGCGCGGTTCTTCGGCCAGTACTCAGAACTCCTCGAGAAGAAACATGACACCCGCAGCAATCTTTTTCGCAGGCCAAATTTCTTTTCTTTTGATACGCCCGATGGCGGCGTTTTCCTGCGTTGTTCGCAAACCGACTGCCTGGTTCTGGAAGGCGGCGACCGCGCGCTCTTCGTCGACCTGAATAAACAACTGGGATTGGGAACATTGCCGGAACCCGATCAGAAATCCGATGCGGCCCCCACCAAAACAGTCAGGAATTCGACGCCTGCCCTCGCATCAGCTGTCGCTCGCTGAGCACTCTCGACCTTAATTCCCGTCAGCGGTTGCGTGAGCGCGCCGCAAGAGCGGAACGGAACTCTGCCGGCTGTCGGCATTGAGCCGCGCTTCCAGCCGCGCGATGCGCTTCATTAAACGCTCCATCCGCCGGAGGTCTCCTGTTTGCGCCATTCCGTATTTTGATCCACCGTTGCGCTTGCGCAGTTCTTTCAGCGCAAGCCATGCAAACTCCAGTGCTTTCCGGAAGTCCTTCGCGCGGCGCTCGTAATAAATCGCCAACTCCTCGCAAGCGTTCGAACGGCACTCGCCATCCTGTAGCAATTCTTGCCAAATTTCCGCCGCCGCCGCATGTTCACCGCGTCGCTTTGCCATCAGCGCCAGTTCTCGCCGTGCCTGCGCATCGTAGGCGACCGGTAGGCCGCGGTCCCGTGCCGCGACGCACGCCGATTCCGCCATGCTGGCTGCGCCGCGACGTTGCAGATACCGCGACAATCCAAACAAATCCAGTGCTTCGGTCCCGTCGCGATCTTCCGCGCTCAGCAGGGAATTGAGCTTTCCGAACAGCGCGGCCAGCCCTCGCAAATCCATCCGGTTGTGCCGCACCACGCCTGCCAGCGGCCCGGGCGAGCCACCGCGCAAATAATCAAAATAAAATTGCGGGATCAGCGATGACGGCACATCGTCTTCGCGGTGCCAGCCCAGCCGCGGCGCATCCAAGACGTGTCGCTCCAACTCCACCAGCCGCACTGAACCCAGCCGTAGCTTCCACACCGCTCGCGCCGGATGCAGCAAGTCCAGATGCGCGGCCAGTTCCGGCACGCGGATGCTGCGCGTCATCAGGTAGCGGCTCTCCAGCAGCGGCCAGTCGAATGATTTCCCATTGAACGTCACCAGCACCGGACGCTCCGCGATTCGCGCCGCAAGCTCCACCAGCAGCGAATGCTCCTCGGAAAAATCGCGCATCATAAATTGTTCGACCTGCAAACCGCCCGAGTCCCACCAGGCAATCCCTACCAGGAACGCATAAGTGCCCGTTCCGCCCGCCAGCCCTGTTGTCTCGGTATCGAGAAACAGCCACTTCTCAGGATCATCCGCGGCGGCTCGCCATTTTTTCGTTCGCTCCGCATCGGGCGTTCGGCACAGCAGATCCAGCGCTGTCGGCGCAACCTCCGGAAATTCCGGCGTCGCGTGCCAATTTCGAATGCTCAAGTGATTTCCGAATTTTGTAGTGGCAATCGTCGCTCCCAGCAGTTTCGCAAGCGTGCATTCATCCACGCCCGCCGATAGTGAATCTTCGGGCGATGATCGTTCCTCGCGAATCAATGCGCTTGGCACAGGCCGCAACGCTGCCAATCGCGCGAATTTATCGGAAGTCGCCGCCATCTACCCGCACACCTTTTCCAGGATCGCCAGCGCCGCCTCTTTCGCGCGCGGCGCCAAATCTCCCGCCGGTCCCACGCACGATGGACAACCGCTCTCGCATTCGCAGGCCGCAATTAACTCGCGCGACTTTTGCACCAGCAGGTCATGTGCGCGAAATAGCGGCTCCGAAAATCCGATTCCTCCGGGGTAAGCGTCGAACAAATACAAGTTCGGTTCGAAGAACTCTTTCGCCGTTCCGCTCATCGCCTCTTCCAGCGGCACCGGTAAGAACGCTTCACTCTCTGCTCCCGGCGCTGGCGGTCGTTCGCCGATTGCTGTCCCCAAATCGCGTCCATCGCACATCAGCAGCAGCGTCGCCACTGACTCCATCGCATGCAGCAATCCAAACATTCCGCTCTGCCGCTCGCTGATCGAAAATGGCAGCGACTCCACCAGCGTCCGCTCCAGCGTCAACCAATACGCCGTCGTGTGCATCTCGTTTTCCGGCAACTCCAATTTCCCTGCGCCGACATTTTCGTTGGTAAAAAACTTGATCTTCTTGAAGCCCACCACCTGCGAACGCACCAGCACATCTCCGTGCGACCGCCAGTGCGAACCGCCTACCACCGCCGCTGTGCTTTGTTCGCCGATCTCCGACTCCTCGAATGTCCGCGATTCGCCGGCCACCTCCAACACCCGCACCTGCGTGTAACGCACTGCATCGGTGTAATAATCCACATCCCCTTTTTTTACGTACGCTTTGCGTTCTTTAAAATCCAAATGCTCGACGTGATATTGCTCACCGCCGTGCAAATAAATCGCCTTCTCATGCACCGTCGTCAGCGCGCTCGGAAAATCCACTTCGCCAATCACTTCCGGCTGTCCAGTCACATCAATAATGATGAAGTTGTCGCTGGTCACCGACCGCAGGCTCACCGTATCCGCCGGATACGCTTCCTGCGTCCAGTGATAATGTTCGCCGGTGCGGTGCAAGTAGCCGGCCTCCGCCAGCCGCGCGCACAAATCCTGCACATCCGCTTCGCCGAATTTGTCCTGCGGCGAAATCGGTAGTTCGAACGCCGCGCATTTCAGATGGTTGATGAGAATCTCGAGATTATCCGGTTGGATGAACGCATGCTCCGGCGTATTTCCGAAAAAATAATCGGGATGCCTCACAATGAATTGATCGAGCGGCGCCGATGATGCCACCATCACCGCGCACGAACTCCCGCTGCGCCGCCCCGCACGTCCGGCGCGCTGCCACGTCGCCGCAATCGTGCCCGGATATCCCGCCATCACCGTGGCGTCCAGCGATCCGACATCAATTCCCAGCTCCAGCGCGCTGGTCGAAACCACGCCGCGAATCCGGCCTTCTCTTAATCCACGCTCAATCTCGCGCCGCTCGCGCGGCAAATATCCTCCGCGGTACCCGCGAATCGTTTCCGGGGTGCCCGGAAAATGCTGGTTCGCCTGTTGGAGGTACGTCAGCAAAATCTCCGTATGTAGCCGCGAATTCGCGAACACCATCGTCTGCAGATCGTGCTTCAAGAATTCCTGCGCCACCCGCGAGCTCTCATTTATATAGCTGCGCCGAATCCCCAGCGCACGGTTCACCACCGGCGGGTTGTAAAACACAAACGTCTTTTCCCCGGCGGGCGCGCCATTCGAATCGAGCACCTCCACCTGATCCTCGATCAGCCGTTCCGCCAGCTCGCCCGGATTCGCTATCGTCGCCGAACAGCAAATAAACTGCGGATCGCTCCCATAAAATCGCGCAATCCTCCGCAGCCGCCGCAACACATTGCACAAATGACTGCCAAATACTCCGCGATACGAGTGCAGCTCATCAATCACGATGTATTTCAAATTTTCAAACAGTCGCGTCCACCGCGTGTGGTGCGGCAAAATCCCGGTGTGCAGCATGTCCGGGTTGGTCAGGACGATGTGCCCCTTCTCCCGAATCGCCTTCCGCGCATCGCTTGGCGTGTCTCCGTCGTATGTAAACACCCCAAATGATTTTCCTGGTTCCTCGTCTCCACCCGCCGACCAATTCTTCTCTAACTTCTGATTAACGTCATACAATTCCGCCAACTGATCCTGCGCCAGCGCCTTGGTCGGAAACAGATACAACGCGCGCGCATCTTCATTCTGCAAAATCGCGTTGATCACCGGCAGGTTGTAGCACAACGTTTTTCCCGAAGCCGTAGGCGTCACAATCACCACATTTTTCCCTGCATGCACCGCTTCCGCCGCAGCTGCCTGGTGCGAATAAGGCCGTGCAATCCCTTTGCTCGCATACGCCGACCGCAACTCCGCCCGTACCCACCCCGGCCACTCCGCAAACTCTGCCTTCCGAGCAGGGAATCGCCGCACAGCAGTCAACACTTCGCCGTTATAGTCCCGTTCCGCAAACGCGTTCAGCACAGCGTTCACCCGTGCGATTTCGTCGCTGCGCTTCGCCGCGGATGCCGGGTGCCCTTCGCCCCCATCGTCATCGCTCTTTCGCCGCACCGCCAACGACTCACTCATCCCGGCCCTCCCAGCAAATTCGCCTTTTGTTCGCTCAGCGTAACACCCGGCGTCTCTCAGCGCAACGAAGTTTTCAAGTTCGTCTATACAAATGAACAAGGCGCCAGGCCAACTCGCGGCGCCTTTTTTCAGATAGCTTCCAGCCGGTCTAAATGTACAATCCCATACCTAGGTGACCCATGGCCGCGAGCCTCTCACGCAACCAACCACTCCCAACGCCGCGTTCGAACGATAAAAATCTCATCGTCGAACATTACGACGTCGTCAGCCCGCTCTACCGATCTCTTTGGGGCGAACTCCATCACGGCTATTGGATTCGCGGCGATGAATCGAAAGAACAAGCCCAGCTTCAGCTCATCGAACATCTTGCGCAGCTCGCGAACATAAAATCCGGCTCCCGCATTCTCGATATAGGCTGCGGCTTCGGCGGCAGCAGCCTCTTCCTGGCCAAAAAATTCAACGCCAGCGTCACCGGCATCACCATATCTTCGGTTCAAGTCGAAATGGCAAAACGCGCCGCCGCCGAGCAGCATCTCGACGCCAATTTCCTGCTGATGGACGCCGAAGCCATGCGCTTCGATCATCAATTCGACGTGCTGTGGTCGGTCGAATCCATGTCTCACTACCACGATCTCGAAAAGTTTTTCGCCTCTGCCGTCAAATTCCTCAAGCCCGGAGGCACCTTTGCCATCACCGACTGGTTCAAGAAGGAAAATCTGACGCCCGCGGAAACCAAGAAACTCATCGAGCCGATTGACAGGGGCATGTTCGTCGAACTGAAAACCATGGACGACTATGAGCGCAACTTACGAGCGAATGGCTTGGAAATCCTTCACCGCGAGGTTCTCAATAAGAATTGCGCCAAGACCTGGGACCTCAGCCTCGAAATCATCAAAGATCCGGCTCTCTGGGCCTTTGCCGCCAAACACGGCTCGCAATTCATCACCTACCTCAAAGCCTTTCAGGCCGTGCGCGCCGGCTTCGCCTCTGGCAATTTCGTCTACGGCCTTTTCGTCGCTTCGTCCGCGCGATGAAAGCCGCCCAGCTTTGCTATGTATTCGCGCCGAGGGTAAAATACCCGCCGATATTGCATGTGCCTTAGCTGTCTCTGTCCGCTTTCAACTGGCTCTCGCATCTGGAGGAACGTCTTGAAAATCAGAACTCTCAACTGTCCCGAACGCTTTCTTGCCGGTTTGCTCTTTGCCATTGCCGCTCTCGCTTCTGCGTCTGCTCAATCCGACGCTCCTTCGAAACAGGCCCCCGCGCCAAAGCCCCGCGCTGCCTCGGCCCCCGGCGCAACCATGTCCATCCCCGATATTCCTTACACCAAGTTTGTTCTCGCCAACGGGCTCACCGTTCTGGTTCACGAAGACCACAAAGCTCCGATCGTCGCCGTAAACTCCTGGTACCACGTCGGCTCCAAGAACGAAAAACTCGGCAAGACCGGCTTCGCTCACCTGTTCGAACACCTGATGTTCAGCGGCAGCGAAAATTTCAACTACACCTATATCAACGCCATGGAGCGCATCGGCGCTACCAATCTCAATGGCACCACCAACGGCGATCGCACCAACTATTTTGAGAATGTCCCCACCTCGATGCTCGACTACGTGCTCTTCGCGGAAAGCGACCGCATGGGACATCTGCTCGCGGTCCTGGACCAGAAAAAACTCGACCTCCAGCGAGGCGTGGTACAGAACGAAAAGCGCCAGGGCGAAAACCAGCCTTACGGAGTTACCCGGCAGCTTCTCGCCGAGAACACTTATCCCGTCGGCCACCCTTATTCCTGGACCACCATCGGTTCCATGACCGATCTCGATGCTGCTTCCATGAGTGACGTACAGGAATGGTTCAAGACCTACTACGGCCCCAACAACGTCACGCTGGTCATCGCGGGCGACATCACTCCCGAAGTCGCGCGCCAAAAGGTCGAGAAATATTACGGCGGCATTCCTCCCGGCCCACCTGTCGTCAAGCGCGAAACCTGGATCGCAAAGCGCACCGGTACTCATCGTGATTCCGTGCAGGATCGCGTTCCGCAAGCCCGCCTATATCGCGTCTGGAATGTGCCTCAAGCCGATTCACATGGAGAAGCAATGCTCGACATGGTCGCGCAAATTCTCGGCCAGGGAAAAACCTCCCGCCTATACAAGCGCCTCGTTTACAAGGACCAGATCGCGACCAGCGCCACCGCCGACGATGCCAACGCCGAAATCGCCGGCCAGTTCATTCTTACGCTCACCGCGAAACCCGGCGTCGACCTCAAGACCGTTGAGGCCGCCGCCGATCAGGAATTGCAGAATTTCCTCAAGAACGGTCCCACCGAGGCCGAGCTGCAACTCGCCAAGACCCAAATATTCGGACAATACGCGCGCATCATGGAGCGCATCGGCGGTTTCGGCGGCAAGAGTGACATCCTTGCAAGATGCCAGACCTTTAGCGGCAATCCCGATTGCTACAAGGACTATCTAAAGTGGGTCCAGGCCGCCACGCCAGCTTCGCTCAAGAAAGCCGCCGATGAGTGGCTCTCCGACGGCGACTACGTTCTCGAAGTCCAGCCATATCCCGCCACTCTGAAAGCGGCTGCACCAATCGACCGCTCCAAGGAACCCGCCCCCGGCTCGGCGATGTCTCTCAATCTGCCCCCGATGCAGAAGGCTACGCTCTCCAACGGCCTGAAAATCGTTCTCGCTGAACGCCATACCGCGCCGGTCGTCAATTTCTCTTTGCTGGTTGGCAGCGGTTATTCCGCCGATGCTCTGGCTGCTCCGGGCACCTGCAGCTTCGCGCAGCGCATGCTTGAAGAGGGCACTCCGACTCGCGACTCTCTCAAGATTGGCGAAGAGCTCGAATCTCTCAGCGCTGAATTTTCCGCCGGCGCCAATCTCGATTTTGCCACCGTCAATCTCAACGCGCTCAAAGCCAATCTGGACAAGTCCCTCGACATCTACGCCGACCTCGTCCTCCATCCGGCTTTCCCGCAAAAGGAATTCGCGCGGCTTCAGAAAGACCGCCTCGCTGCCATCCAGCGCGAAAAGGTCACCCCAATTTCCATGGGAATGCGCGTCATGCCGCCGCTTCTCTACGGCAAGACGCACCCCTATGCGGGTGCGTTTCTGACCACTGGCACCGAATCCAGCGTCAGCAAGATGACTCGCGAAGACCTCGTTAAATTCCACGAGACCTGGTTCAAGCCCAATAACGCTACGCTGCTCATCGTCGGCGACGCCTCTCTCGCCGAAATCACTCCCAAACTGGAAAAGCTCTTCGCTTCATGGAAGTCCGGCGATATCCCCCAGCGTCAGATTCCATCCGTTTCTCAGCCTCCGGCAGACGTGGTCTATGTACTCGACCGACCCGGCTCCGGCCAGAGCATCATCCTCGCCGCGCAAATTGCGCCGCAATACAACGATCCCGATCAGATTTCTCTGGACATCGTGAACGACATCTTCGGCGGAAATTTTAGTTCACGCATCAACATGAATCTTCGCGAGGATAAACACTGGTCGTACGGCGTTCGCTCCCGCGTCGTCGCTGCCCTGTTCCAGCGGCCGTACTACAGCATTTCGCCGGTGCAAACCGATAAGACCAAGGAATCTCTGACCGAATTGGTGGCGGAGTATAAGAATATCGTCGGCAGCAAGCCGATTTCGGACGCTGAACTCAAGGACGAACAGTCCAACGCCACCCTCGGTCTCCCCGGCAGCTTCGAAACCGTTCAACAACTTTCCGGCGCCTACAGCAACATCCTGCAGTACGCGCTGCCGGACGATTACTACAACACCTTCACCCAAAAAGTCCTGGCCGTCACGCCAGACGCCGCCAATGACGTCGCCAAAAAATATATCCAGCCCAGCCATCTGGTCTGGATCATCGTCGGCGACATGAGCAAAGTCGAAGCCGGCATCCGCGAACTGAATATCGGCGTAGTCCACAAAATCGACGCCGACGGCAACCCGGTTTTGTAGTGGTGGGTCTTTAGACCCGCGCCGTTATGCTGTCTTGCTCAAACTATTCGCGTGTAGCGGACGCCGACTCGGTCTGCGTCCTGTACTTAACGCTCCGACTGCCATGGTTTTCCGGGAACCGAATCTGCAACTCGGCCGTCAAAGACCATAGCTTCTCCACTCGCGAGGTTGCCCCATGTCTAAGCGCATCTGCATCCTTCTGCTGTTCTCCTTGCCTATCTGCATTACTACCGTTCGCTCCCAACAAACTGCATCAGCTCCGCCCGCCATTCCTGATACCTCCGCCGGACACACTTTTAAAGCCTGGCTGGACGCTTTTAACAGCGGCGATCGTGCCGTAGAAGAGAAGTACCTCCACACCTACGACCCCGAGAAATCCCTCGACGACGAAATGCGCTTCCGCGGCATGACTGGCGGTTTCGTCCTTCTGCAAATCCTCAAGAGCGACACGCTCCGCCTCGAGTTCATGGTCAAGGAGCACAACAGCGAAACCGTTGCTATCGGCAAGATGGAAGTCAAAGCTGGCGATCCTGCTCAGGTCGCGAATTTCTCCCTCCGCGCTGTTCCGCCTGGCACCAAGGCCGCCGATCTCAATTTCAAGATTGACGCCGCAACTCGCGCCAAGGTCATCGACGGCGGCGCCGCCGCCCTGAACGAATCGTACGTTTTCCCGGACACCGCCAAGAAAATGGAGGAGGCGGTCCGCGCCCACCTGAAAAAAGGCGATTACGACGCCATCACCGACGGCGACGACTTTGCTAAACGCCTCACCGACGATTTCCAGGCCGTCAGCCATGACAAACATTTGCACGTCATGTTCAGCCCGGCTTCACTGCCCGACATGGACTCCCAGACTCCCGACCCCAAGCGCGAAGCCGAAGAACGCAAAGAGATGGAGCGAATGAATTGCGGCTTCAATAAAGCCGAAATTCTCGAAGGCAACGTCGGCTACCTCAAGTTCGATTTCTTTGCCGATCCTGCCATTTGTGGACCCACCGTGGTCGCGGCCATGAATTTCTTGGCCAACGTGGACGCCATCATCTTCGATCTTCGCGAAAACGGTGGCGGCGATCCCAAAATGGTAGCTTTTATCTCGTCATATCTATTTGCGGAGCGCACTCATCTAAACGACCTCTGGACACGCAAAGGCGATGTCACCGATCAGTATTGGACGCTTCAATACGTTCCTGGCAAGCGGCTCGATGGCAAGCCCGCATTCGTGCTGACCTCAAAAGACACCTTTTCTGGCGGGGAAGAGTTTACTTACAACCTCAAGACCCTCAAACGCGCCACTATTGTTGGCGAAAACACCGGAGGCGGCGCACACCCGGTGCGCGGGCACCGCATCACCGAGCACTTCGGAATCGGCGTCCCCTTCGCCCGCGCCATCAATCCCATCACTCATACCAATTGGGAGGGCATCGGCGTCGAACCGGACGTTAAAGTTCCGTCGGCCGACGCCCTCAGCAAAGCCAAGGCACTCGCCGCCGAAAAACTCGCCGCGAAATAGCGCCAATCACATTGCTCCAAATTTTGGCTCTTTCACTCCGGTCCCGAAATTTCGCAGGGTACTGAAGTTAGATTCACCTGTTTGAATGTCCCTTTCGCCTGGGATAAACTGCACGTCGAATGGCGGACTCTTCCTCGATTATTGGCCGCACCTTCTCGCACTACACCGTCCTGGAAAAACTCGGCGGTGGCGGCATGGGCGTCGTTTACAAAGCGGAGGATACTCGCCTCCGTCGCTCCGTCGCGCTGAAGTTTTTGCCGGATCAAGTTGCCGGCGATCCGCAAGCCCTGGCCCGTTTTCAACGCGAAGCCCAAGCCGCGTCCGCCTTAAATCATCCCAATATCTGCACGATCTATGACATCGGCGAACAAGATGGCCAGGCCTTCATCGCCATGGAATTTCTGAATGGCGTCACGCTGAAACATCGCATCGATAAAAAACCGATGGATACTGAAGTTCTACTCTCACTCGCAATTGAACTTGCCGATGCTCTCGACGCCGCTCACGCTCAAGGCATCATCCATCGCGACATCAAACCCGCCAACATCTTCGTCACCGATCGCGGACACGCCAAGGTCCTGGATTTCGGACTGGCCAAGGTTTCCGTTACCGGAAGCCGCAACGCCGAAATCACCACCACCTCCGACGCCTTGAGCAGCGACACAACCGCTGAGCTCGTGACCGGCAAAGGCCACACTCTCGGCACCATCGCCTACATGTCGCCAGAACAAGTTCGCGCCGAAGAGCTCGATCCGCGAACCGATCTTTTTTCGTTCGGTGTGGTGTTGTACGAAATGGCCACCGGCGCTCTGCCATTCCGCGGCGAAAGTACTGGCCTACTGTTCGATGCGATTCTGAATCGCGAGCCGAAGCCTCCCGGCGAACTGAACCCCCAAATGCCGGCGGAGCTCGAGCGAATTATTCATCGAGCGCTCGAAAAGGATCTCGCTCTCCGTTATCAAAGTGCTGCCGAACTTCGCGACGAATTGAAAATCCTGAAGCGCCAGACGGACTCCGGAATCTCCACCGCCGGCTCTGCCTTATCCGGTGCGCTGCAGCAAGCGCGGGATGCGCACGCGCAACGGCGCCGCCGTGCTTGGGCGCTCGCTTCCGGCGGCGCGCTCATCGTGATCCTTGCGGTCTTCGGATACGTTTTCACGCGGCCAGTCGCGCCGCCGCGCGTGCTACGCACGGTGCAGCTCACCAAAACCAACCTGCCGAAATCCGATATAGTCACCGACGGCGCGCGGCTCTACTTTATCGAGAATCAAAACGTGCTCTCGCAAACTTCTGTCACCGGCGGCGAAACATCTCCTATTCCCACTTCTCTTGAAGATACCGGCTTCGCCAACATTTTCGATATTTCGCCGGACGGTTCTGCGCTTTTGATGAACACCGCCCGCGGCACTTCTCTCGACGGCCCTCTTTGGAGCGTTCCCGTTGTCGGCGGTTCACCGCGTCGATTGGGCACCTCGGTGGGCCACAGTGGCGCGTGGTCGCCGGATGGAAAGAGTCTTGCGTTCTCGAAGGGCAACGATTTGTTCCTCGCAAAGAGCGATGGCAGCGAATCTCGGCTTCTTATTACAACGTCGGGAACTTCCAGCGATCTGCGCTGGTCGCCGGATGGAACGATTCTGCGTTTTACGCTGAACGATCCGCAGACCAACGCCCGCACCATCTGGCAACTTTCCGCCGACGGCAAAAACCTTCATGCGCTGTTGCCCGGCTGGAACCCCACGCCCAACGAATGTTGCGGCAAGTGGACTCGGGATGGCCGGTATTTTGTGTTTCAAGCGGTTCGCGACGATACCGCGGACCTTTGGGCCATCAACGAGCGCGGCGACATTCTTCGCACAGCCAAACACCAACCGGTGCAACTGACCACCGGGCCGATGAATGTCGGAAATCCGGTGCCCAGCCGCGATGGCAAAAAAATCTTCGTGCAGGGATGGCGTCCGCGCGGCGAACTGGTTCGCTATGACAGCAAGTCTGGCCACTTTGCGCCTTATCTAAACAGCATTTCCGCGATGGGACTGGACTTCTCTCCCGACGCGCAGTGGGTCGCTTACAACGACGCCTCCGACGACACGATGTGGCGCAGCAAAATCGACGGTACGCAAAAATTGCAGCTGGTTTTTCCGCCGATGCTTGCGTATCTTCCGCGCTGGTCTCCCGACGGCAAGCAGATCGCTTTCTTCGGTCACCCTCCTGGCGAACCATTTCAACTTTATGTGATTCCCGCCGAAGGCGGCACGCCGGAGTTGATCTATCGAAGTACAACAAAAAACCTTGCAGATCCCGGCTGGTCGCCGGACGGCAAATCGCTGGCCTTTGGAGAAAATTCGCTGAACAACCAGGGCTCCGCCGTTTACATTCTCGATCTGAAAACAAAAGTCGCCACGAAGCTCCCTGGCTCCGATGGACTTTACTCGCCGCGCTGGTCGCCCGATGGCCGGCACATTGCAGCGATCCCGCTGGATTCGCTGAAGCTGATGCTGTTCGATTTGAACACTCAGACCTGGACCGAACTGGCCAAGATTTTCGTGGCGTATCCGGTCTGGTCGCGCGATTCGCGATATATCTATTTCGACGGAATCCTCGACAATCAGGAAAGCTATTGCCGCGTGCAAGTCTCGGACGGAAAACTCGAACGCCTTGTAAGCTTAAAGAGTTTTCAAGCCGCCGGCGGCGCTTTTGGAAACTGGTCGGGCATAGCACCGGACGGTACACCGCTGCTGGTACGCGACGCCAGCATCCAGGAAATCTACGCCCTCGATTGGGACGCGCCGTGAGAAATCAGAACGGATGTTCCGTCGTCACGGCTTGATCGTTACGGCCACGACGGCGTGGATTCCACCTTCGCGCTGAATTTGCCGGACATTTTGCCGAGGTCTTTGTGCGCCCACAGGTCGCGGACGTTCGCGGAGACACTTGCGGGATAGCCGATCGTTTCCCATGGCACGGTGATTTCAGAAGCGGTGGCTCCACGATTGAGAAGTACAACCGCACGGCTGCCGTCCTTCAATTGTTTGGACCAGACTTCGCGGTCGCCATCTTTCCACACCCGGCTGCCTTCGCGGCCGAGCGCGTCCTGATTGATGGCGATAACTTCTTTGTTGGTCAAGATTTCCTTGATTTCGGGAGTCATGCTGCGCAAATCGTTGCCGGCAATCAATGGCGCCGCCAAAATACACCACAAACTGAAATGCGCGCGATATTCGGCGGTAGTCATTCCGCCGTTGCCGACTTCCAGCATGTCGGGATCGTTCCAATGGCCGGGGCCGGCGAAGGCGTCGAGGCCTACCTGCAAATCCAGAATGTCAAGCATGCCGAGTTCACAGCAGCTTCCGTCCGGCCACTTCTTCATGCTGGTCCAGTGATCGCTGATATCACCGGTGGACCGCCACAGATTTCCAATGTCCGCAGCCCACAGCCACGGCTTGCCATCGCCCCATTCGCAGATGCTAAAGACGATGGGACGTCCGGTTGCCTTTAGAGCGTCACGCATTGTGGAATAAGCTTCTTCCTCGTTGCGCTTGCCGGTGTTGCACCAATCGTATTTCAGATAATCCACGCCCCATCGGGCGTACATCAGCGCGTCCTGATATTCGTGGCCCATGCTGCCGGGCCGCTTGCCGCAGGTTCCCCAGCCCGCGTCGGAATAAATTCCGAATTTCAGCCCTTTCGAATGGATGTAATCGCCCAGCGCTTTCATGCCGGAAGGGAAGCGCTGCGCATCCGGCACGATGTTTCCGTCGGCGTCGCGGCTCACTTGCCAGCAATCGTCGATAACCACGTATTGATAGCCGGCGTCCTTCATGCCGCTGGAAACCATTCCATCGGCCATGGACTTGATCATGTCTTCGCTGACGTTGCACGCAAATTTGTTCCAACTGTTCCAGCCCATGGGAGGAGTGAGGGCGAGGCCGTTGTCCCAGGCGCGGGCATCGGACGCAGAGAAGAGGATGACGAGTGCGCAGCCGAGGGACAGAAGAGTGATACGGGAGTAAGTAAGCGTTTTCATTTAGGAGTTCCTCCAGACACAAAAATCCCGCACAGATACTACACGAATTCCGAGCAGCGAGGCAGTGCATGAGAGATTCCTCGCTCTGCTCGGAATGACGGTGTGGTCACTGAGTGCAGTTGGTCGTGCGGCTTCGCTTTGTGGCACAGACTTCAGTCTGTGTCCGATGAAGAGGTGGTTCACTTCACGCGCAAAATCAAAATTGCGCCGGCCGCGAACAGGACCGCCGAAGCGCCAAATGCCGCGCCAACTCCGAAGGCGCTCCAAAGCGCACCGACCAGCAAACTGGAAAGAAAATCGCCGACAGCGTTTACTGCGGCCAGCGTGCCGAAGGCCATGCCGTGCTGCTCGCGCGGAACAATTTCCGCGGCCACGGAATCTTCAAGGGCTTCCTCGGTTCCGATGTACAAGCCCGCCAGTACAAAAATTCCGCCGAGCAGCCAGAGCGACTGCGTTCCGGTGCAAAGCAGCAGCGCGGTCACCACAGCCAGCGCGTAGCCGGCGGCAAGTACTGCGCGGCGACGTGGCACACGGTCGCTTAGCCAGCCGCTGATGTAGGCCGATCCCGCGTAGAAAACGTTGTGCAGGGTGTACAAGATCACTGCCAGGCTTGCGGCGCGAGCCATGCCGTATTGCGCGGCCAGCATTTTGGTGGCGTACATGATCAGAAGAGTGTGCGAAAAATCTCCAGCGCCGAAAATGCCCACGCCAACAAGGAATTTGCGGAATTCGGCCGGTAGGGTTTGCAAGCCGATGAGAAACGATTTTTTTTGTTTCACTTCGAACGGCCGTTCGCGCACCAGCAGCCAGAAGCAGACGACCGCGATCATTCCGGGGAGCAGGGTCCAAAGAAAAACTTTGCGGTAGGAATGATTCGTGGCCTGCAAAATCCACAGCGCGGTGAGCGGGCCAAAGATCGCGCCAAGGGTGTCCATCAAGCGCTCGAGGCCGAACGCGCGGCCGTAGGCGCCGGGAGGGACGTCCGCCGCGAGCAGCGCCTTTTTCGCGGGTGAGCGAACGCCGCGGCCAAGCCACGCGGCCGAGCGGCCTACCAAAACTTGCGAAGCATGAGTGGCGACTCCGAAGGATGCGGTGGCCAGCGCGGTAAACGCGTAACCGAACACGGCGAGCGGTTTGCGATGTTTGAGGCGGTCGGTGTAAAAGCCCGCGAAGAGTTTGGCAAAGCTGGAAAGGCCGTCGGCGATGCCTTCGATGGCGCCGAGCCACGCCGGACCCGCGCCAATCACCGCCAAAAAGGCGGGCAAGACCGCCGTCGCGGTTTCGTGGCTCCAGTCGGAGAACAGGGAAGTGAGGCCGACGCCGAGAACGGTGCGGTTAAGCCAGCCGTTCGAACTGTTCTGCGCTGGCTGAGATTGGTTTTCGATCTGCGTCATTTACTTCTTTGCGGCGCGGTACAGAATGACCCGTACCTTTTCGAGAGTAATCAAGCCGCCTTCGACCATCTCATCGAGGTTGGGCAGGATTTGCTCGATGCGCTCGGGGGACTCGATCACTTCGACCACGATCGGCAAATCCTGCGACAACCGCAAAATTTTGTCGGTGTGGTAGACGCTGGAAGATCCAAAACCGCCGACTCCGCGCAGCACCGTGGCCCCAGAGAATTTTTCCTTGCGCAGCAACTGCACGATAGCTTCGTGCAGCGGCTTGCCGTGCCATTTATCGGATTCCCCGATGTGGATCCGCATCAGGGTACGTTCGCCTTCGAATTTTTCGTGAGTCATAGAGTGCTCCCGGACCGCGGACTCCTAGAATTTATTGGCCAGGCGAATTCCGACGATCGACAACAGAAGTCCCGCGAAGACGCTGGTTCCGACGTAAGTGGTGGCACGCAGCCATTCGCCGTCTTCCAGCATTTTGGCGGTTTCCCAGCCAAAGCTGGAAAAAGTGGTGTAGCCACCGAAAAAACCGACGGCAATGGCCATGCGCACATCGGCAGAGACCAGCATGCGGTTCAACGTGAGTTGACCGATCAACCCGAGCAGGAAGCAGCCGGAAAGATTGATGAGCAGAGTACCGTAAGGAAAAACGCTGCCCATGCGGAATTGCACGACGCCCTGCAGGCCGTAACGCGCGAGCGTGCCGATGGCTCCGAAGAGTGCGATCAGGAATATTTTCAAGCAGTCACTCCTTTAGGGCGAGTGTTGCGCAAACAGCATAAATCAAAATGCTACCGACGCGATGCACCGGAATTGTCAGTAGTGAAAGCGGTAGCGAACTTGAACCAGAATCTCGCGGGGATTCAGATAGTGCGTTCCGCCGAAGGTGAAGCTGTTGTCCAGCAAGACGCGGCGGTTTGCGACATTGATGCCCTGAACGTTCACGGAGAAGTTCTCGCCAAAACTTTTGCCGAGAGCCAAGTCAAAAGTCATGTGCGGCTGCAGATGATCGCCCGGAACGGTTGGGCCGCCATTCGTGAATCCAGACGCATAGTAAATATCCGTAGATGCATAGCAATGCCATGGAAGTGTGTACTGCCCTCCGAAATGCAGGGTATTGCGCTGGTCGTGATCGAGCAGCCCAAAACCATCGCCAAAGGAGAAGTCCGTCAAGCCGCCGTTGATGTCGCCGAATCCGAGGGCCAGCTGATTCGAATAGGTTAGATAGAACTGCGCACGTTGACGGATGTGGGGCGAGCGCAGCGTGAGCTCCCAGCCGTTGATGCGGGCTCCTTGAATGGTGATTGGGAAGAAAATGTCGGAGTTATTGAAATTGTTGTGGTCGAAGAAGTTCTTTGCGCGGGTCAGGAAATTGTCGGCGTCGAGAGTCCATCCCCGGAAGGGAATAGTGACGCCATACTGATGCTCTTCGTCGCGCTCGCCGTGAAGGGGAACGAATCCCAAATTGTTGTTGTTGGCTTGTTGCAAGAGCGGGCCAGATACGGTGATCAGCGGCGGCGCCTGGTAAAAATGGCCGTAAAAGCCACGAAAAACCCAATTCAATTTTGGGATTCGAATCGAGCTGCCAACTCGAGGGCTGCTGGCATTTTCGGCGACTCCGCCCGAGAAATGAGTTTGCCGCAGACCTGCATCGACAGTAAGCCAGGACGTGACCTTGAATTGGTCCTCGGCGTAAAGGGCGATCAGGCTACCGTCGGGATTCTCGGGAGTGGGAGCCAAGTCGGTCCCGGGGACGCAGGCCGGGACGGCAGGAATCGGGCAATGATAAGCCAACGCAAAGAGCTCGCTATCTTGCTGCGCGAAGCCATACATGCCGGCCCGGAGGTTGTTCTTGTCCTTGATCCAGGAAATCGTTGCTTGCCCGCCTTCGTAGTTCGAAGCGCGATCTTCGGTGGCGGAACTGGGAATATCGTTGGGGCTGCTGACGTAGTTGGCGCTGTTGTAGTGATAGAACGGCGAGACCGTGGACACGAGTCCCGGATTAAAAGTGTGCACCCACGAAAAAGTGGCAAACCGGTCGTTTTCCTGGTTGTAGTCCTGCTGCACCGTCCCTGGCATGACGTTGGGATCGTTCGGAGCAAACGGCACTTGAAAATAGTCGCGTCTGATCTGTGCTACCAAACGAAACTGATCCTGCGGGTCTGCATTGTAAATCAGCGATGTGAATCCACCGAAGCCATTGGCCGCGTCGTGGATGACCGCGGAGGTGGGAGTTTGCAAACCCAGATTGGTGCGATTGCCATTCAAGCTGGCGTAGTAGGCGAAGCGGTTGGTGTGACCTCCGAAATTAATCTGATCGTCGGTTTGAAAGAAATCGCCGGCGCTCAGGACCAGCTCCGCCTCATCGTTCCGTTCGAACCCGGTCCGTGGAGCAACGTTGAAGATTCCATAAGTGCGATCACCGTAGTCGGCAGCGTAACTGCCGCGCTGTGCCTCGACGAAATCTGTGTCCTTCGGGTCGATCTGCGGCCCAAGGTTGCTTGCGATGTTGGTGTTGGGGATCGCGACGCCGTCGATCAACCACGTCACTTGATGTCCGCCTCGGATATGAAGCTGGTCATGCGTGACGTAAGATCCGGGAACGTAGTCGGTAATCAGGGACAAGCTGTTGGTGCGGGATGCGCCGGGAGTTTCGGCAATATCCTGGCGGCTGATCAACGTGGTCGGCGTGATGGATTCGGTTTGTGCCGGCAGATCTTCGGAAGTGACGGTCACTGACTGGGATTGCGCTGCCACCTGTAGCTCCAAATGCAGAACGGGCGCGGTTCCCGATAGCACGGTAATCCGCTGCTGCAGCGGGGAAAATCCCTCCTTGGTAACAGTCAAGGTGTACTGGCCCACCGGCACGTTGTCGAAATGAAATTCTCCATCGGCGTCGCTTTGTGTGGTCTGGTTATAATCTGAAGTTTCCGCTTTTAACACCACGGAAATATCTGCGACAGGACGATGCTGCGGATCATGCACAATGCCGCGAACCGTGCCAAAAATCCCGGCGAAGGCGGGACTGATCGCGCAATCCGCGACAAGCATCGCGAAAATGCAAGCGTGAAAAATTGACTTTCGCTTCATGATGAAGAATTCTCCCAAATATCATTGGCTGCGCGGTGGTTGCCGGCAGGCTAAATGAATTGAAAAAGCGGCTTCGATCGGATCGGGGCCGCAACGAACCGGAGGATGCAGCGAACTCAGTTAGTCGATGATTTGGGTGGTGGGGCGGGAGGAGCGAATGCCAGAGAAAGTCTGAGCGCAGCGAGCGCGAGCGTCGCGATTGACCTAGGAGCTAGAGCCGCAGTTACGAAAATAGGGGTCAGCACAAAAAGATGAGCGTGCACCGCAGGCTGCTCGACAGTATGGCAGCAGGACATCGAGCATGACCGCATTTTGTTTGCGCCATGGTCGTGATGGTCGCAGTCCTTCGCTGAATCATCATTGCGTTGCGCGGGGATTTCTCTCACAGGGTGGTGGTTCCCGTGAATGGGGCACTGGTCACCGGTGCAGCAAGCGCCGGTCATGGCCATCAAAGTAGCACTCGCGACTTGCGCGTGCGTGAGCAGAAGCGCAATCAGGCAGACCAGCGCGGTAGTTCGACGCGTCGTGGCGAGGCTCAACTTGTCGGCATAACTCATGCGCTCGAGTCTCCCACTCGATGATACGACAGTTTCGACCACGACGGGCAAAATCGTCGGCTCGGCGAACATCGCTTGCGAGCTCCAAGAGAGGGTTTTCGCAGACCAGAATGTCGATCTTTAAGGACGGCGTGTCACTGGCATTTGTGCCGGATTAGGGTTTTGAAAATATTCTGCGGGAACGTCGAATAGAGTGCCATCGGGCTCCTGTCGCTTGATGTTTGTGAGCACGGTCCTGCTACCTTGCATTTTTTTGAAGTCTTTGGTGATTCGCAGAAGCATCGCCGCCAAGTCATCCGAGGACCAGACTTCGTCTTCTCGGATGGGCAAACCCTTCAAACTGCCATCCTCGTCTGATCCTAACGTCGTCGTTTTGGCGCCCCGGGCTTGGATACCGTCGATGTCCCTATAACCGAGGTCTTCGAATTTAAGATTGGCTGGAAGATTTCTGCCAAGCAAGGTGAAAAACATCCCAGAGAAGGGCCGGTCCGTGCGCGGAGTCGGCCCTGGACGGGGCTGGTCAATAGTTCTGGCGTAGTGCAGCCCCGGTTGAACTGAAATCGCTGTTCCGCTGGTACAATCAAAAATCAGGATCACCTTTGCCAGTTCGGACTTGTTTACCGTGGAACTCTGCCCCTCACGAGCGGTAAGAGTTACTTCGCCGTGATTGCCGGACGCTCCGACAACTTGCTTCTCGAAGCGGATCCGGCCACGCCCGTCGCGGTCAGTCTTTTCAGTGTACTCAAACGTGGTTTGCTCGGTTCCATCGGCTCGCAGAGACCAACTTCTGTAAACGCGATCGGCCGAAAACGGGTTTCCGGCTGCTTGACCAACATAATCGGACGCAGCAGATGGAATACATTGCGCGTAAGCTAGGGGCACAAAAATAAGAATTGCAGGAGCGAGTACTACGATCAGTCTTGCTCGGTGTCCACGATTTCGGAGCAAAAGCATAGACGATCCTCACGCCTGGTGGTTCGCCTCGGAGACCGAAGTGCTCTTAAGCCAGTCTAATTACATCAGACGATAACTGCAATCGCACTACAAAATCGTCAGTTTCCTTGACTTCGATTTTCGCAAGTCGCAGACTGAAAACATGGCACACATTTACATGAGTTTTGATTTTGGAACGGATGAGGAAAAGGCCCAGCTCGCGCGCCATAAATTGGAGATGTGGAAGCAGGCGTTCCGGTTGGACAAGAAATTGTTGTACAAGTTTGAACGGACGGGGCCGGAGGCGCATTCGGCGGCACCGGTAGCCGCGGAAAAGACCGAAAAGCCCGCGAAGGCGGAGAAATCCGGAAAAACTGTAAAGACCGCAAAGGGCAAGGCTAAAACTGAGCCGGAAAGTGAGAAGAAGCCTGTGGCACCCGCGGGTCCGGTGAAGTTGCATTTGCGGTTGGGATTTTCCGGGCACGAAAAAATGACTGAAGAGCGATTGGTCAAGAGAATTCCTGGGGAAGAACCGTTCAAGGACGCGTCGCCTGCGGTGATGCGGCAGGGTGAGCCGGGTTTTGATGAGACGGCTGCGGTGTTCGACGCGCTGGATTGAAGTTCATTCGAACGACAGGGCGAAAAGCAGATCCCTCACCCCGCGATAGATGCGGGGATTCGGGATGACCACTGTGAAGATAGTCCAAATTGGACTGCGAGCGCGTCGGCAAATTGCGCGCAAATTTTCTGGGCTGCCAAACGCTACGAAACAATTTCGATATACTCTAAATTGCAAGCGCTGAAAACGCTCAACGACCGAGGTCAGACTGAATGGCCGTGCAAACCCGCGTTAAGCCCGCCAAGAACGACGCCAGCAAAATTGAAAAACATGCCAGCCTCAGCCGCGACGCGCTGATCCGGCTGTACCGCGCGATGTACTGTTCGCGAAAAGTGGACGATCGCGAAATTCAGCTCAAACGCCAGAACAAAATTTACTTTCAGATTTCAAGCGCGGGGCATGAAGCAGTCACCGCGGTTATGGGGTTACTTTTGCGTGCGGGCGAAGATTGGCTGTATCCGTACTACCGCGATCGTGCACTGTGTTTGATGCTGGGCGTTACGCCGCTGGAGATGCTGCTGCAATCGGTGGGCGCGGAAGCTGATCCCAGTTCAGGCGGGCGGCAGATGCCGTCGCACTGGGGCCACGCAAAATTCAATATCGTCAGCAAGTCGTCGTGTACCGGAACTCAATTCGTGCACGCGGTGGGGGCGGCGGAGGCGACGCTATATTACGAAGCTCATCCGAAAGCGCTGGAGCAGGCCAAGAAAGCGCCGCTCGGCGAACTTGCGCGGCACGCAGCGGATGAAATCGTGTATGTATCCGCCGGAGACGGCGCCACCAGTGAAGGCGAATTCTGGGAGTCGCTAAACGCGGCGTGCGCGAAAAAACTTCCGCTGCTTTATCTGGTTGAAGACAACGGCTACGCGATTTCTGTTCCGGTGGAAGTGCAGACCGCGGGCGGAAGCATCTCGAAGTTGGTACAAAGTTTTCCGGGACTGCATATAGCTGAAGTTGACGGCACGGATCCGATTGCCAGCTACACCGTTTGCCAGGATGCCGTGAATTATTGCCGCGAGCGTCGTGGTCCGGCGTTAGTTCACGCGCATGTCACGCGTCCTTATTCGCATTCGCTCTCCGACGACGAAAAACTTTACAAGGTGCCTGAAGAACGCGAAGCGGAAGCACATCGCGATCCGCTGTCGAAGTTTGCGTTGTTTCTGGTACGTGAAGGCGTGCTCGATCAAAAACAGATTGAGGCGCTCGAAGCTCAAGTGGATCACGAGGTACGTCAAGCGGCAGACGCGGCGTTGGCGGCCGAGGCGCCCGCAGTGGAATCGATTTTAACCAACGTGTATTCGCCGGACGTGGATCCGACGTCGGCGGCGTTCGAAGCGGAAGCGCAGGTGCACGGCGCGCCGAAGACGATGGTGGAGATGGTGGCGGCGACTTTGAACGATGAGATGTCGCGCGACGAGCGCATCACGGTGTTTGGCGAAGACGTCGCTGACGCCAGCCGCGAAGAAAATTTGAAGGAAGTGAAAGGGAAGGGCGGCGTCTTCAAAGCGACCGCCGGGCTGCAAAGAAAATATGGTTCGACGCGCGTTTTTAATACGCCGCTGGCGGAGGCCGCCATCGTTGGCCGGGCGATTGGAATGGCCACACGCGGCTTGAAGCCAGTGCCGGAGATTCAATTTTTCGATTACATATGGCCGGCGATGATGCAGATTCGCGATGAGCTGTGCGTGCTGCGCTGGCGTTCGAACGGCGCTTACAAGTGCCCGATGGTGATTCGCGTGGCGATTGGCGGCTACCTGACCGGCGGTGCGGTGTATCACAGCCAGAGCGGCGAATCGATTTTCACGCATTGCCCGGGATTGCGAGTGGTGATGCCTTCGACCGCGCTGGACGTCGCGGGACTTTTGCGCACCGCGATGCGCTGCGACGATCCTGTCATGTTTTTGGAGCACAAGCATCTTTACCGGCAGCCGTATAACCGTTCGGAATATCCCGGGCCGGACTTCACGATTCCTTTTGGAAAAGCGCGGGTGGTGAAAGAGGGCACGGACGTCAGCATTATCACGTACGGCGCTTTTGTTCACCGTGCGGAAGTGGCCGCGGCGCACTTGCAGCGCGAGGGAATTTCCGCGGAAATCGTGGATTTGCGGTCGCTTTCACCGTACGACTGGGACGGAATCTGCGCTTCGGTGCGCAAAACGCATCGTGTGATCGTCGCTTATGAAGATATGTTGAGCTGGGGCTACGGCGCGGAGTTGGCGGCAAGAATTGGCGACGAATTGTTCGACGAGTTGGACGCGCCGGTCAAGCGGATTGCGGCGATGGATACCTTCTGTGCATACCATCCGAAACTGGAAGACGCGATTCTGCCACAGTCGGATACGGTGATTGCGGCGGTGAAGAAGTTGCTGGAGTATTAGAAGCTTTAATCTTCAGTAGCTGGTTCGCTGTAAGAGCCATCCAACTCAAGACTTCCGCCTACAAACTAAACTTGGCGCACCCGGCGTCAGTTTCATTGCGGGTTCTTGATTGCGAGCCATTGCTGCTCAGCTTTTCGCTCGCGATCGAACCATCCCCAAAAGCCCATACCGACCATGAATAGTTCCGTTAGCGATCCGACCACAATGGTGACAATAAGCCCATTGGTTGGTGCGCAGCGGAGGCCAGTCACCACCGAAATAATGTACGGAAAAACTGTGGCTAATAAGTTCAAGACTACAAAGATGATGGTTTGTGGAGCCGTATACGCCAGGTAGCTGTCTTTTCTGAATTCCTTCCAATCCGCCTCCCAACCGGACGAGTCTGTTAGACGGAGATATGTCGAATAAACGCGTTGCAGGCCCTTGTAGTAATGACTAAGGAGGAACAATGCGAAGAGCAGTATCGAAAGCATTGAAGCCATTAGAAAGACGAAGCTGCCGACCGGCGTTCCAGAGGCAGGAGTTGCCTTAGGAGAGGCGAGGCCGACAATGACGCCAAACAGCGTAATTGCCGCTGTCGTTATCAGGAATCTCTGATTCGCTAGCTGATTTATCTCGGCGTGAATTTTTCGTTTGTCTTCTTGGTCTGGGCCGGAAAGAGGCATAAAGTATCTCCCCTCATAGTTCGCAAAAATGCGTTAACTGAGGATACGACAAGACGGTATCCCGAGCGAATTGTTTAGCCCTCGCGGTCAGGAAGATTCTTGCTGATCTCAGCGGCGAAGATCGGAGCTGAGGTAGAGAGGTTCCTCGACTGAGCAAACTGCACTCGCTCCGCGAGTGCAGTTTGCTCAGCTCGGAATCACAGGTTTGTTTCCGGCTTTGTTGGAAGAGGGGAGCTATGACCACGGCAGTTTTGTTTGACAGCGCGGCCTCAGTGGACTAAACTAAATGAACTTAGTTTAACCTGAGAGGCAAAAGCCATGACAACGGTGAACATTCACAAGGCGAAGACGCACTTATCGAGACTGGTGGACCAAGCCGCCAAAGGAAGTCCGTTTATTATCGCCAAAGCCGGAAAACCGCTGGTCAAAGTGACCGCGCTGGACACACCCACGGGAAAGCAGGTCCGGCGTACCGGATTCCTGCGGGGCGAATTCTCGGTGCCCAAGGATTTCAACCACATGGGCGCGAAGGAAATCGAACGGGCATTTCGTGGCGAAGTTCGAGGCAAAGAATGAAGCTGCTGCTGGACACGCATCTTCTATTATGGGCTGCCGGCCAGCCGGCGCGACTGCCCAGGCGCGCTCGCGCCTTGATCGAGGACCCGGAAAACGAGCTGTTTTTCAGCGCGGCCAGCCTTTGGGAGATTGCCATCAAGCGCGGCCTGGGGCGGCAGGATTTTCAGGTTGACGCGAGATTGTTACGCCGCGGATTGCTCGATAACGGTTACCGCGAACTGCCGATCACTAGCGAACATGCGGTAAACACGGACCACCTGCCGGAGCTCCATAAAGACCCTTTTGACCGGATCCTGATTGCACAGGCCAACGTCGAAGGGATTACGCTGCTGACCGATGACCGCAGGGTAGCAGCTTACTCAGGTACGGTTCGCAAAGTGTAGAGTGGCGGCGCTGGATACGTTCTGTGCCTGCCACCCGAAACTGGAAGATGTGGTTCTGCCGCGGTCGGACACGGTGATCGCGGCGGTGAAGAAGTCGCTAGAGTACTAACCTCAAAGAGCAGGTCAGTTTGAATTTTTGAGGGCGTTGGCGCAAAATTAGGTTATGAGATACACCATAAACCAAGACGGCGGCCTATGCTTTATCCATCGGGAAGACGGAGTGCCGCTCAGCCCGATCCCGCGCACCAGACTGCGAATGCTTGAAAATCATGGGTTTGTTCGAGAAGATTTTGACAAGGTATACAGCCAGTTAGACAAAGCGGGCGAAGTTGTAATTGATGTTCCTCCCCCTATCCGCTTCCGTCAGGGATGTATGCCACCGACTTATTCCCTCTAGACTTTCGCGACACCGCACCCCGGCGACACGCCATTCCACTTCTCCTCCTCGCGATGTCACTGTCATTGTAAAGAGTTAGTGCTTTTTGCGTTCTTCATCCCATTCCTTGAACGACAGCGTTTTACCTTCCGTTTTGGCCCCTTGCGCGAGGGCAGAACAACTAGGAATTTGGTCGAACTCGTTTCCGAATTGACG
>Ga0210402_10000982_pt1 | contig 30522 bp, 23 predicted proteins | sample IncBWC7MmetaG_FD_161055 | JGI IMG/M metagenome (GOLD analysis project Ga0210402, IMG submission 161055) | Forest soil microbial communities from Barre Woods Harvard Forest LTER site, Petersham, Massachusetts, United States - Inc-BW-C-7-M | ecosystem: Environmental > Terrestrial > Soil >...
AGAATCTCCGAAAACCGCGGTGCTGATGCTCAGCATGCATACGGAGAGCACCTGGGTGCGGCAGGCGATCGAGGCCGGGGCCAAGGGATATGTTCTGAAGAACGCGATGGACCTGGAACTCGGAGCCGCCATTCGCAAAGTTGCTGCCGGAGAAACGGTATTCGATCCGCAAGTGGAGCAGCGCTCGGCTCTGAAGGGAGAGCGCAGCGCGGCCCTTACGCACCGCGAACTGGAAGTGTTGCAGATGATCGTCGACGGCAAGTCGAACAAGGAGATTGCGGCCGTGCTCGATCTCAGCGCTAACACCATCGCCGTTCACCGCGCCAACATCATGAACTCGCTGGGAATCCATAAGACTGCGGAGTTGGTGGTGTACGCAATTCGCGCCGGGCTGGTGAACGTTCCGTGAAGCGCAGGTCATTCCTAACTGGACTGGCGGGATTGGCGGGCTGTTCGCAATTGTCTCATTTGCAGGCTTTTGCTGCTCAGTCCGCAACCGCGGCCTCTCCTGGCTTTCGGTTCACCGATGTGACCAGCCAGGCGGGAATTCATTTCCAACACAACAGCGGAGCTTTTGGCGGCAAATTTCTACCCGAAACTCTCGGCTCCGGATGCGCCTTCCTGGACTATGATCGCGACGGCTGGCAGGACATTCTGCTGGTCAACGGCGCCGATTGGCCCGGTCACAAGAAGAGCCGCTCCACTCTGCGTCTCTATCACAACAACGGTAACGGCACCTTTACGGATGTGACCGCGCGTGCCGGCCTCGATGTCGAAATGTACGGCATGGGCGTGGCGGTTGGGGATTACAACAATGACGGCTTCCCTGACATCCTGATCACCTGCGTGGGCCAGAACCGGCTGTTCCGCAATACCGGCAAAGGCACATTCGTTGACGTGACCACTCCCAGCGGCCTGGGGAAGCGCGAGGGGTTCAGCACCTCGGCGTTGTGGTTCGACTATGATCGCGACGGGCTACTCGATCTCTTTGTCTGCAACTACGTGAAGTGGTCGCCCGAGCACGACGTATTCTGCAGCCTCGACGGGAAGCATAAGTCGTACTGCACTCCCGAAGCCTATCGCGGGGCCACTTGCTGGCTTTTTCACAATCGCGGCGACGGCACGTTCGAAGATGTAACAGCGGCCAGCGGAATTTTCGACAGCAGTTCCAAATCGCTGGGAGTCGCGTTGTTCGACGGCAATCACGATGGTTGGCCCGATCTGCTGGTGGCCAATGACACTCAGCCCAACAAGCTCTACCGCAATCAGCACAACGGCACATTCAAAGATTCAGCGGTGGAGTCCGGGCTCGCTTTCAGCAGCGAAGGCAAGGCCCGCGCGGGCATGGGAGTCGACGTCGGCGATTTCGACAACTCGGGCACACCCGGAGTCGCGATCACCAATTTCGATAACGAGATGATTGGACTCTACCGTCTGAGCGGCAAGAGTTTCGAAGACATCGCACCGCAATCCGGAGTGGGAATCGCCTCCAGAAACAGCCTCGGGTTCGGTTGCGCGTTTCTGGACGTCAACCTGGATGGCTGGCTGGACTTTGCCGTTGCCAACGGACACATTGACGAGACCGTGCGCAACATTCGCGGCAACGTGGGATATGCGCAGCCGCCACAGCTTTTTCTCAATGGCGGGAAGGGAGTCTTTCGCGAGGTCGCGGCAGAGTTAGGCGGAGACTTCGACCAGCCGAAGGTCGGTCGCGGCCTGGCCTTTGGCGACTTTGATCGCGACGGCGATCTCGATCTGCTTATCACCACCAACAACGGACCGGCTCATCTTTACCGGAACGATCAGCTGGCCGGGAACCGCAGCATCCGTTTTCGTCTCGCCGGAACAAAATCAAACCGCGACGGGATCGGCGCCCTGGTGCGTGTTTTTGCTGGCGGTTTGTCGCAGTCCCGCCTGGTCAAAGGGGGCTCCAGTTACTTGTCGCAGTCGGAACTTCCAGTGACTTTTGGTTTGGAAAAACGAGACCACGTCGACCGTGTGGTGATCGATTGGCCCAGCGGGCGAACGGAAGAATACAAGAATCTTGTGGCGGGGCGTTGCTACGAGTGCACGGAAGGAAAAGGAATTGCCCCGCAGAATGGCTACTGACAGGATGGCTGCTGACGCGACGGCTACTGACGCGGCGTCTACTGAGCGGAACTGCTGCTGGGTTGTTTCGCTACGCTCCCCGCCGCGACCAGATCAATCTCCACGGAATCGTTCACCCGCAGGAACAACGTGCTCGGATTTTTCATTCCCCACTTCTCGTAGGGAACCGTAAAGTGGACGGTAGCGGTCCAGTGGTCCGCGGACATTTCCACCTCGGCCGGCACCGTGATTTCGCGGTCGACGCCGTGAATGCTGAACATGCCGTGAACCTTCACCGAGGACTTTCCCTCACTCGCGACAGCGCCTTCAATCTTGTCCGGACGGAACGCGATTTCAGGGTAGCTCTCGCTCTCCAGAACTTCCTTATGCATCTTGCGGTCGCGCATCCCACTGCCGCTCTCGCCGCTCTTGGCGTCGACCACGATCTCGCCCGAAATTTTTCCAGAGACCGGCTCGAACTGCAATGTCCCGCGCTTCAATTGAAAATTTCCGTGTACGGTATGGAGAACATCACCCAGTGTGAACTTGACCGAGGTCTGCCCGGGGTCAAGCTGGAACACGGTATCCTGCGCCGCCGCTGAAATGACAACCGGGGCCAGCAGAGTTAGAACCGCCACCATGAGTCCCGTAGCTCGGTACGCTGGGTGCGTCGTGAAGATCGTCGTAGGGTTCATCATGCTATGCGGTTAACAGTCCCCATCCCAGAGCCAGTCCGTCCTTGACAGCGTGCAGGGGAGGCCGAACTCCCACATGCATTTCGAGAAACCGCCGGAAGACCTCCGGCCGCTTCTGGAATACTTGCAGGGTGCGGTACTGGAGCCAGGGACGGCGGTCGAGAGTCAGCATCAGCCGTGCCATGCCCCACGGAAGCAGTGCCATTTTACGATGCTCAATCTGATAGCGTCGCATGTCGCCGGATTCCATGCATTTCGCCAGCACGACCGCCTGGCGGAACGCCAGGCCAAGGCCTTCTCCCGTGATTGCGTCCACGGTCCCGGAGGCATCCCCGACCAGCGCCACATTGTCGCGCCACACGCGCTTGAATCTGCGATTGCCGGTTAGGGCCCCTTTTTCGGCATCGATCACCTCGGCGCCAGCCAATCGAGCGCTTAGCTGGGGCAACGCCCGCAGCCCATCCTCCAAGCGCAGGCTTGAGTCATTCGAGGCTAGCGCAACGCAAACCTGTTCTGGGCTGACCGCCGTGGCGTAGCCCTGGCACCGGTCGCCCCAATAAACTTCCATGTGATCGGTCCACGGTGCGACGCGGTAGTGCCGCCGGAACGCATATCGAAGGTGGGGCCGTGGACCGCGATCAAGTCCCGCCCAGCGCCGGACACGCGAATGCGAGCCATCCGCTCCGATAATCCAGCGCGCACGAATTACCCGGCCGCCGAGATGGACGCCTTGGGAAGAAATGCCCGTGACCGCGGTTCGCCATAGCAGGCTGACGCCAAGTTGCGCCGCCCGCTCGGTCATGAGGCGATGTAGGCAGGTGCGGCGAATTGCAATGCCGCAGCCGTCTCCTGGGAACGACGCATCTGCCGCCAACGTGGAGCTTATGAAGCGAATGCCGAGGAACGGATAGGAGTCGGCCAGGGGAACATGGATTCCCAGGCGCTCCAGCGCCGCACGCCCGTCCGGCAACAAGCCTTCGCCGCAGGCCTTATCGATTGGCGGTTGCGCCCCGTCCGCCACCAGCACCCGGAGCCCTCGCTGCCGCGCCGCAATCGCCGCCGCCAGGCCTGCAGGGCCCCCGCCAATTACGAATACATCGGTCGAATTCAGCAACCGCCAACCTCACCACTGTAAAAGTACAAGCTCAGAGCAAAACCCCGGTCCCATCGCAGCCAGTATCCCCAGCGTGCCCGCCGCCGGGCGACGGTTCTTCATCACATCTTCCAGTACGACCAAAACGGACGCGGACGAAAGGTTCCCGACTTTTTTCAAGCAATCCCACGACGCATCGAGTTGCCCGTCGTGCAAATCCAGCGCCGCCGCAGTCGCCTCCAGCACCTTCGGACCGCCGGTGTGGAGCACCCAGCTTCCAATATCGCCGCGCTTGTGGCCGTGGTCGGCCAGGAACGCATCCATATCGCGCCCCAGGTTTTCGCGAATCAGTACCGGCACTTCCGGCGAGAGCGTAATGCGAAAGCCTTTCTCGGTTACTTTCCATCCCATCATTTCCTCGGTATCGGGATAGAAGACAGATCGAGTTGCCAAAATCTCAGGCCCAGTCGAATTCAGATCGTCGCCCGTAACAATCACCGCCGCCGATCCATCGGCAAAAAGTCCCGAGGAAATCAGATTGGCCACCGAAAGATCGTCCCGTTGAATGGTGAGCGAACAAAGCTCCACTGACACGAGCGCGGCCGCCTGCTTCGGATAGGCGCGCACGTAGTCCGCCGCGCGAGCAATTCCTGCCGCACCTGCTACGCAGCCCAACCCGAAAATCGGCACCCGGCGAATATTTGCCGGCAGGCCCATGCGATTGATCAGCAGGGCATCGATGGACGGGCTCGAAATTCCCGTCACCGATGTGAAGAAAAACGCTCCGAGTGCGCTCGGTTCGAGCCCAGCGTGGTGCAAGGCTCGGCAGAGGGCCTGCTCTCCCAGTTCCTGGGCGACCTCAATCCAGATGTCGTTCGCCTGACCCCAGGTGGTGATGTCGTAGTACCTTTCGTAGGGTATCGCGAGATGGCGGCCTTCCACCGCGACATTCCGATGGAGTCGCGCCAGCAGTTGCGGATTGCGTAGCCGATCACCCCAGTATTCCTGCAACTGTTCCAGCAGGAATTTCTGAGAATAGTAGTGCTTGGGAAAGGCGCTTGCGGCGCCGGCGATTTTCATTTCTGTTGATCCTGGCTTCCCGATACGGAGTCAGCGCCACGTCCGCCGGACATCGCACTCACGGGTTAGATGATCGAACGTTGTCGGCGGTTGGTCCCCGCCGACTGCGTGCCAGCTTACCTTATTCTGTCAGTTTATTGGGTCGAATTGTCACGCCATTGTTAAATCAAACCGCGAGCTTGCGCCCATGCGCCTAACTGAGAAAAGTCCGCGGCGCCAAATCCTAACAGTTTAGGACCAATAAACTCCAGGCAACTCAAGGTGTGATCGCGATCGAAGTGGGGTTCCCGGCCACCGAGTAGTTCGCGACGGAGCTGAGCGCGCCAGTGCTGGTGTCGAGACTGAAAGATTGAACCGCCGAGCTCGACGATTTATTGCCGACAAATAAATATTTCCCCCCGGCATCGCCGGCAATTACGCTCGGGCCCGCTCCGGTAGTAAACGGTGAAGTCGTCAGCAGGGCGAGTGTGCCGTCGGAACCGATTGAGTACGCCCCAAGGCCCGAAGAGGCTTGATTGGCTACGTACAAATAAGTGCCTGACTTGTCGACCAGAAGCGCGATCGGGGCGGAGTTTTGCGCCGGCTCTCCGATTGGGGAACCGGAGATCTCACTGAGAGACCCGTCGGAGTTGATCGTGAATTCCGAGATGGAACTGTCCAGCGTGTTGGCCGTGTAAAGAAAGCCGCCACCCGGCGCGATTGCCATTCCGATCGGATTCCTTCCCGTGAAGAATGGTGAGTTCGGCACCACGATTGGAGCTCCCTGGTTAAACGTGAAGGCTTGGATGATCCCTGGGGTACCTCCGCCCGTGACGTAGAGGACTCCCGATGGCGACAATTGCATGTTGCTCGGAGTCATTCCGATGGGAAAGGGAGTTCCCACGGCAGTGAGCAATCCCGAGGTTGCGTCGATGGAAAACACAGAAATGTTATTGGAGCCCAGGTTGCCAACGTAAAGAAAGCTTCCAGCCGAATCCATGGCTAGCAAGCTGGGCGCGAAGCCGTCAGGCGTGACGTTGGTGCGCGGGGTGACTTCCGTCAGCCCACCCACGGCCGAAATCGTAAACAAAGAGATGTCGCCCTCGCCGGAGTTGGCGGCGTACAAGAATTTCTTTGAGGGATGAATCACGACGGACTGAACGGCCTGGCCCGCGCTGATTGGACTTCCCACCAGTTGAGTGAGTATGCCCGAGTTGGGGTCTTCCCGATAAGCAACAATCTCGTTGGACGCAGGAATTGCAGCGTACAGATAACGGCTACTCGTAGCACCACAACTTACGCATATGGCTATGCCTGCACAAACAAGAAACAGGGCCGCTGCTTTCTTTACCATCCGTAACTCCTGAAGGAATTTGTCGAAATCGAAAAACTGGAAATCGCGCTCCCGGAAACATCCGGGGTGAATGCATTTCTCTCAAGCGGTGCTATGGTTGAACTCCTATCATACGGGACAAGTCGTCCCTTGCGCAGCCGGCACGCGCTCTACGCCCTTCCAGTGCTGCGATGCAGGATTTCTCCAGCGAGGTTGCACAAGCCTCCTAGTGTAGTCGACCTGATCCTTCGGAATGAAGGGTTTGCCAATATTTCGCGCACCGGGGGCTGAATGAATTCGTCAGTGAGCGGGGCTCGGACGGGGAGTGCCTGGCGATGAGGATTCGGGCCGGATGCTCTCTTCGCCGCCCCGCAACGCCAGTCGCAACCGGTCGAGATACACGTAAACCACGGGAGTGGTGAAGAGGGTCAACAGTTGGCTGACCGCCAAGCCACCGACAATCGTGATCCCCAATGGGCGGTGCAACTCAGAACCTGTTCCCCTGCCCAAAGCCAGCGGAAGCCCTCCCAACAACGCCGCCATAGTCGTCATCATGATCGGCCGGAAACGGAGGATACAAGCTTCGTAAATCGCTTCCACCGGCTTCTTACCTTGCGTGCGTTCGACGTCCAGAGCCACGTCGATCATCATGATGGCGTTCTTTTTTACCAATCCGATCAGCAGGATGATCCCAATCATTCCAATCACGTTCAGTTCGTTGTGGGTCAGGAGCAGCGCCAGAAGCGCCCCTACACCTGCCGAAGGCAATGTCGACAGAATCGTGATGGGATGGATATAGCTCTCATAAAGCATCCCCAGTACGATGTAAACGGTGAACAGGGCAGTCAAGATCAGGATCTTTTGACTCGACAAAGAATCTTGGAAAGCCGCGGCTGTTCCCTGGAAACTGGCTGAAACGGTCGGCGGCAAGCCGATCGTGCGCTGTGCGTTCTCAATCGCCTGCGTAGCCTGGCCAAGAGAAACTCCCGGCGCCAGGTTGAAGGAGATGGTGACCGAGGGTACCTGGCCCTGGTGATTCACGGCCAGCGGCGTGTTCGACGCTTCGTAGTGGGTGAAGGCCGCCAGGGGCACGGGCGTTCCGGCGGTCGAGCGCAGATAAATATTCTGCAGAGCTTCCGGAGTCTGCTGGAATTGCGGCGCAACTTCCATGACCACGTGATACTGGTTCAGCGCCCGGTACATGGTCGATACTTGACGCTGGCCGAACGCGTCGTAGAGGGCGTTGTCCAATGTCTGAGGGGTGATGCCCAAGCGGCTGGCCGTATCGCGGTCGATGACCAGCTTGGCCTGCAATCCCTTATCCTGCTGGTCCGAGTTCTGGTCGCGTAATTCGGGCAGGCTTCTTAATTTCTGTAACAGACGCGGCGACCAGTTGTTCAGGTCGTCGAGATTGGCGCTCTGCAGCGTGTACTGGTACTGCGCATTGCCAAAGCGCCCGCCGATGGTGAGATCCTGGGCGGATTGCAAAATCAGCGTCGCGCCCGGCACCACGGCCAGCTTGCCGCGAAGCCGATTGATCACGTCGTCCGCGGTGACAACTGGGCAGCTCTGCCAGAAATGCTGGGTATGACAAACATTGCGTTGTTCCAGCGGCTTCAGCATCATGAAGAATCGGCCCTGGTTCTGGGCGGTATTTCCGCCGGCAAATCCAACCACGGAATCGACCGCGGGATCTTTCATCACGATGTCCACGTAGCGCTGCATCTTGTCGCTCATGGACTGAAACGAGATGTCCTGCGCGGCCATCACGCCGCCCATGATGCGTCCCGTATCCTGCTGTGGGAAGAAACCCTTGGGCACGATGTAATAGAGGTAGCCGCTCAGGATCGCGACCAGGATGGTCACGACCAGCGTTACCGGTTGGTGCTGAAGAACCCAGGTCAGCGAGTGCTGATACGTCACGAGAAGCTTGTCGAAAACCCATTCGCTTCCGCGATAGAAAAGGTTGTGCTTGTCGCTTTTCGCCGGCCGCAGGAATTTTGCGCACATGGTTGGCGTGGTGGTCAGCGAAACCAGTAGCGATACGGCGATCGCAATACTGAGCGTCACCGCGAACTCGCGGAACAGCCGCCCCACGATCCCACCCATCATCAGCAACGGAATAAACACCGCCACTAGCGACACGCTCATCGAGAGGACGGTAAAGCCAATTTCGGCCGCGCCCTTGAACGCCGCCTCCACCGCGCCCATTCCGTGCTCGACGTAACGTGTAATGTTCTCGAGGACGACAATCGCGTCATCCACGACGAAGCCGGTGGAGATGGCCAACGCCATCAACGACAGATTGTCCAGACTGTAGCCCAGAAGATACATCCCGCCGAAGGTTCCAATCAGCGAGAGCGGCACGGCAATGCTGGGTATGATCGTGGCCCGCACCGTTCGCAGGAACGCGAATACCACGAGGATGACAAGAATGACCGAAATGATCAACGTGGTTTCGATGTCCTTGACCGAGGCGCGCACCGTGACGGTGCGGTCCATCGCAATCGAGAGGTCGATCGCCGGCGAAATCGAAGACTGCAGGAACGGCATCAAGGTCCGCACCCGGTCGACGGTTTCGATAATGTTGGCGCCGGGCTGACGGAAAATGATGATCAGGACACCGGGCTTGCCATTCGCCAACCCGATGTTGCGCCGGTCCGAAACCGAATCGGTCACCTCGGCCACGTCTCCCAAGCGCACCGCCGACCCATTGTTGTAGGCAACGATGAGCGGCCGGTATTGGTCCGCGGTGAAGAGTTGGTCCGTATCGGTGAAGGAATAAGACGTTGTACTATCCGACACCGACCCCTTGGGCCGGTTCGCGTTGGCGGCATTCAGCGCGTTGCGCACGTTGTCGAGCCCAACCCCTAGTTTATTGAGCAGAGTTGGATTCACCTCCGCGCGTACCGCTGGTTGCGCCGCTCCGCCCACGAAGACCTGGCCCACGCCGTCCACCTGCGCGAGTTTCTGCGCCAGAATGGAATCTGCGGCATCGTACATCTGCGGCACCGTCATCGTGTCCGACGTCAACGCCAGGATGAGGACCGGCGCGTCCGCCGGGTTCGCCTTGCGGTAGCTCGGATTGCTGGGCAGGTTGGCGGGCAGTTGGCTGCGAGCCGCATTGATGGAGGCCTGTACGTCGCGTGCCGCGGCGTTGATGTCACGGTTCAGGTCAAACTGCAGCGTAATGCTGGTCGTGCCCAGCTGACTCGACGAAGTCATCTGGTTCACGCCAGAGATGCGTCCGAACTGTCTTTCCAGTGGTGTCGCCACTGCCGAGGCCATAGTCTGCGGGTCCGCGCCCGGCAGGCCCGCGCCGACGCCAATCACAGGGAAATCGACCCTGGGCAGGGAAGCCACGGGAAGAAAATTGAAGGCGAGAATCCCCGACAGCAGCAGCGCCGCCGCCAACAGTGACGTTCCAATCGGACGCCGGATAAATGGAGCCGAAATACTCATCTTCTAAATCCGCCGAGCTCAATCGCCAGGCTTAATCCGCTGACATGGGCTCCTCGGTTATAGGATTGCCGATCCGGTAGCGCGAGAACTTGTTTGCCAGCCGGTCAAACCACAGATAGACCACCGGCGTCGTGTAAAGCGTAAGCAGTTGGCTGAGCAGCAATCCGCCGACAATCGTGATGCCGAGAGGCCTGCGAAGTTCCGCGCCTGTTCCCGTTCCCAGCGCCAGCGGCAGCCCGCCCAGCAGCGCGGCCATGGTCGTCATCATGATGGGCCGGAAACGCAGCAGACAGGCCTGAAAAATCGCTTCCTCGGGCGGCTTATGCTCTACTCGCTCCGCCTCCAGCGCAAAGTCGATCATCATGATGGCGTTTTTCTTCACAATGCCGATCAGAAGAATGATGCCGATCAGCGCCACCACGGTTAAGTCATTGCCCGTGATCATCAGCGCGAGAATCGCGCCCACGCCGGCCGACGGAAGCGTCGAAAGAATCGTGACCGGGTGAATGTAGCTCTCGTACAAAACCCCGAGCACAATGTAGACCGTAATCACGGCGGCCAGAATCAAATAAGGTTCCGACGCGAGCGAGTTCTGAAACGCCGCCGCTGTCCCCTGAAACGCCGCATGAATGCTAATCGGCAACTGAATATCCTTCTCAGCCTGTTGAATCGCCTTGGTCGCATCTCCCAGCGACGCTCCCGGCGCGAGGTTGAACGACAGGGTCACCACCGGAAACTGTCCCTGATGGTTATTCGCCAGAGAAGCGTTGCTCGACTGCATCCGTGTAAACGTCGAAATCGGAACCGGCGCGCCACTGGTGGTCACGGCGGCACCGTTGGCTGTGGGTGCGCCCGAGTTCGTGGTTACGGTGCTGGGGCGGATGTAAATATCCTTCAAAGCATCCGGGCTCTGTGAGAAGTTCGGCGGGACCTCGAGGATCACGTGGTACTGGTTCAGCTGCGTAAAAATGGTCGAAACCTGCCGCTGCCCGAACGCGTCGTACAAAGTGTTGTCGATGGCCTGCGGAAAAATGCCCAGCCGCGAGGCAGTATCCCGGTCAATCGTGACATTGGTCTTGAGGCCACCATTCAGCTGGTCCGTGGCCACATCGCGTAAGGCCGGCAAGGTTTGCAGTTTGGCCACCAGCTTCGGCGTCCACTGCGCCAGTTCCTGCGCGTCGGCATCTTCAATCGAATACTGGAATTGGGTGCGGCTCACCCGGTCTTCCACCGTGAGATCCTGCACCGGCTGCATATAGAGAGTAATGCCGTCGACCTTTGCCAGTTCCGGCTGCAGCCGCCGGATGATGGCGGATGCATCGTCGGCGCGCTGGTCGCGCGGCTTCAGGTTGATCTGGATCCGGCCCTCGTTTGGCGTTGTGTTCGTGCCATCGACTCCGATGAAGGACGAGAGGCTGTCGACCGCCTTATCCTGCAAAATGATTTTCGCCAGCTCCTGCTGGCGCAGCGCCAGGGCGTCGAAGGAAATATAGTCGGGCGCTTCCGACACGCCCAGGATCACGCCTGTGTCCTGCACCGGGAAGAATCCCTTGGGTACGACCACGTACAGAAAGAGCGTGAGAACCAGGGTTCCGACCGTAACGATCAGCGTCGCGGTCTGGTGCTGCAGCACGAACTTCACGGTACGCCCGTAAAACGCGATAATCCGGTTGTAGTAATCCTCAGTGGCCTCGTAGAAGCGGCCCTTTTCGCCTTCCTTGCGATGCTTCAGCAGTTTGGCGCACATCATCGGCGTCAGGGTGAGAGAGACTCCTGCCGACACCAGAATCGTCACCGCCAACGTGACCGCAAACTCGCGGAACAGCCTTCCTACAATGTCTCCCATGAACAGGAGCGGGATCAGCACGGCAATCAATGAAACGGTGAGCGAAACGATGGTGAATCCGATTTGTCCCGCTCCCTTCAGCGCAGCGTCCAGCGGGGAGTCTCCGGCTTCCAGGTAGCGGTCGATGTTCTCGATCATGACGATGGCGTCGTCCACCACGAACCCGGTCGAGATGGTCAGCGCCATCAGCGTCAGATTGTTCAGGCTATAGCCCAGAAGGTACATCACGCCGAAGGTTCCAATGAGCGAGAGAGGGACCGCGACACTCGGAATCACGGTCGCGGCCAGATTCCGCAGGAACAGAAAAACCACCAGCACCACCAGGGCGATGGACAACATCAACTCGAATTCCACGTCCTTCACGGAAGCGCGGATCGTAGTGGTCCGGTCGGTGAGAATTTGGACTTTCACGGCCAGCGGCAGGGACGCCTGCAGCTGCGGCAGAAGCTTCTTGATGCGGTCGACAACGCTGATGATATTCGCGCCCGGCTGGCGCTGGATGTTGACGATCACTGCCGGCGTCAAATTCATCCACGCGGCAAGTCGGATATTTTCCGTTCCGTCGATGACATTCGCGACATCGCTCAGACGAACCGGCGCGCCGTTATGGTAGGCGATCACGATTGGCTTGTACTGTTCGCTGGAGAAAAGCTGGTCGTTGGCGCCGATCGTGTAGGACTGCCGCGCGCCGTCGATCACGCCCTTGGCTTGATCCACGTTCGCCTGAGCCAGTGCCGCGCGCAGATCTTCCAGGCTCAGCCCGTAGGATGCCAGCGCGGTCGGGTTCGCCTGAATGCGCACGGCGGGTTTTTGCCCGCCGCTGATCGAAACCAGCCCCACTCCGGGCAACTGCGAGATCTTCTGCGCCAGCGACGTGTCAGCCAGATCTTCCACCTTCGACAACGGCATGGAATCCGAAGTTAGCGCCAGCGTAAGGATGGGCGCGTCTGCCGGATTGACTTTGTTGTAGATGGGAGGATTCGGCAGATCCGTGGGCAGGTACGTGGAACCGGAGTTGATTGCGGCCTGCACCTGCTGCTCTTCGACGTCAATGTTCTGATCGAGGCCGAACTGTAGCGTGATGACCGAACTGCCGAACGAACTCGTTGACGTCATCTGGCTCAGGCCCGGCACCTGGCCGAACTGCCGCTCGAGCGGAGACGTGACCGACGAAGCCATCACATCGGGATCAGCCCCGGGATAGAACGTCACTACTTGAATAGTTGGATAATCGACCTCCGGCAGTGCCGAAACAGGTAGTTGCATGAATGCAACCCAACCGACGAGAAGCACGCCCACCATGAGCAACGTGGTCGCAACCGGCCGGAGAATGAATAACCGTGAGGGACTCATGAACCTGATGCGCCTGAACTAGATGCGCCTGACTCTGGGGCTTCTGGATTTTCTTCCGCCTGACGGTGTCCGCTGTTCGCGGGTGAAGTGCCCCGCCCCGTGCTCGGCGATGCGGCGCGCGGCTCAATCCGGCTGCCGCGTTGCAGTTTGTCCTGACCATCCGTTACCACCGTGTCGCCGGGATTGACTCCGGCGGTGATCACCGTCGTATCTCCCTGGGTCAGCGACACCGTAACCACGCGATCTTCCACCGTCTTGTCGGATTTCACCGCGTACACAAACGTTCCTTGCGGGCCGCGCAGAATTGCCGCCGTGGGCACAACCGTGCTGTTTTTCCGCGTCTCCAACAGCAGATTGGCGTTGACGAACTGGTTCGGCCAAAGCTGATTGTCGATGTTGCTGAAGACCGCCTTGAGCTTCGCAGTTCCAGTGGTGGGATCGATTTCATTGTCAATAGTCTGCAATTTGCCCGCTGCCAGCTTGGTCTGATCGTCGCGGCTGAATGCATCCACCTCGAGCGTCCCCTGCTGCATGTGCTTCGCCACATTCGGCAGCACATCTTCCGGCAGAGTGAAGATGACTGCGATCGGCTGCAGCTGAGTGAGGATGAGCATCGGGTTCGTGTCGGAAGCGTGAGCGATGTTGCCGGGATCCACCTGCCGCAGTCCAACCCGCCCGTCGAACGGCGCCGTAATGTGGCAGTAGACAATGTTGAGCTTTGCGGTTTCGATCTGCGCTTGATCGGTGCGTACTGTGCCTTCCAGTTGGTCCGCCAAGGCCTTCTGGGTGTCCACCTGCTGCTGCGCGATGCTGCCGGAAGGAATGAGAGAGGTATAGCGATCCAGATTCAGCTTAGCGTCGCGGAGTTGTGCCTGATCGCGGAACAACTGCGCCTGCATCTGGTCCAATTGCGCCTGGTACGGGCGCGCGTCAATCTCGATCAGCAGCTCTCCCTGCTTTACGTTTTGACCCTCCCGGACATTCACTTTCATGATCTGTCCGTCCACCCGGCTCTTGATGTTGGCCGTGTTGAACGCGGTCACCGCTCCCAGGCCCGACAAATAGACCGGGACGTCTTGCCGCTGCACCTGTGCGGTCGCGACCGAGACGGAGTGGGTTCCGGCCGCCTGTGCTTTTTGCTGCTTGGAGTCGGCGCTGCTGGTGCAGCCAATGAAAAAAGTGCAGACCGCCGCAAGGGCGACGACCGTCATAACGCGGGACACGCGAACCGTCGTCACGCAGGGTTTTCTTTCAAAAAGGTCAGTCATATTCACAGGTAAGTCCGTCGCCGTTCTTTCCCAACACAGGCTCGGCAGGAGGTGCACGTATTAGACGTAAGCATTGTAGGCTCGGTTGCGGCAATATGCGCCAGGAGGCAGGAAATTTCTCGTCCGTGGGGCCTCCCCCTGGAGTGGCTCAGATAGGAGCCAGGAAATGCCGCTGCTGGAGTAAAAGCACGCTTAACCAGCATCCACTGCGGCTCAGCGGGAGGTCAAGACCGGGGCGAAGGTTTTACAAATCTTTACTCGCTCCGCCTACATTACGACTCTCAGGAGGCGCTTAGCGTCTTTGGGGAAGGATGCTGCGATTCATACGCCACGATCTCCGCTTCATGCTGAAGTGTCAGACCAATGTCGTCCAGTCCATTCAGCAGGCAGTGGCGGGTGAAATCGTCGATGAAGAACTTCGCGCGGAAATCCCGGTCGTCGCGTACCTCGCACTTCTCCAAATCGATGGTGAGCTGGTAGTCGTCGATCTGCTGCGCGCTCTGCATCAGCTCCGCAACCTCGGTCTCGCTCAGCCGCACAGTAAGAAACCCATTCTTGGCGCTGTTGTTGGCGAAAATATCCGCGAAGGAGGACGAGATTACCGCCCGAAAACCGAAGTCCGCGAGTGCCCACACCGCATGTTCACGCGACGATCCGCAGCCAAAATTTCTCCCCGCTACGAGAATGCTAGCGCCTTCGTAGCGCGGCTCATCCAGAACGAAGTCCGCGTTCTTCTTTCCATCCGCGCCAAACCGCCAGTCATTAAACAGAAACTGCCCAAATCCCGTGCGCTCAATCCTCTTCAGAAACTGCTTGGGGATGATCTGATCGGTGTCGACGTTGACCCGGTCCAGCGGCGCGACACGACCGCGATGAATGCTAAATGGTTTCATGCCTTGAACCCCTTGTCATTTCGAGCGGAGCAGAATTGCCCGGAGAGGGCAATTCTGAGCAGTCGAGAAACCTGCTTTTGCCTGCGGTCCCGCTGAGCTTTCGCTATCACTGAAACTTCCAATTCCGAATGTCTGTAAAGTGCCCCGCAATCGCCGCCGCCGCAGCCATCATCGGACTCACCAGGTGCGTCCGCCCTCCGCGCCCCTGCCGCCCTTCAAAATTGCGATTGCTGGTCGAAGCGCAGCGCTCACCCGGTTGCAAAATGTCAGGATTCATTCCCAGGCACATCGAGCAGCCCGACTCGCGCCATTCAAACCCGGCGTCCTGAAAAATCCGATGCAGCCCTTCCTGCTCGGCCGCTCGTTTCACGGTCTGCGATCCCGGCACCACCATCGCGCGCACTTTCGAACTTACATGATGTCCCTTCGCCACCCGTGCCGCCGCCCGTAAATCTTCAATCCGCGAATTCGTGCACGATCCGATGAACACACGATCGATCCCGATGTCGGCAATCCTTTTTCCGGGCTCCAGTCCCATGTACTGCAACGCAAGTTCCGTGGCACGACGGTCCGATTCCTCCAGTCCTTTGATCTCCGGCACGCGCCCCGTGACCGGAGCCACCATCCCCGGATTCGTTCCCCAGGTCACGAACGGGCAAAGCTGCGCCCCATCGATCTCAATCACCTTATCGAAGGTTGCGCCTTCATCCGTCGGCAAGTTTCTCCAATACGCGATTGCCTTCTCCCACTCGCCATCCCGCGGAGCGAATCGCTTGCCCTTTACGTATGCGATGGTCGTTTCATCCGGCGCGACCATTCCCGCGCGCGCTCCGGCTTCGATGCTCATGTTGCACAGCGTCATGCGCCCTTCCATCGAAAGCGCCCGCACTCCCGGACCGGCGTATTCGATCACGTGCCCGGTCGCTCCGTCGGTTCCGATCTGGCCGATAATCCCCAGCGCCAGATCTTTTGCGGTAACGCCATCCGCCAGCCGTCCGCGGACTTCAATCTTCATCGTCTTCGGCGTCTGCTGCGCGAGACATTGCGTCGCCAGCACGTGTTCTACTTCCGACGTGCCAATCCCGAACGCCAATGAACCAAAAGCCCCGTGCGTGCTGGTATGGCTGTCGCCGCAAACAATCGTCATGCCCGGCTGCGTCAGTCCCAGTTCCGGACCAATCACATGCACGATTCCCTGCTCCGGGGAATCCATGTCAAACAGCCGGATGCCAAATTCCTTGCAGTTCGACTGCAGCGCCGCAATCTGCTTGGCCGCAATCAAATCGGTAATCGGAGTTCCGCGCGGCTCGGTAGGAATGTTGTGATCGACGGTAGCCACGGTGCGCGCAGGTTGCCGGACTCTCCTTCCAGCCGCTCGCAAGCCATCAAACGCCTGCGGCGAAGTCACCTCGTGTACCAGATGTAGGTCGATATAAAGAATCGGCGACCGCCCCGCAGGTTGTGCCACTAGGTGTGCGTTCCAGATTTTTTCAAATAATGTCTTTGTCTGTGCCATCAAATTCTCTGTCCACTATTCACTAGTCACTGCCCACTGCCGTTCTATCGGGGCGTTGTAATCGCGCCCTGCGACGCCGACGACACCAGCGCCGCATACTTCGCAAACACGCCTTTCGGGTATCGCGGCTGCGGAGCTTTCCATTGCGCCATGCGCTGCCGCAACACGTCGTCGCTGACTTCAACCTCCAGCGCGCGTTTGTTGACGTCGAAGCGAATGATGTCGCCGTCGCGCACACCCGCGATCGGCCCTCCCAGCGCCGCTTCAGGAGAAACGTGTCCCGCCATCAGCCCGCGAGTCGCGCCGCTGAAGCGTCCGTCGGTTAACAGCGCGACTGAGCCGCCGAGGCCTTCGCCCACAATCGCCGCCGTCACGCCCAGCATCTCACGCATGCCCGGCCCGCCCTTCGGCCCCTCGTTGCGAATCACGACCACATCTCCGGCCTGAACCCTCTTTGCCGTGACCGCGGTCATCGCATCTTCCTCGGATTCAAACACCCGCGCCGGCCCGCGATGCTCCAGTCGCTCATGCCCGCTGATTTTCGCCACGCATCCTTCCGGCGCAAGATTCCCCTTGAGAATCACGAGCCCGCCGGTAGCCTTGAGAGGCTTATTCAGCGGAACGATCACCTCCTGCCCCGGAGTCTCCACCGCGCGCTCAGCCTCGGCGCCGATCGTTAGTCCCGAGACAGTCTGTGCCGAAGCGTGCAGATACTTTCCGTTGAGTAATCGCTTAGCCAGCAGCCCGATCCCGCCCGCGCGATGCATGTCCGAAGCCACAAAGCGCCCCGATGGCTTGAGATCGGCGAGCAACGGAGTGCGCTCACTTACCGTTTGAAAGTCGTCAATCTCGAGTGCAACCCCCGCTTCGCGCGCGATCGCCAGCAAGTGCAAAACCGCGTTGGTTGATCCTCCACTTGCGGCCACTGACGCAATCGCATTCTCAAACGCCTCGCGCGTCAGAATGTCGCGCGGCTTGATCCCTTTCTGCAGCACGTTCATCACGACCTTGCCACAGTCGAATGAAATCTGATCTTTCTGCGGATCCATTGCCGGCACGCTGTTGAATCCCATCGGCGAGAGTCCAATGACTTCCATCACCGTCGACATGGTGTTCGCCGTGTATTGCCCGCCGCACGCGCCCGCGCCGGGGCAGGCCACGTTTTCCAAAGCGTGAAGTTCGTCGTCGGAAATCTTGCCTGCCGCGTTTGCCCCAACCGCTTCAAACACGTCCTGAATCGTGACGTCCTTCCCACGATAGTTCCCCGGCGCAATCGTCCCGCCATAAAGCACCATGCCCGGCAGGTTCATGCGCGCCAGCGCCATGGCCGCCGCAGGAATCGTCTTGTCGCAGCCCACCACGCAGACCACCGCGTCGAACATCTGTCCTCGACACACCAGTTCAATCGAATCGGCGATCAACTCGCGGCTCACCAGCGACGCCCGCATGCCCTCGGTGCCCATGGTCTCGCCGTCGGAGATCGCAATGGTGTTGAACTCCATCGGCGTCCCGCCCGCCGCGCGAATTCCTTCCTTCACCTTGGCCGACAGCCGGCGCAGGTGAAAATTGCACGGCATGGTTTCGATCCAGGTGTTGGCCACGCCAATCAGCGGCCGGCTGAGATCGGCATCGGTGAATCCGATGCTCTTGAACATGGCGCGCGCCCCCGCCCGGTCGCGCCCATCGGTAATGCCGCGGCTAATGTGCTTGAGATCCATAGTCAGAGATTACAAGATGCGAACTGAAGATGTGAAACGCGTCTCTACGACGCGCGATTTCCCTTCGTGCACCTTTCGTGTGCTTAGTGGTTGATGATTTTCCTCGAGGCTAGGCCAAAAAACGGGGAACCCGCCAAGCAGCGAGCTCCCCAAAATGCATGACGCTGCCCAGGAGTCGCCATGCTTGCCCAACTATTCCAAGCCCGACTTACGCCCGCGCTGCGGCGCGCGATTCTTCAACCGTCACGCCCGCCGGAGGATGCGGCGCCGTCCATTCGTTCGCATGCGCCGCGCCGGAACTCACCTTGATGACATCCGCGATGCTGTACCACTCGCGATAAAGCTGCCCCACTTGCTTCTGATTCACTTCGAGTGCCAGCGTGACCTGATGATCGTGCTCCGCCGGCTCAGCCTGCACCACCGGCAGATCGAGCGCCCGCCGCGACGCCGCATTCAGAATGCGCATCAATGTCCCCTGCGTATTTCGATAGCGAATATGAAAAGCCTGCATGTGAATAGCCCTCGGCTCCGATTGCAGATTTGAGATTTCAGATTGCAGATTGAAAACCCGGTGCAATTGAAACTCGGAAAGTCTGCAATCTAAAATCTGAAATTGCTTTAGTCCTCGCTCAGCAACATCTCCGACAACGCCGCGCCCGCCGGCACCATCGGAAAAACATTTGCCTCCGGCGCGCAATCAAACACAAGCAACTCCGGCTCCGCCGAACGCAGGAATCTGTCGATCTCGTCGCCGGTCTCCTTCGACACAGGAAACTCACGCATGGCATCTTCGTTCAGCCGGAAGCTGTGAATCTTGTACGCCTTCGCAATCTCCACGAAATCCGGATTGTCGCTGAGGTCGGTCTCGGCGTAGTTCCGCTGATAAAACAGCTGCTGCCACTGCCGCACCATGCCCAGATATTTGTTATCGATGATCACCATCTTCACCGGCAACCCGAGCCGGTGCACCGTGGCCAGTTCCTGAATGTTCATCTGGAATCCGCCGTCGCCGGAGACACAGAGCACGCAAGTGTCCGGCTTTGCGAGCTGCACGCCCACCGCGGCCGGCAGAGCGAATCCCATGGCCCCCAGCCCACCCGAGGTAATGAATCCTCGCGGCGACGATGAACGATAGCGCTGCGCCGCCCACATCTGGTGCTGGCCCACGTCCGCGATCACCACGCTGTCTTTCGGCAAGCGGCCGAAGAGTTCGTCGAGAAAGCGAATCGTCGGTTGTGCCAACCCCCGCGGATCGAGCTCCGCCCGCTCGTCTCCACACGCGACCGCGTGCCAGCCACTGAAGTCGGGAAGCGTATGCCGCCGCAATTCCGTATGAAATGCCGGAATCGTGTCCGCCAGATTGCCAATCACCGGAATTTCGCAAGGTCGTACGCGATCGAGCTGCGCCGGGTCGATTTCAAAGTGAACGATCTTGGCATGAGGCGCAAACCGCGTGGGCTCGCCGGTCACGCGATCATCGAGCCGCGCCCCAAAAATCATGAGCAGATCAGTTTCGTTGAGCGCCGTGTTCGCCGCGCGGGTTCCATGCATGCCCACCATGCCCAGGTAATACGGAGACTCCGGAGGAACCGCGCCCAATCCGTGCACGGTCGCGAATGTCGGAATATTCAGGTGGTCGAGCAGTAGCCGCAATTCCGGAATCGCGCCCGACAATTTCGCTCCCGCGCCAATCAACGCGACCGGTTTCGAAGCCTGCTGCAGCAAAGCCACAATAGTGTCGGTAAAACCGCCGTCGGCCTTCGCGTCCGCGGGCCGCGCGTGCGGCGTGAACTTCACCGGACCGGAAAACTCTTTCTTCGCTTTCAACATGTCGGTCGGGATGTCGATCACTACCGGCCCCGGCCGGCCACTGCGTGCCCAGTAGAACCCCTCGGCAATCGCTTCAGGAATTTCGTCAATGGTGCGCACCAGCCGGCTCCACTTGGTGAGCGACAGCGTCACGCCAAAAACATCGGTTTCTTGAAACGCATCGGTCCCGATCAGCGCGCTGCGCACCTGCCCGGTGATGCAGACTAGAGGAACCGAATCCATCTTTGCATCGGCAATGCCCGTGACCAGATTCGTCGCGCCCGGCCCGCTGGTCGCCATCGCGACGCCAACTTCGCCGGTCACGCGCGCATAGCCCTCCGCCGCAAACACCGCGCCCTGCTCATGCCGCGTCAGGATGTGCCGCACCCCGCTACCCTCCAACGCGTCATACAAAGGCATGATCGCGCCGCCGGGATAGCCGAACACCAGTTCCACGCCTTCGGCGCGCAGGCATTTCAGGACGATGTCCGCTCCCTTAAGCATTCACCACCTGTTTTGTGCCGTCTTTAGGAGCTTCCGCTGGCTTCTTGCCATCCTTGGGCAGCCAGCTCATCATGCCGCGCAGTTGCGCGCCCACAATCTCGATCGGGTGCTGTTTCTCTTTCTCGCGCAACGCGTTGAAGTTCGGACAACCGGCCTTGTTTTCCGCAATCCACTCCTGCGCGAACTTGCCGCTCTGAATATCGGCCAGCGTCTTCTTCATCGCCGCCCGCGTGGGATCGCCGACAACCTGCTCGCCGCGCGTCAGATCGCCGTACTCCGCGGTGTTCGAGATCGAATAGCGCATCCGGCTCAGGCCGCCTTCGTAGATCAAGTCGACGATCAGCTTCACTTCGTGCAGACACTCGAAATAGGCAATCTCCGGCGCGTATCCGGCCTCGACGAGAGTTTCGAATCCCTTCTTGATGAGCGAAGTCAGGCCGCCGCACAGGACTGCCTGCTCGCCGAACAAATCGCTCTCGGTTTCTTCCTTGAAAGTTGTTTGCAGAACGCCCGCGCGCGTCGACCCGATGCCATGCGCATAGGCCAGCGCGAGTTCATGCGCGTGCCCGCTGGCGTCCTGCTGAATCGCGATCAGCGACGGCACGCCGCGGCCCTCGGTGTACACACGCCGCACCAGGTGCCCGGGACTCTTGGGAGCGATCATCACTACGTCGACGTCGGTAGGCGGGACAATCGTCTTGAAATGAATGCTGAACCCGTGCGAAACGCCGAGCACCTTCCCGGGATGCAGATATGGCTTGATGAACTGGTCATACGTCTCAGCCTGGGTCTCGTCCGGCGTCAGGATTTGGATCCAGTCGGCGCGCTTGGCCGCCTCGTCGGGAGCCACGACGACCATGCCATCAGCCCGGGCCTGCGCCGCGCTCGGCCGGTTCGCGGCCAGTCCGACAATCACTTTGAACCCGCTGTCGCGGAGATTCTGCGCCTGGGCATGCCCCTGGCTGCCGTATCCAATAATGGCGATCGTCTTGCCCTTCAGTACCTCGGGCTTGGCGTCGCGTTCATAAAAAATAGTAACCACCGAGTGCTCCTCTCGATCACAAGGGGAGGAAGTAGGCCCTTGCTGGGGAAATCTGGCGCTGATTCTGCGAACCGACCGGTCGGTCGGTATGTCGAAATGCTACCTGCCCCGCCCCGAGGGTGTCAAGAGAGAACTCTGGTTCGCAAAACTGTATAAATCACGATCATTTGCCTTCGTGCTGCATTTGGCATTCCTGCTCACAACTGTTTACCATGTCCCCCGATGGCTCGCGAGACCGTGGTCGATTCCCGGCAGGAGATTCTGCGCACCGCCGCCCGTCTGTTTCAGCAGCGCGGCTACGACGCGACCTCCATGAACGACGTTGCCGCGGCGCTCAAGCTCAGCAAGGGCGGCCTCTATCACCACTTTCAGAGCAAGGACGAGATCCTGTTCGAGATCATGAACCATGCCATGGAAATCACCCAGGAACGCGTCCTCGCCCCCGTTCGCACCATCGCCGATCCCAAGGAGCGCCTGCGGGCCCTGATCCGCCTGCACATCGAAGTCGTGCTCAGCCCGCGCGACCGCGAAATCACGGTCATGCTGCACGAAAATCACCCTCTGCCGCCCGCCCTCCGCAAGCGCATCAACCACCGCAAGAAGGAGTATGTGCACTTCGTGGAGAGCTTAGTCGCAGACGTTCAGCGTTCCAGGGCGGAAAAAGGGGCAGTCAGCCCCCGGGCTGCCGCCTTCGCACTGCTGGGCATGATCAACTGGATTTACCAGTGGTATAAGCCGGAAGGCGAACTGCAGGCGAATAACCTGATCCCACAGTTCACCGAGCTTCTTTTCGGAGGGATCCTCGCGTGAAGGCGTGGTTCGGGACCGTCGGCGATATTAACCAGCAGCGCGCGCAAAGCGGCAAGCTGTATCGCGAGTTTCTCCGCGTGCCAGCCATGAGCGCGGGGCTCTACGTTCTGTCCCCCGGAGCCACCGATCCGCAACGCCCGCATCACGAAGATGAAATGTACTACGTGGTTCGCGGAAAAGCGCGTTTCAAGGCCGGAAATGAAGACCGTGAGATTTCCGCGGGAAGCGTACTCTTCGTCGCCGCAGAAGTGGAACACCGCTTCTACGACATCGTCGAAGAACTGGCCGTACTGGTCTTCTTCGCGCCCGCGGAGAGCTAGATCGAAAGGCAGAACCTGACTGCCAACTGCTATCTGCCCTGCGGAATTACTTGCGTCCGCAAACTTCGGGGAGCCGATAAATCGACAGTGTGTCTCCCGCCGCGATGGCCACGAGTTTCCCCGACGGTGAAATCGCGGCAGAGCGTACCCGGCTGTACGTTGAGGGAAACGTGCGGTGCCAGTCGAAACACGACGCTCCTGTGACCGTATCAAACACCCGCACGTCCTCGCGGTTCACGTCTTCCGCGCCCACCATGCCAAAGCTCGTAATCGTCCGGAAACCTTCGAGCACGCCTACCAGGCCGGACGCTTTGTGACTGGTCACGTCGAACAACAAGCGCTTTCCATCGGTGGACGAGCGGCTGCCCTGATCGCATCCTCCCCGCGGATGCATCGCTAACTGCGTCCTCCCGTAGAAGTCGACCACTTTCACGGTCCTGCGACAGTCGTCGAGGTAAAGTTTGGAGTTTCCCAGCAATGCGGCGTGGTCACCCCAGGCTTCGTCTCGCAGAGAAAAACTTCCAAGCGGCTTCCCGTCGATCGACTCGACTCTCATGGCTTTCCCCTCCCGGATCACGACTACCTCGTCTGAAATGGACTGCAACTCTCCGGTCCCCTCTCGAAGCGGTTCCAACCTGTCGGTCAGGCGATAGAGTTTCCAGGAGCCGCGCGCCGATTCCGACACCGTTCTGCCGGATGGCGAAATGTGCGACAAATGCTGGGGAAGTTCGCGCCGTGTGGATAAGTCGGCCGAATACAGTACGGAAGGCTGCCACCAGCCGGCTAGGATCTGACCCTCACTCGCTGGATGAATGAACGCGCCAGAGTCAAACAGGTGCGTCTGCGCAAATAGCCGGAGCGTTCTGCCTTCCCATCCAATGAGAAACAGTGAGCATCCTTGGTCGATGCAATTCTGGCGGCATAGAGCCACCGCGATTGAGGTCTCCGACAAGAACGTCACCGTCGCCCATGTCGACTCTCCTTGATCAGGCGTACTCCTTGCAGCCAACGTGAGGGTTGCGACGGGCTGGGGCTGCGGAAGATCCGCCGCGAAGGCACTGAGGGAAATGACGATGAAGACAATGAACCGCCAGGAGGTTTGCGATGTTCGCTGGTTCACCATGGACCCAGGCTATCGACAACGCCTTCCGCGCAGTTCGCAGGTTGTGACACTTAGTAAAGTGTTCAGCCGGACTTCTGTAACTCCCAGGCTCGCACCATTGGAACCGCATTGTCGAATCCGCGCTCCGCACTACTTCGCCGGCACCCAGTAAACCTCTTCCTTCACCGCTCCCTTATCGGTAAACCCGCGCCGCTTCAGAATCGCCTTGCTGTGCTCGATCATGTCCGGATGACCGCACAGGTAAGCCATGGTGTTGCTCGGTTCCAGTTCCCAGTGATCCGCATATTTGCGCAGAATGTCGTCCGCGCGCCCGATTTCCCCCGGCCAGTCGGCGTGATCCCAGGGCCGGCTTACCGTGGGCACGTACTTGAACCACGGCAAATCCCTATCGAATTGGTTCAACTCATCAAGATACCCAAACTCCCACGGCCGGCTCGCCCCGTTCAGCAGAAACAGTTTGTGGCTGCCGTCGAATCGGCCTTCTTTCCAGTCTTTGGATAACGCGCGCACCATGCTCACAAATGGCGCGACCCCGGTCACCGTCGAGATGAGCAGATGATTTGTGCGGCCGTTCTGCGTATCGAGCGAGAACCTGCCCTTGGGAACCTTCCGCATCAGCAATTCATCGCCGGGCTGCAGCTTATGCAGCAAAGGGGTCAGTGCGCCCTCCGGCACCAATTCAAAGAAAAACTCGACTTCATCCTCCGCCGGAGATGACGCGATCGAATACGGCCGCTCGATGCGCTTTCCTCCCGCCTCGACCCCCAGCGTCGCATATTGCCCCGGAATAAATTTGAATTCTCCGCCGCTACGGATGCGGAACATCCACAAGTCGGGAGCGAAATCGACGCGCTTGGTGACTTGCGCGTGGAAGAACTTGTCGTCGGGAATCGTCATCTCACCTCATCCGTTCAGCTCACGTCAGCGCCCACGCGTGCCCCGTTCCAACCGAACGGTCGTACGATGCATCGGAGTTGCGATATCCTAGCGGGAATCGGCCTTTTTGTGAAGGCCCGTCAACGCCAACTCTGTGGCCGACCCAAATCCATTTACCGCGATCATCTCAAAGTTAGCGAAGTTCTACGGCCGGCCCAAGCCGCCGAAGATCACCGATCCCCTGGAAATCATTCTGTTCGAGAACGTCGCCTACCTCGTCGACGACGAAAAGCGCGCCGCGGCCTTCGCAGCCCTGAAGAAGAAAATCGGTACCCGCCCCAGCCAGATTCTGAAGGCGTCGCCGAAACAACTCGAAGAGATCACGCGCATGGGCGGAATGGCTCCCGAAGTCCGCGCCCAGCGCCTGCGCCAGATCGCCGAGCTGGTCCACTACATTTTTAAAGACGACCTCGAGGCCGAACTCAAGAAGCCGCTCCCCCAGGCCAGGAAATCCTTGAAGCGCTTTCCCAGCGTCGGAGATCCCGGCGCGGAAAAAATTCTGATGCTCACGCGCAGTTACCCTGTTCTCGCTCTGGAATCGAACGGCTTGCGGGTGTTGCTGCGTCTGGGCTTTGCCGAGGAACAGAAAAGCTACTCGGCCAGCTATCGCGGCGTACAACAGGCCCTGGCCGGGCAGTTGCCCTCAGACTATGACGCGCTCATCGCCGCCCACCAACTGCTGCGCCAGCACGGTCAGGAACTGTGCAAGCGCTCCCGTCCACTGTGCGAAGCGGGATGTCCGCTGACGCGCGAGTGCCGCTACTTCCAGACATTGGCCAGCCAGCAGCCGGCAAAATAGAATTGCTGCATTCCGTACATTTACCGTCAGAGCGGATTGGGCCCGTCCCGTGAGCCGCCCGAGCAGGGCCCAATCCAAACCAATCAGCCGCTTATTTCCCTACCACCAGCACCACAAAGCTGTCGGGAAGAATCGGGGGCCGCGGACGCGGATTGTCCGCCGTCGCAGAGGGTCTGGGTCCGAACTGCGCCGTCACTACGAACACGTTGTGTGTCTTCGCATCGAGCGCGAGCGTGCGCGCTCCCTTCTGGGTGGGAACGTTCTCGGCAGTAAACTTGCCCGGCGATTCTTCTTTCACCACCGTGAGTACTCCGTCACCGCCACAGGAAGCGAATGCCAGCCCGGTTTCCGCATCGAACGCGGTTGCGTCCACGCCGTCGCCAATCGCTGGCGTGGCCAGAACCTTCCCGCTGTCTGCGTCCACCACCGCCATCATCTTGTTATCGCAGCCCACGAACAGGCGGCGATGCTTGCGATCAATCGCCAACCCGCTCGGCTCGGTGCACGGCGCCAGTGGCGATGTGGCCTTGATCTCCAGCTTGTTGGGATCAATCGCCACCAGTTCACTCTTGTCCTCGATGTTGACGAAAATCATGCCCTTGGCGTCGCTGGCCGCGAATTCCGGCTTACCATCGAGTTTGATTGTTCCCAGCACTTTTCCGCTGGCGGCATCAATCGCTGTTGAGTCCTGGCTTCGTCCGTTGAAGGTGAAGACCCGCTTCGTCGCCGGATCGTAGAGAATCGCGTCGGGATTGTCCCCCACCTTTACCTTGCTGCTCGTCGCCAACGTCTTGCTGTCGAAAATGCTGACTGTGCCCTCGCGTCCGTTGCTGACGAATCCGCGACCGAGTTCCGGGGCCAGCGCGATGCCATGCACTCCCGGCGTGTCGGCAATGTCGCCCACGCTCTTGCCCGAATCCGCATCGACGACCATCACATGAGTGCCGCGAGAAATGTAGATCCGGCGTGCGTCGGCGTCGGTGGTCAAGTAATCCCAGCCTCCGTCGCCGCCTATTTTATAAGTCGTTACCACGTGGTACCCCGTACCAGCCGCGGCCAACGCCACTGCCGCCAGGGACACGCTGATGCTGATAATGATGCTGGATACCAACCACTTCGATCTCGTTCGCATCAATTCCTCCTCGTAATTTTTGTGGAATGGCGGGCGACGTTTCCCGGGGCCCCTTCCCAAGTCGCGCGGCCGCATTCTTGCATCCAATCCGGTAGGATTCGAACCGAAGTAACTTTACCTTATTTCGAAGCTGATCCTAGACTCTTCTTTATATGGATGTATCCCAGCAACGCTTTTCAGAACCAGGCGCGCAACCGAAATCCGTTCCGGTCACTGATCCGCGCATGCAGCCAACACCGGACTATGGCACGCTGGGGCCCGGCTCGGATCCTGCTGGGAGCGGACCAATCTCCATCCCACGTCCCGTTCTGAATCCCGTGAATGCGCGGCGCTTTGGCTCGCTTCTTGCCGTCGTGGTTGGTGCCCTCCTCGCGATTGCGACCTCAAATGCCGGAACCGCCCACTCTGCGTGGTCGTGGACAAGGTTCACGAATCTCTTCTCAATGCGCGCAACTGCTCCCGCTTTCCCAAAAGATTCGCGCCAACTCGATGGCATGAAGCCCCAGAAGCAGGCCGAGGCCCTGCTCGAACTCGCGGTCAGCCACAACGATGGCGCCCTGGATCAGATTTCCTCCCGCGTCGACCGCTGGCAGGGAAAAGTGAAGTGGGACTCGCAGATCGCAACTTTGACCACCGCCGCATTGAACTCCAATGACATGCGTGTACGCGAATCCGGCATCCAGGTCGAACTCGCGGCTTACGGCCTCGCCAGGAATTCCGCCAGCCTCGACTATTTGCTGAACATGTCCGAGTCTTCCGATCACGCGCAGAAGATCTGGGCATTGTGGGCGCTTGGACTGATCGGGAACCGCGGCGTCGAGACTGACCGCGTCGTGCAGACTCTGACCGGTCATCTGAAAGATTCCGACGACGATTCGCGGCGCTGGGCGGTCGAAGGCCTTGCGCTGGTTGGTTCTTCTGAAACCATCGAGCCTTTGCTGAAAACCATGCACGACGATCCCTCACCCACCGTACGCGAGAGGGCCGCCTGCAGTCTGGCGGAGTCCGGCATGTTCACGCGTGAGCAGCGCCTGTCCGTGGTGCCGCAATTATTGAAGTATTCTGACGATCCTTCGCTCGACGCCCAGACCCACGCCTGGGCATTCCAGGCACTCAGCGACATTACCCACCAGCGATTGCCCAACGACTCCAGCGCCTGGCGCAGTTGGTACGACTCAACGAAGGGCGATTGATCCGCACAAGTCAACCCATTTTGGTTCGCAGCGAAGATGCTTCTGTCAGTAGCTTGCGGTCTGTGAAAGAATCCTCCAGCTACGGAACTCCCCGTCGAGGCCCATGGACAAACTAAATGTAGTTGTTGCTCTTACCACAAGAGAGAACGATTACCAGGCAGAACAGGCCACTGCAGTATCCGAGATGGCCACCCGGCTCGGCATCAACCTTCAAATCATTTACGCCGATAACGACGCCGTCAACCAGACCCAGCAGCTCATCAAAATCATTCAGAATTCGGCGCAACGTCCCACGGCAATTCTTGTAGAGCCGGTCGGAACCGGGATGCCCCAGGTCGCGAAAGCCGCGGTCGGAGCTGGTATCGGCTGGGGAATCATTAACAGCGATCCCGACTACATCGCCGAGCTTCGTCGAGGTGACGCAGTTCCTGTCTTCTCGGTCAGCACGGACCAGTCTGAAGTTGGACGAATCCAGGGCAAGCAACTTGGTGTTCTGGTTCCGGAGGGCAACGTCCTCTACATTGAAGGTCCGTTCAACAGCAGCGCGACGCAGCTGCGAACAAAAGGCATGCTTTCCACTAAGCCGGCCGCGGTCGAACTGAAAGTCCTCAAAGGCGACTGGACCGAGCGCAGCGCCCATAACGCGGCGAAGTCCTGGATGTCCCTCGGATCCTCCCGCGAGCTCAAGATTCGTGGCGTCATCTGCCAGAACGACGCCATGGCGATTGGTGCCCGAAAAGCCTTCGTCGATCTAACCGAAAAAGATCGCGAGCGCTGGCTGAGTATTCCCTTCACCGGTTGCGACGGCGTCACCAGGACTGGTCAGGACTGGGTGCGCCGCGGCCTGCTGAAAGCCACCATCATCACGGCCCCCGCAGCCGGAACCGCACTTGAGATTCTGGCGAAAGCCGTCAACGCCGGTTCCATGCCCGTAGACCGCACCCTGATTCCCCCGCGATCCTTCCCGCCAATCGACGAGTTAATCGCCCACTGACCACCAATCACTGACCACTGACCACTGCTCCCTAGCCACTGCTTTTCAATCCGCCATCTTCGCCACATGCACATCGAACCCCGTCTTCGGCAGCAGCGACGTCAGCGAAAACGCCTTGAACCCGTCGCCCGTGACTTCCGTGTGACGATAAATCCCCGGCTCGCTCTCGATCATCTCCCGGCGTCCTTCCATATCGGCCAGAAAGGCCTGCGCCTGGCTTACCCCGACTTCGATTTCTTTCGCGCGCGTGACCACCGCTTCTGAAGCGTACGAACGCACCAGCTTCGGCCAATATTTTTCGAGCAAGTCGGTGCTCGCGAAAATGTCCGCCCAGATGATGCGCCCATTTACCGCCACCACCACGCCAACCGCGTTGCGATCCCGGAGCTGCCGGATCAAGCTCTGATAGTTCTGTTCGATCGGCTTAGCCACCGCGTCCACTTGTTTCCTGACTTCTGCGTTTTCGTTGACCTTGGCGTACGAAGATGTTTGCGCGATCTCAGTCGCTACCGCAGGTGCGGAAGCCGTTACTTCGACCGTCTCCATCGCGGCTTGCTGTTTGCGCACTTCCGCCCAAACCTGGCTCTGGTCCTTGTCGGCCATGGCCTTGCCGCGCACCGACGGCTGCACCATCAAGGCCATGGGGGCATTTTTCACAGGACCGCCGACGGCGCCGCCATGGTACGCGCCGCCATACATCGACTCCGACGCGCCGAAGTGCTCGCTGGTCGCGACCCACCGCCCCGGCTCCACGCAAAATACGCTCAAGTCAACCGGATCGCTCTCCGCCGGGACAATGCGATCCTTCCCGATCACGCGATCCTGCTTGCCCCCGCTGACAATCTCTCCCGCCAGCAATAGCAGTGGCCGCTTGGAATTGTTGACCAACACAAGCCGGTTGACCTCCGCCCCGTCGTGGTGGACTTCGTTTCGAACCACCGGCGTGGAATGCCGCCGAATCAGCCCCTGCACATTCCCAGCTTCGGTCACGACCACGTCGCCCGACCGCAACCCTTCATCCAGCGTCATAAATTCCCCGGTCGGATAACTCTTCGCCGACACCACAGGAAACACCGTCAGATTGCCATGCCGTATCGGGTCCAGCACCTTGTAGCCCGGCGTCGGCGTTACTTCCCCCGCCTGGACGTCGCGCTGATCCACGACCACCAACCCAGCGACCATCACCACCACCGCCAACACTAGAAAAATCTTCGGACTTAAATTCGGATGCATAAGCGCTCCTCCCCCGCGAGACGGGGCCTGACCGACTCCCAATGCGGGTGCCCCATTTCTCGCGTCCTTTGCGAGAAGTGGGGGTTTCGCCCGTCGCATCGCCCCTCTCGACTCCACAGAAAGAACGAAGCGCCCCTCATGCCTTGCGGGAGAAATAATGTAGGGCGGACACTCCCTTCGAAGGGAGTGTCCGCCCCACTCATTCCCTGTAAAATTGAATCATCACTACCGGAGCCACTTCCGCATTGTCTTTTCTTGACCAACTCAACCCGCAGCAGCGCGAAGCCGTCGAAACCACCGAGG
>Ga0210402_10000985_pt1 | contig 30429 bp, 31 predicted proteins | sample IncBWC7MmetaG_FD_161055 | JGI IMG/M metagenome (GOLD analysis project Ga0210402, IMG submission 161055) | Forest soil microbial communities from Barre Woods Harvard Forest LTER site, Petersham, Massachusetts, United States - Inc-BW-C-7-M | ecosystem: Environmental > Terrestrial > Soil >...
CGCGAGCGATTCCAGTCGATCCGCTTCGAGCTCTTCACGATCCTGCAGGATGCGCCGGCCGCCTTCGAAGAAGAACGCGCTTTCCTCCGCGAGTCCCTCGGCAAACCGCGAATGGGGACGAAAAGGATTCTCCTGTACGACCACACCCTGCCGAATGTGATGGCCGTCCTCTCCGCCGATCCGAAATCCGAGCAGGCGCAGAAGGGCGTGGGGATGGTGGTAGTCCGGTACTACGATCCGACGAGATGAGCGGTTGCGAGGTCTCGCGGTTGCGGGGTCTCGCGGTGCTTGGTTGCTGAGTTGCTTGGTTGCTGAGTTGCTTGGTTGCTGAGTTGCTTGGTTGCTGAGCAACAAGCTGCTTGGCTGCTCAACAACTCAGCAACCTTGCAACCCCACACCGCGAGACCGCGCAACCCCGAGACCGCGCAACCGCTAATTCGTCCCCGCCACAGCTTCCGCCACCTTCTTCTTCGCCTCGTACTTCGCCGACTTTCCCTCGTAGATGAAGATGCCTTCGCCGAGGGTGCCGACGTAGAGGCGGTCAGGGTTGAAGGGGTCGAGGGCCACGGATGTCACCTCGGCGGTTCGTGAGGGGAGCGGGAAGGAGCGCCATTCGGACTCTTTCGGTTCGGCTACGAGCATCTGCTGCTGCTGGCGCGAGGTAAGGAAGACAAAGTTGTCGTTGCTGCGCCAGCCTCCGAAGACGGACGCGAACTGAGCGTCGGGTGCTTCGACTTCGCTCCATTTGGCGTCCGCGCTGACGCGTCCCGCCTTGACGCCCTGCGCGCCGGCGACGAAGACGAGCTGGCCCTCGCCCGCACCGCGTACGGCCAGCGTACGGCCTTTGGCGGGCGCACCATCGATCGCCAGCCACTGCGTACCGTCGAAGGCGATTACACCGGCGCTGGTCAGGGCGAAAAGAGCGCGCTTCTCGCCGAGGTTGCCAATGGCTATGTCGACGGCGCGATTGTCGGCGCCGGCCAGGCGGTACCAACTCTTCCCGGAGTCGCGGCTGGTGAAAACGCCTTCGGAGGTCGCCGCGAAATAACGGACGTTGTTGAGGCGGAGCACCTTGTCGACGCGAATGGGGAAGCTGGCCGGTTGCGCCTGCGTCCACTGCACGCCATCGCTGCTCCAGAAGAATCCCTTTTCCGTTCCTGCCAGGAACCTGACCTCGGCGTCTTCGGTGACGACGAGCGACAGGACCTGCGGCAGATCATTCGTGGCCAGTCTGGTCCAGGTCGTTCCGGAGTCGGTCGAGCGATAGATGCCGCTCGATTCGCCTCCGAATGCCACGGCCGCATAGACGTTCTTCGGCTGGGTGGCGTCGGCAGCGACCGAGGTGATGGTCAGATTTCGCAGTCCGTCGCAGGTTCGCGTGAAGGTCTTCGCGTCATCATTGGAGAGATAGACGCCGTCGCCCTCCACGCCGAGGATCACGCGGCCGGGCCGCTGCGGATGAAGGGCGATGGTGTTCACGACGAGCGACTCATCGCCGATCGAGTACCAGGTCTTTCCGCCATCGTGGCTGTGATACAGCCCGGCCACGGAGCCGGCGTAAATCGAGTCCTGATCGCAGGGGTCGAGCTCGATGTCGTGGATGCGCCGGTTGTTGAATCCGTCGCGGTAGCGGGTCCAGTTCTCGCCGCGGTTCGGCGTGTTGTAGACCCAGCCGCATGTCGAGACCCAGACTTTGTCGGGGTTGTAGCGGTCGATGGTGATCGAGAACATGTCGGTGTCGAGCACCATGCCGTTGTTGATCAGCTTCCAGGTCTTGCCGCCGTCGTCGGTGCGCGTTCCCTGCCGCCAGGTGCCGACGTAGATGCGGTCGTGCGTGCGTGGGTCCAGCGCGAGCGATTCGACGTTGATCTGATCGGAGATCTTTGACCACGACTGGCCGCCGTCGGTCGATCGATAGACGCCGGTTAGGCCGCCGGCCAGAACGAAATCGGCATCGTGGGGATCGATGGCGATGGCACGGACCGAAAAGTCTTCCAGGCCGGCATCGCGCCGCGTCCAGTTACGGCCGCCATCCTCCGATACAGCGATTACGCCGCCGCCCCACGCGCCCCAGCAAGCGGCCCAGAGCCGGCCGTTGCGGTCGACCACGAGGTTGTCGACGACGTATCCCGGAAACGGGATGCCGCCGCGCGGGTTCTGCCACGACTTCGCGCCGTCGGTCGAGACGTAGACCTCGCCGCCGCTTGTGCCGAGGTAGAGCGTGTCGGGATTCGAAGGATCGATGATCAGCGCGCGGACGTCGGCCCCATACAGATTGGCGCGCCGCCACTGCGCGCAAAGAGGGAGTGCCGTGAAGATCGCTAGAACGATGAGGAGTTTACGCATGCCCGGTCTGAGTTTTACCACAAAGCAATATTGCTGCCTTCGGGGGTCGAGAGCCGGGAGGCGGGGGTCGAAGTGGGAGCCGGGAGCGGGAGGAGCGGTACTTTTCCAATCTCCGACCACCGACTCCCGGCAAGCGACCCCCGCCTCACTGCTATCCTTCCCCGCGACATGATCACCCTCCGCACCTGCGTCTTCCCTTGTGCCGGCTTCGGCACGCGGTTCTTTCCAGCGACCAAGGTAATCCCGAAGGAGATGCTCCCTCTGGTCGACAAGCCGATCCTGCAATACGGGATCGAAGAGGCGCTCGGCTCAGGGATGGACAAGCTGATCGTGGTCCTGTCGAAGGGAAAGGACGCCATCCTCGATCACTTCGACCGTACCTCGGAGCTGGAGCGCTCGCTTCAGGAGCGGAAGAAGGCCGATCTTCTCGATGAAGTCGAGACCGTCAGCAGGATGACCGACATCATCTCCGTCCGTCAGAAAGAAGCGCTGGGACTCGGTCACGCCGTTCTTCAGGCGAAGGATGCCGTCGGCCGCGAGCCGTTTGCGGTCGTGCTGCCGGACGATGTGATCCTGGCTGATGAGCCTTGCCTGCTGCAGATGCGGCATGTGTTCGAGGAGACGGGCCGGCCGGTGGTGGCGCTGATGGAAGTGCTGCCGGAGGAAACGTCGCGCTACGGCATCGTCGGCGGCAACATGCTGGGCAACCGCCGTTTCCACATCACCGACATGGTGGAAAAGCCGAAGGTGAATCCGCCGTCGCGTTACGCGATCATTGGCCGGTACATTCTGCCGCCCGATATCTTCCCGCTGCTCGAGCAAACGGAGCGCGGTGCCGGGGGCGAGATCCAGCTCACCGACGCGCTGCGCGAGCTGGTGCGTACCGGCGACTTCTACGGTTACGTCTTCGAGGGGAAGCGTTATGACGCCGGCGAAAAGCTTGGCTATCTGAAGGCGACGGTCGACTATGCGCTGCGCCACCCCACGCTCGGCGCGGAGTTCCGCGCGCATCTCGAGGCCCTCCTCGGCGGCGAAGAACAACATGGACAAACGCTTCGACATCCTCGACGCGCCTGAAAACGTGCGTGCACTGGTCGGCGAGTGCGAGCTGACCGGCAACCGCACGACGTTCCTGCGCAACGATCGCCCCATCGCCATCCTCATCTCGCATGACGAATACCTCGCCCTGCGCGAGACGATCGACATCGCCGACGACGCTCCTCTCCGCGCCGCCATCGACGAGGGAGAGGCGGAAGTGGAGCGGGGGGCCATGCTGGCGGTGGAGGATCTTCTGGAATCCTGATCATGTGGAATGACCGTTTGCGCTTCGCGGAGCGCGTGGAAAAAGACTGGCGGGCGCTGACCGGTGAACAGCGTGCCGCCGCGGCGCGCGCGCTGGAGACGATCGACGAAGATCCGATCATCGGCGCACCGCTGTTCGAGCCGTTGCGCGGGTATTGGAGTTACCGCAGCGAGGGGATACGTATCGTCTATCGCATCGTCACCGAGGCGCGCTTCATCGTGGTGTTGAATATCGGGCTGGTGATGGCGCGATGACGTTCATTCTGGCTTCCGGATCGCCGCGCCGCCGTGAGTTGCTCTCTTCGATCGGCCTCACCTTCGACGTAATGCCGAGCGACATTCCTGAAATTCACCAGCCCGGAGAGTCCCCCGAGGAGTATGTGGCGCGCCTGTCGAGAGGCAAGGCAGCGGTCATTGCCGCGCTGCACCCGGACGCCTGGATCATCGCCGCCGACACCACGGTGCTCCTCGGCGATGAACTGCTCGAAAAGCCGCTTGACGCGGACGACGCCAAGCGGATGCTGGCCACGATCTCCGGCAAGACGCACATGGTCTACACGGGAGTCACGGTGCAGAACGCAGCGCGCGGGTGGCACGACACGCGCGTGGCGGAGACGGAAGTGCGTATGCTGCCGTTGGACGCGCGGGACATCGCGTGGTATGTCTCGACCGGTGAGCCGCTCGACAAAGCGGGCGCCTATGCGGCCCAGGGGATCGGAGCGATCTTTATCGACTCCATCCACGGCAGCTATACGAACGTAGTTGGATTGCCACTTGCTTTACTTTTCCAGATGCTGAGACGGGCAGGGGTCGATTTTGTGCGGGAGTCGGGTGTCGGAAGCCGGGCGCCGGTGCTTGCCGACCGCGCCGATATGCTTCCTCCGACTTACGAATAGAGGTTCACATGTCATCCGCGGCCAAAGTAGGCGTCTTCATGTTGATCGTGCTGGCGATCCTCGGGTATTTCATCCTGAAGATCGAGGATGTACAGATCGGGCACGGAACCGGAGCGCGAAAAGTGACGGCGATTTTCGACTCCGTCGCCGGTCTCGATAACAAGTCGGCTGTCCGCGTGGCCGGTGTGCGCGTCGGCAAGGTGTCGAACATCAAGCTCCGGCCCGATGGCAAGGCCGAGGTAACGCTCGATGTTGACCCTGACGTCGTATTTCATCCTGGCGCGATCGCACATGTGGCCAACCTCGGCCTGCTCGGAGAGAAGTACATCGAGCTTGATCCCGGCCCATCCACCGGACCGATCGTTCCACAGGAGCAGAGCGTCATTCTGCACGGATCGCAGCCAGCCTCGATGGACGACATCACCAACCAGGTGTCGGCGATCGCGAACGACGTGAAAGCGATCACCGCCTCACTGCGCGGCGTGATGACCGGACCGGCAGGGCAACAGCGGCTCGAGGACATCGTCGAAAACGTCCGCACCATCACGGTCCAGGTGCGCGACCTCCTCGCCGCGAATCGGACGAATGTCGATGCCACCGTGGCCAACGCACGCGTGATCAGCGACTCGCTGCGCGTCGAGATTCCGCGGCTGGCCGACTCGATCGATCGCATGGCCACGCAGATGAACGGCACCATCGGCGAGAATCGCCAGGACGTCCGACAAATCGTCGAGAACCTGCGCACGCTTTCGACGGATCTGAAGACGACATCCGATAACCTCAACGCAGTCACGGCCCAGGTCCGCAGCGGCGAAGGAACGATCGGCAAGTTGCTGTACAGCAACGAAGCGCATGATCGCCTGACCGCGGCGCTCGGCTCCGTCGAAAGCGGTGTGAACGAGTTGCGCAACACCCTCGGCCGTGTCGGTAAGATGCAGCTCGACCTCGGACTGAATGGCGATTACTACGCAAACCTGCCGGCGCAGAGCGGCGGCGGCGACAAGCTTGGCAACTCACGGTCAGCGGTCTGGCTGCGCCTCACTCCGAATCCGGAGCGCAACCGCTTCTACAACGTCGAGCTGGCCGATACGCCCTACGGGAAGCGCAACGACAAGACGATTGAGGAAACGGTGACGAATCCTGCCACCGGTCAATCACAGACGACCATCACGCACCAGACGAGGTTCGACCGGTCGTTCCTCGTTTCCGCTCAGGCCGGCTGGACGCTGGCGCCGTTCGCTGTCCGCCTCGGCATGATCGACTCCACCGGCGGCGCGGGCGTCGACTACTACCTCAACAACCGTATCCGCGTCACTGGAGAAGCCTTCGATTTCGGCCATCGCTCCGGAGACAACAACCCGCACCTGCGCCTCTACGGCGAGTACGTCTTCCGCCAGGAGAAGCCGGCCACGCCGACGATTTTTCTGCGCAGCGGCGTCGACAACGTCCTGAATCACACCGCCTTCACCCTCGGCGGCGGCATCCGCTGGCGCGACGACGATCTGAAGTACCTGCTGGGGAGCGTTCCGATCCCGAAATAGGCTCACACCTTCGCCGCGAGATCCCGCAACTCCTCCCCTTCGTTCACGAAGCGGTTGACCATTACGCCGTACTGCTTCTCGTACAGCTTGCGATAGCGGCCGCCGAGGATCATCAGATCCTGGTGCGTGCCGCGCTCTGTGATCTCGCCGTTCTCGAGGACGAGGATCTGGTCCGCGTTACGGATCGTGGATAAGCGGTGGGCGATGACGAACGTGGTGCGGTCTTTCATCAGGGCGTTGAGGCCGTCCTGAATCATCGCCTCGGATTCGCTGTCGAGCGATGATGTGGCCTCGTCGAGGATGAGAATTCGCGGATTGGCGACGATGGCCCGGGCGATGGCCACGCGCTGTTTCTGGCCACCGGAGAGGCGAACGCCGCGCTCGCCGACGATCGTGTCGTACTTGTCGGCAAAAGCTTCCGTGAACTCGTCGACGTGGGCGATATGTGCGGCTTGCAGTACCGCTTCGCGCGAGGCATGCGGATTGCCGAGGACGATGTTGTCGTAGATCGATTCCGCGAAGAGGAACGAGTCCTGCGGCACGATGCCGAGGTGTGAGCGATAGTCGGCGAGACGAAGGTCATTCATCGGCTCGCCGTCGACCAGGATCTCTCCCTGCGTCGGATGGTGAAACGCCGCGATGAGCGAGATCATCGTGCTCTTGCCTGACCCCGAAGGGCCGACGAGAGCGATCGACTTCCCGGCCGGTGCGACAAGGTTGATGTTCTTCAGCACGGGCACTCCTGGGGTGTACTCGAACCCGACGTTGCGAAACTCGATGCTGCCGGCGATGTCGGGTGTCACGCTCTTCGCTGCGTCGGCTTCGTCCTCGCGTGTCTCGCTGAACACTTCGCGCATCCGCTCCAGACCAGCGAAGGCCTCGGAGAGCTGCGTGCCGATCGACACGATCTGCACGACAGGGCCGATGACGAGCGCGAGGTAGAGAGTGAAGGCGATCAGGTCGCCTTGCGTCATGCCTACTGGCTGGCTGGCATGCGCGGCGACCGCGGCGTTGTGTGCGACCACGGCGTGGCCGCCGACGTACATCACGACCGCGCTCACCGCACCGACGAGAAACGTGGTCATGGCGCCGGCGGTGGAGATGGTGCGCATCGTGCCGACGATGAGGTTGAGCAGCTTCCTGGCTCCCTGATCGAAGACCTGCTCCTCATGCTCTTCGGCGGTGTAGGCCTTGACGATGCGGATCCCGGAGAAGCCCTCCGTCAGACGGCCGGTTACGTCGGCGTAGACCGCCCCGCGCTGTTTGAACATGGGACGCGCGGTGGAGAAGGCCCAGAACAAGATGCCCGCGAAGGCGAAGAACGCCAGGAAGACCAGCGCCGCCATGCGCGCGTTAAGACGGAAGAGGAAGGCCGTGGCCAAGCCGGCGGTAACGATGCCGCCGAAGATCTGCGCGAGGCCGGTTCCGACCAGGTTGCGGATCCCTTCCGCGTCGTTCATGACGCGCGATACCAGGACGCCGGTCTTGGTCGAGTCGAAGTAGCGGATCGGGAGCCGCTGCACGTGCTGCTGCAGCCGCGTGCGCAAATCGGTGATCGATCGCTGTGCGGCGATGCCGAGGATCTGGGCCAGGGCGTAGTCGGTCGTGCCGCCGAAGATCGCCACGGCCAGACTCACCAACACAAGCTTCGGCAGCAGGTCCACGTGCCCCTTCATGATCACGTCGTCATAGAGGAGCTTTGACATGTAGGGGAGGACGATGCTCGAGATCCTGTTGACCAGCAGCAGAGGAATGCCGATGGCCAGCCGCGCCCGCGAACGCCAGATGATCTCGCCCGCGTCCTTGAGGATGGCCCGGAAGCGGGCCTTGTCCATCCGTTTCTTCGTTTTCGTCTTCTCGTCCGCGTCTTGATCGGCCATCGGGGAATTGTATGGGAGTCGGGTGTCGGGGGGTTCGGAACCGCTGCGGACAGTCCGCGTTGATCCGACGCCGATTCCCGACCCTCCGCTCCTTATGGTTCAGGTTTTGCTATTGACCCGTTGGAATGGAGTTGCAATGACGTTAGTGAACTCACTTTGCGCGGAGATCAGCATCTATCAGGGCGTCGGCGAGCAGACGGGTGTGATGGTGGAACGAAGCGCCATCCGCGGTAAGAAGGGCCTGTGCAAGAGCATGCGCGACCTGGCCATCAAGTCGCGCGTCCTCGGCGACGGCTACTACTACATCCCCATCGAGCTCTGGCCCAAGACGAATGAGCCTGTCGTCGTGCACAAACACGACTGGACCGTCATCGGTTCCATCCCACGAACCTCGCGCGCCACCAAGCGCCAAAAAGGCGCTCGGGCCGAGCAGGCCTGACCTGAACATTTCGGAGCTCTCTCACGATGAAACGATGTTTCGTCTCGCTGCTTATTGTCGCAATCGCCTCCGCCGCATTGGCGCAGGAGGAGGAAGGAGCCGGTGCCGCCAAGGGCGCGCAGGTCAACACTACCGGCAAGGGCTACAGCGCCGCGTACGTGATCGAGCCGGCCGGCAAACGGGTTCTGTTCGAAGAGAACGCGCACGTTCCGCTGCCGACGGCCTCGATGGCCAAGATGATGACCTGCATCGTGGCCATGGAGCAGATTCAATCAGGCCAGCTCAAGCTCGACACTCCCGTGACCGTTTCGGCGCGTGCCAGCAAGATCGGCGGATCGCAGATCTTCGCGCGCGAAGGGCAGGTCTTTCCGGTCCGGACCTTGCTCGCGGCGATCATGATCCGTTCCGCCAACGACGCGGCGGAGATGATGGCGGAAAAGATCGGCGGATCCGCCGAAGCCTTTGCCGATCTGATGAACGACAAGGCCCGCCAGCTCAATCTCAAAGAAACGACCTTCTACGATCCGCATGGACTTCCGAACAGCCAGGATCCGAAGCGCATCGACGTCTCCAGCGCTCACGATCTCGCCATCATGGGGATTGAGTTGATGAAGTACCCGCTCATGCGCGAGTATGCGAAGACCCCGTGGATGGCGTTCACGAACGCCACCTACACCTCAGGGCTGACCAATCCGAACCACATGATCAATCCGAAGAGCAGGGACTACTACGGCGACGCTACCGGCATCAAGACCGGTTACTCCGCGCCTGCCGGCTATTGCATCACGGCCTCGGCGAAGCGTGTCGACCTGGAGATCGTTGCCGTGGTCATGGGGGCGCGCGCCGCATCCGGCCCCGAAAGCTCGTTCGAGATCGCAGCCCGGCTGTTCAACGACGCGTTCAATCGCTGGCGCCAATTGACGCCGCTAAAAAAGGGAACGGTCGCCGGTCAGGTTTCCGTCGCCGATGGACAGACGAAGACCGTCGCCGCCGTCGCCGCCGCGGACGTGAAAACACTTGTGCAACGCGGCCAGGAAAGCTCGATCAACGTCCGGTTCATGCCGGGAAACGTGACGGCACCGGTCCGCGCGGGACAACAGGTCGGTTTCATCGTCGTCTATCAGGGAGCCCAGCAGATCGGCAAGGTGCCTGCCGTCGCCCAGACTGCCGTCGAGAAGCAGCCGTGGTGGAGAAAGTTCTGGCCGTTTTAGTTAGCCGGCGCGCGGTTGCTACTGATCGAATACAACCCGCCGCCCATCGATACGATATCGGCCCTCGGCCAGCTTTCTCAATGCCTCCACGTATGCAAGGTGCTCCTCCGCCAGGATGCGTGCACTCAGCGACGCGACGACATCATTGGCGTTCACGGGAACGGCGCGCTGGACGATGATCGGACCAGCGTCGAGATTCTCGTCGACGAAGTGGACCGTGCACCCGGAGATTTTCACGCCATAGGCGATGGCCTGCCCTTGGGCGTCGACGCCGGGGAACGCCGGAAGCAGCGATGGGTGGATGTTGACGATCCGCATCGGATACGTGGCGATGAAGGCCGGCGATAGCAGGCGCATGTAACCGGCGAGCGCGATGAAGTCGGGCCGTGCCTCTTCGAGGATGCGCAGCACCTCCGCTTCGTGCCCTTCGCGGCTGGTGAAGGCGCGATGATCGACCACATGCGCGGGCAGACCGAGGATGCGGGCCCGCTCGATCCCGGCGGCGTCCGCGCGATTCGCGATGACACAGACGATCTCCGCGTCGAGATCTCCGCGGACGATGGCGTCGTGAATAGCGGCGAAGTTCGAGCCGCGGCCGGAGAGAAGGATTGCGAGGCGCATACAGTGGATTGGTAGATTAGTGGATTCGTAGATCAGGGTTGCTCAATCCGCGACGAATCCACTGTTCGACAGACCGACTAGTCCACTGCCTTACTCGATCCACGAGGCGAATCCCGCCGGCGGCGTGTCGTACATGACCTTCCCGCTGCCCTTCACCACGTTGCCGATAAAATAGAACTTCTGGCCAATCCGGGCAAAGTGGCTTGCGATCGTGTCGACCTGCTCTTTGCCGGCGATGATGACCATCCCCACGCCCATGTTGAAGACGCGCAGCATCTCGTCGCGGGCGACGTTTCCATGCTGCGCGAGAAACCTGAAGATCGTCAGCACCGGCCAGGAGCCAAGCTTGACATGCGCATCGAGCGAATCGGGGAGCACGCGCGGAACGTTGTCCGTCAGTCCGCCGCCGGTGATGTGCGCAAGAGCATGAACGGCGCGCTGCTCGACAAGCGGCAAGAGCGGTTTCAGATACGAGATGTGCGGCGCCAGCAAGGCCTCACCGATTTTGCCGACCTCCGGGATGATGGTCTTGTGGTCATGCCCGAGCTGGTCGAAAAGAATGCGCCGCGCCAGCGAGTAGCCGTTGGTATGCAGACCGGCCGACGGCAGTCCGATGAGGACATCGCCCTCGCGGACTTCTTTTCCGGTCAGCACGTTCTGCTCGTCGACGACCCCGACGATGAAGCCGGCGATGTCGTAGTCATCGTCGCCGTAAAACCCGGGCATCTCCGCCGTTTCGCCGCCGATCAAGGCACAGCCGTTCTCGCTGCAGGCGCGGGCCATGCCGCGAACCACGTCGGTCATCACCGCCGGCCGCAGGCGGCCGGTCGCGTAGTAGTCGAGAAAGAAGAGCGGCCGTGCCCCCTGAACGAGGATGTCGTTCACGCAGTGGCAAACGAGGTCGTAGCCGACCGTGTCGTGAACCTTCATCGCCTGTGCGACGCGGAGCTTGGTGCCAACGCCGTCGGTTGAAGAGACGAGAATCGGCTTCTCAACCCCTTCGAATGACGCGCGGAACAGGCCGCCAAACGAGCCGATGTCGGAGATCACCGGCGGGGTAAACGTACCGCGCGCGATGCGCCTTACCTCACGCAACGCTTCATCCTGCGCGTCGATGTTGACGCCGGCGTCGCGGTAGGAGGAGTTGTTGGTCACAGGGCGAGTGTATCAGCGCGGTTACGCGGTTGCGCGGTTACGCGGTCTCGCGGTTGCCAAGTAGCCCCAATTGCCGAACATTGAACGCTTGGATGCAGTGTCGCGACTGCTGGGAGGTTCCAGGTTATGGTTGCGTTGACGCATTCCACCGCGAGACCCCGCAACCGCGAGACCCCGCCGCAACCGCAAGACCTATAATCCCCTCCCTTGGCCCAGTTCCTACTCATCACCACGCTGCTATCGATCGCCGGTCTCATTGCCACAGGTGTCGTCGGGTTCACCGCCTCGCCGGGTCATGTCGCGCAACACATTTTCTGCGCGCTCGGGACGGTGATCCTTGGGCTCTTCTCCCAGTCGATGACGATGTTTTTCTTCATCGGCACCGGGAAGGAGATCAAGGACGCCGCCAAGAGCGATGAAGCGGTCGTCCAGCGGACGAAGGCGTTCAAGATGAAAGTCTTTCCGACGGCGATGTATGCGATGGCCGTACTGATGGTGACGTTCATCATGGGCGGCGGAGTAGCCTCGGGGAAAACACCGCACTGGCTTCACCTCGGCCTTTTCATCACATCGTTGGCGATGTACTGCCGCGCCTACTGGGTTCAGCTGCAGGCGATGGTCGAGAATGCCGCGTTGATGGAGAAGTACTTGCGGGAGTGACCGTTACGCGACCGCATTGCGCACCCTCGCCAAGGCCGGGAGCGAGACGGTGATGGCCGTGCCCGCGCCTTCGTGCGAGCTCACTTCAATGCGGCCCCCGTGCTCCTGCACGATGCGGAAGGAGATGGCCATGCCCAGCCCCGTGCCGCTGGGGAAGTTCGTCCGAAACGGTTGAAAGAGGCGGCGCTGGTCGGCCTCGGTCATGCCGCGGCCGTTGTCGCTGAAGACGATGTTGTAGCGGTCGGCGATCACGAAGGTCGTTACGCGGAGCGTGCCGCCGTCAGGCATGGCCTGCACGGCGTTGCGGGCGATGTTCCAGAAAACCTGGCGGATCTGATCGGCGTCGCCGACGATGATGTACGCCGGCGGAACGATCTCCCCCTCGATCGTGTGACCGGCCCCCAGCTCAGGCGAATTCCGGAGCAGTTCGAGCGTTTCGGCCAGACTGGCGGCGATGTCGAACTCCGCGGGCCGTTTTTCCTGCGGTTTCACGAAGCGGAGAAAGTCGGCGATCGATTTGTTCAGCCGCTCCGACTCCTTGAGGATGATCGACATCAGCCGCTGTTCCTGCGGATTGAGCGCGGCCGACTTTTTCAGCACCTGCACCGAGCCGGCGATGGCCGCGAGTGGGTTGCGGATCTCATGAGCGATTCCGGCCGATAGCTCGCCGACGGCAGCCATGCGATCTTTCAGCCGCAACTCCGCCTCGAGCGTCTTCATGTCGGTGAGATCCTGAAAGATGAGTGTGTAGCCCGACGAGAGCCCTTCGATGGAGTTGAGCGGAGTGACCGCAAAGCCGATCGTGCGCAGCTCATCGCCGATCTGGACGTCCTGTTTCTCATTGCGAACGACCGTGCCGACCGTAAGCGTCTCTCGCGCATGCTCCCATTCGTTCTCGGCATAGAAACCGAGCTGCGCGACCGGTCTGCCGATCACCGATTGCGGATCACGGCGGAGGATGAGACATCCGGCAGGATTGACGAACGTGGCCACCCCATCCGGAGAGAGTGTAATCAGCCCGGATGGGATCGACTGGACGACGTTCTGATTCAGCGCGCGCAGCTCCGCCAGGTTCTGCCGGTTTGCGTCCAGCTCCTGCGAGGTTTTCTGCAATTTTTCCGAGAGGTAGGACGTGAGAAACGCCGCCGCATAGAAGCCGGCGAAGTTTGTGGCCATATTCAGATAGAGCCGCGACGAGGTCCACGGTGTCGGAACGAACCATGAATGCTCGGGCAGTGGAAGAACGCCGTAGTACATCAGATCGCCGAGGGCGCCGTAGAGGATGACCGCTCCGCTGGCGCCGAGCAGACCGCCGCGGCGATAGAGCAGCATCGAAGCCGTGATGATCGAGACTAGATAAAGGAACGAGAACGGGGAGTCGAGGCCGCCGGTGAAGTAGACGAGAAACGTCTCGACGACGAGATCCCCCGCGACCTGCACGGCCAGATTGATCTTGCGCGAGGTTACGATCTGGGCAACGCCGATGTACAGCAGGGTGAGTCCGTAGGTGATGGCTGCCGTCGTATAGAGGTAGTTGATCGGCAACACCTCTCGGACGGTGTATTGAATGATGAGTGCCGCCAGAACCAGCGTCGTCACGACGACGACGCGAACGGCCATGAGCATGCGGGCGTCGGTGGGCATTTGTTGGCTGTCAGGATAAAACGAAAGGGCGACGCTTTCGCGCCGCCCAGAAAGCCGAATCGGAGAGTCCGACCTACCCGATCTGTCCGATCAGTGTGAACATCGGCATGTACATGGCGATGACGATGCCGCCGATGGCGACGCCGAGAAATGCGATCAGGACCGGCTCGAGAAGCTTCATTAGGCCGGCTACGGCGGTGTCCACTTCATCTTCGTAGAAATCGGCGATCTTCGACAACATCGTGTCGAGTGCGCCGGTCTGCTCGCCGACGGCGATCATCTGCACGACCATCGACGGAAAAACGTCGGTATCGGCGAGAGGCTCGCTGATGGTTTTTCCTTCTTCGACCGACTTCCGCGTGGCCATGATGGCGTCTTCGATGACTGCGTTGCCGGCCGTGCGCGCCGTGATCTGCAGGCCGTCGAGGATCGGAACACCGGAGGAGGTGAGTGTGGCGAGCGTGCGGCAGAAACGGGCCACGGCGATCTTGCGCATCAGCAATCCGAGAATGGGCATCTTCAGAATGATGCCGTCCAGAACGCGTTTGCCTTTGTAGGTCTCATGGTAGCGGCGTAGCGAATAAATGGTGCCGAAGAGGATGATGCCGATGAGCCACCAGTAGTCGGCGATGAAGTTCGAAAGCCCGATGACGATCAGCGTCGGCATCGGAAGCGTGGCGCCCAGGCCCTTGAAGAGAGCCGCGAAAACAGGGATGACCTTCCAGAGGATGACCGCCACGACGATGCAGGCGATGGAGATGACGGCGACCGGATAGATCATCGCCGACTTCACCTGGCTGTTCAGTTTTACCGATTTCTCGATGTACTGCGCCAAGCGCTGCAGGATCGTGTCGAGGATGCCGCCCGCTTCGCCGGCGGCCACCATGTTGGTGAAGAGGTCGTTGAAAATCTTGGGATGCTTTCGCATCGAGTCGGCGAGATTGGAGCCGGATTCAACATCCTGCCGGATCTGGATCAGCGCGCGCTTGAATGTCTTGTTCTCCTGTTGCCCGGCCAGGATCTCCAGGCACTGTACGAGTGGCAGGCCGGCATCGATCATGACGGAGAACTGCCGCGTGAAGATGGCGACGAGCTGAGGCGGAACACCGCCCCCGAACTTCGGAAACGCGATTTCCTTCCCCTTCTCCTTGATCGAGGGGGCTTCGATGCGCTGCCGGCGAAGGATCTCCGTGGCCGCTTCTTTCGAATCGGCGTTGAGAACGCCGCTCTGCATCTGTCCGGCGCGCGACCCTTTCCATTCGAATGTAGGCATCATCTCCTCCGGTTAACGTCCCACCATCACACGGTGCGGGGCCGGGCGCCGGTCGGCGCCGCGGTTCCCTGCGGCGCGAGGGTTCCAGCGCCGCGCGAAATCATTTCCTGAAGCTCGTCGGGGTTCGAAGAACGGGCCAGCGCGGTCTGCAGAGTGATGTGCTTCTTGAAGTACAACGTCGCCAACGACTGGTTGAAAGTCTGCATTCCGTACTTGGTCTGGCCGGTCTGCATCATCGAGTAGATCTGATGGACCTTGTCCTCGCGGATGAGATTGCGGATGGCGGCATTGGGTACGAGGATCTCCATGGCCATCGCCCGCCCCTTTCCATTTGCACGCGGCAGGAGTGACTGGCAGAGGATTCCTTCGAGCACGAACGACAGCTGGGCGCGGATCTGCGGCTGCTGATGCGACGGAAAAACGTCGACGATACGGTTGATCGTCTGTGCCGCGGAGTTGGTATGCAGCGTGCCGAACGTCAGATGGCCGGTCTCGGCAATGCGCAACGCGGACTCGATGGTCTCGAGATCGCGCATCTCGCCGATGAGCACGACGTCCGGATCCTGGCGCAGCGCGGACTTCAGTGAGTTGGCGAACGAATGTGTATCCGCGTGAAGCTCGCGCTGGTTGACGATACAGCTCTTATGCGCGTGCAGAAACTCGACCGGATCTTCGATGGTGATGATGTGCTCGTGACGCTCCCGGTTGATCTTGTCGATCATCGCGGCCAGCGTCGTCGACTTGCCCGAGCCGGTGGGGCCGGTAACGAGCACGAGACCTCGGGGCTTGTTGCAGATCTCCTCGACCACCGTCGGGAGACCGAGCTCCCGAAATCCGAGGATCTCGTAAGGGATCTGGCGATAGACGGCAGCCGTGGCGCCGCGTTGGTTGAAGATGTTGGCGCGGAAACGGGCCAGGCCCTTGATGCCGAATGAGAGATCGAGCTCGAGGTTTTCCTCAAAGCGGTGCTTCTGCGCGTCGGTCAGCACCGAGTAGGCAAGCTGTTTCGTCTCCGGAGCCATCAGAGGTGGCATATCCAGCGGCGTTAACTTGCCGTCGATCCGAATCTGCGGGGCCGAGTTGGTGGTGATGTGCAGATCCGAGCCACCGCGCTCGACCATCGTCTTGAGAAGTTGATGAAGGGTGACGGACATTGTCTCTCCGTAGTCGATCAGTAGGTTAGTGGATTAGTAGATTGGAGAGGCGGTTGGATTCGTTCTCCGAAGCTCTTCCCACGAATCTCTGATCCACTGCCTCACAGTATCGTCTCCCGTACGACCTCCTCGATCGTCGTGGTGCCGTCTTTGATCTTAATCAGTCCCGAACGGCGGAGGCTGATCATGCCGGTTTCGGCGGCCCGTTTCTTGATGTCGATGGCCGTCCCGCCGGAGAGGATGAGATCGCGGATCGTGTCGTCGATGGCCATGACTTCGATTAATGCGACGCGGCCTTTGTAACCGGTGTTGTTGCACTTGTCGCATCCCCGGCCTTTGTAGACGGTGAACGTGCCGATCTCCTCCTTCTTGTAGCCGATGTTGAGGAGCGCCGGCGCCGCCATCTCCACCGCCTCCTTGCAGTTCGAGCAGACCCGGCGAGCAAGCCGCTGCGCCGCGATGAGCTGCACCGACGTTGCCACGAGGAACGGTTCGATGCCCATGTTCATGAGCCGGTTGATCGTCGAAGGGGCATCGTTGGTATGCAACGTCGAGAGCACGAGGTGTCCGGTGAGGGCCGCTTTGATGGCGATCTCCGCGGTTTCGAAGTCGCGGATCTCGCCGACGAGGATGATGTTGGGGTCCTGCCGCAGGAAGGATCGAAGAGTAGCGGCGAAGTTGAGGCCGATCGACTCCTTCATCTGCACCTGATTGATGCCCGGCAGGTTGAACTCGACAGGGTCCTCGGCGGTCATGATGTTCACTTCCGGCGAATTGACCTTCGAAAGCGCCGAATAGAGCGTGTTTGTTTTTCCGGAACCGGTCGGGCCGGTGACGAGCACCATTCCCCATGGCTTGAAGATAGCTTCTTCGAAACGAACCAGCGACTCGGGCTCGAAGCCGAGCTTGGTCATATCCAGCTTCAGGTTGTCCTTGTCGAGAAGGCGCATGACGATCTTCTCGCCGAAGAGGGTCGGCAGGACCGAGACCCGGAAGTCGAGCTCTTTGTTCCGGTCGTTCAGCCTCATCTTCAGCTTGATGCGGCCGTCCTGCGGCAGGCGCTTCTCGGAGATATCGAGCTTCGCCAGGATCTTCATGCGCGAGGTGATCGCATCCTTCAGTTTCAGCGGCGGGTTCATGATCTCGTACAGCGTCCCGTCGATACGGAAGCGGACCCGAAACTCTTTCTCGTACGGCTCGATGTGAATGTCGGATGCCCCGCGCTTGATGGCGTCGCTCAGGATCAGGTTCACCAGCTTGACCACCGGCGCTTCCTCCGCCGAGTCGGCCAGGGCGGCGAGGTCAAACTCCTCCTCCTCTTCCAGGACCTCCAGGTCGGCGTTTTCCGACTGTTGGAGGTCTTCCATGACCTTCTTGAGCTCTAGCGACGAGGTCGTTCCGTAGTAGTTGTCGATGGCGGCCTTGATCCCCAGCTCCGAGGCCACTACCGGCTCGACGTTGTAGCCGGTCATGAACTTGATGTCGTCCATGGCGAAGACATTCGTCGGATCGGCCATGGCGATGGTGATCGTGGCGCCGGTCTTGTTGACCGGGAGGATGTTGTATTTGCGGGCAACGTCCGCCGGGATCAGTTTGATCACCGATGGGTCGATCTCGAAGTGGGCCAGATTGATCGACGGAACGCCGAACTGCTGCGAGAGGCACTCGGTGATGTCCTCCTCGGCGACAAAGCCGAGCTTGATCAGCGTCTCCCCGAGCTTCCCGCCGGTTTCCTTCTGGAGCTTGAGTGCTTCCTTGAGCTGATCAGGGCTGATCAGGCTCGCTTTCGTCAGGAGTTCGCCGAGGCGTACGCTCATAGGTTTCGGTAAGGGTTTCGGTAAGGGTTCGAGTCAGTTGATGCGGGCGTGTGAGAGGCCTCGCGCCGCGGTCGTCGTAAATCGTGAGACATGAGGGATTTTGGCGTCGATCGTCGAGTGTACAGCCCCGCGTTCCTCAGCGTCAACGCGGGTTTATTTTGAGTACCATCCGCATGACTTCGTCGACCGCGATCTCCTGCATCGACTTTGCCGTCGAGAACGACTCGACGACATGATCGAGCTGACCGTATGGCCCGTTCCGGGCGGGATTCGTCGGACCGTAGATGCCGATGACGGGCGTGCCGAGCGCTGCCGCCAGGTGCAGGGGTCCTGTGTCGGCGCCAACGACGAGCCGGGCTCGTCCAATGAGCGAGGCCAGCTCGCGAACGTTTGTTGCCGGCGCAATCGGGGCGCCGATCGCGCGTGCAAGCGATTCTTCACCCGGTCCCCAGGCGACGAGAGCGTCGCTCCCGATGCGGCGAGCCAGCTCGGCAAAGCGCTCGATCGGCCACTGCTTTTCCTGCTTCCCTGCTCCAGGCAGCAGAACGACGCGGTTGTCGAATCCATCGAGTTTGCCTGAGGGATCGGCGGCGAATGGAGCGAAGTCGACCTTCGGCACACCGGTGATCGAGGGTGCGAAGGCGCGTGCCAGGCCGACGTTCCACTCGACGACGTGACTCGATCGATCGATCGCCACCGGGCGGTTGACGAACCATGCCGCCGGTTTCTCCCGGATGACATCGCGTGCGAAACCAAAGCGTTCGGCGGCCCCGCTGGCGCGCGCGATCAACGACGATTTGATGAGCCCCTGGAAGTCGATCGTTGCCGCGAAGCCGCGCACGTCCTTCCGCGCCGCCGCGATCCGTGAGAATGACCAATGCTTGAGGGCCACGCGGATCGTCCTGACCTTCGCCACCATCTCGACCAGCTCGGCATACGCCGGTTCGACGGCCCACGCGATCTCGGTCCCTGGGAGCGCGTCGCGTAAGGCCGCGACAGCGGGGATCGTGTGGATTACGTCGCCGAAGGCAGAGAGACGAATGATGAGCAGAGATTCATGCTTCATCCTTTCGCCTTCATCCTTTTCAAGAACTCTGTCGTCGAGTGGTCTTTCGGATCACCAACGATTGCGATCCGTCCGCCATACGACCGCACGATCTCCGCCTCGGGGACGCTGTCCGGAGTGTAGTCCGTTCCTTTGCAGTGAACGTCCGGCTTCAGATGGCCGATGAGACGTCCCGGGCTGCGCTCGCTGAAGATCGTCACGTAGGAGACGCCGCGAATGGCGGCGATGATCTCCGCCCGTTCGGCCTCATTCATCACTGGGCGTCCCGTTCCTTTCAGTTCGCATACCGATTCATCGCCGTTGACGCCGACGACGAGAACGTCAGCTTCTTTTGCCGCCCCCTGCAGGTAGCGGATGTGACCTACGTGCAGCACATCGAAGCAGCCGTTGGCGAAGGCGATTGTTCGTCCCGCGGCGCGCTCACGAGCGATCGCATCCGCCAGATCGCGCTCGTCCAGGACCGGTGCGTTCACTCGCTCAGCGCCTCGTCGCGCTCGATGGCCCTGCGCAGCTCGTCGTTTGACACGGTCGCTGTCCCCATCTTCATGACCACGATACCGCCGGCATAGTTGGCAATCGTCGCTGCCTCGGCGAACGACGCGCCGGCGGCGAGCGATAACGTGAAGGTGGCAATGACCGTGTCTCCCGCGCCGGTGACGTCGGCTACCTGGTCGGTCCCGTAGACCGGGATCAGGAGCGCACCGCGTCCAGCCCCTTCGAAGAGTGCCATGCCGCGGCTCCCGCGCGTGATCAGGAGCGCCTCGCTGCCGAGTTTCTTTCGCAACGCCTCGCCGGCCTGCTGCAGTTGTGCATCATCGTCGCCGTCAAAGAGCGATGTACCGGCTGCCGCCGCTGCTTCTTCCTCGTTTGGTGTGGCCGCGGTGACGCCGGAAAAGCGAAGGAGGTCATACCGCGAGTCGAGCGTGACCGGCTTGCCTGCCGCCGTTCCGGTCAGCGTTTGCGCAAGCGGCTGCGTCACGGCGCCATATCCGTAGTCGCTGATCAGTCCCGCATGCGCGGCCGCCATCTGCTCGCGCAGCACGCCGGCGATTCGGGCGGCCTCGCTTTCGGTGAGATCGCAGTGATCCTCGATGTCGTAACGGACGATCTGCTGGCGGCTGGCGTGGGGCATTCCGCCGAGGATTCGAACCTTCGTCGGCGTGTTGTAACGGCTCGCGCGCAGAACGCCGCTGCAGTCGATACCCTGACCGGCCATTGCATCAAGGAGCTGGGTTCCCTGAGTATCGTCTCCCAGAACGGAGACGGGAATCGGGATGCCTCCGAGCGCAACGATATTGTTGATGGCGTTGCCCGCGGCGCCGAGGAGCACATCGTCGCGATACTGGCGCAGGATCAGCACCGGCGCTTCGCGGGAGATGCGCTTCGGCGTGCCGTAGATGAAACGGTCAGCCACGATGTCGCCATAGACGACAATCCGCCGCGCCTTCATCCCCTCGGCGATCTGCAGCAGACGTGTCCGCGCAAACACGCGTGAAGGATATCGGAATATCGTTCTCCCGATGACCGCGCTGATCGAAGGGGTCGACTTCTACTACGAAGGCGGCTTCATGGTTTTCACCGAGAAGTTCCTCCGCGAGCGCGGCTACTGTTGCGAATCAGGCTGCCGGCATTGCCCGTACGGCTTTCGCAAGGAGCAGCGGACGGATGTGCCGGTCGATGACGAGACGTTGGATCCGTGATCAGGGCCGCAACTCGGCTGCCGCGAGCTCACGCTTTTCATCACCGCTCAGAATGTTCTCGACGTCGATGAGCAGATATACATCTTCGTCGTGTGGAACGACGGCGATCAGGAGATCGCCGCGGATTCCGCGCGCGATCGGTGGCGGCGGCAGAAGCGAGTCGCTGCCGACGTTGACGATCCGGCGCACGGCGTCGACCTTCAGGCCGATGACACCGGAGCTGCTGTGCGTGATGAGGATGAGCGGCTCTCCGGCGCGCTCCCCCATGTCGGGGTAAAGCCGCGCGCGCAGGTCGATGATCGGGATCACCTCGCTCCGCAGGATGACGATCCCCTCGATGAACGCCGGCGCAGTCGGCAACGTCGTCGAGCCGGTGTACGGGATGATCTGCCGCACCGCCATGATGTCGAGCACGAACGTCTCGTGACCGACGGTGAAGGTGATGAGCCGCAGTTCCGTGGCCACTTCAGGCATGGCGCTCATTGTATGACTGACATGATCGCGGCCCGGTCGGGAACCGCGATTTCATCTCCAAGCCGCTCCAGCTCCGCGCGTGTCGGTAGACCGATTCCGCGCAGCGTACCGATCGTGTAAAGCGTGACGTGATAGGGCGGACGTTCGATGGCGATTTGCATTTCCCTCTCCAGGCGCGCGAAGAATTCCTCGGCTCCTTCAACGTCGCACATGCGGATGATCGCGCGCGTCTCGTTCTCGCGCACATGCCACAACTCATCGCGCGGCGAGATGGTGAACGCCAGCCGCCGGGCCGCGCGTTTGATCGTTTCGTCCGCATCGTCGGTGAGCGCGCGCATGGTCGTGGTTCCGGCGAGCGTGACGTGAAACTCCCGCTTGGCCCGCCAGTCAGTGCCGGCGAAACGGATCACGTCCGGAATCGGAGGATGTTCGAAGTGTACGATCGCGCCACCGCCCCGCCTCGTAAACCGGCCGCGCAGCAACATCATCCGCGCACGCGAAAGCGGCGGATTTCTTCGTCGAGACCGTGGATGGCCGCCGATAGAAGGGTCAAGGACTCGCCCATCTCCACGGCATAGTTCCGGTTCCCTTCGGCGATCGCTCGTACCTGCTCCATCGTGCGGACGATCTTTTCGCTCTCGCTGGCCTGACTGGTGGCCACTTGGAAAATCTCGTGGATCATGTCGATCATCCGTTCGGCCGCGGAGGAGATCATCGTTGACCCGGAGCGCTGTTCGACCATCGCCTGGCGCACGTACTTCGTCACCTCGCGCATCGACTCGACAGCTTTCATGATGTGCTCGGAGCCTTGAGCCTGCTGGGTCGTGGCCCCGTTGATCTGGCTGACGAGCTCCTGCAGCCGGCCGATGGATTGGGTCACGTTCTCGCTTCCCGAGGCCTGCTCGCGGGTGGCCGCGGCGATCTCTTTGCCCATCTCCGAGGCCTTCGTCGATGAATCGAGGATGTTGTTGAGCGCCTTGCCGGCTTCGTGGGAAAGCGACACGCCGTCCTCGACGAGCCTCGTGCCGGCGGACATGGAACGCAACGCGTTGCCGACTTCGTCCTGCACCGAGCGAATCAGGTTCGCGATCTCACGGGTCGAGGAGGCCGTGCGCTCCGATAGATCGCGGATCTCTGCCGCGACGACGGAGAAGCCTTTGCCGTGCTCGCCAGCGGCGGCCGCGAGGATTGCGGCGTTGAGTGCGAGCAGATTCGTCTGCTCGGCGATGTCCTCGATGACGTTGAGAATCTTGCCGATGGCGGCGGAGCGCTCGCCAAGGCGGCCGATCACAGCGTTCGACTCAGCGACGGAGTGGCGAATCTGTTCCATTCCGTCGATCGTCTCGCGCACGGCCTTCATGCCGGATTCGGCGGCGTCGGCCACGGCCAGCGCGAGGTCGTAGGACCGGGCAGCATTGGCCTCCACCTGCGCGATCGAGGCGCTCATCTGCACCATCGACGAGGAAGTGTCGGTGACGAAGTTCGAGAGAAAATCGACGTTCTGATCGACTTCATTGATCGATGTGACCATCTCTCCGGTGGCCGAGGCGGTGTCTTCGACCGAGTTGAAGAGCGTGTCCGTATGGCGGCTGACTTCCTCGATCGAGGCCACCATTTGCAGCATCGATGAAGAAGTCTCTTCCGATGATGCCGAGAGCGCCTCGACGTTGTCGGTGATCTTGCGGAAGCCGTTGTTGAGCTGGTCGATGGAGTGGTAGGTGCCGTCGATCATCGCGCGCTGTTCGTCGACGGCTTCGGCGACGGTTCGCGATCGCGAGCCGACGTTGTCCACGACCGACTTGAGCTGGGTCTGCGAGCGAACGAGTTTGGAAACCGTTTTCTCCAGGTTGGCTGCCATGGTGTTGAAGGCGGTCGCCAGATCGCCAATCTCATCGCCGGATTTCGTCTCGGTTCGTTGCGTCAGATCGCCGTCAGCGAGCCTGCGGGCGTTGTCCGCCAGCTCGAGGATGGGACGGATGATGAAACGGGAACCGATCCACGCCAGCACGATCGCAACGACAAGCGCCAGAAGCGCCACGCCGAGGTTCGACCAGCGCAGTTGACGGAGAACGGAAACCGCTTCCCGTTCGTTGGCGACGAGACGGAAGGACGAGCCTCCTCCCGCAAAGGGAACGACGAAGAGGTGAAGGGCATTGTCATCCGCGTCCCGGAGATCGGTCCGGCCCGCGGTGAGCGTCAGGCCAGGAGGGCGGACACCTTGCGAGGCGGCCAGTATCCGGCCGTCCGCGGCGACGAAGTCGGCGTAGTCGATCCAGGGCCGGGATTTCACGTCGTCCGCGATCGCGCGGAGCTCGACAGTCCGGCCGTTCTTCACGGCGTTGTCGGACGCCAGCGCGACGGTCCTGGCAAGTCCGTCGGCCTTCGCAAGAAGCTCGTCATGAACCGTGCTGCCGACACGCCATTGCTCCAGGCCGACGATCAGCAAGGCGACGACGATCGTCTGGAGAGCGAACGCAAGAACGAATTTCGGCCGGAGGCCGATGCCATGAGTAGAGAGGTCCGAGGGGAGGCGGGCAGGCATGTAGGTGACCGAAGTGTAGCGTATGGCGCTGCGCTATCATCCGTGAATGCCCCTCATGCGTTGCGCAAAATGCGGGCAGGCGTACGACGTGCCGGGAGTGATCGCCGTTCGCCTCCCGAACTCGATCGCCACGTGCGACTGTGGCGAGTGGCTTTCCGGGAGCAAAGCCGCGCTTCTTGCGCGGCTCATGAATCCGGAGGACATCAAAGAGATCGACATGAAACCGTACAAGGTCGATCGGAGCGGGGATACACCACCGCCGTCATCCGCCGTCGATCCGCACGAAGCGCAGACGCTCGGGCGACCGCGGTCCATTCATGTGATTGCCCGGGGGGCGCGGGAGTCGGTCGATACAGTCTTTACGATCGGCCTGCATCCGCTCTGGATTGGCCGGACGGGATGCCACGTCGAGTTGCCGGAAGCGGAGTTGTCGATTCGCCACTGTTCGATTTTTCTCAGAGGAAGCGACCTGATCGTGCGCGACGCAGACTCGCATATGGGGACGTTTCTCGATGGTCAGCAGATCACGCAGGCCGTGATCACCGATGGAATGCACCTGTTACGCGTCGGCTCCGCCCTGGTCAGTATCGAGCCGACGGAGGAAGCAGGTGTTCCGGTTGAAACGATCCGGCTTGACGCACAACCGGTCGTCGAAGAGGCGGAGCTCGAGCACAAGATCACGCAGCGCACAGCCGCGCGGAACGCTGCAGCGACACGTCCCGTGCTGATCTGCATCGGCGGTCCGCTCAATGGTCAGGAATTCGAGATTCCGTCGAGCGGCCTCGTGGTCGGCCGTGAAGGACATGTTCGTGTTCCGGACGAGTTTCTCTCTCGCCGTCATTTTGAGGTTGGTCCCGATCCTGACGGCACGGTGCGTGTCCGCGATCTCGGCAGCCGGAATGGAACCTTCCTCAACACCTTGCCCGCCCAGAATACGAAAGTTCACAGCGGCGACGAGATCCGGGCCGGCGTCAACCGGTTTCGCATCGAGCATCGTTGACTGTCGTTGCAAACCCACACCGTGAGATCGCGCAACCGCAAAAAAGTGGGCGCGGCGGAGGGTGAGTCGCCGCGCCCGATGAGTAGGAGGGAGGCCGCTCTTACCGTCGAGCGACGAGGACGATCATCAACGCGTGCTGGCTTTGCGGAGCCTTCGACGCGCCGAGTATGTATGTCTGACCGATGGCGAGGTTCAGCGTCGTCTTGAGCAGCGACGTGAGCTGATCCTTCTGTGCGCCGGTGAGTCTGGAGATCTGCAGGTCCTTGACCGCGATCGAATCGCTGGCCGGGTCGTACTCGCCGAACTTGAAGTCGGCGCGGTAGCCCGTCTGCATGTCGACGAGACCAGGATCGCCTTCTTTGCCCTGAACCGTCGCTTCACCGACTGCCTCGTAGGAGTTGTACGGGAGGATGGCCAGTTTCCGGGCCACGTCTTTCAGGTCATCGGGGATCTTCGGCGTTCCGGCGACGCGCGCCGCGCCGACGATGCGGACGTAGAGGCGGAAGCTCTGCGGCTCCTTGTCGAAGTCGCCGATCATCCTGGCGACGGCCTTCATGTTCTCGGCGCGGTCGGTGACGACGAGCGAGTTCGTCGAGGGCTGGATCGACATCGAGCCGTCTGTGCTGAGCAGCGGTTTGATGGCCGCGGCGGCCCTGTCGGCCTGCTTGAACTTGAAGGTGAAGGTACGAACGGCCAGCCCGGGCTTACTGTCGGCCGCGGCTGGGGCCGGCGGTTCCGCGAATGCGGCGCCGGAGAGGGCGGCCATCATCGAAATCATCAGGAGAACGCGTTTCAGATTCATAAATCCGCCGGCAGCGTATCGTCGAAGATCATCACGACTTTGGCGTCGCTGCCATCATTCGGCATCTCGACGATCGTCGCGTTGTGAGATGAATACGTTTCCACGAACGATTTCGTCGCAAGAGCCGCGGGATGAGGCTTCGCGGCCTGCACAGACAGGAGTGTCTGCGCCACATTCTGTGGGGCCGGGGCGCTTCGTTCGAGGCGATAGACGAGCGACGTGGCGGTGACGCCGGCAACGATCGTCGCGGCGATGGCCAGCCGGCGCCACACGTTGGCAGCATGACGCGGCGCCAGCGACGTTTCGGCGCTGCGCACCCGTACCTGCGACATCACATCGCCCACGAAGGCATCGACGCCGCCGGGCGGAACGAGCTCTTCGCCGCCGATGGAACGGAAGAAGAGGTCGGGATCGATGCCCATCGCGTAGTCGAGGCAGGCATCGCAATGCCGGAGATGCTCGAGAAGGGCGGCGTCCGCCGTGCCGGGCTGCAGGTTCGCGCGGAACTGCCGGCAGGTCATCATCGTGATTCCTCCCAGAGCCGCGCGTATTCGGGGAACCGCTTCTTCAACTGCGTCTGCATCAGCTTGCGGGCGTTGAAGAGGTGATTGCGCACCGTCGACTCCCGGCATCCGAGGATTTTGGCGATCTCGGAGGAGCGAAGGTCTTCCATCTCGCTCATCACGAAGATGGTCTTCTGCTTCGGCGAGAGGACGTTCGAAACGGTGTTGAAGACCGCCTCGACCTCTCTGCGCGCAACGGTCACGGTCTGTTCCGGGTCGACCGACGTCTTCACCAGGCGCAGGTTGGAGTTGACGGCGTTGTCGCGCGATTGCTTGTTGCGCATGAAGTCGATGGCGACGTTGGTCACCATCCGGTAGAGCCAAGTGTCGAACGCGTACGTCGGATCGTACTTCTCGATGTTCTCCCAGAGTTTGAGGAAGACGAGCTGGGAGATGTCCTTGGCGTCTTCGCCGTTGCCGATGACGCGATAGCAAAGGCCGTAGACCTTGGAGGTCTTCCGGCGGACGAGCATCTCAAAGGCCCCGTCGTCGCCCTGCCGGATCTGTTCGACCAGCTGGCGATCGTCGGGTTCCACAGACACGTTCGTCGGGATCATTCTGAGGACTTCCGCGGCCATCGTGACACATGTACGGCGGCGGGGTTGGGAACGTCTATGGGGGGCGTGGGATTTCTGGGTTGCGCGATCTCGCGGTTGGGTTAGACCGGGTTGTCGGTTGTCGGTTATCGAGTTGCGTTGCTGGGTTGCTGAGTATCCCTCGCTCAACTTACTGCAGCCACACAGCACCGACAACCCGACAAACACGACAAACCGACAACCGACAACCCCGCCCAACCCTACCCGAGACCCCGCAACCGCGAGACCGCGAGACCCCGTGCTAGAATCCCAAACACCTACCACATGCGCGTTCTGGTCGTTGGGCAAGGGGCACGCGAGCATGCAATCGCGTGGAAACTCCGCCAGTCTCCTCTCGTCAAGGAGGTCTACGCGGCCCCGGGAAACGCCGGGATCGCAGCCGTCGCTGACTGTGTGAACATCGGCGTGGCCGACATCATCGAGCTTGCCGATTTCGCCGAGACGCTGAAGATGGACCTGACCATCGTCGGTCCGGAGCTCCCCCTGACCCTCGGCATCGTCGACGAGTTCCAGAAGCGCGGCCTGGACATCTTCGGCCCGACACGCCTGGCCGCCGAGCTGGAAGGGTCGAAGGCGTTCTCCAAAGAGTTCATGCGCAAGTACGCCATCCCGACCGCCGACGCCAGGGTCTGCTCGTCGATTGATGAGGCCAAAGCGGCGCTGAAGGAGTTCGGCTATCCCTCGGTCCTCAAGGTCGACGGGCTTGCGTCCGGTAAGGGCGTCGTCATCGTCGGTTCGAAGGGGGAAGCGGAGGAGTATCTCCGGCTCGTCTTCGAGGAGAAGAAGTTCGGCAACGCCGCCAACCGCATCCTCGTCGAGGAGTTCCTGACCGGCGAGGAGGTGTCGTTCATGGCCCTGACCGACGGGACGAAGTTCGTCTCGCTGGCGCCGGCCAAGGATTACAAGAAGGCCTTCGACGGCGAGACGGGGCCGAATACGGGCGGGATGGGGGCGCACTCACCGGCCGTGGTCCTGAACGGCGAGACTGCGGCGGAGATCGTGAAGACGATCATCATGCCGACGATTCAGGGGATGGCCGCCGAGGGACGACCGTACACCGGCTGCCTCTACGCCGGTGTGATGCTGACGTCGAAGGGTCCGAAGGTGCTGGAGTACAACTGCCGCTTCGGCGATCCCGAAACCCAGGTGCAGATGCTCCGCCTCGAGGACGATCTCGCCGACGTCTGCCTCAAAGTCGCCCGCGGCAACCTCGGCGACACGAAGCTGAACTGGCTCAAGGAAGCCGCCGCCTGCGTCGTCATCGCCGTCGACGGCTATCCCAACGAGTTCCCGAAAGGGCAGGAAGTCGTCGTCGATCCGATCGACGACCCCTCCGTGACGGTCTTCCACGCCGGAACGATTCCCCGCGGCGGCAGGATGGTGAACGTAGCCGGCCGGGTCGCCAGCGTCTGCGCCCGCGCCGCCACGCTCTCCGAGGCGCTGGCGAAGGCCTACGAAGCCGCGCCGAAGGTGCGGTTCGAGGGAGCAAGGTACCGTACGGATATCGGGTACCGGGCGCTGGAGCAGCGGAAGGGGTAACCCCTGTGGTCGTAGTAGTGATCGACTTGACGGTCACTCACCGAAACACGAGCCAAAGGCTGATCCCGCGAACAAGATAAACAGACGTAAACCGCATCGATCCTCGATCGACTTTGGGATCGGCCTCTCACTACTTCGGAGGCTGAGGTTGTAATTTCCTTACCTAGCGTTCAAGAGTCTCTACCCGCTCGAGCGCGTCCTTCAACTGCTTCCGGGTCGATGACACGTCCGATTCAAGAGAGCGAATATCAGACTGAACCTGTTTCAGAAGCTGTTCGACGGCTCGCTGAATGTTCGTTTCGAATGGATGGGTGTTCCACACCACCCCGGTCGGTGTTGTCGCGAAGAATTCTTTCAACATCTGAATACGACATCCGGTTCACCTCCACTTGGTTGTTGTGCGGCGGTCACGAGCCACTCGTTACGAATTCGTGGCAGAGCGTGCCTCTTTCCAATCTCGTCCGGTTTGCGTTCGCTCCGCTAAGCACTTATCTTGTTCTCGCCATGAAATCATCACTCCCGGCGATCGCCGCTCTTTGCTGCGCGTCTCTGATGCTTACCGGATGCCCTGCCGAGATGTGGATTCCGATCCAGACGGTTCCGCGTCAGAGCACATCCTTCGACCATGTTCAGTATCTCGATGAACCGCCTACGCGTCCCTACGAGGTGCTAGGCATCATCACGCCGCCCGACGGCGAATATGAGACCGACGCAGAGATGGTCCGCGCGATGCGGCGAGAGGGTGCTAAGCACGGCGCGGATGCTATCTTCATTGAATCGCAATCGGAGAGTTCGGGATGGAAATTCGACTCCGGATTCCTCGGAGCGAAGGGTAGCTCTACGCGGAACGTGCATGCGCGCGCGAAGGCGATCGTCTGGAAATGACTCGGAAACCGCAGAAGCAACCACGCGACGTGATCACGAACGATCACCGAGCGAGTGGGCTGTAACATTAAACTGACTCACTACCTGTTCGTCGGACCCAGAGCGTCGGAGGAAGCGATAGGCCAAACCGACGAGTCAGTTAATCAGGTTTTGCGAAACAGATGCGGCCCGATTACTCCTCCTGACACGCACCTGATGCAATAAATCGGCAGGTCGTTTTGCGACTCGCCCAGACGGCGACGGTTGAACTGTCCGGGCTCTTCCTGTACGAATCGTTTGCAAGACGCACAGCGGATCCCGGCGCGGTAGATAACGGTACTTTGGTCCTGCACATCCGCACCATGTCGAACAATACGAGTACCGTCGTATGTGAAAAGGCGCTGCTCTGATCCCTCGGACCGCTGCGCGTTATCCCACCATTCATCCAATGAGAAACTGCTTTCCGCGTCCTGCGTCCACATGCTGCCATCACCGTGCTCGGCCAGCGCCGTTCGATACACATCGCCGAGAGTGGATTGAATGTCCATGTCTTACCTCCCGTTCATGATCACGTTTCCAAGCCTCTGGCTGGTCAGCGATCCTCGCAAATACTGAACCTTTCACGACACTTAGATCAATCTTTCGAGACGACTCCCTCGAAAGGGAAGGACATCATCTACGTGTCGTAGAGTGAAACGGTCGCGACTCTATAGTCCTCGGTCGACGCCAATCTGTCGTGGCTGGTGCGCTATCAACACGGCCTTCTAGCTCAATCGATCTCGAGCAACCACATCGATACCGCGGCGCCAATCCCCGGCACCTTTTGTTCAAGGAGTGCGACCTCGCCAATCGAGAGCCTTTCCGCGAGCTCCAGTTCTAGGAGGTGATCCAGCGTCACATCGTCGTCGTGTTCTGATCCGATATTTGCCTCTGCGACGCGGACTTCGAGCGCCTGAAGAAGAAACTCCGGCAACTCGACGGTGATGGCTCTCCTGCTGTTGAGCGCTCGGCGTGTGCCGTGGCACAGACAGACACTCTTGTCTGTGCATGGCGGCGAAGCCGCGCTTTCGCCGGCGGAAACGGTGATCGTCTGGTCGCGTACGGGCGGGGGCGGGCGGATGACTCTCGTCGGCGAGTAAGGTGGTCGCGACGAGGAGTAGAGTGAGCGCTGAGACCATGCGATTCTGCGAGATCGTCATTCCCCCGAGTTTAGATGACCTTCGGAAAGGTGAAACGGGTGGTCTATCGAGAGGTACAGGGGTCTCTATCGAGTGTCTATGGCTGTCTTGCTAGAGGGGCCGGGGTCTCTACCGAGAAGGGCCGGGGTCTCTATCGAGTGTCCAT
>Ga0210402_10000986_pt1 | contig 30426 bp, 26 predicted proteins | sample IncBWC7MmetaG_FD_161055 | JGI IMG/M metagenome (GOLD analysis project Ga0210402, IMG submission 161055) | Forest soil microbial communities from Barre Woods Harvard Forest LTER site, Petersham, Massachusetts, United States - Inc-BW-C-7-M | ecosystem: Environmental > Terrestrial > Soil >...
CGTCGGCTGGATGACGATTACCTCCTTCTGCGTCGGGGGCTGGCTGCTGCCCGCGGCCGGCTCGACCGTCACCTGCTGCGTGCTGACGACCTGCTGAGGCGACGACTGTAGCTTGTCGTTCGCCTGGGCCAGACGGCGAAGACGCTGCACTGCGGCGAACACGTCCGCCTGCTGCGTCGCGAACGCGTAACCAAGCTGCTGCAACCAAGTCAAATTGCCGTTCATTGTTGCCAGGACGACCGGGAACGGCACCAGGGATTTCACGCTTGGGTCCCACGGCTCGGCTACCAGGGCCTTCGCCAACGCATCACCGGACAGCGACTTGTGCGCCGGGTCCTCCACCCAGCGCGCCGCGGTCACGACTTCAAGCGGGAACGTCGAGGCCATGAGGAGCTGGGTCAGCAGGTCGTCGGGGTAGAGCGCGATCGAGGCGACCAGCGCGTCGAGTTGCTCCGTGCTGAACGGCTGGGCTGCGGCCGGCTGAGCGGGGATTGCCGGGGGCGTCTGGGCCAGCACGTCGAGGGGGAATGTCGCGTTGAGCATCAGGCAACTCGCCACAACCCTCATGAACCGGCCAGCCATGTGCCCTCCCGGAATCTCAACTTGGACTACTCATATACGATGAAACGTATTGCCCGCGACAGGACGATACAACGATGATTACGATATAGCCCAGGGGGAGCGGGTGCGGCTGCCTGCATTGCCACGCCCCTAGCCGCGCGCTGATTGCCTACTTCCCCACCCAATAAATCGTCTTCAGGCCGTAGCCGGGGCACGCCGCCGCCACTTTCCGCCGGCTAGCCAACCGTCCAATTCACTTGACCAGTGCTAGAAATCCGGGCTGACTGTCACGAAGCCTCCTTGAAGACCACTGATTTATGTCCGATCCCTCGTGGACGGGCTCTATCACAGGGGTAGTCGAAAATAGACTCAAATCAGAAAAAGGAAGCGTCCAATGTCAAGAAGCATGGTAACGAAGAGTCTTGCAGCTGCGGCGGTTATGAGCCTTTTTGCAGCTCATGCTGCGACAGCACAACAGACGCAGAGTCCGAATTGTACGACCCATTTTGTTTATTTTGCCACTGGCAGCCACGCGTTAACGCCCGAAGACCAAGACCAAATACGCGACGTGGCCGGTATGATGCAAAGCACCCCGACCTTCGTCGCCACGATCGTTGGCAAGACCGATTCGGTTGGATCCGCGGATTTTAATGAGCACCTATCCCAACGACGCGCCGAAGCGGTATTCGAGGCTCTTGTTTATACCAACAAGGTGCCTGAGAACCGGGTCCAATTGCGCTGGACCGGCGAGCGGCTGCCGCTTACATCCGCTGCCGATGAACAGGCCGAGTCGCAGAACAGGATGGCTGCGATTATCGTGAGCGATGCGGCGTCGGCACGTTGTGGCGGAACCACCGGCGAGGCAGGGCCCAAGGCGATGGTCAAGGCCATGACCGACTACGTGGCGGCTCAGAAGGCGATCTCGTTCGACTACGACGTAAGCCTGGAAGTCGTCACCAGTGACGATCAGAAACTCACGCTGGCGGCGTCGGGTAATGTCGAATTGGCGCGTCCAGACAAGGTCCGCGCCAGCCGGTCCGGCGGGTTTGCCGATATCGAGACCGTATTCGACGGCAAGACGCTGACGATCCTGGGCAAGAACATGAAAATCTATACCCAGGTCGCCATTCCCGGCTCGATCGATCATCTCACGGACGAGTTGAGGGAGAAGTACAACCGGCCGCTTCCGGCCGCCGACCTGCTGACCAGCGATTCCTATGACGAACTCATGGAAGATGTTGTCGACGTAAAGGATCTCGGCAGCGGCGTGATCGGCGGCACGGAATGCGACCACCTTGCGTTCCGGAAAAAGGATGTCGACTGGCAGATCTGGATCGCGCAGGGGTCGCGCCCCTATCCGTGCCGGTACGACATCGCGACCAAGGTCGTGGCCGGCAGTCCGGGGTACAGCATTCAGATCCGCGACTGGAAAACCGGCAGCGAGGTCGCCTCGAGCGGCTTCAACTTCACGCCGCCGCCGGACGCCCGTCGGGTGGATGCGGCTGATCTGGCGAAGCTCAAGGACATGAGCGACCTGCCCAGCAATTTCAGGACCGGAGGCAAGTGATGATCACCTGGAAGAAGATCCGCCTGCTGCTGCTCGCGGCAATGATCGGGGTTGGTGGGCTGGAACTCGGCGATCAACTGTCGATCCCCGGCTTTCACAGCCTGATCGTGAGCGCCGAGGCGGTGGTCGGGCGTCCGCTGACGCCCGTCAGCGTTGCTGGGACGGCCCGGCGCACATCCCGGCGATGCGCGAGCGGCGTCTACGAATGCTAGCTAACGACAGGCGCGCGCGAGGCCGCTTCTGATCGCGTACTTCTCGTTGATCAGCTTGTTGACGCCTTTCGTGGAGCAGGTGGGCAAGCAGCAGGCGGCGCCGCGTGGCACCGCGCGCGACTAAAAGACGAACGAAACGCCGATCTCGGCCTAGCGGGAGTCACCATTGTGACCGTTGCTCTGGTGTGCTGAGGCTATGGTCTCGTCTCGCTGATCCTTGATGACCTGCTGAAGTATCACCATCAGCGCAGCCGACGTCATGCCCAGCATGATTACGCCATTAACGGCTTCGAGCGGGCCGAGCAGCTTTCGGTTCTTGGTCATCACGAAGTCGCCGTACCCGAGCGAGGCGAAATTGACGGCCGAGTGGTAGATGGCCTCATAGAGCTCGTCTAATTCTCCCAGCAGGAGGAAAAGGATTCCCCATAGAGCGATCTGAATGAAGTTTCCAACGATCATGGCCAGCATGGCGACGAGGAGTGGCCGGATTCCCACAAAGAATTTGCGCGATGCTGCCGCGTTGGATGATTGCCGTACGTAATAGCGTACGCTCCAGAATGCGACCGCGGCTTGCACGATGAGGCACACCAACATTACCGAAAAGCCGACGATGAGGTTGGCAAGTATCATTTATCTTCTTCAATTATACATGCTCGGACCGCAACGCGCGACGTCTCGAATTACGCCAGCGTTCGAGGACCCAGACAGTTCCCCATGCATAGAGCGCGACGGCAACGAAGAGTCCGGTGCGGACTACTGACGCTTCGAAGACACTCTTGCCGCTTGCACTATCCTCGATCGCCGGGCCGAGCAGGATCAACATCGTGATCAGTGCGTTGCTCCAGAATGAAGGTCGGAATGAGGTTGATCGCGTACCGAAGATACCGCTGCCAGCCCATAGCGCGGCGCCCATCATCCACAACGTCAGCATCCACAGGCTGGGGTGGAGCGACAAGCCAAGCCATACGACGGCTGCAATGAGTGCACCCATCAGGGTCGATCCAACCAGTTCGCTGCCGGCAGAGCGGGCATTGACGTCGCCAACTTGCTGACTTAGTGCCACTGTCTTCATAATCGCAGCAACATAGAACGATGGGTTGGTGAGGGCCAGTACGAAGACCGGCATGACGATCACCGTTGCCCGCAGAGCAATCCAGCGGGCGAACTCGTGACTGGCGTGAGCTGAGGCTGGACGATTTGTGACGCGGGTTGGCGGATCTGGGAACAAGGCGTTTGAAGCGCTGCTGACCAAGGCCCCGATGAGAATGCCGACTGCAAGCGTCGTGCTCAGCCTGCCCACGATCGCCTGATCGGCGACACCGACTACCGGTATCAGCACAAACGCAATAACCAGCACCATCGTGAGCGGATTGGCGCTGACCAGGCCTACAAAAAATACGCCGTAGAATATTACCCCGGTCAGAAGGACGCCGCTCAAGGCATAATGTTCCAGGACCGGCACCATCAACACGCCGGACGCAACCAATGCCGCGAAGATCACAGCGATGACCAGGCCCTTTGCCGGTGGCAGCGGCGGTCCCGGTTTGCAAAGCACGAGGACTGACATCAGGCAGACAACAAATGGAATCGATAATGCAAAGCCGTATGCGACCAGGACAGCCAGTCCAAGGCCGAAGGTTAGTCGCAATACAGCTTTGTCTGCACGGTTCATCGTCAGCATTCAATAGAGGTAGGAAAGCCAGCTCTTCAGGCGGATGTAGACGGCGCCGAGCATGTTCATCAGGACGTTGTCGCTGGTGAACACCATCACCTCGGCCTGGCCGCCGATGCGGACTTTGCGCAGGCGTTCGGCGTCAGAGGCGTCGAACTCGATCGCAACGGGGAAGCGCTGCGCCTGGCGCAACCAGTCGCGACTGTTCTCGATCGTCGGCAGTGTTCCCGGCGGCGCCTCCTGGCCGGAGCTGACGCCGTAGCCAACGCTGCGTACCCGGCCCTTCAGTACTTCGCCGGGCAGCACGTCGAGGACGATCGCCACTCTGTCGCCGGGGTCGATGTTGCCGAGGTTGTTCTCGGTCATGTCAGCGTTGATCCACATGTCATGGATCGCGATCAGGGTCATCGCCGGTGCGCCGGCCTGGGCAAAATGACCGACGTCGGTACGAAGGTCGGTCACCAGACCGCTGGCAGGGGCGACCACCTTGGTGCGCGCCAGATCGAGCTCCGCCTTCTCGATCCCCGAACGCGCGCTGCGCAACTGGGCATTGTCGTCACCGGCATCGCCGGCGGCTTCCTGGGCCTTGCGCAGGTCGGCCTCGGCGGCCTGCTCCTTGCTATGCGCCTCGATCCGGGTGGCCTGCGCGATCTCCAACCGGCGTACCGAGATGGCGCCACGATCCTCGGCGTACAACGCTTCCTGACGCGTCGCATCCTTGTCGGCCTTGTCGCGGTTGGCCTGTGCCGCCTGCAAAGAGGCGCGCGCTGCTTCCACGGTCGCCACGGAGGCGTTGACCGAGTGGCGCACGGATTCGTAGTCGGCGCGGCTACGCTGCAATGCGATCTGGTACTGGCTGGGGTCGATATCGAACAGCGGCTGCCCGCGCTGGACGTCATCGTTGTTCCTGACGTGCACCGCCAGCACCTTGCCCGCCACCTCCGCCGCCACCGGCACGACGAAGGCCTGCACTCTGGCTTGCGAGCTGTGCGGGGTCAGACGGTCGGCAGCAAAATACCAGAGCAGGCTGCCAAAGATCAGCGCCAGTACAATGGCCGCACCGATCCGGGTTCCCTTCCCAGGCTTCGGCGTGACCGGATCAACGCCGAGGGCTGGTTGGTCCTGCTCGGTTAGTTGCTGATCCATGGCATTACTTGTTCCGTGTGATGAGATCCGGGCTGGCAGCAGGCGACGGTAGCGGCGCCGCAATCATCTCCCGCCAGTTGCTGCGCTTTCCCATGGTTGCGCGGGTCGCGTCGTCCACAAGAGGGCGGCCACGACCCTGTTGCCAGCCACCGCCCATCGCTTTGTACAGGGCGATCAGGTTCAGTGTTACATTGCTCAGGGTGCTCACGAGAAGCTCCTGTTGGCTGAACAGCGTGCGTTGCGTGTCGAGGACGCGCTGGAAGTCGGAGATGCCTTCCTGGTACTGAATGCTGGCGATCTCCAACGAGCGCTGCGCGGCGTTGACGGCGTCCTTCAGAATCGGGATCTGCGCGCGGGTTGTGGCAAAACCCACCGCTGCGTCATCGACCTCGCGCGCGGCCTTCAATACCGCAGCCTGATACTGCTCGTAGAGTTGCTGGAAGCGTGCGTCCTGCACCAGCACCTCGCCGGTCAGGTGGCCGTGATCGAAGACGTTCCAGACGAGATTGGGACCGATGCCCCAAGAAAAAACCCGCGGCGATCCTTCGAGCGAGGTGGCCGACAGGCCGAGCGAGCCGAGCAATGCGATCGATGGATAGAATTCAGCCTCCTTCACCCCGATCTGCGCCGACTGCGCTGCTAGCTGCATCTCGGCCGCGCGGACGTCGGGGCGGCGACGCAGCAGGTCGGCCGGTAGGTCGACGATGACCCCGAGTTCAGCCTGTGGGATCGTGTCCTTGCCTTCGGCGATCTCGGCCAGCGGCCCCGGGGGCCGGGCGAGCAACGCGCCGAGTGCGTTCTCGTCCTGGCGAAGGCTGCCCTCGAGTTGCGGAATGGTGGACAGGGTTCCCAGGTACTGGGCCTTGGCCTGTTGCACGTCCAGTTCCGATTCGTTGCCATGCTTGAACAGCCGCTCGGTGATCTCCAGGCTGCGCTTCTGCAGCGTGGCATTTTCATGGGCAATCTTCAGCCGCAGTTCGATGGTGCGGATCACGCAGTAGAAATTGGCGGCCTGCGCTGCCATCAGCACCTGCACATCGTCATACTGCGCGGTGCTGGCAAAATAGCCGGCATCCGCAGCCTCGATGCTGCGTCGGAATTTGCCCCAGAAATCGATTTCCCAGCCGACGCCTAAGCCGGCGTTGTAGGCCGTGAGGGAGACGTTCCGCCCGGACGACTGATCCTCCCCGATGCCGAAACCGCCATTGTCGGACGTGAGGGAGACGTCGTGCCCGGACGACCGCACCTCGCCGGTGCGCAGGATATTGCCGGTCACCTGTTGCTGCTGCGGGTAGAGCAGACTGCCGGCAATCTTGAGCTGCGCGCGCGCCTCCAGGATGCGCATCCCCGCGGTGCGCACGTCGGGATTGACGCGCTGGGCCTCGGCAACCAAGCGGTCGAGCACGGGGTCATTGAAATTGCGCCACCACTCCTCGGTTTGCGCGTTCGGCATCCCGCGCTGTTCGGCCGTCAGGGAATCGAGCGAGCCGCTCGACCAGCCGTCCAGCCACGGCACGTCAGGGCGCTTGAAGTCCGGCCCAACCGCGGCGCAGCCCCCGAAGAGCAGCGCCGCGGCGAGGGCGGACAGGCGTGCTCCGAGCGCGCCGGTGAAACGCTGCCGCATCGGCTCACGTGGTGGAGGGCGAACCACCCGCGGCGGTTCGCCGCGCCCGCTCCGGGTTGTCCTCCACCCAGCGCATGAATATCTGGTAGCCCAGCGCGAGCCCAGTTGCGCCGACGAACATGCCGAGGATGCCGGTGGTTGCCATGCCGCCGAGCGCGCCAATCAGGATAACCGGCATCGGCGCATCGACGCCGCGGCCGAGCATGAGCGGCTTCAGCACGTTGTCGGCCATGCCACCGACGAACAGCAGTACGGTGTAGGCGACCGCCGGGCCGGTGTCGTATTCGCCGCTTGCCCAGATCCAGCCGATCACCGGCAACGTGACGATGAGTGCCGGCAACTGCGCAACGCCGAACACCAGGACGACCACGGCCAGCACGCCGGCGAATGGCACGCCGGCGATCATCAGCAAGACGCCGATGATCAGCGCCTGGATACAGGCGATGCCGATGACCCCGGAAGCGACGGCCCGGACGGTCGCGGTGGACAGCTTGGTAAACTCCTCGCCGCGGGCGATGCCGGCGATGCGTTCGAAGATATCCTGCATCGCCTGCGCACCCGATTCGCCGTAGGCCATGATGATGCCGGCAATGACGAACGAGAACAGGAACATCAGCAAGCCGCCTCCCAACGCGGCGACGATACCCAGTGCCTTGGTCGCGAGCTCGCCTAGTTTTGGCTGCATGCTCTGGACCAGTCCCGGCAGATCGTTGTGCGCCCGCGACCAGACGGCGTGCACTCGCTCGCCGACGACCGGCCAGGTGGCTACCTTTTCCGATGGCGCGGGAATCTGAAGCGAGTTGTCGCGCACGTTGTTGATAAGGTTCTGGACCGAATCGCCGAACTCGCTGGCCAGCAGGATGGTCGGCGTGACGATCAGGCCGACTGCGAGCAGGACAATCAGAGTTGCGGCTAGCCCCTGTTTACCACCAATCCGCGCGGCCAACATCTGATGGAGAGGGTAGATCGTGATCGCCAGGATCAGCGCCCACAACATCATCGTCAGGAACGGCGAGAAGATGAGGTAGCAAAGCATCACAAGCACCGCCACCAGTCCTCCCCGGATGAAAACATCCAGCAAGCGGCCCGACAGACGATCTTCGAGTTCGTGATCAGGTTCGTATTGCGCGTTCATGCGTGGTCCCCCGTTTATTACAAGCTTCAGTAAATGTTCGATCCGCCTCATGACATGTCGTGAGGCGCGGCGATACTTCCCATCGGACGAAAGATGCCTTGTCTCGGTGGGGTCTGCGGCGGCTCGGACATGGGCTGTCGTCACGCTCCCGGCCGTGATCGCCACCAGGCGGCTCAACGTTCCGCCGCAGAAGCAGGGACATAATCCGCGGCCCTCGTGGCTCATGCTGGCTGGCTGCGACAGCGGATGAGGTCTGGCAGGTATTGAACATTTGGCCGGCCAGGAATGCTGAGCCGGTCGCCGAGATAGCCCCAGTATGTGATACCGAGCTTGCCGGCAATGCGCATCAAACCGAGGAATGCGTCGCGGCAGTCGAGGCATTCGAGACGCGTGTGGCATGATCGGCATACCGTGCCAGTCGGTGCGCTGCCGACTGATGGATGACGCGCCCCAGCCAGGGCACGCCCGCGCATATCGTCCAGCGCCGGTTCGTTGATGACATAGTCCGTGTGTCCCGCGCGCAGCGGATTGAGGGAGTTAATCCACCCGTGCCGCGTCGGCGCAAGAAAAATCTTAAACCCGGCCTGGGTTCAGTTCCTGTGGTGGCCGGGATCGGGTCTCGATCGCCTTTCGATCGTGCGCGGTCAATGCGGCGCCGTCGTGTGCCTTGGCTGCTGTTCACCCGCCATCCGCATTACGATGGCCTTGAAATACAGCATGCGCTGCTGTTGATTCTCATTCGCGCACCGGGCTCGAGGAGGGTGGACGACAGGGCAGGTCGCATCGATCGAAGCCTTGGTCTCGATGCCGCATTTCCGGGCGGATGAGGACGCTCACCGAAATCAACTCGTGCGGAACCCAGGATCTGCGAACCGATGCTGCGTGCGACGATGGGCTGCGATCAGTCCGAATGCTGCATCGGCAGGGCTCAAGGACAACTCCGGCTGATCGCGATCGATTGCCTGGATCGGGCGGACGTTGTCTAACCACTTTTCCAACGCTTTACGCCAAAAAGTGGTCAGTGTAAGCGGATGAACGGCATGGCTCCCACCTCCACCGAACCGGAACTCGGCCGCATCGCACGGCCGCGCAAAGACGCACACGAGCTCGGCTGGCGACGCTGGATTCCAGGGATCGAAATGTTGCGCCGCTATGAGTGGGTTTGGCTGCGCCATGACGCCATGGCTGGGTTGGTGTTGACGACGATGCTTGTCCCTGTCGGTGTCGCGTACGCTGAGGCGTCGGGCGTGCCTGGCATCTATGGGCTCTATGCGACGATCATCCCGCTGCTGGCCTATGCGCTGTTCGGACCCAGCCGCATTCTGGTGCTGGGGCCGGACTCATCACTTGCCGCCGTCATCCTCGCGGTCATCCTGCCGCTTTCGGGTGGCGATCCGCTGCGCGCCGTCGCCCTGGCCAGCATGATGGCCATCGTTTCAGGGGTCGTATGCATCCTGGCTGGCGTGGTCCGCCTGGGTTTCGTCACCGAGCTGTTGTCAAAGCCGATCCGCTATGGCTACATGAATGGAATCGCGCTGACAGTATTGATCAGCCAGCTTCCCAAGCTGATTGGTTTTTCGATCGATGCTGAAGGGCCGCTGCGAAGCCTGTGGGCGATCGGCGAGGGGCTGTTGGGTGGCAACGCCAACTGGGCGACATTGTTGGTCGGCGTCGCCACTTTGGCGACGATCTTGCTGCTCAAGGGCAGCAAGCGCTTGCCTGGGATCCTGATCGCGGTCATCGGCGCGACTGTCGTCGTTGGCGCTCTCGACCTGGCAGGGCGATCCGGCGTCGCGGTCCTCGGCCCTCTTCCCCAGGGCCTGCCCGCATTCTCCATCCCTTGGATCACCTATTCCGATTTCACACCCGTCTTGATCGGCGGCTGCGCGGTCGCCTTGGTATCGTTCGCTGACACCAGCGTGCTGTCGCGTGCCTACGCGGCGCGGACCGGCACTTACGTCGACGCCAACCAGGAGATGGTGGGACTTGGCGCGGCCAATCTGGCCGCCGGATTTTTCCAGGGTTTCCCGATTAGCAGCAGCTCGTCGCGCACACCCGTTGCCGAGGCCGCCGGCGCCAAGACGCAGGTGACCGGGGCCGTCGGCGCGCTCGCCGTCGCCTTGCTGCTGATCGTGGCACCGAAGCTTCTGCAACATATGCCCACCACAGCTTTGGCCGCGGTCGTCATCGCCTCGGCCATCGGCTTGATCGAAGTTTCCGACCTTCGGCGGATCTATCGTATCCAGCGCTGGGAATTCTGGCTGTCGATTGTCTGCTTCATCGGTGTGGCCGTGTTGGGAGCCATTCCAGGAATCGGTCTGGCGATTGTGATCGCTGTCATCGAATTCCTTTGGGATGGCTGGCGGCCGCACTCAGCTGTCCTGGGCCGCGCCGATGGCGTCGAGGGTTATCACGACATCACGCGCTATCCCGATGCCCGTCTCATACCCGGCTTGGTCATGTTTCGCTGGGATACGCCGTTGTTTTTTGCCAACGCCGAGCTGTTCGAGGATCGGGTCCTCGATGCGGTGGCGGCGTCGCCGACGCCAGTGCACTGGCTTGTTGTCGCGGCGGAGCCGGTGACCAGCATCGACGTCACCGCGGCCGACGTGTTGGCCGAACTTGATGGCACACTGCGAGCGGCTGGCGTCGAACTGTGCTTCGCCGAATTGAAAGATCCCGTAAAAGACAAGCTGAAGCGCTTTGGGCTTTTCTCTCGATTCGGCGAAGAGTATTTTTTCCCAACAATCGACGCGGCCGTCGACGGTTATCTTCAGACCCATGCGGTGGAATGGGCCGACTGCTTGTCCGGTTCTACTCCGTAAGCAAGGGCTGACGCGTCATGATGAACTGGCTGCTTCTGTTGGCCCCACTCGCGATCGGCCTTGAGCATGTCGCGCCGGAGCGCCATCTCCTCGTCTTACGCCGAGTGCCGGTCGAGGTCAGAACCCGGCGTATTGGTTTGATCCAATATCAAATGCCACGCCGCGGATTAGCAACCATATGCTGGGAGAAGTGTTCCGTGGCCCACCCCATCCACGCGGCCATTGGCAGTATGGCGCGGCCGGGCGTCAGATGCTATTCGGCCATCAACGTCAGCCAGGGCTCCAACAGCTAAATTTAGCTTCAGTAGGTAGAACGGACAGGCTGGCGCTCGCGTGGGGCATCTCTCGTTCGGGGGGAGGTAGGGAGGCTTCCCCATTTCCCTTCCTCTCCGAACATCGCCCGGGTCGATCCGGGGTACTTTCTCCCCGTCCCGCTCTGGTTGGGTCGGCGCGGAGCATTTGTTGGCAGCGCGCGGACCGCGTAGATACGGTGCGATAGTGAGACAGGCAACCGCGAGGGTAGATGTCAACTCGACACTGCGAGGTCGCGATCATCGGTGCGGGATTTGGCGGCATTGGCATGGCCATCCGTCTCAAGTGCACCGGCTGGGACGATTTTGTCATCCTTGAGCAGGCCGACAAGATTGGAGGCACTTGGCGCGATAACACCTATCCCGGCTGCACGTGTGACATACCATCACACCTTTATTCGCTATCATTCGCACCGAAAGCCGATTGGTCGCGAAGGTATGCAAGCCAGCCTGAGATTTATCAGCATCTGGAGGACTGCGTCGATCGCTTTGGGCTGCGACCGCATCTGCGCCTCAAGGCAAGCCTGAAAAAGGCAACGTTCGATAGCACAGCCGGCTTGTGGCGGATGCAGACAGACCCCGGTTCTGATTTAGCGGCACGGGTCCTGGTGCTGGCAACAGGCATGCTCCACCGGCCCGCCATCCCCGCACTCCACGGCATCGAGTCGTTCAGTGGCACAATGTTCCATTCCGCGCGTTGGGATCATGCAGCGGAAATGCGAGGCAAGCGAGTGGCCGTGATCGGCACGGGCGCCAGTGCAGTGCAGCTTGTGCCACACGTTGCTGGACAAGCAGCCCATCTTGCCCTGTTCCAGCGATCGCCGGCCTGGGTCTTGCCGAAGTCCGACTCGCCCTTCGGTCCGCGTCGTCGTTGGGCTATGCGCCACTTACCGTTGCTGCGACGCGCGCTGCGTGCCTGGCTCTACTGGTCTCACGAGGTTCGCGGAATTGGTTTCGTGCTGTTCCCCGGGCTGATGGCAGGCCCGGAAAGACAGGCCCGCAGCCACGCCAAACGGCAATTGGGTGACGATGAATTGCGGACACTTCTCACGCCCTCCGACCGCATGGGCTGCAAGCGAATATTGCTGTCCGATGACTTCTACCCGAGCCTCAACCGGGCCAACGTCCAATTAGTAAGCGCGCCCATCACGGGCGTCCTGCCGGACGGGCTGATCACCGCGGACGGTGTCGAACATCGGGCTGACATTCTGGTTTTCGCGACAGGCTTTCAGGCGACCGATCCAATTGGTTCCATTGAAGTGGTGGGGTGTAACGGCGTCACCTTGTCGGCGGCGTGGCGCAACGGCGTACACGCGCATCTCGGTCTCGCTGTGGCCGGCTTTCCCAATCTATTTCTGCTGGGTGGTCCCAACACCGGGCTCGGGCATAACTCGGTGCTTTTCATGCTGGAGGCACAAATCCGTCACATTCTTCGATGCCTCCGGCTGCTGCGGCTACGGAAAGCCGTCTCAATTGAAGTTCGACAGGAAGTGCAAGTAGCATTCGCTCGACGACTGAACGGGTGGATGAGACGAACGGTCTGGCTGTCAGGATGTCGGAGTTGGTATCTGGACCGCAATGGCCGCAACACGACTCTATGGCCCGGCTTCAGCGTCGGCTACTGGTTCCGGGTGCGGCTCATATCGGCTTGGCAATACCAGTTCACGCGCCCAGAACGGCGCCGACTTTTCCCCGCACTGCCGATAACATGCTGGCCCGGAAGCGCCCGTCATGGAACCATCGATATCGGTGACCGTGGCCGCACCACGTCGTTGGACGTGCACACCATGTCGATGCGCGGCGAGCCGCAGCAAACTGCCCTACGCGACCGCTCGTCAGGATGGCCAACCGGTGGCGTTCGCCGGGCTGACGGAGAGCTTCCGCTGGACTGACGAGACGGGGCAAAACACTATCGCCATCATGACCACGACGCGAATGCCGAGACGTTCCTATGAAGAGCATCTGGATCGAAGGCCATTGTGGTAGGCTGAAGGGGGTTAAGGGATCCGAGTGCGGTGGCCTGATCCATTTAACAAATCGGACCAGATGCTGGTTGTCGAGCAGGCAGCGATGGGTGCTGAGGCACGGCCCATCGCGATGGTCTGCACTGCCGAGATCCTGAGTCGCAGTTCTTTGGCGCGAGAGTGAATCTCGCCAAGGCGCTGCTCTACGCCATCAACGGCGGCCGCGACGAGATCAGCGGCACCCAGATCGCACCGCCTTCGCTGCCCGTAAGCTCGGACGTGCTCGAATTCGACGAGGTGATGGCGAAGTTCGACGCGACCATGGAGTGGCTCGCGCGCACGTCGATCGTGCTCTCCCAGCGCCCCGCCGAAAAATCGCGCCACGCACGACGTTGCTCCAAACGACACACCAGAGGGGTCAGGCGCGGCGCGTGGATATCAATCTCTCCGGGGATGGCATTAACCTATCAAACGAACGAGTGTATTGATCTAGATCCTCAGCTTGAGGGTTAGCGTGGCAGCTAACTGGAATGGTCCGGCATGAGCGCGCATCCCACAGTGATCGCAAATATAACAGCCACGGCTTTGTTGGCTCCAATGCCGGAGCCGGTTCGCTTCCCATTGGCATGCTCTGGAGGTTAGTCCACATGAGAACACTGGCAGAATTCAGCAAGACGACGCTAATCGGCGGGATTCTTATCATTCTGCCGATCTATGTCTCCATACTTCTCCTCATCAAGGCATTCAGCGGCCTCATGGCGCTGGTAAATCCTATCACAGCCGGAATCCCGGCCTCCGTCGAGTTTCGCGGAATTCTTGCGATCCTCGTGCTTGTTGCAATATGCTTCACGACTGGGTTGATCGTGCGTACCGGTCCGGGGCTACGTGCGAAGAACGCCTTTGAGGAGGCGGTCCTCTCAAAGCTTCCTGGTTATTCGCTGTTGCGTGGCCTCGCTGGGCGTCTGGCCGGACGGGCCGATGAACCGACATTTGCTCCGGCGCTCGTCGAGATCGAAGAGGCGTTGGTTCCCGCGCTGATTGTCGAGGAATTGGAAGATGGTTCGTATACTGTGCTGGTACCCTCGGTACCAACGCCCATGGCGGGAGCACTGTATATCCTGTCGAGGGACAGGGTGCACCCGGTTGATGTGTCGTTTGCAACGGCGCTCAAGGTGTTTTCGAAATGGGGCACCGGAGCTGGCGAGTTCGTGCGAGCAATGCGACCCGTGAGCGTCGCCCCACAAGGCCGCGCCCCCACGCATCAGATACCAGACCATCAGGCACCGGCTCAAACTTAACCTTCCCGTCCGCCCTCCTCGCGGCTATCTGACCAGCCGTCACCCCGCCAGGCTGCTGTCCGGTCCTATGCGGTCCCGGGCTGGCTGGTTGGGTTGAGCGCTTTGAAGACGTACGCCGCCGCGGCCCCTCCCAGCAATTCCGCAACAATGTAGAGCCACAGGTTGGACCACGTGAGCAGGCCCCGGATCGTGGCGCCGATGGCGACGGCCGGGTTGAAGGCCGCTCCCGATATCTGGCCCACGGCGAACGCGCCAGCCAGGACCGTGAAGCCGATAGCGAGGCCGAAGTAGGAATTCCCGGCTGTTGCATCGGCCGTGGCCACGTTCAACACGACGTACACCAGCGCGAAGGTGAAGAGGAACTCGGCCAGAAACGCCCCTATTACGCGGCCAACGAATGGACTCACCGGTTCGCCCTGAAGGGCGAAGCCGACGATCCAGGCCGCAACGGCGGCACCGAGCAGTTGCGCTCCCCAGTATGGCAGCACGTCCGAGGCAGGACACCGCCCCCGCAGAAACACCCCGAGCGTGACTGCCGGGTTGTAATGGGCGCCCGAGATGTGGCCGCCCGCGTAGATCATCGTCATCAGCACTGACCCGATGGCCAGCGGAGCAATCACGCCCGGGGCCGCTGCGATCCCGGTGCAGCCGATTGTCAACACGAGAAAGAACGTCCCGATGAATTCCACAGCGTACCGGCGCATGGCGCGTCCTTTCATGCTGATTGTCTATCCAGCACACGGACCAGACCGCGCGAATCTGCCCCGATGGCCAGCCACAACAGCAGGGGAATGACGATCAGATGGGGCCCGGCCTGGATCGCATCAACAACCTTCAGGACGTTCCCCGCCGGCAAGATCGAGCCAGCTTATCGTGTCTGGCGACCTTCCTGTTTGCAGTTGCGCTTGTCCGCGCCGGCTACCCCTTCCTGCTGACGGCAGTCCTGCCGGTCGCCCCGGCGGTCCTGGCCATTGGTTTGGGCGATGGTGAACGAGCCGTCTTTTGATGCTTTGTCCGTTACGTTGACAGTTTCTGCGCTCGCCGAAATGGACAGGCCAACGACCAAACTGAAAACGAAGATGGATGATCTAGCGGCGAATGCAGGTGTCAGTGTCACGTCCTGGTCCTCCTTTGAGCATCATTCTTGCGACCTTCAGCCAGAACACATCCATCTGGAATGGTAGGTTCTTGGGCTCAGCGTCCCGCAAGCCAAGGCTGAACACATGATCCAATCAGACAGCATGGCTGACGACGGTAGTGCAGTTCGGGCGGCGGTTTCATGCCGCCAGTCTCGCACGCCTCGGACCGACCTGCCAGGCACGATTACCGTGACAATGCCGGGCCGATCCCTATCGCACAGGTCGAGCCGCGCCACGTGCCGCGACGGTGGTGTGGTGTCTATGACCCTACACCCACACAGCGTGCTCATCAGCGACAACGTTCAGCCGCCGCATTGCTTACGATAATCGCGGCCATCCTGTTCTGCGACTCTGCCTGCTCATCGGCAGCGGATGTAACTGGCAGCCGCTCGCCGGTCCAGTGCAATTGGACCCGGTTCTCTGGCACCTTGTTGCCATAAACAAGAGCCTCGAATACCGCTTCGGCGCGTCGTTGGGATAGGTGCTCGTTAAAATCCGCAGAGCCAACCGAGTCGGTCTTGCCGACAATCGTGGCGACGAAGGTTGGGGTGCTTTGCATCATACCGGCCACGTCGCGTATATGGTCTTGGTCTTCGGACGTTAACGCGTGGCTGCCAGTGGTAAAATAGATAAAATGGGTCGTGCACTGTGGCAGATTCTGCGTCTGTTGTGCCGTCGCAGCATGAGCGGCAAAAAGGCCCATAACCGCCGCAGCTGCAAGGCTCTTCGTTCCTATGCTTCTTGACATTTGGACGCTCCCTTTTTCTGATTTGGGTTTAATTTCGACTATCACTATGACACAGCCAATCCACGACGGCTTGGACATGAATTAGTGGTCTTCAAGGAGGCTTCGGCATAGTCAACCCGGATTTCTCGCACGGGTCAAGTGACAGCCCAGTTCTTGGCATGGCAATCGGGTGAAAGTGTAGGTGACAAACCGATAAAGTGCTGAATCGATGCCCCTCAATTCGCCTGCCGGGGGCAGCCATGAACGACGTGACGGCTCAAGCGCAAGACTGCAGGGCTGGTATGACGACTTCCTCGGCGACCTGATCACACAATAGGTTGTGCATCCGATTCCCGTGCCTTCGCTCGCTCGCATTGAAGCAGAAGCGACGCGCCAGAACGGGTGATCGCAACCACATCAAGATCGATGCGAACATTTGTCGACTCCGAACCCTGATCGAGTTGCCTGGCGATGATGACTAAGGCGTAATCGCCCTGGTGGGCGTTCAACGAAATCAGTCGCCGCGCGCGATTGACCAGGGGGGGTCCAGTCCGGGAGGCCGGCATACCAGTCGCAATCGGCGGCTTCAGTGGCAGCGGGCCAATTGCCCAAGGCACGAAGAGTAAGCTACAAGCGGCGATGCCGATTGGCTATCCAGGTCCTGCGGGGAATATTGTGCCGCGACGTCTTGCGCCTGCCCGCCGGAAATGGATAGTCAGCCAGCGAAATGATGCGGAAGGCCGCCGATCGTGAAGCAGGAGGGCAGCCTCCGCAGCCGTGCCTTGTTGGCAAGTGAAAGGTCACGACATGCACATCGCGAAAGTTTTCACCGTCAGTGCGCTGGCGCTCACTGCCAGCCTTGGCGTGGCGTCGGCGCAAGTGTTCCCTGAAGGCAGGGTCTATATGTTCCACTCAAGGGCCCAGGGTAGTTGCCCGGCGCTCGACTGGCACGTCGTGATCGGTCCGAACAACACCCTCAACGGCATGATCGCCTGGAACGACATGACGACGATTGCCCACGCGACGGGAAGCCTCGACCCGACGGCCAGGACCTTCACCATGCAGGTGCGCGAATTGGCCGGTCAGGGACGATCTGCCACCGTTGATGGCACGATTCGGCAGGACGGCTGGATGGTGGCCAACGTCACTGGGCAGGACGTTGCCTGCACGGGCATCTCCGTCCAGTGGTTCGCCCCAACTACCAGCGGCAACTGATCAGGCTCGGCTGACCTCGGACAAGCCTGGCCGACGTTGCACAGCCCGCCCAACAGGCGGGCCAGTCGGGCCTTGTCAGCATTGAACGTCGCCAGTGCGGACGGGAGGCTGCGAGCATTAGGCGCGGCGCGTTGCCGCTGACACGCAAGCACCATCCGCGTCCACACCTCTGCTCGCGTCGGCCAGCGCCCGCAATTCGTCCAACACAGGACCATTCAGCGTAGCCTCCAGCGCTCGGATGCCGCGGGCCGCCGGGCCGCCGTCGATCACCCGGGGGTCGACCGAGAGGTTAAACATCGACCCCCCCCCATTCGGCGCGATTGGGCCGAAATTCAAGAAGCTCGACCAGACCGGGATGGTGTCGACGATCGCTGCCTCGTGCGACCCCAATGCGGAGATCTCAAAGCTGCCCATGAAGTTCAGCACCTGCCGGCCGATATTGAGGCTGAGCCAGACCAGCAGCAGTCGCAGCGGCAACGGCAGCCGGGCGATCGCGGGTGCGCGGCGGAAATCGGCGATGCTGTCTATCCGCGCAGTCTTGAGCGCTCGCATGCGCGTCGCCAGGTCGGGCAGGCTGGCGGTGTTGGGAGCGCTCAGCCGGCCGAGGAACAGTGCCTTCTCGCCGCTGTCGCCGTCGTGCGGCCAATCACGCTCGACGGCGATGCTGGCGACGCTCTGCGGCAGTTCGTACAGGTGCGGCCAGGGCAGCTTGACATAGACCCGGCGCAGCGGCGGCGACCCGGCCGCGACCAGCGCATAGGCCTTGGCGAACACCACTGGCCAGGGAATGCGCGCCTGGTCGCGTGGTTCCACCAGGGCGGCGACATCGATCCGGGTCAGCAGCGTTGCCCGCGGAACCCCCCCGCGAGAGGTGCGACAAGTCGGTGAGCAGCCGGCGCGGCCGCGACAGTGCAATCCGGCGCCCCGCATCCGCTACCCCTGTCCTATTGCGGATTCGAACGGCGCAGAACGACATTCCAGCGAGTTCAACGCACCGGGCGGGCAGTCCAGGCACTGCTCGTCCGATGAGTTGAGCGGGACCAGCCGATCGCCACTAATCCGACCGCACGTGCTGGAACGGACAACTCTCGCCAGCCCCCAACGAACCAGTTGCCTCGATCCGGAGCCGCAACACGCCATCGTGGCGTGTCAAATCGCTTCCAATTCCGACCCCCCTTTTCGCGTCCAATCTTGACCCCTGATCGGGCACGGTCTGGAGCTTATCCACGTCATGCATAGGTGGGACCCACGCCCGTAGCGCTGCGGCCCAGGCGTTGCGCGGAGCGAAGGGCGCGGGAGGTCCCTGTGCATCACGTGGGTAAGCGCGAGGGGGGCAGGGTCTGTCTGCCTTCACAGGCCTGACATTGCATGCCACGGCCTCCGGCAGGCCGACGGCATCGCTGACGCTGGCCGGCTATGGCCACGCCGATCTGGGCAATGGCCGTCTCTCGGTCACGTTTGGCACCGACCCGGCCAACGGCAGCGCTTACATGTTTGTGCACGGCAATGGCTGAACCCGCCGCCGATCGGCTGTTGCGCCTACCCGGTACATAGACCAAAAGTGCTTTTGGTGTTTGCTGTATTTGTGCGCATTTCCGCGCCAGCGCGGGTGTTCAATGGGGCGGCGAGCGGATCAGTCACTCGGCCAGGGCACGTAGGATGAGATCGGCACGCTCATGCACACCGACCTTAGGCAGGATCGTCACCTCATAGCCGAGCGAGGAATACACGTCGAGCAGACGCTGATACTCGGCAATGGCCGCATCGAGGCCGTGCCGCCGCTCAGGGTCAGTGACATAGATTTCGGACCAGGGCGGCGCAAGAAATGCGCGTGGATGGTAACGGTGAACTTGCCCGACAGTCGCCAGCGTCGGCTCGCCGGTTAAATGCTGAAGGGCGGCAGCAGCATCGATCAAGCCCCTATCAAAGAAGACCCAGCCGGCTACGCGGGTGGCGGTGGCGCGGTCAGCCAGGGCGAGCGCGATGGTGCGCCGAGCAAATGCGATCTCATCCACCCAGGGGAGCGCTAGGCCTTCGCCAAGCATTTCCTCCTTGACAACCCGGCGGCCGGGTTCCTCCACGGTGGCGTAACCGCGTCGATCGAGTTCAATCAGGAGCGTTGACTTGCCACCGCCCGAGCACCCAGAAATCACGACAAAACGGCTGGTATCCATGTCTCCCCTTGGATGGCAGGAAAGGCGCGTAGCGTGAAGCTAGGCTGGCCAGAGAACCTGTCTAAACTTACCGCGCGCGATGGCCGACATTTGTCCGAAGTAATGGCACGTCGCCGCGGCCGACGGCGATTAAAGCGGCCATGTGCCGCCCTACTTGTCCAAATAAGGCAAGCCTCAATGGGAAAGGCGCGTCTGAACACCCGAGTGCCGCCGCCTGCAACCTCTCGCGTGTTCGCTCACCTCGGCCGCCCCGCCACGCCCGAGCGAAACAGCAGGGTCAACGGCACCATGCAGAACGCCCCGACAGCCGAGTAAACATACAGATCCGCATAGGACAGAATCGCCGCCTGCAGATCGAGCGTCCGGTTGATCAGCCCCATCGCCGCGTCATGCGCCCCACCCTGCGTATGCCCCAGGGCCTGCAGTGCATGCGTGTGCCGCGCCAGCAGCTCCTGATACGGCTGGTCGAACGGGCTCAGATGGCCGGCAAGATAAGACCGGTGCGCTTGAAGCCGCTCCGCCCCGATCGCGGTGACGACAGCGATACCGATCGAACCCGCAATGTTACGGAACATCGAGTAAAGCGCCGCCGCATCGGCATTCAGCGCCCTCGGCAGCGACGAATAGGACAGCGTGCTGTTCGGCACGAACAGGAAGGCCAACCCGAACGTCTGGAACGCGCGGAACAGTGCCAGCGTCCAGAAGTCCATCTGTGGCGTCAGATGGGCGGCAAACAGCGATGAAGCGCCGAGTGCCAGGAAACCAAAGGCGATCACGTAGCGCGTCTGGACGTTCGGCAGCACCAGCCTGGCGACGATCGGAATGAGGATGATCATCACCGCGGCACCTGGCGACATCAGCAGGCCGGCCAGCAGCGCCGTATAGCCGAACCATTGTTGCGCAAGCACCGGGATCAGCACGCTGCTGGAGTAGAGGATCGCGCCGATGGCCGATACCATCAACACGCCGACGCCGAAGTTCCGGTCCTTCAGACAGCGCAGGTTGACCACCGGTTTCTCGACCATCAGCAACCAGACGGCGCCGCCCACGATGCCCACAGCCGCCAGCAGCGCGAAGATCCGGACTGTGGGCGAATTGAACCAGTCGAGGTCCTCGCCGCGGTCCAGCATGATCTGCAGCGAGCCCAGCCCGAGCGCGATCAACGCCAGTCCGCCATAGTCGATGTCCCGCAGATGCGCCCGGTCGCGCTGCACCCAGGGCGGGTCCTCGACCAGTTGCGCCACCGACATGAACGCGACGATCCCGACCGGCACATTGATCAGGAACACCCAGCGCCAGGAATGATTGTCGGTGATCCAGCCGCCCAGGGTCGGGCCGATGATCGGCGCGAAGATCACGGCAATCGCAACCAGCGAGAACGCGCGCCCGCGCTGCGACGGCTCGAACGTGTCGAGGATCACCGATTGCTGCGCCGGCTGCAGCCCGCCGCCGAACAATCCTTGCAGCAGCCGGAACGCCACCAACTCCGGCAGGCTCGTCGCGATGCCGCACAGAAACGAGCAGACGGTGAACATTGCGATACAGATCAGGAAATACCGCTTGCGCCCGATCAACCGGCCCAGCCATCCCGCGATCGGCACGACAATGCCGTTCGCCACCAGATACGACGTGAGCGTCCAGGTCGCATCGTCATTGCTCGCCGACAGCGTTCCCGCGATGTTCGGCAGACTGACATTGACGATCGTGGTGTCGAGGATTTCCATGAACGGCGCCAAGGTCGCGGCACCGGCCACCAGCCATACACTTCCCCTGGGCCGCCACGCCGCATCCCGCTGGTCGCTCATGCCAGGGACCGGCGCTTGTTACCTGGCGGCCTCATCCGCCCGGGCCGATGGTGTGAGACGCACGGTCGGAATGGCGGACAGGCCGAGCGGGAGCGGCAGGTCCGGATCCAGGCCACTGTCGATGACGATCTTGACCGGGATGCGCTGCACGATCTTCACATAGTTGCCGGTCGCGTTCTCCGGCGGGAAAGCGGTGAAGCGCGAGCCCGAGCCCAGCTGGATGCTGTCAACATGTCCGGTCAGCTTCAGATGCGGGTAGGCGTCCACGCTGATGTCCACCTGCTCGCCGGGGCGCATGCGGTCGAGCTGCGACTCCTTGAAGTTGGCGGTGATCCAGATCTCGGGCGTGACGATCGAGAAGATCGATTGCCCCGCCTGCACGTAGTTGCCCTGCTCGACGTTGCGCTTGGTGATCCACCCGTCCTGCGGGGCTGTGACCCTGGTCCACGACAGGTTCAGCTGCGCCTGATCGAGCTGGGCCTGCGCGAGCGCCACCTGCGCCTCCAGCTGCCGCACCTGTGCCTCGGCCTCGGCGATGAACTGCGGCACCTGGTCGGCCTGCCGCACCGCGGCCTGCGCCTGGTCCACCTGCGCGTCCGCGGAGCGCAGCGCGGCGTTGGAATTGTCGATATCCTGCTGCGTGGTCGCCTGCTTGGGCAGGTTGCGCTGGCGGCGCGCGTCGGCGTCGGTCTTGAACTGAGTGGCCCGGGCAGCCGCCAGCTGCGCCTGGGCGGAGGCGAGTCTTGCGGGATAGTCCACCCGCGCCCGCTCAAGGCTGGTGTGGGCAGTGGCCAGTTGTGCTTCGGCTGACTGCAGGCTGCCCTGCGCCTGATCGCGAGCCGCGTTGTACGCACGAGGGTCGATCTCAATCAGAACGTCGCCCGACTTGACCCGCTGGTTGTCGGTGACGTGCAGCGCAACCACGATGCCGGACACCTGCGGGGACACGGTCACGGCGTGGCCGTCGGTATAGGCGTCATCGGTGGAGGCTTCGTCCCTGGTGACATACCAATAGGTGGCGGCGCCGGCGACCGCGATCAGCACAATGAGCAGCAATACCCACCTGGCTTGGGCGGCGCGCTGCCCGGCCCGCTGACCGCGCCGAGGGGCGGACAGACGATCTTGCTGGTCGGTTCGTGCCTGCCCGCGGGCGATCGAGCCGGGGGGCGGCAGGCCGGTCGTCGTGGTCTGGTCGTTCATCCGGGACCCGTTATCGAAATCACCATGGGCCGATGCGCGCCCCAACGCAAAGCAGCAACGTCACCGCGCGGCAATTTTACGGTCTTTGAGGAAACAAGCGAATCAGTTGGCGCATGTCATTCGTGACATCGCCGTTATTCGCAGTCGAACCCCATCGCCTCGGCGTAGGCTTTCCGAACCTCTCCCGGCTGCCCGACAAGAAACGGGAACTCGCGGCGCGGAGCAATCCCCGGACGCTCCCTTCCTGCTTCGACTTCCTCGCGCGTCAGGCCATCGACGAATTGCCTGCGCCCGATAATGGGGAGCGTGATGCAGCGATTGATCTCCGCGTCGCGCACGATCGCCTTTGGCTCACCGCCGGCAGCGACCGTCTCAAGGTCCTGAAAGAAGCGCTGCCGCATCATGATGATCCCGCGATCACTGCGCCCAAGATGCTCGCGCCGCCGATCAGTGATCGCGCCTTGCCCGACCCAGCCGACAAAATCCTGGTTCATGATATGGCTGGTGATCCAACGGCCCGTCGCGGCATCGGTGACCGGTGCGTGCCAGCAGGGAATGCTGTCCTGCACGAACGGCTCGCGATCCTTCGGCACACGGGTGAAGAACCAGCCGACGCTCAGTGTGTTGGTGTCATCGATCGGCACTCGCCATTCGAAGTGATTGCCGGTGAACAATGCATTTGGCCAGAGGCAGACACGGCCGACCGTCCATAGCTGGCTCGCTTCGTCCGAATCCTCGCGCACGCGGCGATAGACCAGCCCGTACTCGAATTCATCGAATGCCAGCTTGAGATGCCGCGGCGAATACGCGCCGTTATACCCCGCCAAACGGCGACCCCAGTTGTCGTGCATCCACTCGAAATGCACGGGGTCGATCGAGTTTTCCTGGCACTGGAACCAGTTGCAAGGAACCACGGAAAACACGATCTGCACGAAGCCGTTGTCCCAGCAGAACGGCTCCCAGTTCGGCAGCAGTGGCGCGGGATCGGGACCCAGGTATGCCCAGATCAGGCCCGCCTTCGCCTCCACGCGGTAGGCCTGGATGCGGATCTGATCGCGGAATCGCACCTCCGGCGCATCGATGTCCTCAAACGGCTGCTCGCGGCATGCGCCGGTTTCATCGAAGCGCCAGCCGTGATAGCAGCAACGCAGCCCGCACGCCTCGACGATGCCGTAGGAAAGGTCGGCACTGCGGTGCGGGCAGTGGCGCTCCAGCAATCCGTAGCACCCGGAAAGATCCTTGTACAGCACAAGGTCTTCGCCCAGCAGTCGCACCGGCTTGGTTGCCGTGTCGGCCATTTCGGACACCGCCGCGATCGGCTGCCAGTAGCGACGCAACAGTGCGCCCATCCGCGTCCCGGGGCCGACCTCCGTCAGCAGTTGGTTGCGCGCTTTACTGAGCATGGTCCATCACCCGCTCAGGCGAGCTTCACCAGCTTCTGCATGCAGCGAATGTCCTGCTCCGGCGCGATCGGCGTGCCGCGATTGCGCATGGCGGTGCGCGAGACCTCGCCGACATAAATGTCGCCGCGCGAATCGATCGCAACGCCGTGCGGCGCGATGAACTGGCTCGGCCGGTCGCGGGTTGCGTCGCCCAGCCGTGCCAGTGGCTTGCCCTCGTGCGTCACGATGCTGATCCGCGGACCGATGCCTGGCGACTTCGCGTTTACCGCCATTCCCGGTCCGCTCTCGCCGACATAGGCGAGCGGGTTGCGCCCGGGCGTCATGCACAGCCCACAGGGGCGGTGCATGTTGTTCCACTGTGCGTGGTATTTTCCCTTCCCGTCGAACACCTGCACGCGATGATTCTCGCGGTCGGCAACATAGACCCAGCCGTCCTCGTCGCAGCAGATGTTGTGGACGATGTTGAACGCGCCAGGATCGGTGCCGGGCTCGCCCCAGGAAAACTGCAGCTTCCCATTCGGCGAATACTTGTGCACCCGCGCATTGCCGTAGCCATCGGACACGTACAGGTCACCCTCGGGCGACAGCGCGGTATGCGTGCAGCGGTTGAACGGATCGCCGCCCATATACGGCGCCGGCTCGCCCGGCACGCCGATCTCCAACAGCATCTTCCCCTCGAGTGTCATCCGCCGCACCGTGTGGTCGCCGTCATCGGTGCAGTAGATCGTATCGTCCGGCGCGATGTGCACACCGTGCGGTCGCCGGAACAGTCCCTCGCCCCAAGACCGGAGAAAATTGCCGTCGCGGTCGAACACCATCATCGGATGCTCGCTGCGCGCGAACACGTAGACGTTGTCCTTGCTGTCCACGCCCACCGCGGCAACTTCGCCGTAGTGCCAGCCGTCCGGCAGCTTTCCCCAGTTCTCGATGACCTCGTAACGATACTCGCCTGAGCCGACGATGATTGACATGGTTGCCTGCCCTACGCCGCCCTGGCCCGCGTCTCCTTCGGCGTGTGCCGGTCGAGAAATGCCAGCACGCGACGCAACTGCTCATCCAAATGATCGGGACCACGCCAGTCCTCCAGCACCTCAATGCCCGGGAGCAATTGCGCCAACTCCGCCGACGTGACCGCGGGGTGCGGTTTGTCGATACCGGGAAGCAGGAAGGTCGGCACCGTGCAGCGACGGCAGAACTCGCGGCTGACGCAGAACACGAAGTCATGGTCCCACATATTCTTGCCGAACGCGGCGATCTTCGCGTCGTCGAGCTGCGGGCGCTCCGCCTTCTGCTCGTTCGCCCATTCGGCAAAACTCTCCGGAAAATACTCCGGGTGATCCGGGTGCAACCCGATCGGATTCTGCAACACCGCGGCTGTCACTCGGTCGGGTGCCATCTCGCACAGCTTGAGGCAGAAGCTGCCGCCGATGCAGCCGCCCAGCGTGTGGAACCGGTAAAAGCCGAGATGGTCCATCAGCGCCAGATGATCGGCGGCATAGGTGTGCCAGCCATGATCGGCCTCGATCGCGGTGCGCGAGCTGCCGGCGTTGCGCTGATCCATCGCGACGACGCGATAGCTGCCGCCGAGCGATTGTGTCCAGTCGCTCCACGGCCGCGGGGGGCCGCCCGCCGGGTCATGCCACATTTCGGCGCGCGAGCGCATGCCGCCTGGCGCGAACAGCAGGATGGGATAGCCCTGGCCGTATTCGTCGTAATGGATCTCCCCATCCGGGCGCTTCAGCACGGGCATGGCGGACTCCTCTTCTTCCGGTTTTGCGCTAGCCTATCAGACCATCCGCGGGGAGGACCAGCATGAGCGAAACCCAGCACGGCAGCTTCGCCTTCACCGACTTCCGGCTGCAGAACGGCGAGGTGATGCCCGAGGTCACCATCGCCTACTGCACGCGCGGCCGACTTGCGCCGGACGGGCGCAATGCGGTGCTGGTGACGCACGGCTACACCAGCGGCCAGCGGATGATCGAATCAGGCGCGGGTTCGTCGGAAGGCGCATGGAGCACGCTGGTCGGCCCCGGCGCGCCGATCGACACCGACCGTTGCTTTGTCGTGTGCTCGAACATGCTGGGGTCCAGCTATGGATCGACCAACGCGGCTTCACGCGATCCGCGCACGGGCCGGCCGTACGGGTCGAGGTACCCGCACATCACCCTGACCGACATCGTCACCGCGCAGCACCGGCTGTTGGAGCACCTCGGCGTGCGCCATCTACGCGCGGTGGTCGGTCCCTCCTACGGCGGATTCCAGGCCTTTCAGTGGGCGGTGACTTTCCCGAATGCCATGGATGCGATCGTGTCCGTGGTGTCTTCGCCGCGCGCGCAAAGCCAGGATCGCGTGGCAAGGCTGCTTGCCCGCTTCGAGCTCGATCCGAACTGGAATGGCGGAGACTATTACGACACGCCGGGCATGGGCGCGACGTTGCTGGCGTTGCGCGTCGAGACATTGAAAGGCTACGGCATGAGCGCCGACCGCGAGGCCGAAATCACGCGCGTGGCGACTGCATGGGCCAGCGAGTTCGACGCGAATTCGCTGTTGTTCCTCGGCAGGGCGATGGAATCGTACGACGTGACACCGGAACTGGCTCGGATCCGCGTCCCGGTGCTGTATGTGCTGTCGCGCACTGACGCGCTGTTTCCGCCGAGCCTCGCACCCGGCGTGATGGACAGTCTGCGCAAGGCCGGCGTCGATGCAACGTATTTCGAGATCGACAGCGACAAAGGGCATTTGGCCTCCGGCGCGGACGCAGCGAAATGGGCGCCAGTGCTGCGGGAATTCATGAGGCGAGTCTGATGCCGCCGCAACCCTGGGCCCCCGCTTTCGCGGGGGTGACAAAAATGCGCGGGGGTGACAAAAACGTGCGGGGCGACAAAAGCGCGGCAGTGGCAACTAGGCGCGGAGATGACGAATAAGCGCCGGGTAACGAACAATAGACTGTCATCCCCGCGAAAGCGGGGACCCAGGGGCCAAGGCCTCAGGTCATGCTGATCTGCGTGAAGTCCTGATACCAACTCTGCGCCGGACGGAACCCCGTCACCTTCTTCGACATCGCCCGCGGGTTCAGATCGTGCACGATGAACAGCCACGGCGCCTCGTCCACCACGATCGCGTGCGCCTGCGCCAGCAGCTTCGTCTGCTCCACCGGATCGAACGTCGCCTGCGCCTGCTTCACCAGGTCGGTGAATTCCTGATTGCTCCAGTGTCCCCAGTTGTAGTTGGTCGGCGAGAAGCTATCGATCGCGTAGTAGCGGAACATGGACGAGGGATCGGTGTAGCTGAGACTGATGTTGATGCCCTGATCTCCGTGCGACTGCGGTGCGGTCGGCGCATTGCGGACAGCGACCAGCATCGTGCCCCACTCGACCACGTCGAATTCGATGTCCATGCCGACGGCCTTAAAGCCCTGCTGCATGAACTCGTTCATCGGGATCGGCATCATCTGTCCCGACCCCGACGTGGAGATCATGATCTTCGCCTTCACCGGATTGCCGGGACCGTAGCCGGCCTCCTGCAGCAGCGCCTTGGCTCGCTCGGGATCGTAGCCGTAGCGGTTCTTTGGCGCACCGAAGATGGGATTGTCCGGCGGATACAATCCCACCGCCGGCTTGGCGGAACCGTTCAGCATCTTGCACATGCCGTCGCGATCAACGGCGTAGTTGATCGCCTGACGCACGCGCACGTCCTTGAACGGCGAGCCGTCCAGGCAACTCAGCGCATAGGGATAGGTGTGCGGGTACGGCCACAGGCTGACCTGCAACCCGGCCTGCTTCAACGACGGGATAGAATCCGGCGGCGGCACCTCGATCCAGTCCACCTGGCCCGAACGAAGCGCCGCGACGCGCGTGGTGGATTCCGGCATCGGATAGACGATCATCTTGTCGAGCTTCGGAATGCGCGTTTTGTCCCAGTACTCCTCGTTGCGCGACATCTCGGCATACTGCCCGGCCACGACCTTGGTGATCTTGAACGGCCCGGTGCCCGATGGCTGCTTCGCGAACTCCGCCCAGCTTTTGACTTTATCCCACTGCGTCGGGCTGGCGATCAGCACGCGGGTCAGCAGATAGGGCAGGAAGCTGAACGGATACTTGGTGGAGATCACGATGGTCTTGTCGTCGGCCTTCTCGAACGCATCCACCATGGAGACGGTGGCGCGCACGATCGGTGCGGCCGGCGCATCGTACTGCGGCGATTTGTCGTCGTAGATACGTCGCAGGTTCCAGATCACCGCATCGGCGTTGAACTCCGAGCCGTCGTGAAACTTGACGCCCTGCCGAACGTCGCAGATCCAGCGCAGCGGATTGGTCTCGTCGGCATGCCAGGCGGTAAACAGCCCGGGCGCTATGTCGGCCAGATTTTCGGTATGTGTGAAGTCCCAGTTGATGATCGAGTCATACGCGGGATAGCCGAGGAAACGGAACCCTTCGCCGCCGTTGTTCGGGATGCCGTGGGTGGTCGGAAGATCCGCCGCGGTCATGCCGATGCGAAGTATCTGCGGAGTGGCGGCCGTCGCCGGCAGTCCGGGAAGTGCCGCGGCGCCTGCCGCCGCGATGAAGCCTCGCCTGGTGAACATCGATCTATCCATTCATTGCTTTTGGGTTGGGCTTGTGAATTGGCGAATGCTGCGATCAGTTCTCGGCGAAAACAGCAACCGCGATTGCCATCGCCGTCTCCGTCCTCGCCGTTGCGCGGGCGCGTTCGATCATGCTGACCATGGTATCGGTGTCGATAACGTCGCAGAACGCGTGCGCCATCGCCGACAAGGTTCCGTTGTGCTCGTCGTCGTTGAATGTCGCGTTCCCGTCAGCGATGAAGAAGACCTTGTAGTTCAGCATCATCGCGTCGCGTGCGGTCGACTCGCAGCACACCTGCGTCGCGGTGCCGGTGATGATCAGCGTGTCGATGCCGCGCTGTTGCAGGATCGCGTGCAGATCTGACGAAGCCGGCGCGAAGGCGCCAAATCGGCGCTTCTGGACCTGCAAGTCCTGCGGCAGCACATCGAGCCCCGGCCAGAGCGCATGTCCGAATGTGCCCGGCCAGAAGGTGTCGATCATGCGCTCCCGGCGCTCCGGCGTGCAGAAATGCTCGAAGAAGGTCGACCATGTGGCGACGGCAACCGCGTCGAACGTGTTCTGGATGTAGACGACGAGCCCTCCGGCCGACCGCACCGCCGCACTGATCCGGTTGACGTTGGGGACGATCTCGCGCGCGGTGGGGATCTCGGCGACCTGGCCGGCAGCCATGAAGCCGTTCTGCAGATCGACCACGATATGGGCCGTTCGCTTGGACATGAGGCCATCGAACACGCGGAGCCCCCCGCGCCGTTCGATCGCGCGGCGGACGACATCAGGGTGGATTTCCGGCTTGTGCATGGTTTGCCTCGCTTTGCTCACGTCCTCGCCATGGTGCGATGCAGCATTGTAACTTGAGGTCCAGAAGGAATGCAAATGCGTACCTTTTAGGCTGCATGGCCGGCAGCAGTTGACACCTTGCGTCGATGATGCGCAATAATGCTGCAATGCAGCATTATTGCAGGCCGCTGCGCCGGGAGCCCCTGACCATGCTCATCTTCGCCGCCCGCCGCATCATCCAGGCCATCCCAATCCTGCTGGGCGTGTCGCTGGTCGTCTTCGGCCTGGTCCACATCGTGCCCGGCAATCCGATCGACATGCTGATGCCGCCGGAGGCCTCGCCCGACGTGATCGCGCAGATGAAGGCCGCGTTCGGCTTCGACAAACCGCTCTACGTGCAATACCTGCTTTGGCTCGGCCGGGCGCTGCGCGGCGACTTCGGCCTATCGGTGTTCAATGCGACGCCGGTGTGGGGCCAGCTTGTTGCCGCTCTCGGCAACACCTTCATCCTGGCAATATTCGCCGCCATGCTCGGCTTCTCGCTTGGCATCGGCTGCGGACTGCTCGCCGCCTCCTTTCATGGCCGCTGGCCGGACAAGCTGTTCTCCGCGATTGCCACCACCGGCGTCAGCCTGCCGCATTACTGGTGCGCCATCGTGCTCGTGCTTGCCTGCGCCGTGCTACATGACTGGCTGCCGGCGCAGGGCATGGGAGACGACTCGCTCCCGCTCTATGACCGGCTGGAGTATCTCGTGCTGCCGGTGGTCACGCTGTCGCTGATTCCGATGGGCGTTATCGCCAGGCTGGTGCGTGCCACCGTGCTGGAGATCTTGGGCCAGGAATTCGTCGGTGCCCTTACCGCCAAGGGACTGACGCGGTGGCCGGTGATCCGCCACGTCTGCAAGAACGCCGGCCCGCCGGTGCTGGCGTTGATGGGCCTGCAGTTCGGCTATCTGCTCGGCGGCTCGATCCTGGTGGAGACCGTGTTCAACTGGCCGGGCTCCGGCAATTTGCTGAACCTTGCGATCTTCCGTCGCGATATCCCGGTGCTGCAGGCGACCATCCTGGTGCTCGCCGCTTTCTTCGTC